>RCMY010000769.1_pt1 | contig 30890 bp, 37 predicted proteins | sample 2041341 | NCBI WGS metagenome assembly RCMY01 (sample SAMN09708234, study PRJNA481090) | Marine sediment metagenome, whole genome shotgun sequencing project. | reverse complement strand
CGCCCTGGCCGAAGCCGGTCTGGGCATGGTGTATGTGGGCGGCGAATCGGGCGACGATACCGTGCTGGCGCGCGTCAACAAGGGCGAGACTTTCGACAGCACGCGCGCCGCGCTCGACTTGCTCGGCGAGGCTGGTATCACGCGTTCAGTGATGATTCTCAACGGGCTGGGCGGCAGCGCGCTGAGCGCGCAGCATGCCGATGCATCGGCGCGTCTCGCCAACGTGACACAACCGGAATACCTGGCGACGCTGGTGGTGAGCTTTCCGCAGGGGGAAGCGCGTTTCCGCGCTGAATTCCCCGACTGGTCACCGCTCGACCAGCACGGTTTGTTTGTCGAGATGGAACGTTTCTCGAGTTGCGGCGCACGGTGTTTCGCTCCGATCACGCCTCCAACTGGCTGGTGCTCAAGGGCACGCTGAATGCCGACAAGGCGCGATTGCTCGACCAAGTGCGCAGCGCGATTGCGGCGCCGGCCGAGGCCGGTCTGCGCCCGGCGTGGGCGCGCGGCCTCTGATTTAAGCGGCGTCGGACTGACTGGACGGGTCGGATTCACCCGCGCCCGTAACGTCGGCTTCTGGTTCGCTTTCCGTTGTGGCGGCGGGCGTGCTTCCGGAGTCCCTTTCGTCCGCCTTGACCGGAGCCGTCTCATCGTTCGCGGTCGGCGCGGAGGCCGGCGGCGCGGGTGGCGCCGTGCCGCTGAGCAATTCCTGCACACGATCGCTCAACACACCCGGCTTGAACGGCTTGAGCAGATAACCTTGAATACCGAGTTTAAGCAGATTCCCCACCACCGCCTTGTCGCCTTCGGCGGTGAGCATGAGCACCGGCGTGGCATCGCCCTTTTCACGCAGCGCCCGCAGCACGCCCTCGCCATTCACGCCCGGCATGTTGATATCGCAAATGATGACGTCAGCCGGCAGGGTGTCGTGCAGCTCCAGCGCCTGCGCGCCTTCCGAGGCTTCGACCACCTCGACTTCGAGATCGCGCAGCGCCGCCTTCACGAAACCGCGAATCACGGAGACATCGTCGATTATCAAAACACGTTTGATTCTTGCCATGGGGGGGCCTTCGCGCCGCTTGGGGTAACAGGTCAAATGTCGGCCAAACGCGGGTTTTCTTGAATAGCCCGGCGAGCTTCGTTCGCGCTAAGCTGATGCTCCGCTGTCGACCGTGTCCGCATCACCATGGCCTACCAGAAATGCCTCACCATCAACACGCAAGGACGGGCTGCCCAGGCGATCACCGCCGAGGTGGCGGCCGCGGTATCTGCGAGTGGCATCGAGTGCGGGCTGTGCCATGTGTTCGTGCAACACACCAGCTGCTCGCTGATGATCACCGAGAACGCCGATCCCGACGTGCGCCAGGATCTGGAGACCGTGTTTTCGCGCCTTGCACCAGATGGCGATCCGGGCTTCGCGCACGACCTGGAAGGGCCGGACGACATGGCGGCGCATGCGCGCAGCGTGCTTTCGGGCAGTTCGGTGATCGTACCGGTCGGCAACGGCCGGTTAATGTTGGGGACCTGGCAGGGGATATTTCTGTGGGAGCACCGCCACCGCGGATCGGCGCGGCAGATCGTGGTTACGCTGCTGAGCGGGTGACTTCGGTGATGCCCAGCACCTGACGCAACTGCGGTGGATCGGCCAGCAAATCGGCCAGTGTGACCTCGTCGAGCACCTGCATGAAGGCCGCCAAGGCGGTCTGAAAGGCGCCCTTGAGCCGGCAGTTGGCGGTCAGCCGACACGTCGAATCGGTACGAAAGCATTCCACCAGATCGAGTCCCGGCTCCATGCGCCGCACGATCTCGCCGACCAAGATGTCCTTGGGTGGCCGCCCCAGTCGCAGCCCGCCGCCCTTGCCGCGCACGCCTTCGACGAAGCCGTCGGTGACCAGTCGGTTGACGATCTTCATCAGATGGCTGCGCGAGATATCAAAGCGCTCGGCCACTTCCTTCACCGTAACCCGCCGGCCTGGACAGGCGCCAAGGTAGATGAGCACGCGCAGCGCGTAGTCCGTGTGCTGGGTGATGTGCATGCGGTTCTCCGGGAGTGCGTTCGTATTTTATCTTAGCAATAAAGATGTATTCTTGTTGACTCTTTTAAAGAGGGTTGTAAAATGCATCTTATAGCCACTGATTGAATTCCTGCGTCCGCCATGAAACGCGACCCCCGCCTCGTCCCGCTGTCCCGAGAACACCATGCTGCGCTGCGCCTTGGTCGCCAGCTCATCGTCGGCGAGGGCGACGCGCTGCTGAACGCGATGCTGCCGGAACTGCACGCGCACTTCGCCGAAGAGGAACGCACGCTGCTGCCGCGGCTCGCCGCCCACGGCGAATACGCGCTGGTGCGCCGCCTGCGCGACGAACACGACCAGTTGCGCGCACTGTTTGCCGCGGCACAGCGGGGCGAGCGCCAGGCCGAGGCCGGACAGGCGCTGATCGACCATGTGCGCTTTGAGGAGCGCACGCTGTTTCCCGCGGTGGAACCCTTGCTGGAGGACGCCTGACCATGACTCATGTGGTGACCGAGGCCTGCATTCGCTGCAAATACACTGACTGCGTCGACGTGTGCCCCACCGACGCGTTTCGCGAAGGCCCGAATTTTCTCGTCATCGACCCCGACGACTGCATCGACTGCACCTTGTGCATCGCCGAGTGCCCGGTCGAAGCGATCCTTCCGGAAGACGATCTGAGTCCCGCGCAACAGGTCTACCTCAAACTCAATGAAGAACTCGCTCATGCCTGGCCGCGCATTGTCGAAAGCAAGGGGGCCTTGCCCGACGCGGACGACTGGGCCGGCGTCAGTCCCAAGCGCCATCTACTCGAAGGCGAAACCACGGACGAGAAAGTGACATGACGTTCGCACTGCCACCGAAGCGCACCCTCACGCTGGGCCGTGCGATGATGGCCGTCGCCGCACTCACGATGGTGGTGACCGCGCTGATCGCCTACCCGTTCGCGACGCGCTTTGCGTTACTGGCCCAAGTCGCGGCACACTTGTTGCTGCCGGTCGCCGCCGGTATGTTCAAACTCGGCTACGTGGTGCGCTTGGCCGCGCATCACGCCCTCGGCAACACTGCCGCGGGCTGACCTTTTCACATCGAACCCCATGGCCCTGCTCCGACTCGACGACCCCAAACCCCGCCTGCCCCTCAATCGCCCCGGCTGGCATGCGTTCTCCGCGATGGCGTTCCGCCCGCTCTATCTGGGTGCGGCGCTGTTCGGCGCACTCGCCATCCTCATCTGGATTGGCGACCTTTCGGGCACCGCGGCGCTGCCCGGTATGTTGTGGCATGGCCACGAGATGATCTGGGGCTACGCCGGCGCGGTGATCGTTGGCTTCCTGCTCACCGCGGTCGCGACGTGGACGGGTCAGCCCGCCTTTCGCGGCACGCCCTTATTGATGCTTTGTGCTGTGTGGTTGCTGGCGCGCGTCGCGACCCTGTTCGACGCCACGCCGTTGTGGCTCACCGGTGTCCTCTCGGTCGGTTTCTTCGTTGCCGCGGCGATTGCGCTCGCGCTGCCGGTCTGGCGGACGCGCAATAAGCGCAACGCCGCCTTGCCGTTCCTGTTACTCGCCTTTGCGACCGCGGACATGCTATTCCTGCTGTCGGTCAGCGGCAGGGTGGACTTCGATCCGCGCCGTCTACTGCTGGCCGGGCTGTTGCTGGTTGCCGGTTTCATCACGCTGATCGGCTTGCGCGTGATTCCGTTCTTTACCCACCGCGCGCTGCAGCGCCCGCAGGTCAGCCATCCGCGCTGGGCGGGCGGCATCGCCATGCTGACGCCGCTCGTGCTGGCGGCGCTAGTGATCAGTGACTCGCCCTCGTCGCTGGCGCTTGCCGTGGGCGTGGCCGGAATGGTGTTCAATCTCGTGCTGCTGCTGCGCAACGCGCACCGCAGCGTGTTCGCCCATCCGCTGGTGTGGGTGTTGTTTGCCGGCTACAGCTTCACCGCACTCGGCCTCGGGCTCACCGGTCTGGCGCTGTCCACCGCACCTGCGCTGCTGTCGGCCGCGGTGCACTGCATCGCCATCGGCGGCATCGGCGTGCTTACGCTCGGCATGATGACGCGCACCGCGCTCGGCCACACCGGACGCGCGCTGGTGCTGCCTGCGTCGATGGTGCCGGCGTATGGCCTGATGTTGCTCGCCACTGCGCTACGCCTCGCCGCCGCGTGGCCCGGCATGCCCGCCGCAACCGCGCTGATCGATAGCGCCGGCGCGTGCTTCGCGCTGGCATTGGCGCTGTTTGTGTGGCGCTACGGAAGCTGGCTGATCAGCACCCGCGCCGACGGTATGCCGGGCTGAGCGAAGGCGACCCGGCGGCCGGCAACGATCCACGTGGTCCGTGTCGGGCTTTCAACGAGGTGGCGCAGATTCTCTGAACCACGTGGGGGTTGGGCGAAAAAAAGACCGGGCATCTGCCCGGCCTTTTTCGTCGCGTAAAGACAGCTTACTGAACGCGAATCTCGACCCGACGCGCCTCGGCCGCATCTCCGCCACCAAGCGCCAACTCCGGCTTGCGCAGCTGAATCGCATCAGCCGCCACACCTTCAGCGATCAGCGCGTTGCGCACCGCGCTCGCGCGCTGCTTGGCAATGTCGGCATTGATCTGCGCCGATCCGCTTTCATCATGGAAGCCCGAGATCAACACCACTGGCTCGCCCGCGCCCCGCTGCATGACCACTACGCCCAGCGCGGCAATCTCGGCGCGCGCCGCGTCCGACAAATCGGTCTCACCGATATCGAAATAGACTTTGAGCTGCGGATCGCCGACCGGCGTCACGTCGCTGAAGCCACGCTCGTCATCGACGCCGGTGACTCCGTCCGCCACTGCCATCGGCACCTCGACTGTCGTCACCACGTCGCCCACCGGCGTGATTTGCGCGTCGAGCACCGGCACGCCGGCGCCGGAACGGTTGAGCTTATAGATACTCAGCCCGATGACCAGGCTGATCACCAGCGCGATGATGCTGAATAGCACCATCAGGGGAATGCGCAGATCGTCTTCGTCGTCCATGAGTCTGACCTCGTTTGAGTGTCCGTTAATCGGTGAATGAGCGGCATTCTAACCCAGCCTGCGCATGCCGTCTGCGTTACCCGAATTTCAGGCCGTCACGACCTTCTGGCCGTGCTCGCGCGTGGCGTGGAAACCCACGCTCAGCCATTTCTCCATGGTCACCTGCAAGTTATAGCGCGTGCTCGCCAGATACACCGCGTTGCCATCGATATCGGTGCCCAGCCGCAACGCCTGTTCCTTCTCGAACTGGCGGCGGGTAGCCTCATCGGGAAAGGTCAGCCAGCGCGCAGTATGAATGTCGGCGGTCTCGAAAATCGCATCGACCTTGTATTCGTCCTTGAGGCGCTGCGCCACCACCTCGAACTGCAACTGCCCGACCGCGCCGAGCAGCAGGTTGCCGCCGATCGCCTCGAACACCTGAATCGCGCCTTCCTCGCCCAGTTCCTGCAGGCCCTTCTGCAACTGCTTGGTCTTGAGCGGATCGCGCAGGCGGGCGGCACGGAACAGCTCCGGCGCGAAGTACGGAATGCCCTTGAACTGCAGCGCTTCGCCCTCGGTGAGGGTATCGCCAATCTGCAACTGGCCGTGGTTGTGGATGCCGATGATGTCGCCGGCGTACGCCTCTTCCATGTGCACGCGCTCGTTGGCCATGAAGGTGAGCGCGTTGGCGACCTTGAATTCGCGCCCCATGCGCTGGTGGCGCGTCTTCATGCCCGGCGCGTACTTGCCCGAGCAGACGCGGAAGAAGGCGATGCGGTCGCGATGCCTGGGGTCCATGTTGGCCTGGATCTTGAACACGAAGCCGGTGAACTTCGGTTCGGCCGGCGCCACCCGGCGCTCGCCGGCATCGCGTGGCTGCGGCGGCGGCGCCCACTCGATCAGCGCCTGCAAAATCTCCTGTACGCCAAAGTTGTTGATTCCCGAGCCGAAGAACACCGGGGTCTGCCGTCCGGCGAGAAAATCATCGAGCTCAAACGGATTGCTGGCGCCCTCGATCAACTCGACGTCTTCGCGCAGTTGACCGATTTCGCCCGGGAACAGCGCATCGAGTTGCGGATTATTCACGTCGGCGATGATCTCGGCATCGCTCTTGCGCTCTTCGCCCGCGGTGAACCGCAGGATGCGCTTCGATTGCAGGTGATACACGCCGCGAAAACGCTTGCCCATGCCCACCGGCCAGGTCACCGGCGCGCACTCGATATTGAGCACGTCCTCGATCTCCTGCAGCAGCTCGAAGGGCTCGCGCACCTCACGATCGAGCTTGTTCACGAAAGTGATGATCGGCGTGTTGCGCAGCCGGCACACCTCGAGCAACTTGATCGTCTGCACCTCAACGCCCTTGGCGGCGTCGATCACCATCACCGCCGCATCGACCGCGGTGAGCACGCGGTAGGTGTCTTCGGAGAAATCCTCGTGACCCGGCGTGTCGAGCAGATTGATGGTGTGGCCGGCATAGTCGAACTGCATCACCGAACTGGTCACCGAAATGCCGCGCTGCTTTTCCACCTCCATCCAGTCGGAGGTGGCGTGGCGCGCGCTCTTGCGCGCCTTGACCGTGCCAGCGAGCTGGATCGCGCCGCCGAACAGCAGCAGCTTCTCGGTCAGCGTGGTCTTGCCGGCGTCGGGGTGGGAGATGATCGCGAAAGTGCGACGGCGCTGCACCTGGGCGAGCAATTCGGGTGGGTAGGCAGTGGCAGTCATGAGAAGAGGCGTCCGGTGGGCCGAGTGTCGGCCGCGCCTTGCGTAAAAATGCAAGGCAAACCTGCGCTTTTACCGAAAGGCGCGGCGTGGCGCAAGCCGGCGTCGTCGATGCTTGCCGTGGTGCGCATCAAAGTGCAAGCTGATACCCATGCGTTTTCTCGATATGGGCGACACGGCTTTCACGATTGAATTCGGCGACCAGATCGACCCGGCCCTTCAAGCGGCGGTCAATGCGCTCGATGTGGCGGTGGCGCGCGAGCAGCGCGCGGGCCGGCTGGTCGGCATCGTCGAGACGGTACCGACCTTTCGCTCGCTGACCGTGATTCACGATCCGCTGACCAGCACGCGCGCTGTGCTGGTCAGCGCCGTGCGCAAACTGGTCGATGCCACCGACCGTGCGCCGACACGCGACGGACGGCACTGGTCCTTGCCGGTGTGTTACGGGGGTGAATTCGGTCCCGATCTGGTTGACACCGCGGCAGCCATCGACGCCTCGACCGAAGCGGTGATTGCCCTGCATAGTGGCACCGAGTACGTGGTGTACATGCTCGGCTTCCTGCCCGGCTTTCCCTTCATGGGCGATCTACCCAAGGCGCTGCATCGTCCGCGCCGTGCTGAACCGCGGGTGCGCGTGCCGGCGGGCAGCGTGGCGATCGCCAACGGCTTGAGTGCGATCTATCCGTGGGAAAGCCCGGGCGGCTGGCATCTGCTCGGACGCTGTCCGGTACCGCTGTTCGATGCCAGCCGTGATCAGCCGGCGCTGCTCGCCGCGGGCGACCGGGTGCGCTTCGAAGCCGTTTCGGTGGATGAGTTGGAGACGCTGCAAGGCGATCTCGCCGCCGGACGGATCGACCCGCAACGCTGGTGCAACTTGCCATGAGCACGCTCGAAATTGTCTCGCCCGGTGCCCTCGCCAGCGTGCAGGATGGCGGCCGACGCGGCTGGCGGCGGATCGGCATTCCCTGGTCGGGTACACTCGACATGCGGCTGCTGCGCATCGCCAACCGGCTCGTCGGCAACCCGGAAACCGCGCCGGCAATCGAATGTCTCGACGGCGGCCAGCACGTCATCGCCCGGCATGGGTCGTTGCGCGTGGCGGTGGCCGGCGATGCGAGCTTGCAGCACGTGGGTAGTGACAAAGCGCCGCGCAAGGTCTTGCCCTGGCGCAGTCTGACGCTGGCCGACGGCGAAGGCCTGCGCATCGTGCACATCGGTAGCGGCCGCATCGCCGTGCTGGCGGTGGCGGGTCTGCAGTGCCCCGAAGTGATGGGCAGCGCTGCCACCTACGGCCGCGCGCACCTCGGCGGCATCGACGGGCGCGCGCTGCGCGCCGGCGACCGCTTGCGCGCCGATGCGTCCGACGGCGTGATCGAACACATGCTCCCCGACCCGCCCGTCGATGCCGCCGCACCCATCCGCGCCATTCCCGGCCCGCAGGCCGATCATTTCAACGACGACAGCGTCGCGCGCTTTTTTTCCGACCTGTGGACGCTGACTGCCGAAGCCGATCGCATGGGCCTGCGGCTGGCCGGCGAAGCGCTGGTGCACATCAGCGATGCGGCACGCGAGATCGTCTCCGACGCGATCGTGCCCGGTGCCGTGCAGGTGCCCGGCAGCGGCCAGCCGATCGTACTGCTCGCCGACAGCCACACCGCCGGCGGCTACCCCAAGATCGCCACCGTGATCTCGGCTGATCTCGGACGGCTGGCCGCCTGCAAGCCGGGTCAGACGCTGCGCTTTGCATGTGTCGATGTGGCGCAGGCCGAGGTGATCGCGCGCGACGCGGAAATGACGCTGGTCAAAGCGATCGACAGCATCACACCCCTGACCGACGAGGCGCATGTGAACCTCGAAGCACTCTACCGCGCCAATCTGCTCAGTGGCATGGTGAACGCCTTGTCTCCGGAATCGCCTGACGACCAGGGGCCCGAGTCATGAAACTCAACCTCAACGCCGACCTCGGCGAATCCGTCGTCGAATCCGTCGGCGTCTGGACCACGAGCGCCGACGAGGCGCTGCTGCCGATCGTCGATTCCGCCAATATTGCCTGCGGATTCCATGCCGGTGATCCACAGGTGATGCGCAACACGGTGCGTCTTGCGCTGGCCGCCAAGACCAGCCTCGGCGCACATCCGGCCTATCCCGATCTGCAGGGCTTCGGACGTCGCGCGATGGCGCTCAGACCGGCGGAGCTGGAAGCGGTCATTCTTTACCAGCTCGGCGCGCTGACCGCCATGGCGCGGGCCGAGGGTGGCGTGCTGACCCATGTCAAACCGCATGGCGCGCTTAACAATCAGGCCTGCGAGGATGCCGTCCTGGCTGACACTGTGGTGCGTGCGGTTTTCGCCTTCGATCGCAACTTGATTCTGCTCGCGCCGGCCACCTCCGAATTGGTGCGCGCCGGCGAGCGCAGCGGCCTGCGCGTGGCCTGCGAAATCTTTGCCGATCGCGCGTACACCGCGCACGGCACATTGCAAGCACGCGGCACCGCCGGCGCGGTGCTGCTTGACCCCGCCGAAAGTCTCGCCCATGTGCGTCGCATGCTCGACGCGGGCGGTGTGGTGGCCACCGATGGCACGGTGATCAAGACCAACATCCACAGCATTTGTGTGCACGGCGACAACGCGACGGCAGTCGCCATGGTACGCACCCTGCGCGAGGCGCTGATTGCCGATGGACACCAACTGGTGCCACTGCCGGAGCACTTCACCACTGCGTAGCTGTCGTTCGTCGGCTGGTCACGCCACCGGCACCCGGTGTCGGAAAATTTGACACATACTGATTTCTCCTCCGGGGCCACACGCGCGGTCGTATGCACGCGTGGCCCCGGATTTTCCAAGGGGCGCATACGCACGCCTCGACGGTTCCAGGATGGAGAAATCAATGAGAAGAAAAGCATGCAACGGGGCGTTCGCGGCAATCGCGATCGCGGGACTCACCCCAATGGCGATCGCAGCCAACGTCAATGTGGTCACCATTGTGGATGAGTCCACTTCGACGAGCGCTAAGCACACCTGGCTGGGCGGCATGGTGACAACGCTGGATGCCACACTCAAGGCATTGAATCCTGCTGTTGGTCCGAACCGTTATGGCCTCGTGGGATTTGGCGCACAGGCCCCACATGAGCGGCTTGGTCACGCCCACGACCTGGACGGCGGGACCGCCGGTGTGCAGGCATTCGACTCGGCAAGCCAGTTCGGCGCAGCGACCGGATCTCTGGTGCGTCTCGGCTCACAGGAAGATGGCTGGTCGGGGATTGCGACCGCCAACCGCTATGAGTTCGACGCCGACGCCGCACGCAACTACATTCTTGTCACCGACGAAAACCGCGACGCCATCCAGACCGGTTTGACCTACGACAGCATCCTGCAGAGCATGACCACCACCGACACTTTGCTCAATGCCGTGGTCAATGCGCGCTTTGCCTGCGCCGACGGCAGGGCCGCGCTGGGCATCGACGCCAAAGGCAACGGCTATGTTGCCGATGGTGCTGGCAGTTCCAACCGATGCACCGGCGCCACCGCGGTCAGCGGTGCGCAGACCACGATCGCCGACTATGTCGACCTCGCGCTCGCCACCGGCGGTGCGGCGTGGGATCTGAATTTTCTTGATAGTGGCGGTCTTATTGCGACCTCATTCACCCAGGCCTTCATCGACATCAAGGTGCAGGAAATCGTGGATCAGACGACGGTGATTGGCAGCGTGCCGGAACCCGGCGTGCTGGCGCTGGCCAGCCTCGGTCTGCTCGGTTTGGGCGCGATGCGATACCGAAAGTCGTAACTCAACCGGCCGGCGGGCGCTTCGCGCGCCGCTGGTCGAGTTTGCGCAGCAGGCGGTACAGGGTTTCGGGTTTGAACGGCTTGTGGACGTAACCACTAATCCCCATCTCGGCGAGCGCAAGCAGCTTGCCGCGGTCGTTTTCCGCGGTGAGCATGATGAGCGGCGTGTCGCGGTCAGTGAGGCGCAGATTGAGCACGAATTCTTCGCCGTTCATGCGCGGCATGTTCCAGTCGCAAACGATTGCGTCGAACCGCGTCGTCTGACAGCACGCCAGCGCCTGCTCGCCATTGGAGACCTGTTTCGGCTCGTAGCCGCACTCACGGCCGATGGCGCTGACCAGCGCGCGGACGGAAGCCATGTCGTCGACAACCAGCAGGCGTTTTACGCTCGGCATTGATCACTCCCACCATGGTTGATGGATGTGCCTACGGCGCAGACGGAACCAACTTGAACCGCGTCACCCCATGGCGAACAGTGGCGGCTCGTCCATCAAGGCGACCTGCTCGCGCAGCGCAAGGATGTGGTCCTGCCAGTAGCGCGGGCTGTCGAACCAGCTGAAAGCGGCCGGAAACGCCGGATCGTGCCAGCGTCGGGCAATCCACGCCGCATAGTGGATGAGGCGCAGGGTGCGCAGTGCTTCGGCCAGGTGGCGTTCCTGCGGATTGAAGTCGTGAAACTGGCGATAGCCTTCGAGCACGACCTCGAACTGGCGGCGTTGCTGCTCGCCCTCGCCCGACAACAACATCCATAAATCTTGGATCGCCGGCCCCATGCGGGCGTCGTCGAAATCGACGAAATGCGGGCCGTCCGGGGTCCACAGCACATTGCCGGCGTGACAGTCGCCATGCAGGCGCAGGGTGGCGACCTCGCCGGCGCGGTCAAAGCAGCGCGCCGCGCCTTCGAGCGCCTGATCGACCACGCTGCGCCAACTCGTCACTAGTTCCATCGGCAGGTAAGGCGTGGCGAGCACTGCGTCACGCGCTTCAAACCCGAAGGTTTGCAGCGAGATGGCGTCGCGATGGGCGAACGGGCGCAATGCGCCAACGGCGTGGATGCGCGCCATGAAGCGACCCATCCAGCGCAGCACGTCTTCGCTTTCGAGCTCGGGCGCGCGGCCGCTGCGACGCGGGAACACGGCAATGCGAAAACCGCCGGCGTGATGCAGGGTGCGGCCGCCGATGCTCAGCGGCGCGACCACCGGAATCTCGCGTTCCGCCAGCTCGGCGAGAAAACCGTGCTCCTCTTCGATCGCCTCATCCGACCAGCGCGCCGGACGGTAGAACTTGACGATGCGTGGCGGCGCGTCGTGAATGCCGACCTGGAAGACGCGATTCTCGTAGCTGTTGAGCGCCAGCACGCTGCCATCGCAATCCAGCCCGATGGCCTCCAGTGCGTCGAGCAGCGCATCGGGTGTGAGGGCGGCGAAGGGGGGTGTCGTGACGTCAGTCATTTGTGCGACTCCGGTGAGGGCGCCACGGTGTAGGGTTCATGCAAATCCACCGGCCGGGCGGCCTTCTTGCGCATGCGCAGGTTGAGGACTTCGACCATCACCGAGAACGCCATCGCGAAGTAGATGTAACCCTTGGGCACATGGTGACCGAAACCGTCGGCGATCAGCACCACGCCAATCACCAACAGAAAGGACAGCGCCAGCATCTTGATGGTCGGGTGCTCTGAGACGAACTCGCCAATCGGGCCGGCGAAGAACATCATGAGTGCGACCGACGCCACCACCGCAGAGATCATCACCCCGAGGTGATTGACCATGCCGATCGCGGTAATGATGGAATCGAGCGAAAACACCAGATCGATGAGAATGATCTGGGTGATGACGGCGGCGAAGGAGCCGGCGACCGCACGCGACGCGCCGCCTTCCTCACCTTCGAGCAATTGATGCACTTCCTTGGTGCTCTTCCACACCAGGAACAGACCGCCCACCGCCAGGATCAGATCGCGCCCCGACATCCCGTAGTCGATCACCGGCACGGTCACCAGCGGCTTCGTCATGCCGGCCATCCAGGACAACGCGGCGAGCAGCGCGATGCGCATGAACATGGCGAGAAACAAGCCGATGCGTCGCGCCAGATTGCGCTTTTCCCGCGGCAGCTTGTCCACCAGGATCGAGATAAAGATGATGTTGTCGATGCCCAGCACCAGTTCGAGCGCGGTGAGGGTGAAAAAGGCGATCAGCAACTGCGGATCGGTGAAGAAGTCGAACATGGTGGCCTCGCGAGATGACGCCGCGCCGGTGCGGTGGTCATGCCGCGGCATCATAGCAAGGCGCGGTGCGACGCAGGGTTCTCAGTAGTCTGATAGCCTGCCCGAAAGGGCGACGATAAAAGGACGGTGGCATGATTTCGGGCAAGCTGGTGGCGGCGCTGCGTGAGGCGCGCCATGTGACAGTGTTCACCGGCGCGGGCGTGTCTGCGGAAAGCGGCATTGCCACTTTTCGCGACGCACAGACCGGGCTGTGGGCGAAGTACGACGCCACGGCACTGGCCACGCCCGAGGCCTTCGCGCGCGACCCGGCGCTGGTCTGGGGCTGGTACGAATGGCGGCGCCAGCAGGCGCTGCGCGCCGCCCCCAATCCGGCGCATGTGGCGATCGCCGCACTGGCCGACGCGGTGCCGGCGTTGAGCGTGATCACGCAGAATGTGGACGATCTGCATGAGCGCGCCGGCAGCCGCGACGTCATCCACCTGCACGGCAGTCTCATGGCGCCGCGCTGCAGCGCCTGCGGCATGCCCTGGCACCCGCCTGCGACGCCCACCGATCTGCCCGAAGGCGGGCAACCGACCCCGCCGCCAGACTGCCCGCGCTGTACCCGGCCGATCCGACCCGGCGTGGTGTGGTTCGGTGAAACGCTGCCGGAAGAGAACTGGCACCAGGCCGTCGCCGCCGCCGCGGGCTGCGATCTGTTCATCACCGCGGGTACCTCGGCGATGGTCTATCCGGCCGCCGATCTACCGCAAATGGCGGCGCAGCGCGGCGCGCGTGTGGTGCAGGTCAACCCGCAAGCGACCGCGCTCGACCTGCTGGTCGACTGGAATGTGCGCGGCGTCGCCGGCGAGGTGCTGCCGGCGCTGCTCGCCGCGGCTTTTGGCGGTGCGCCGAACGCCACCGCTTGAAGCGAGTCTCGCCGATCAACTCATCCCGCACAATCTTCATGAATGCACGCAAGCAGGCATGCACCGAATCACAGGAGTTGTACGTGCAATTGAACGACAAAGTCAGCATCATCACCGGCGCCGCTGACGGCATCGGTCTGGGCATCGCCAAGCGCTTCGTCGACGCCGGCAGCAAGGTGGCGATCGCCGATATCAACCTGGCCGCGGCCCAACAGGCGGCGCGCGAACTGGGCGAAGACCAGGCGATGGCGGTGGAAATGGACGTGACCGACGAGGCGGCGGTCAATGCCGGCGTGCAGGCGGTGATCGAGCGCTGGGGCCGGGTCGATGTGCTGATCTCCAATGCCGGCGTGCAGATCGTGCATCCTGTGGAAGAATTTCCCTACGCGGCATGAAAAAGATGCTCGTCATTCACCTCGATGGCGCCTTCCTCACCCGCAAGGCGGTACTGCCGCATATGTGTGCCCAGGGCGACGGCAGCATCCTGCTGATGGGTTCGGTGCACGCCAAGCTCGCCTCACCGCTCAAGTCGGCCTATGTCACCGCCAAGCACGGCCTGCTCGGGCTGGCGCGGATGATTGCACAGGAGGGTGGCACGAAAGGCATGCGCGCCAATGTGATCTGCCCCGGATTCGTGCGCACCCCGTTGGTAGACCAACAGATTCCCGAACAGGCGGCCGAACTCGGCATCTCCAAACAGGCCGTGGTGAAAGACATCATGCTGGGCGGCACGGTAACGAAGGAATGCACCACCATCGATGATGTGGCTGACGTCGCGTTGATGTTTGCCGCCTTTCCGACCAACGCACTCACCGGTCAGTCGCTGCTGGTCAGCCACGGCTGGCACATGGAGTAAGCGACATGGCAGCAAGACAATCGCGCACGCACGAATTTGAACAGGTGGCGCTCGCGCTGCAGGGCGGAGGGGCGCTGGGGGGCTACCAGGCGGGTGCCTACGCCGCGCTGGCCGACGGCGGCGTCGAGCCGGACTGGGTGGCTGGCGTGTCGATCGGCGCGATCAATGCGGCGATCATCGCGGGTAACGCGGCGAACGCTCGGGTCGACGCGCTCGAAGGCTTCTGGCAGCGCATCACACGCTTCATCCCGGACAATTTCGCACTGCCCAACCTGCCGTTGCCGCCCGCATTCGCCAACATGCTCTCGGCCAGTCGCAATCTCGCCTTCGGCCAGCCGGCGTTCTTCCAGCCGCGCCTGCCGCCGCCCTACCTGTGGCCGGAGGGCACGCCGAACGCGGTGAGTTTTTACGATATTGCGCCGCTGCGCGATACGCTCATCGAACATGTCGATTTTGATCGACTCAACCGCGGCCCGATGCGGGTGTCGTTCGGTGCGGTCGATGTCGAGCGCGGCAACTATGTGTACTTCGACAACCGCGAACGCACCCTCGGCCCCGAGCACATCATGGCCTCGGGCGCGCTGCCGCCAGGATTTCCGCCGGTGGAAGTGGAAGGGCGGCTGTACTGGGACGGCGGCCTCGCCGGCAACACGCCGCTCGACTTCGTGCTCCACCATACGCCGCGGCCTGACACGCTGATCTTCCAGATCGACCTGTGGCCGGCGCACGGCCAGGTGCCCGGCAACATCATCGACGTCGCCGAGCGCGCCAAGGAAATCCAGTTTTCGAGCCGTACCCGCCTGAACAGCGATCACCTGGTGCGCGAGATGCGCCTGCATCGGCGCGTGCGCGAGTTGCTGGCACGCCTGCCGGACGACGAAGATGCGCGCGAGCTACTTGACGAACTGAGCGCCGAATGCGCCGGTGGCGTGGTCAACATCGTGCACCTGATCTACCAGAGCCAGGCCTATGAACACGACAGCAAGGACTACAACTTCAGCCGCCGCATGATGGAAGAGCACTGGCGCAGCGGCCGCGCCGACACCGAACGCATGCTCGCGATGCCGGCGGTGTTCGAACGACCCGGAGAGCACGAAGGGATTCGCCAGTTCGCGAGTGACAAGTTCTCCTGAAAACCGCCCCTGAACGCGTCCGGCCACCTCGCAGCGGGTGATCGCCGGACCAATTCGGCCCGATCCGGTATCAGTTGGTTCGACGCGGCGCCATGGCATCGAGCCAGTGCTCGATCACGGCCTTGGCCACCGGCGCCAGGCGAGCACCATGCAGGGCACTGGCGGCGCGCAGCGCAGGCACGTCGACCCCCGCCACCGTCAGTTCCGCATGGTGACCGATCAGCCATTGCTCGATGCGCGCCGGTTCCAGTTCGAGATGGAATTGCATTGCCAGTCCGTGGCGGCCGACCGAGAAGGCCTGGTGCGCACACGCTGCCGATGACGCCAGCGGGATGGCGCCAGGTGGCGTGTCGAAGGTGTCGCCGTGGCAGTGCAGCACGGGGAGATCACCCACGGCGGCAAGCGGCGAGGCACAACCGGCCTCGCTCAACTGCAGTGCCGACCAGCCGATTTCCGGGCGTCCGGACGGATACACTCGCGCGCCCATGGCGGCGGCCATGAGCTGTGCGCCAAGCCCGATGCCGAGCGTCGGCCGGCGCGAGATGAGGCGCTGGCCGATGACCCGGATTTCCTCGGCGAGATAAGGGTAGCGATCACTGTCGTAAGCGCTTACCGGGCCGCCACACACCACCAGCAGATCGGCATTGCGCAGGCGCTCGGCGCGTGCATTGACACCGGCATCGACCACGGCGATGGAAAAGCCGCGTTCGCGCAGCGGCGCTTCGAACTGGCCCAGACCCTCGAATGCCAGATGACGCAGGACGCAAGCGATCGCCATGGGCGCTTCAACCTAAAAGCGACAGTTGGACACGCCCGAGTGTGCGGCTGGCGGGCCGTCTGGCAAGGCGCGAGGAGGACGCAGGAGCGGCCCCTGAAACCTCCGTTGGCAAATGAGGTAACGCGGCCAGGCGGCCCGCCAGTCGTGCAATCGAGTATGTAGCGTACTCACCCAACGGACAAGTCTTTTCGAAGGGAGAAAATTCCATGTAATCAATACCTTCGCGAGAACAATAAGCGGTCAACTGCCGTTTTTAGGTTGAATGAGCCCGCAGACGGCGCCAGGCGCCGATGCCGGCCAGCCCACTGAGCATCATCAGCGCGGTCGTCGGTTCGGGTACGGCGGAGATCACGGCCGGCACACCGAGCGTGGGAATATCGAGCGTCACGTAGCCAACGTCCTCCACTGTGGAATAGGCGAGGTCGAAAAAGGCCGGGCGATACGGCCGGCCATTACAGCCTCGCCCGGTGAAACCGGCTTGTTCGCACGCGATTTCGGGTATGACGTTTGTGCCGCTCGGATCGAACACGCTGTTCTGCACACCGAGCGAAAGACTGATACCGTCACGACCGGAAATATCGACGCGGTTGCTGTCAAAAAAATAGCCGCTGACCATCGAGCCGCTCACCAGATCCGCCTGCACCAGGGCCTGCCGCGTGAGCGGGTTGATGCTACCGGTGAGCACGTCGAAGCGGGCGATGCGGGTACCGTTATCGGCACCGAAAACGCCGTTGGTCGAGCCGAAATCGAACGCCGGGTCGGAATAAATGTCGATCGTGCCATGCGTAAAATCGCTGCCGAACAAGCCCAGATAACCGCCCACATCATAGCTGACAGTTATGTCGCGCGCACCAAACGGACCGCTGCCCCCAGCATCGACCACCTGATAGGCGCCGTGCTCTTTGAAATCCATTGCCAGAAATTGCGAGGTTGACAGGGTCTGCTGGATGAAGCCGAAACCGCCGACGTTGAGGGCCGACACAAAGCTCGCGTCTTCCTTGCCGCTCCCCTGTGGATTGAAGTACCAACCGCTCACGGCGTATGCCGCCGGTTGCATTGCCATGAAACATATTGCTACAACCACTGCGCTAAATAGACGGGAAACGACCGACATGGCAAAACCTCCGGGAACAACTTTGAAATATTTGGTTACGAACGCGTCATTTTATCGCAACACCGCCATCGATCACAGCCATTTTGCATTATTTTATGTTTGCCCCTTGCGCGCTCCATCTTCGTTGCGACCTTGCTGATTTGTGCACAGCACCATACGCTTGCGGGCGGCGTCACTCACCTTCCCGTTTATATGGAAATATGATGTTGGATCGAATTGAAGAAGTACTCATGAACACCGCCTGGATCGGCGAATATGCGATTCCGATGGCGATCAACCTCGGTCTTGCGCTGTTGATTTTTGTCGTTGGCCGTTGGTTGGCGCGCGGCGTCGCTGCGATTGTCGGGCGCGTGCTGACGCGCTCGAAAATCGATGTGATACTGATCGATTTCGTGCTGTCGATTCTCAACGGCGTGCTGCTGCTTCTGGTGATCATCGCGGCGCTCAGTCGCCTCGGCGTCAATACCACCTCGCTGGTGGCGCTGATCGGTGCCGCCGGTCTGGCGATCGGTCTGTCCTTGCAGGATTCGCTGAAGAATTTCGCCGCCGGCGTGATGCTGGTGGTATTCCGGCCGTTCAAGGCCGGTGACTTCGTCGAGGCGGCGGGCACCAGCGGCGTGGTCGAACGCATCAGTATCTTCAGTTCAACCTTCCGCACCTTGGACAACCGCGAAATCATCATTCCCAATGGTGCGATCTATGCCGACGTGATCACCAACTACTCGGCGCGCAGCACCCGACGCATCGATCTGCTGATCGGTATCGGGTATGAAGACGATATCCGCAAGGCCAAGTCAGTTGTCGAAGCCGTGCTTCACGCCGATGCGCGCGTCCTTACCGACCCGGCGCCGTTGATCGCCGTGGCAGAACTGAGCCCCAGCAGCGTGGACCTGTACATTCGCCCGTGGGTCAATTCAAGCGATTACTTCGCGACCAGTTGCGATCTCAAGGAAGCGATCAAGCTGGCCTTCGACGAGAACGGCATTTCGATTCCCTATCCGCAGACCGACATGCATGTGCATCAGATCGGCGGTGGAAAGGGCAGCGAAGAAGGTCCGCTCGCCGAGGCGCGCTGAGCGTTACGGGCGGCGTGGCCGACCGGCTCAGCTGGTCGCAGGTCGTTCGTTGAGGGTGTCAGCCGCCAGCGGCTGACACCCTCGGCGCATGCCGCGTGAGCCAGGCATCGAGCCGGTTGGCAAAGGCCTGGATATCGGTCTTGCTCAAGGCTGACGGACCCCCCGAAATCTGGCCGTTCGAGCGCAGTTCTTCCATCAGATTACGTGTCGCCAACACGTCCTGGATATTGTCCTGCGTGTACATTGTGCCGCGCGGATTGAGCGCTGCCGCGCCGCGTTCGATCACTTGCGCCGCCAGCGGAATGTCTGCGGTAACCACCAGATCGTCGCGCACTACCCGCGCCACGATGTAGTCGTCCGCCACATCGAAGCCGGCGGCCACCTGCACCGCGCGGATATGCGCCGAGCGCGGCACTTGCAACATCTGGTTGGCAACCAGTGTGGTGCCGATCCGACGCCGCTCGGCGGCGCGAAAAATGATGGCTTTGACGGGGCCGGGGCAGGCATCGGCGTCGATCCATAGGTGCATGCGACAAAGCATACCGGAGGGCGGCGGCGGTGCACCAATCCGCTATGTGGTCATCGATTCATCTGCTGAAACGTTGTTCGAACGACGGACGCTGTTTTGGCGGCAGGATTGTTTCGCTCGGTCACGCCGCCCTGACACGCGCCTTGGCCCATGGCAAGATGCGGCGTACCGAACCGACAGCACGGGCTGCACTGCCCGCACTGTCGAACACGATGGGCGGATCGACAGACGTATCTGGCCCACCCCATTGCACAGGAGAAACACCATGAAGCTTCAAATTGCCGTTCTCGCCGTGGCCGGCGCACTCGCGCTGCAAGGCTGCGAGACCATCACTCCAACGCAAAAAAAGGCAATCGGTACGGCCTCCGGCGCGGTTATCGGCGGCGTGGTTGGCAGCCAGGTCGGCGGCACGCGCAGCACCGTGGTGGGTGCTGCGCTGGGCGGTGCCTTCGGCTATCTGATCGGCTCAAAAGTGGGCGTTACCGAGCAGCCAGACGGGTCGGTCAAACTCGACATCCCCGGCGCGGTGTTGTTCCAGACCAACAGCGCACGGATCAGCCCCGATTTCGAGCAAACGCTCGACCAGATCGCGGGCACGCTGCAAGAGCATCCGGAAACCTCGGTTGACGTTGTCGGCCACACCGACAGCGCCGGGGCGGCTGAATACAACGAACGCCTGTCCGTCAAGCGCGCCAGCAGCGTCACCCAGTATCTCGCTACCCGCGGTATCGACCCAGTGCGTCTGTCGGCCACCGGTCAGGGCGAAGCCATGCCCGTGGCGGACAACACGACCGCTGAAGGACGCGCGCAAAACCGTCGCGTCGAGATGTTCGTGCGCTGAACCATGGCGTTGCCTGGTATCCGTGATTCACGGCTACGCAACAGGGCGCCGACCGCGAGGGTGGTCGGCGCTTTTTGTCGACCCTATATGGGCGCAACAAGGTGCCAATGACGCCACCAATACTCTCGACAGCCTGCTGCATGAAGTCATTGAGGGCGAACCGGGCGACCGCCCGCCGACAGTGGATAAACGGTGGCGAAGATCAGCGCGCGCTGATCGAAATCCACGACGGCCTGTTCACCGGTACCGAAGCTCCAATGTACTGAACGATTCAGCGCTTCGTCAATGCCCGGTCAGCGCAACGCACAACCGCTGTGCCCGACGCACTGCGCGGTGCTGCAGTGCCGTCGGTAGATCCGCATCCAGCTCACGCGCCGCACCACCCGCGAAGAGCGTTGCCACCGGGCGCGCACCGATCACGCGCGCCGTCATCCTGAGCTGACCGAGCGCGCTGAAAAACAATCGCCCAAGCCAGCCCGGCGCGGCACTCGAACTCACCAGCAAGGCCGGCCGCCGTGGCTGACCCGCTTTGCGATAGCGAGGCGCAGGCGCGCCAGCCGGCCAGTAGGCATACACCGCGAGCCGTTCCATGAAGCGCTTGAACAGCGCCGTGACCGATCCCAGATTGGTTGGCGCCGCGAGGATGAAACCGTCGGCCGCTTCCAGCCGTTCCACCAGCACGGCCATGCCGTCGTCGATGACGCAGCGCGCCGGCTGCGCACCCGGATGCTGCATGCACTGGCGGCAGTTGTGACAAAACGCGATCGGCGTATCGCGCAGGCGCACTTCCTCCACCGCCACGCCGTTACAACGCAATGTGCCGGCGATCAGCGCCACGAGCTGGTCGGTGGTACCGCCGGAGCGGTAGCTACCGTTGATCGCGAGTACGGTTTTCATTACATCGGCGGCGTGAATAGTCTGTTCATTCACCCACCGCCTGTTCGAGCGCTTCGCGTGCGTCCGGCGCGCTCATGGTCACCAGCACCTGACCGGCTTCGAGCATGAATTCGGCGTCGGGATTGAAACGGAACCCATGCGGCCCGCGGATGCCGAGCAACACCACGTTCAATTCGTCGAGTGCCAAATCCGCCAATGGACGCGATTCGAATCCGCTTGGCAGATGCACTTCTTCGACCCGATAGCTGCCTTCGGAGCGCAACATTTCGTCGAGAAAACTGACCACCTGCGGCCGAATCATGGATGAGGCGATGCGCATGCCGCCGGTAAAATCGGGCGACACCACCACGTCGGCGCCGGCCTGGCGTAGCTTGGGCGCATTGCGCATCTCGTGGCAGCGCGCCACCACGCGAATAGCGGGATTGAGTTGTTTCGCCGTCAGCGTGATCATGAGATTGCGGCTGTCCTCGTCGGTGACCGCAAAGACGCCTGCCGCTTCAGCGATATCGGCGGTCACCAGGATGTCGTCATCGCTCGCATCACCACACAGCGCGAGCATGTCCGGCAAGCGCTCGCGCGCCGCCTCGAGCACGTGTTCGTCACGGTCGATGACGACGAAATCGCGGCGCGTGGTGGCCAGTTCCAGCGTGACGTTGCGCCCCACGCGGCCGAAACCGCACACCAGATAATGTTGCCGCAGTTTGCCGATCTGTTTTTCCATGCGCCGTTTCCGTAATGAATCGTCGAGATCGCGTTCGAGAAAGAAGACCGACAGCGTGGTGAACATGAAGGTCACCGAGCCGAAACCGACCAGCGAAATGATGCCGGTGAACAGCTGGTCCCAGAAGCCGATGATCGGCACGACCTCGTCGTAGCCCACGGTCGATACGGTCACCAACGTCATGTAGAGCGCGTCGGACCAGGTCGTGCCGAGCGGGCCGATGCCGTAGAAGCCGGCCGTGCCGAGCGCCACGATGCCGAGCAGTACACCGCCGGCCACCAGAATGCGGGCACGAATCCGTTCGAGCTGCCGATGGCGGCTGCGATACCGCGGGTGTGCCGCACTTTGCGCCAAGTGCTCGCGTCGTCGACGATTGGATAAAGGCAGAATCACGACGCATGCCGTCCGCGAGCCAGGTCGCGCACACCGGCTGGTTTAAAGTTCAAGCATAGTCCGTCGTGCAGCCGCCCGTCGACAATCACTCATCCGGCCGCGTTGCGACGCGTACGATGCCGCAGTGTCACCAGAATCAGTGCGCCGAGCGCGACACCCAGCCCGTCGGCCACCCAGTCCAGCGGATCGCCGACGCGCCATGAGGTGAGCGCCTGAGCGGCTTCAATCACCGCGCCGTAGACCAACAAGCCGGCGATCACCCGCCAGCGCGCCGAAGGCCAGGCCACACCGCCGAGCACCATCAGCGTCGCGAAAGCCAGCACATGCTCAACCTTGTCCTGCCAGGAAAACATCTGCATCACGGGTGGCACCGGCAACAGGGCGAGCACGAATACACCCACTAGCGTGGCCAGAAAAAGCGCCTGCAGCAGCACGGTGCGGCGCATCAGGCCGCAGCGGTCTGCTGCTCGCCACCCAGCGCCTCGACGACGGCGGGAATGAGCCGTTTAAGCTCACCGGTCATGAGCGCAAAGTGCGTATCGAACAATTCCGCCGCGCTCTCGCCGCTGCCTTCGGCCGCCTCCTGCACCACATCGAGAAACTGCAGCCGCTTGATTTCACTCTTTTCGGTGAGTAGGAAGGAGACGCGATCGTCCCACGTAAGCCCCAGCCGCGTCGGCAACTTGCCTTCGCTCAAATGCGTCTTGATCTCGTCACCATCAAGCGCATGGCGCACGTAACGCACGGCCGCCTTCTCGTCGCTCACCGACTTGAGTTCGCAGTCCATGTCGATGCTAAAACCGGCCGGGGCCTCACCGCCCGCGAGCCAGTCGGCCATCGCGCTCACCGGGCTCAGCTCGGTGCGCAGCAGCGTGAGCGGGAAGGCATCGAGGCTCTGGCGCAGCGCTTCGAGCACGTCCTCGGCACGATTGAGCCCGGGCACATCCACGCCCAGCCAGCCGTCGCGCGGATCGATCCACGCATACACCTTGCGCCGCCGCGTGAACGCGCGTGGCAGCAGCTCCTGGGTAATCGCCTCGCGCAGCTCCTTCATCTGCTTGCGGCCGGGCGCAAACCCTTGCTCACGCTCGATCAGCTCGGCGCGTTCTTCGGCTTCCTGATTGACCACCGCCGCCGGCAGCAGACGCTGCTCAATGCCCAACGCAATCAGCCACTGGCCGCCGACACTGTGCACCAGCGGACCATCGGCCACCGGCGGCAGCCAGCCGCGCGATTCGGGGTCCTGACTGCCGCAGGGCATGAAACGGCGCCGTGCGAGTTGTTCTTCGAGGCGGTCGATGGCGATATCCCAGTGTACGGGCAGGCGATACAACTGCAGGTTACGAAACCACATGAATAAAATGTCTTTGGTTGGAGGTTATTCGGTGCGTGTCGACGCGGCGATCATGCGGATCACGCGCACCGTATCGAGGTCGGAGGCGTGATAAGCCGAGCGCACATACTCGGTATAGCGCACTTCGCCGCCTTCCTCCTCGTGCAGACCGGTGCGGTAGGTGAAGCGCAGAAACAGCGCTGCCGACCGCTCGACGGGTTGTTCGATTCGAATCGTCAGCGTGCCGCCGGGGTGGGTTTCGGTCGCCGCGGATTCGAAGCGGATCCACTCCATGCCTTGCCAGACCACCGTGTCGTGCACACTCACCTGGCCAAAATCGAGTCGGCGAGTGAGTTGATTCTCCTCACGCGAGAGGATCTCGCAGGCCTCCAACCCAGGCAGGAAGGGGCGCGGATTTTCGGCCCGACACAGCAGCCCAAACCATACTTCCTCCGCGGCCAGGTCAGGAATTTCCGGGGTTTCCGGGTCGTTGACTTCGACCAGGTGCTCGAACTGCACAGCGCGGCTCCATTCATCGTCTGCTTGGACAGGCGCGCAGTGTAACGCGAAAGTGGCGCACGGCAACGACGCGATTCCGGGTTAGCATCGACGCATGCAGATTTCAAGAATTCTACAAAGCCAGGGCTTTGGCAGCCGGCGTGAATCGCGCGCCTTGGTGCGCTCAGGTCTGGTGCAGGTTGACGGCCGCAGGATCGACGATCCATTCGCCGATTTAACCCCGGAAGGTTTGTCGTTCTCGGTCGATGGCGAAGCCTGGATCTATCGCGAAAAAGCGCATCTCCTGCTCTACAAACCGGCGGCGCACGAATGCACGCGCAAGCCGACGTTTTACCCTTCTGTTTTCTCCCTGCTGCCGCCACAACTGGCGGCCCGCGACGTGCAGACCGTCGGTCGTCTCGACCAGGACACCACCGGCCTGTTGCTGCTCTCCGACGACGGCCAGTTCATCCACACCTGGAGTTCCGGCAAGCGGCGCATTCCCAAGCGCTACCGCGTCACCCTCAAACATCGGCATACGCCGGCCCTGATCGACGCATTGCTCAGCGGCGTGCTGTTGCATGACGAGTCCGCGCCGATCGCGGCCGCCGCCTGCGAGCCGATCGATGAGCTGCAGCTGTGGCTGACCGTGACCGAGGGAAAATACCATCAGGTCAAACGCATGATCGGTGCCGCCGGCAATCGTGTCGAAGCGCTGCATCGTGAAAGCATAGGTGGTTTGTCCCTGCCCGCGCATTTCGAACCCGGTGACTGGGGCTGGCTGGAAGCAGCCCAACTGCAAGCGCTGGCCGACTTCGAATCAGCCGACGGTTGAACTGCCTGGCCGACGCCGCGCAGCATGATGACGCCTGTGGGTGAATTGACCTTCCGTGGTGTGCAGTGGCGCAGGTGTTCGGTGCGTGCCTGGCATCAGACAATGCGTTCGTGAAGCAGCATCGATGAACAGGAAATGCGGCGATCGGATGGCACGTTCTGGTTGTTCACTGTTTTTATATTCTTAAATAACAACAATAATAATGCTCGGGCTGTTTGCGTGGATAACCGTAAATATCAATGTGTATTCAATACGTTACGATAATGATATGTCTGGGGAGAAGGCTCGGGTCGGGATGTGGATGGATTGTAGAGTGTTTTTCACGGCGGGCGTTGAGGCGGCCTTATCCACAATTCATCCCGGTCTTTTGCGTGCGGTTGTCAACAGCCATTGAACTTTGAGCGCGGACGGATGGATCGCTGGGATATCTTCTGCAAACGTGTGGATAACTTTGGGGATATCGGCGTGTGCTGGCGCCTCGCGCGCCAGCTGGTGCGCGAGCACGGGCGCCGGGTCCGCCTCTGGGTGGATGATTGGGCGACGCTGCGTCGCCTGGTTGCAGGCTGTCCGGCACAGGTCGCCGTGGTCACGATCGAGGGTGTCGAAGTGTTGCCCTGGTCGGCGGTCGACGCGCGGGTGCGCCCTGCCGAGGTGGTCATCGAAGCGTTTGCCTGTACGCTGCCGCCAGCCTACCGCGCCGTCCTCACCGCAACCACGCCGCCACCGGTGTGGATCTGTCTGGAGTATCTGAGCGCCGAGCCTTGGGTGGAGGGCTGTCATCGGCTGCCATCGGCGGATCCGCTCAGCGGCCGCCAACGTCTAACCTTCTTTCCCGGTTTTACGCGGCGCACCGGCGGCCTGATCCGCGAAGCCGATCTGTTTTCTCGGCGCGAACTTGCACAGGCCGAAGGCGGCAGGGCGCGCTGGCTCGATCGCCATCCACGGGCGCAAGCGCATGTCGCGCCGCGTTGGGTGTCCCTGTTCGCCTACGACAATCACGCACTCGGTGACTTGCTCGCCGTTTGGCAGGCGGGGCCGGCGCAGACCGTGCTGTGGGTGCCGGAAGGACGCGCGCTGAAGCAGGCTGCGACGTGTCTCGATCTGCCCGGTTTGGGTGCGGGTGAGTGCGTTGCGCGCGGCGCCTTGCTGGTGTGCGGCTTGCCCTTTCTGCCGATGGACGAATACGACACGCTGCTGGCGTTGTGCGATGTGAACTTTGTGCGCGGGGAGGATTCTTTCGTCCGTGCGCAATGGGCGGCGCGGCCATTCGTGTGGCAGATCTACCCGCAGGCCGAGGCGGTGCATCGCGTCAAGCTCGAGGCGTTTTTCGATCGCTACGGCTGCGGCCTCGCGCCGCCCGATCGGGATGCGCTGCATGCCCTGTGGCTTGCCTGGAACGGTTGGGGCGAGGTTGACGCCGCGTGGCGACTGGTCGAGCCGCGTCTGGCTGCGCTGAGCACAAAAGCACGGAAGTGGTGCGACACGCTGGCGCAGCAGGACGATCTCGCCAAACAACTGGTGAATTGTGTGCGGCACACGTTAAAATAACGGGTTATCAACGACTCGCGGCAATGAAGCTGCGCGATTGAAATTCAGGGTATCAGATGAAAACAGCTCAGGAACTGCGCTCCGGCAACGTCATCATGGTGGGCGACACCGCGCTCGTCGTGCAGCGCACCGAATACAACAAATCCGGCCGTAGCTCCGCGGTCGTCAAGATGAAGCTCAAGGACCTGCTCACCGGCAGTGCCTCGGAGGCGGCCCACAAGGCGGACGAGAAATTCGAGGTGGTGACGCTCGAGCGCAAGGAAGTGACCTACTCCTACTTTGCCGAGCCGATGTATGTGTTCATGGACGACGAATACAACCAGTTCGAGGTCGAGGCCGACAACATGACCGATGCACTGAAGTATCTCGAAGACGGTCTGGCGTGCGAAGTGGTGTTCTTCGACGGCAAGGCGATTTCGGTCGAACTACCCAATTCGGTGGTGCGTGAAGTGACCTATACCGAACCCGCCGTGAAAGGCGACACTTCGGGCAAGGTGATGAAACCGGCGACCATCGGTAGTGGTTTCGAAGTCATGGTGCCGGCCTTCGTCGAGCTGGGCGACAAGATCGAGATCGACACCCGCACCGACGAGTACAAGAACCGCGTGAAGTAGGTCGTTTTCCGACCACCGGGAGACGACAGGGGGCGCAGCGGGCGCCCCGTTCGCGTTCACGGCGGCACCGGCGGCCATCGCCGGCGCGGCTTGGTCTACACTCTTGGGCATCCCTTGTGTTTCTCACTCGGGTAATGACCTAAGGAGAACGCCATGATCAAGTCACGCGCCGCCGTCGCCTGGGCCGCCGGCCAGCCACTGGAAATTACCGAAGTCGACGTCGCCCCACCGAAGAAAGGCGAGGTGCTGGTGCGCATCGTCGCCACCGGGGTATGCCACACCGATGCGTTCACGCTCTCAGGCGCGGATCCGGAAGGCATTTTTCCGAGCATTCTCGGCCACGAGGGTGGTGGCGTCGTTGAAGCCGTGGGCGAAGGGGTAACATCGGTCGCCGTCGGTGACCACGTGATTCCGTTGTATACCGCCGAATGCGGTGTGTGCGAGTACTGCACCTCGGGCAAGACCAACCTGTGTCAGGCGGTCCGTGAAACTCAGGGGAAAGGCTTGATGCCTGACGGCACCAGCCGCTTCAGCAAGGACGGCAAACCCCTGTTTCATTACATGGGCTGCTCGACCTTTTCCGAATACACCGTGCTGCCCGAAATCTCGCTGGCCAAAATCAACAAGGACGCACCGCTCGAAAAAGTGTGCCTGCTGGGCTGCGGCGTGACCACCGGCATCGGCGCAGTCATGAATACCGCCAAGGTCGAACCGGGCTCCACCGTGGCGGTGTTCGGCCTCGGCGGCATCGGTCTTGCGGCACTCATCGGCGCGGTGATGGCCAAAGCCTCGCGCATCATTGGCGTCGATACCAATCCGTCCAAGTTCGATCTGGCGAAACAACTCGGCGCCACCGACTGCATCAACCCACTCGACTATGACAAACCGATCCAGGAAGTGATCGTCGATCTCACGAACGGTGGTGTCGATTACTCCTTCGAGTGCATCGGTAACGTCAAAGTGATGCGCTCGGCGCTGGAGTGCTGCCACAAGGGCTGGGGCGAATCGATCATCATCGGCGTCGCCGGTGCGGGCGAGGAGATCTGCACACGGCCGTTCCAGCTGGTCACCGGCCGGGTGTGGCGCGGTTCCGCCTTCGGCGGCGTACGTGGTCGCTCGGAGTTGCCCGGCTACGTTGAGCGCGCGCAGCGCGGCGAGATTCCGCTCGATGTGTTCATTACCCACACCATGGGGCTGAACGACATCAACCACGCCTTCGATCTCATGCATGAAGGCAAGAGCATCCGCACCGTCATCCACTACGACAAATGAGGACAGCATGGACAAGGCGTTTGAGATAATCGACGAACACCGCTGTTTCGGCGGCCGCCAGTTGCGTGTGCGGCACTGGTCATCCACCCTCGATTGCGAGATGGTGTTCGCCATTTACCTGCCGCCGCAGGCGGAGCAGGGTCCGGTGCCGGCGCTCTACTGGCTGTCCGGGCTGACCTGCACCGACGCGAATTTTACGGAGAAGGCCGGCGCGCAGCGGGTGGCTGCGGAACTGGGAATCGCCATCGTCGCGCCGGACACCTCGCCGCGTGGCGAAGGGGTGCCCGACGATCCTGAGGGCGCCTACGATTTTGGTCTTGGCGCGGGTTTCTACGTGAACGCCACCGAGGCGCCCTGGCAGCGTCACTACCAAATGTATGACTACGTGGTGGAGGCGCTGCCGGCGCTGATTGAAGCGAATTTCCCGGTCAGCGATCGGCGCGCCATCAGCGGCCATTCGATGGGTGGACACGGTGCGCTGGTGTGCGCGCTGCGCAATCCGGGACGCTATTTGTCGGTGTCGGCCTTCTCACCGATCTGCCATCCGATGGACTGCCCATGGGGACAGAAGGCTTTGTCGAACTATCTCGGCGAAGATCGCAGCGCGTGGGCGGAATGGGATGCCAGCGCGCTGATCGCCGGGGCGTCGGAACGATTGCCGCTGCTGGTCGATCAGGGCGAGGCCGACAACTTCCTGACCGAACAACTCAAGCCAGAAACGCTCGAAGCGGCGTGCGCGGCGGCCGGCCATCCGCTGACTCTGCGCATGCAGCCGGGCTACGATCACAGCTATTATTTCATCGCCAGTTTCATCGAGGATCATTTACATCATCATGCTGACGCCCTGCTGGCGCGCTGAACGCAACGCCGTGGAGCAGCGAGTGGCAGCCTGCGAAGGCGGACGATGAAGCTCAAGCTGTTGTATTACTGGGAACGCATTCGCGCCAGCTATTGGTTCGTGCCATCGCTGATGCTGTTCGCCGCCACGCTGCTGTCATCGATCGTGGTGCGTCTCGATACCGAATTCGACACCGGGGGAATGTTCCTGGACAGCTGGGGCTACTCGGGCGACAGCGACGGTGCCACCGCGGTGTTGTCGACCATCGCCGGCTCGATGATCACCATTGCCGGGGTGGTTTTTTCGATCGCTCTGGTTGCGCTCTCGATGGCCTCGTCCCAATTCGGGCCGCGCATGTTGCGCAATTACATCCGCGACCGCGTCAATCAGTTCGCGCTCGGCGTCTTCGTATCGACCTTCCTCTATTGCATGCTGGTGCTGCGCACCGTCCGCCACGAATCAGATTCCGTGGCGCCCTTCGTGCCGCATCTCGCGGTCGGCCTCGCAGTGCTCCTCGCGGTCTTGAGCGTCTTCGTGCTGATCTATTACATCCACCATGTGGCGGTGCACATTCAAGCCGACACCTTGATCGATGACATCCATGCGGACCTGCAGCGGATGCTGGACAAGACTTATCCGCATGACATCGGCGAGTCGATCGAGCACGCAAAGAACGACCAAGAGGACGATCAAGCGGGCGAGAAAGAAGATGCGGCCACGGGCCATGCCGATCTTTCGGTGTCACACCATTTCGATCGGCTGGCGGGCCGGGTGTGCTCCGGGCGCGACGACTATGTCGAGGCGATCGATGTCGATGCCTTGCTGTCAGAAGCTACGCAGCGCGATCTGGCGGTGCGGATCGAACGTCGAGCGGGCGATTATGTCGTCGCGGGTGCGCTTGTGCTGTCGGTATGGCCGGGAGACAAAGTCGATGATGCGACGCGCGCCGCGCTGCTCGACTGCGTCATCTTCGGCGCGCAGCGCACGGCGACACAGGATATCGAGTTTGCCGTCGACCAGATGGTCGAGATTGCGGCACGTGCGTTGTCGCCCGGGATCAACGATCCGTTTACCGCGATCGTCTGTATCGATCGGCTCGGCTCGGCATTGGCACGACTGGCGCAACGCGCGTTGCCGCCCGCGCTACGCGTGGACGAAAACGGCACGCCGCGTGTTATCACGCAGCCGGTCAAGTTTGCGCATGTGCTCGACGCCGCCTTCAATGCGCTGCGCCAGTTTGCCCACGGCAACGCGCCGGTGACCATCCGCATGATCGAAATGCTGACTGAAATCGAAGCCTTGGCGACACGTAGCGAGGATCGCGCCGCCCTCGAGCGGCACGCCATGATGCTCATGCGCAGCGCAGATGCGGGACTCGCCGAGCCGGACGACCGTGACGACGCGCGTCGTCGCTACCAGCCCCTGCTCGCCGCGCTGCGCAGAAAAAGAGATCTATGACCGGGTTGCGGCGGGTGTGAGCGGCGGTCAAATCTATCGTGGAGACGCGGATCGGTATCAAGCTGTGGGACAATAATCCGCCTTCCCCACCCCACTAGTTCCGGAGCCTTGGCATGGGCCGTGTGCCCCACCTCGTGATGTCGTTGATCGTCTTTGGTCTCGTTGCCTGCGATGCCGGGCCGCCGTCGCCCGCAGCGAGCAAGCGCGCCGAAGCGGCCGTACGCGATGCTGGAGATGCGGCACGCGATGCCGGTGATGCGGCGCGGGAGGCTGTCGAAAAGGCCAGCGAAGCGCTGCGCAAACTGGGTGCCGCAGCGGTCGCCGCCGGCGAGTCGGTGACCACGCCAGTGCGTCCGGAGGCGGCACCCGAGGCGCCCGTCGAGGAAGCGCCGATCGTCGAGGTTGAGCCCGAAGGCGGCGAACGCGATGCTAGCGCGGCGGCGGCCGAGGCAAAAGATAAGCTAATCGAGGTGACCAAGCGTGCCGTCGAGTCCGTGCGCGCCGTCGGCCAGGGGGTGGTCGACGC
>RCMY010001641.1_pt1 | contig 30899 bp, 30 predicted proteins | sample 2041341 | NCBI WGS metagenome assembly RCMY01 (sample SAMN09708234, study PRJNA481090) | Marine sediment metagenome, whole genome shotgun sequencing project. | reverse complement strand
GAAAAGGTAGAAAAGCGAAATTATCCATTCAATATGCTCAGGTCAATGTATTAGCACCTGAGCGAAAACAAAAAACTTACCCGCCTCTGCCTATTTACGCTGTGTCGTGTCAAGAAATCGATGGGGAGTTGGACAGCGGTTTACACTGGTTGTTGCTCACAACAGAGCCTGTGACTTGCGCAGAGGAAGCTAGGAAAATAGTGTCGTTTTATGAAGCAAGGTGGAAAGTAGAGCTGTTTCATAAAGTTTGGAAAAGCGAGGGGACAAAGGTTGAAAGTCTTAAAATGCATCAGTTCGAGAGCCTTGAAAAAATGGCGGTCATACATGCCTTTATCGCATGCAGATTGATGCAACTGAAAGACATGGGAGATAGTAAAGCAGGCGAGAAAGCATCTTGTACACTTTGTTTAAATACGCAGCAGTGGCAAATGCTTTACAAAGCTACATACAAAAAATTACCAGACAAAAACAAAATCCCAACCGTAAAGTGGGCTTATCAATCGTTAGGAAAATTAGCGGGTTGGAACGACAGCAAAAGAACCGGGCGGGTTGGTTGGAAGACCTTGCATGAAGGACTCACAAAACTTGATAATCTTCTGGAAGCTTATGAAATCGTTAAATTGGAGATGTGATCAAGAGCTAGAATCAAGTTGGGAATGACGTTTCTTAGTAGTGAGATTGTAGTGCAGCGTTGCGCTGCGAGTTCAACTGTTCGAATTTCTGTTACGACGGCATTAGGTCGAAACTTACCGAAAGCCAGTTGCAAGGCTAACGGAAGCAAAGCTCCCTAAACAAGCCGGTTTAAATACCGGTGATAGCAAAATCCAATGCATCGATAATATGGTGCCTTTGCAGTTCAATGGTTCCTAACGGCTGCTTCAGAAGCCGCGTTGGCATTGAAGTTAGCTGAGGTGTAACTAGTAAGTATTTCTTATCATTGTATTCAATTAACGGCGTCAACTTTTTCATTGCTTGATTAGACATAACTTCAGCATTTGCTAGGGGAATTATTAGTCTAGTGGCTAAGCCATTTTTTATTGAATGTTGAATATCGACGATATAAGGGAAGCCTCTTTAGTCTTCTGAGATGGGTTTCTATAAATTTCAAATTGAGCCATTAAAGTTCTCTGTATTCGTCACTGAAACAACCATTTGCTTCTATATATTTGTTGTAAGCCGAGATGGCGGTTTTGTTCTCCGCTTTCCATTTCTCACTTTCAAGTATGGCTAATTTCTCAATTAGCGCCTGTTCAAGCGTAGCAGAAAGATTAATGTTTAATTTTTTTCGAGCGTTGCAATAAATCGCTATTAACCGATAAATTAGTTGGTTTTTTAGGGGCGTTGATATCGTAAAAATGACTCATAAGATTTTCCTTGTTGTTCAGCACCACCATTATGCGCATTACGATGCGCATTGTATAGAGTGGGTTTTAAGCGGTTGGTTGGAGTAAAATCTGTACAAAAAGCTCTGGTTACTAGTTAGGCCACGCGAATTTTCTTTGTGGTGCTAAACGAGCTATTAAGTCAATCACTATCGAGTGTATTTATGTCGTTCCATAGTAGCTCAACGGAAGGTTCTATAGTTTTTACATCGTTTAATATAGTCTAATAGTTCAAACTCTCCTACGTCGGCCTGGGTGGTCGAAACTCGTCTAAGCACTTAAGCAAGAGTTGCAAGCATTGGCAAACTTTAATCATTGCCCGCAACTTAAGGCCGACGCTCTATTTTCGTAAATTAAACACACTGATTGCACAAAGTTTTAAAGACCAATATTGCGGAGCTTAGCCATAGGTAAATATATCGAGTTTATTGCCGTCTAAGTCCCTAAAATAAGCCGCATAAAAACCTTCGCCTCCTTCAGCACGCAAACCGGGTGAACCTTCATTTGTGCCGCCAAGTGCCAATGCTATTTTATGCACATTATTTACTTGGTCGCGAGACTGAGCACTTATGCCTGCCATTACGCCATTACCAACGGTTGCTTCTTGGCCATCAAACGGTTTCATTATGCATAGCATTGGCGCTTCCATAGATGCTCCCCAAGCATAGCCTCTATCACCAAAATCCATCATGCGAGTTGCACCTATTTCGGCCAAAATTTGGTCGTAAAATTCGCTGGCAGCTTCCAGATTATTAGTTCCTAAAACAATGTATCCAATCATGTTGAAATCCTTTTAGGTTTATTAAATTAACTTTCATTACCAATAAGCATAACGGGCGCACCACCAGATGAAATACGGCTAGCATCGTTAGCCACCTCTGCCATTTGCGGTGAAATAAGCGCTTCATCAAGTGCTTGTTTTGACGCAAACGCCATGCTAAACATTTGATAGTATGCTGCAGGACTTGCTGAGTCACTTAGGAATTTTGTGACAGTATAGGGCACGTTTTCTAGCGGAACGCCCATTTTGCGATGAAACAAAGCAAGGTGTTCGGCGTAGTCGTTTTCAAACTGTTGAATATCGGTAGGGACCGGGTATAGCACCATTAGTTTTAATGTAGTCATTTTAGTCTTCCTTTATTGCGCTTTTCCTTAGCTTATAATCCATAATTATTTTATTTGTTTTTCGTCGTTTAGCTCTTCAATTAAATCAGTCATTGAAAAAGAGTCGAGAAGTGGGCTTTGCTCTGCTAGCGATAACTTTGCTCTCAATGCAGCTAACTTTTTTTGTCTTGTTGTTGCTCATTGAAAAGCCGCAATGCTTTACGTACATCCTCGCTCGACGAGCTATTTAAATCAATATGAACTTGATTTATGACGATTTTTTTATAACTCTGGAGTTAATGATAGGTGCATAAAAGAGCCCCTTTTGATTAATCCTGATACTAATATCATATCATTGATTGTCAAAGATTGACGTTCATATTAACTTTATAACCAGTATCCATAGGCTCAAACTTGTCTACCTATCTGCGCAGCGAACGACCTTATACAATATCAAGGTTTATTATAAAGCATCAAACTTTGATATCTTCATACAGTAAGATCCTTATCCTTTATCCAAGTTTAACTTGGTACAAAAAATGCAAAATCCCTATCAGTTAATAATTATCGCTATAGATAATTTTATTTTATACCAATAAAAACAGTAAGTTATGTATGAAAGTAGGATAGGGATAAAATTTATGGTGCAACAAATTGCCAGTATGAAAACAGAATCTGCCGCTTCAAGCTTGCCGCTTGGTCGTGGTGCGGGTTCATTTAAAACACAAGCCGCAACGGGGCAAACGTTTAATAGTGAATTGTTACGTCAGTTCAAACATATCGATGTATATCAACAACCTGTGCAGCCCAAGCTACCCATTGTCAGCAAGCCGCAAACGCAACAGCCAATGACGAATAATCGTTCTGACTCAGCGCACAACCTGCAACGACAACAGCAACGTACTGAACAAAGCCAGCGCAATCAAGATCGTGAAGCACAGCTATTGCGCCACCGCGAAACCAATGAACAACGTAATTTACTAAAAAATGCCAATATTGAGGCTAATAAACGAAATGAAGATAAGGTCAAGTTGTCATCTCAAGCAGCAGAACAATCGCGCCTAGAACAAGTAAACAAGCAGAATTCAAAGAATACATCTATTGACACCGTTTCAGCAAGCCAGCAAGCGTCTAATCACATTAACAGCCAGGCGAAGGGTGTTTTAGAGTCAAGAGATTCTGAGCAGATTACGCAATTGTCAGATGATGAGATTGCCAATAAAGATATGCAGTCGTTAAGCATTTCAACAACGGTAAACGAGAATACAATTGACGCGTCAAGCAAAGATGAATTTGATTACATAAGCTACGTGACAAAATTGGCTGAATTTAATGAGCCAGCCAATAACCAAGCCGTAGACCAACAGTCAAACTTAAGTGCAGACGAATTAGCCTTAAATGCGGCGTCTTTATTTAAACAAACATTAGAAAATGAAGAAGAGAATAATCTAGTTGAAAATTCGCAAGATCATGAATTTTCGACGGTGGACATCAGTAAACAAGATTTACAAATAATAATGGATGCGCAGAATGCGCAAACAGGAGCAGATAAACCGTTATCGCAAACTGACATAGAAAAACTAGAGCATGTTTTATCTAACTTACTTACGCAAATTGACGGTAGCACGACTACGCCTGATGCAAGTAAAAATAACGCCGTTAATGAAGCAGATAAAGCATTATTGCAAAGTTTACTTTTATCTAACGGGTCTCCATCAAATAACGCTAGTGACCAATCCCTGAGTGCAAAACAGGGCGCCGTTACTGAGGATAGTTTTGGCACAATATCAACCCTTGCTCAAGCGGTAAAAAACCAATTAGATGGCAGCACATTATCGCAGTCTGATAGCAAGCAAAGCTCTACATCAGGAAAAGCTGCACCAGTATCTTCCAACATCAATAGTGCCTCAGAAATTGATGTACTGAGTCAGCTCAATTTACTTGATGCAACGACGGCTGCCAAAGTTCCTATCACAGATAATGAAAATATTATTTTATCTAATACCGATGTGAGTGACAAAAAAATAGCGTCATCACAGTCGCCAGTTAATAAATTGGCGGATTTAAATGAAGAACAAAGTAAAGCGGCGATAGATAACATCGCCCAGCGTTTACAAACGGTGTTGCCTGAACTTACCAACGAAAGTAAAAACCAAACATTTATTGGCGCACTGCAAAGCAGTATCAAAGAGTTTAACCAGCAACTTACACAAGGTCGAGAATCAGGCACTGACCTAAAAGCCATTATTGCTGAAGCTTTAGCCGCTGCGAATGTTGAAGTGAGCAGCACTAAACAACCAAAAATTGACGCTACCCTTAATCAATTCAATGCGGTTTTGAATATTGCTAATGCGGTTAATCACGCCGCTAGCCTACAGCATACGCCAGCTATGGGTATAACTGACGCCCAATTAGTAAAAGAAATGAATCACCAACACATTGAAGGTACGAAATTTGCTAACAACTTGAACAATCAGTTAAGTGCACAAGCTGCAAGCGACAAAGCGGTGAATATTTTTAAACAAGAAGGCCAACAACAATTGGCCGAAAAAGTGAGATGGATGGTAAATGCACGTAATCCGAGTGCCGAAATAAGACTCGATCCACCTGATTTAGGTGGCATCAATATTAAAATTAATTTAAGTGGTGATACCGCGCAAGTTAATTTTAATGTGCAGTCAATGGCAGCCAAAGAAGCGTTAGATCATGCGGCACCTAAATTACGTGAAATGTTACAACAGCATGGTATTGAGCTTGGACAGTCATCGGTTCAGCAAGATAGTCCAGGGCAGCGGCAAGGCGGTGACGATCCATCATTTGCTCAAAATAATAATGGAACGGGCACGCATAATGCTCAAAATAATGGAAAAAATGGAGCTGTAAACGCAGAGGCAACGCCCGAGCAAAACAGCATTTCAACACAAGTGATTGAACAACGCATCACGGGTGGGACGCTGGGCGGGATTGACTATTATGCGTAAGTATTAACTGTCGATATTTAATAAAACCAATGCCATTAGCGATACTGGCAAAGTGGCTAGCGCCTTGCCTGACAAAGGTAAGCGATCACAGCGACATAACGTTAAGAATATAAGGTAATCCAATGGCTGATGAAGAATTAAAAGGCGAAGTAGGCACAAAGAAAAAGTCTAAACTCATGCTCATCATTATTATTGTAGTGGTGTTACTAGCAGGCGGTGGTGGCGCGGCTTATTATTTCCTATTTATGGGCGATGAGTTAGTTCAAGAAGAGGTACCCGAAGTGGATGGTGAAGAAACCGAAAGCGCGGTGTCTGCAGAGCATACTGCAATTTATGTGGCGATGCCGCGTCCTTTTCAGTTTAATGCTCCTGGTATTTCGCGAGAACGAATTGTGCAAATTGAAGTGCAGCTTATGGTGCGAGGCCCTATTAATGAAGAATTGGCACAGCGGCATATTCCAATGATTGAAGGCAGTTTATTGCAAGTATTTAGTGCTTCAAACGCAGACGATTTAGTGACCGATGTGGGTAAAGTCGAATTACGCGACAAGGCCACCTCGCAAGTTAGACAAGTGATGCAAGGTCTTGAGAAAAGTCCTGTGGTTGAACAAGTATTGTTTACCGGATTTGTGATTCAGTAGCAATAACATAAAGTAGGTGAGCCAGTGAGCGATTTATTATCACAAGATGAAATTGACGCACTTTTGCACGGTGTTGATGATGTTGAAGAAGAAGAAATTGAAGAAATTGAGCACGATGGCTCAGCGCTTGAATACGACTTCTCGTCACAAGATCGTATAGTGCGCGGGCGTATGCCCACGCTCGAAATTGTGAATGAGCGTTTTGCTCGGCATATGCGCGTAAGCTTATTTAATATGATGCGGCGCAGTGCAGAAGTTTCTATTAACGGCATTCAAATGATTAAGTTTGGCGAATATATTCATACGCTTTTTGTGCCAACAAGCTTAAATATGGTGCGTTTTAGACCATTAAAGGGAACCGGACTGATTACCATGGAAGCACGGCTAGTCTTTATTATGGTCGATAACTTTTTTGGCGGCGACGGTCGTTATCACGCCAAAATTGAAGGCCGTGAGTTTACGCCCACCGAACGCCGCATTATTCAAATGTTGCTTAAGCTTATATTTGAAGACTACAAAGAAGCTTGGGCGCCGGTTATGGATGTCTCTTTTGAATATCTTGACTCGGAAGTTAATCCTGCAATGGCAAACATTGTCAGTTCATCAGAAGTGGTCGTAATAAGCTCATTTCATATTGAATTAGATGGCGGTGGTGGCGATTTTCATATTTCCTTACCTTACTCCATGCTTGAGCCTATTCGAGACATGTTAGACGCAGGCGTGCAAAACGATAAAGAAGACACCGACTTTAGATGGAGCAAAGCCCTACGCGACGAAATTATGGACGTAAAGGTTGAGTTATCCACACATTTATTAGATGTAGTCGTGAGCTTAGATAAGCTCATGAGTTATAAAAATGGCGATATTATTCCCATTAGCATGCCAAATAATGTGACCGTTTCGGTAGAAGACTTACCCACTTTTAGAGCAAAATTAGGCCAGTCGCGCGACATGGTTGCGCTTAAGATTACCGATAAAATACCCAGACCAAATTCTGTCAAGTCTGAACTACAACTCTTTACCAAAGGTGGCAAAGTGATTGATAGCGATTCAGAACTGCAGGTACTAGAAGAAGATTTACTACACGTTTTAGAGAGGAGATAGCCATGAGTTCAGAAGGCGAAGGCTTAGATGATTGGGAAGCAGCAATGGCAGAACAAGCAGAATCAGAAGGGCAGAGCGATGATACCACAGTTGACCCAGACGACATTATTGCAGATGCCGAGGCGCAAGCAGCAGGCCTAGATGTATTAACCGACGATACAAAGATGTCTGCAGTTGATGAAAAAAAGTTAGATACCATTTTAGATATTCCTGTGACCATCTCGATGGAAGTGGGAAGAACTAATATTAGCATTCGAAATTTACTGCAATTGAACCAAGGTTCAGTGGTGGAATTGGACCGAGTTGCCGGAGAGCCATTAGATGTTTTAGTAAATGGCACGTTGATTGCTCATGGAGAAGTAGTAGTCATCAACGATAAATTTGGTATTCGGTTAACAGATGTTATTAGTCAAGTGGAAAGAATTAAAAAACTCAAGTAAAGCACGCCCCTCAAACGCACGTTTGGCGGGGCTTTCCTTCATTTCTTTAGTTGCGCTCTCACAACCTGCATTGGGTCAAGAGAGCACAAAAAGCCTAACATCGGCAAGCTCGATCATGTCGGTTTTTCTGTCACTTTTAGTGGTCATCGCCATTATTTTTGCTATTGCCTTTATTATGCGTCGGTTTAATGTCGCACAAGCAGGCAACGGCAAAATGCGCGTTGTTGCCAGTATGATGGCGGGCAGTAAAGAAAAAATAATGGTGATACAAGTGGGCGAAGAGCAACACTTGTTAGGCATTACCACGCATAGCATTAATCATTTAGCCAAATTAGATGAACCTATTGCAAACACACAGTCCTTGTCGAATGCTTCATCAGGCACCGCCTCGCATACCGGCGAGAATAGCAAACTTAATTTCCAGCAGAAGTTAGTCAATGCTATGGCACACAGCATAGCCCCTAATAAAAACAAACCCGTGCAAAAAGGAGCCGAACGTGATTAATAAAAATCTCTTTCTTAATCTGCCTTACAAATATATAGCGTTATTTTTGTTAGTCATATTTGGACTTGATGCACATGCCCAGCAGGCCGGCATTGAGGCTGTCACTGTTACCACGCTTGATGACGGTAGCCAAGAATACTCAATGACCTTACAAGCGCTGTTTATTATGACTGCGCTAAGCTTAATCCCTGCCGCCATTATGATGATGACATCGTTTACGCGCATTATTGTTGTGTTATCCATATTACGCCAAGCGATAGGCTTGCAGCAGTCGCCATCAAATCAAGTGCTTATTGGCGTAAGTTTGTTTTTATCAATGTTTATTATGGCACCGGTATTTGAAAAAGTGAATGTAGATGCCTTACAACCTTATTTAAAGGAAGAGATGACGTCGCTGGAAGCTTTTGAAAAAGCCAAATTACCCATGCGTGATTTTATGCTTAGTCAAACCCGCATTACCGATTTGGAAACCTTTATCCGCATAGGGGGTTATGAAGACCAATTCGATTCGCCCGAGCAAGTGCCTATTACGGTGTTGATCCCCGCCTTTGTTACTAGCGAGTTGAAAACCGCTTTTCAAATAGGTTTTATGCTGTTTATTCCCTTTCTTATTTTAGACTTGGTGGTGGCGTCAATATTAATGGCCATGGGTATGATGATGCTATCCCCTATGATTGTGTCATTACCTTTTAAACTCATGTTATTTGTGCTGGTTGATGGTTGGAACCTTATTTTTGGCACGCTTGCCACCAGTTTCGGTATGGGTACCTAACATGAGCCCAGAAGCTTTTGTAGAAATACTACGCGATGCTATGTTTACCATCATTTTATTGGTATCGGCAATTATTTTACCAGGATTGTTAGTCGGTTTAGTGGTTGCGGTATTTCAAGCCGCAACCTCTATAAATGAACAAACCATGAGTTTTCTACCGCGTTTAATTGTGACCTTACTGGCGCTCGCCTTTTTAGGCAGTTGGATGGTACAAAAATTAATGGACTTCACGTTTGAGTTGATTAACAGCATTCCATCAGTGATTGGATAGAGGCGGTAACCTAAACATGAGTAGACAATAATAATATGGATATTTTAAGCACTACTATTATTGAAGTCGTTAGCGATTATATGCTTGCATTCATGCGTATTTCAGGCTTGTTTATCTCTATGGTCGGGTTAAGCGCTCGCACCATTCCTACGCCTATTCGTAATTTATTAGCCATATTACTCACCGCGATGATAGTGCCTATGATACCACCTGTGCCTATGGATAATTTAATTTCGCTAGGCGCATTTATTGAGATCATGAAGCAACTAATTATTGGCATTAGCATTGGTTTTATTTCAATGATGGTGATTAATACTTTTGTGTTAGCTGGACAAATTATAGCCATGCAAACCGGCTTAGGATTTGCCTCTATTGTTGACCCAATAAACGGTATTAATGTGCCCGCGGTTGGCCAGTTTTATTTGATATTGGCGACGTTATTATTTTGGACATTTGACGGTCATCTTTTCATGATTGAAATGCTAGTGGTCAGTTTTGACGCCTTTCCCATTGGTGGTGCTTGGTTTACGCCTGAGCAATTTAGAGAAATAGCGCATTGGGCAGGGTGGATGTTTGTATCGGCTATCACTATTGCGCTGGCGCCAATTGTGAGCTTGTTAATTGTTAACTTAGCTTTTGGCGTGATGACAAAAGCGTCTCCGCAGTTAAACATTTTTAGTATCGGTTTTGCAATCGCGCAGTTAATGGGACTCACCATTATTTGGATCACATTATCAAATCAAGTCTATCATTTTGAGCAGCATTGGCAGCGTGCACAAATCATGATGTGTAATTTAGTCAACGCATGTTAACAAGGTAAATAGTTGTGGCAGAAAAAGACGACTCGTTTGAAAAAACCGAGGAACCCACACCCAAAAAACTCGAAGATGCCCGAAAAAAGGGGCAGGTAGCGCGCTCCAAAGAACTCGCGACCGCACTCCTGCTATTGTTCAGTGCGTTTGCATTAATTGCGGTAGGACGTTTTATCGCAAGCGCGATGTATGGCGTTACCGAACGCTCGTTTACCTTATCGCGTGATGAAACCTTTGACACTAAACACATGTTTCAAATCTTAGAAATGGCGGTTTCTGAAAGTGCTTTGCCACTTATTATTTTTATGCTAATTGCCATGGCTGGTGGAATTTATGGCTCTATCGCCGTGGGCGGTTTTAATTTTGCTTGGGGCTCTGCTGCGCCAAAAGGAAACCGCTTAAGTCCAATGCAAGGCTTTAAACGCATGTTTGGCAAAGATGCGTTTGTGGAGTTACTTAAAGGCATTGGTAAAGTGCTGGTTATTTCGTTTATGGCATATATGTCGTTAATGATGTTTAAGGATGAAGCCCTACATTTGGATGTAGAAATGTTTCCACTTAATATCTTTCATGCCTTAGACATGATTGAGTGGGCGTTTTTAGTGCTGTGCTGCGGCATGATCCCTATTGCGCTATTAGATGTGCCGTATCAAAGTCACAAACATAACGAAGAAATGAAAATGACCTTGCAAGAGGTTAAAGACGAGCGCAAAAATGCAGAAGGCGATCCTATGATAAAAAGTCGCATTAGGCGTATGCAGTATCAAGCGGCGGCTAACCGTATGATGCAAGAAGTCCCCAATGCAGACGTGATTGTGACCAACCCCACGCATTTCTCAGTTGCTATAAAATACGATCAAGATGGCAATAGAGCCCCGGTTATGGTGGCTAAAGGGCTTGATGAATTGGCCATGCATATTCGTAAAATCGCCACTGCGCATGAAGTGCCTATAATAGAATCACCCGCCTTAGCGCGAGCTATTTACTATGCCACCGAGGTCAATCATGAAGTGCCACAAAAGCTGTTTATGGCCGTTGCTCAAATACTCGCTTATGTATACCAATTAAAAGCGCATAAAAAAGGCAAAGCAAAACGGCCTAAAGCGTTGAAGAAAGATCTTCCCATTCCAGAAGAACTGCGCCGCTAAATAAAGCGCAGCTTTTTAAAAACTTATCATTTATGATGTTTTAATGCTTTATTGCATCACAAACAAAGAGTTGGCATAAGAGTTGTAATAGACCTAGTAATCTTATTCTAGCTGTCAAAAATTTGTTGTATGCAATTAGCCCAAGTATTTCAAAAAATAGATAAAAACCAGCTTAAGCACTTTTGCAGTGGCTTAGGCGCTCCTATTGTGGTGTTAGCACTAATGGGCATGGTTATTTTACCTATGCCCTCAATTTTGCTAGACACTTTATTTAGCTTCAACATTGCCTTATCACTAATCATTATTCTGGTTAGTGTGTTTACTAAGCGGCCCGTTGATTTTGGCATTTTCCCCCTTGTATTATTAATTGCTACCGTACTGCGATTAGCCTTAAACGTTGCCTCTACGCGTATCGTTTTACTTGAAGGGCATGAAGGCGGAGATGCCGCCGGTAAAGTGATACAGGCGTTTGGAGAAGTAGTTATTGGCGGTAACTATGTAGTAGGTGTAGTTATTTTTGCGATATTGCTAATTATCAATTTCAAAGTCGTGACCGCAGGTGCTGGCCGAATCTCAGAAGTTAGCGCTCGATTTACCCTAGATGCTATGCCGGGTAAACAAATGGCAATTGATGCTGACTTAAATGCGGGGTATATAGATCAAGACCAAGCGCGCAAACGTCGTGAAGAAATCACCGCAGAAGCGGATTTCTATGGCTCAATGGACGGTGCTTCAAAATTTGTAAAAGGTGATGCTATTGCCGGGCTGTTTATTATGATGATCAATATCGTTGGCGGCTTATTTATTGGTATGTATCAACATAGTCTTGGATTTAGTGAGGCCATGGAAGTTTATACCGTACTGACGATTGGTGATGGTTTAGTGGCGCAAATTCCGTCACTGTTATTGTCGGTCGCTACCGCTATTATTGTTACGCGTGAAAATGACAGTCAAATTATGGGCGATGAAATACGCGAACAATTGGCAAACCGTCAAGCTTTGTACATTACCGCAGTTATTCTCTTTATTATGGGTATTGTACCGGGTATGCCGCATTTTGCTTTTTTAAGCTTTGCCGCAATTGTGGGCGGTTATGCCTATTATCGTGATTGGCAAAAGAAAAAGCTGGAAGAAGCGCAAACAAAGCTTGAAACCTTACCTGCAACTACAGCGCCCATGGGCGAAGTAAAAGAGTTAGGCTGGGACGACGTGCAGCAAGTTGATATTATTGGGCTGGAAGTTGGCTATCGTCTTATCCCCATGGTAGATAAATCACAAGGCGGCGAACTACTCAACCGCATTAAAGGTGTGCGCAAGAAATTATCGCAAGAGCTTGGCTTTTTAGTGCCGCCAGTGCACATTCGCGACAACTTGGATTTTTCACCTAACGACTACAAAATCTCATTGCTGGGCGTAAGTGTGGGTGATTCTCAAATTAGCCATGACAGTGAACTGGCGATAAATCCGGGCCAAGTATTTGGCGCCCTAGAAGGCACTGCAACGAAAGACCCTGCATTTGGACTTGAAGCGGTTTGGATAAAATCTTCGCAACGTGAACACGCGCAAACATTAGGTTATACAGTAGTCGATGCACCCACCGTTATCGCAACACACTTAAGTCAATTATTGACCAACCACGCGCATCAACTGTTAGGGCATGAAGAAGTGCAACAACTGCTTGATATGTTGGAAAAAACACATCCCAAGTTAGTCGAAGGTTTGGTGCCCGACATTCTTTCTTTGAGTTTAGTGGTTAAAGTACTGCAAACCTTATTAAGTGAAGGTGTGCCCATTCGCGATATGCGCACTATTGTACAGACGCTGTCTGAATACGGTCCTAAAACACAAGACCCCGATGTATTGGTTTCTGCATTGCGCATCGCGCTTAAGCGATTGATAGTGCAAGAAATAGCCAATGGCGAACAAGAAGTTCCTGTTATTACATTGGCTCCAGAATTGGAACAGATGTTGCATAAGTCACTTCAAGCAGGCGGTGATGATGGCGCGGGTATTGAACCCGGACTCGCGGAAAAACTACAGCAGTCATTGTCAGATGCAAGCGCACAACAAGAACTAGCAGGAGAGCCATCGGTGTTATTAACCTCAGGCATGTTACGACCTGTGTTAGCAAAATTTTTAAAGCAAGCGGTAGTTGGGTTACATGTGCTTTCGTATCAAGAAATACCTGACGATAAACAAATTAAAATAGTGTCATCGGTCGGTCAATAAACTGACACCTTATTTGGTAATAAAGCGGCAATTAAGACACTTTAGAGGAAAACATGAAAATTAGACGATTTTTTGGCAAAGATATGCGCGAGGCCCTTAAGCAAGTGAAAGACGAGCTAGGCGGTGATGCAGTTATTATGTCTAATAAAAAAGTGGCAAATGGTGTTGAACTAGTGGCCGCTATTGACCCTGTTTCGGCAACACCTGTCGCCAAAAAGCCAGCACAAGCCATGCCAGATAACAAACTGGCAAGAGGCTCATTGCAAGATAACCAACCGCATAGCAATACAGCACAGGGTAAAACACAGTCATTACGTGAAATTATTGGTGACAGTGGACCCGATAGTTTGCAAGCATTGTTAGAACAACAGTTAAAAGCGCAGAACGATGGCAAACAAATGCCGCATCGGCATGATAATACACATGTAAATCAAAGCACTCAGCCGGTAAATCAAGCTGGCAGACAACAAAGTTTTCAGCAAAGTCATGAAACAACAAACCAACATCACCCTGAGCAACAAGCATCGTTTGATAAAGCAAAACCCTTACATTATTCACAGCAGCCCGACTATGGTAACCAGCCAGAGCCCAGAGCTGATGACCGTATTTTTCGCTCACCTGCATTTGTCGATGATAGCCAAATATCTGACGATTTACACATAGGCGTAAACCAATCGCATCAAGCTGCGGGCATGGTTCCACCCCCTAGCGTGCTTGAGCCAGAACAAATAGACTTGATTCGTGCAGAGCTTGAATCAATTAAAAACGTGCTTAAATACCAGGTGTCTGAACTAGCCGATGAACGTAAAAAGCGAAATAATCCCGTGCATCATTACTTACAAGAGCAAATGTTGCAAATGGGTATAAGCCAAGAATTAACAAGGCAGTTTATTGAGTTTTTGCCGCATCACGTAGATGAAAAACAAGGGTGGAAATACATTCTTAACTTGCTGTCTAATCGTTTGCATGTAGGCGGAAACGATATACTGAATCAAAGTGGAGTGGTTGCCTTAGTGGGTCCAACCGGCACCGGTAAAACAACCACACTGGCAAAACTCGCTGCAAAATACGCACAAAAATATGGTCCTGAGCAAGTCGCATTGGTGACCATAGACACCTATAGAATAGCGGCCTTTGAGCAACTCGCGACCTACGGTAAAATTATTGGCTGTGCGGTTAAAAAAGCGCATAACTCGCAAGAGCTCAATGAAATTTTGTATCAAATGCGCAATAAAAAACTCGTCTTAATTGATACCGCTGGGTTTAGCCAGCGCGATTCGCGATTAATTGCACAATTGACCGAATATGAAACTAATTTGAATGTGAATATACGCAAATTTTTGGTACTGCCTGCAGGCGCGCAGTATCAGGTACTTAATCAAACCGTTAAGGCCTATCGTTCGACCAATCTTAAGGGATGCATATTTACCAAGCTAGACGAATGTTACAGTTTAGGTGAAGCCTTGAGCGTGGTGATTGAAAATGATTTGTCGCTAAGTTATGTCACTGACGGACAACGTGTACCTGAAGATATAAAACTTGCCGATTCCGCTAACTTAACCTTAATTGCCGCTAAGTTATATAAAAAATACGGCAAAGATGCTGAGCCTGTATTTACCGCTCAACGCACGCCACAGGCAAGCGTAGGTGCAATATGATAGATGATCAGGCTAGTAGCTTACGCAGAATGAATCAGAGTAGACAAATTAAAGTCGTTTCTATTACGGGAGGCAAGGGCGGCGTAGGCAAAACAAATTTAACCCTAAATACCGCTATTGCCGCCGCTAAACTAGGCAAGAAAGTGATGGTGCTAGATGCCGACTTAGGTCTTGCCAATGTTGATGTGATGTTAGGGCTTAGAGTAGAGCGAAATTTGTCGCATGTGCTAAACGGCGATTGTTCATTGGATGAAATTTTGGTGACCGGTCCATACGGTATTAAAATTGCGCCTGCAACCTCAGGTACAAAGTCGATGACCGAGCTGTCTTCGCAAGAGCATGCCGGTTTGATACGTGCATTTACCGAACTTCGTACTCCTATTGAAATGCTGCTTATTGACACCGCAGCGGGTATTTCCGATATGGTAGTGAGTTTTTCTCGCGCCGCTCAAGACGTTGTCATGGTGGTGTGCGATGAACCCACTTCATTAACTGATGCTTATGCGCTGATTAAAATATTGAATCGCGAGCACGGAGTATTTAAATTTAAAATTGTGGCCAACATGGTGCGCAGTGAGCGCGAGGGCCGCGAGCTCTTTGGTAAGTTGTCAAAAGTAACGGGTCGTTTTTTAGATGTTGCCCTCGAATTAAAAGGCATAGTGCCGTTTGATGAGAATGTGCGTAAAGCGGTGCGTAAACAAAGCGCGATTGTGGAGGCGTTCCCGAGTTCTCCCGCGTCTAAAGCAATCAATAAGTTAGCACAAGACATGGTTAGTTGGCCTATACCTACCCAGGCGGGTGGTCATCTAGAGTTTTTCTTAGAAAACCTTGTGTCATTGCATGAGTAGGTAACTAAAGTGAGTATAAAAATGACTGGATATCAACAGCAAATAGATAAAAACCAATTGGTTGAAAAACATGCACCTTTGGTAAAACGCATTGCCCATCATTTACTAGCTCGACTGCCTGCCAGCGTGTTGGTAGACGACCTTATTCAATCAGGCATGATTGGGCTTTTAGAGGCATCGAGAAATTTTGACGGTACCAAAGGAGCTAGCTTTGAAACCTTTGCCGGCATCCGTATTCGTGGTGCCATGTTAGATGAAATACGCAAAGGCGACTGGACCCCACGTTCTGTGCATAAAAACTCTCGCGCTATCACCGAGGCGATCAATCAAGTTGAGCGCGCAACAGGACGTGATGCAAGAGACGTCGAAGTCGCCAAAAAACTGGATGTATCGCTGAAGTCTTATCATCAAATGCTACGTGAAGTGAATGCCGGGAAACTGGTAGGAATTGAAGATTTAGGCGTAAGCGAAGATGTTTTAACTACGGAAGAGTCAAAAGGTGCCGATAAACCTTTTGAAGATATGATGCAGGGTTCGTTTCAAAAAGCGTTAGCTAAAGCCATTACAACCTTGCCAGAGCGCGAAGCCATTGTTTTATCGTTGTATTACGATGAAGAACTGAATTTGCGCGAGATTGGTGAAGTGCTTGAAGTGAGTGAGTCAAGAGTCAGTCAAATTCATTCTCAAGCAATGATTAAACTAAAGTCAAAAATGCAATCGTGGCGAATAGAAGAATGAATACACTTAATAAATTAAGCATCCATTGCGGAGGTTGTTTTGGATAAAAATATGAAAATTTTAGTAGTTGACGATTTTTCAACTATGCGTCGGATTATTAAAAACTTGTTGAAAGATTTGGGCTTTGCCAATATTCAAGAAGCGGACGACGGTAATACCGCGTTACCCATGCTAATGCAAGGTCAGTTTGACTTTGTCGTGACCGACTGGAATATGCCTGGTATGCAAGGCATTGACCTGCTAAGAGCAATTCGTGCAGACGAAAAGCTTAAGCATTTACCGGTACTGATGGTAACCGCTGAGGCCAAAAAAGAACAAATCGTTGCCGCTGCACAAGCCGGTGTAAATGGATATGTCGTAAAGCCGTTTACCGCCGCAACGTTAAAAGCAAAGTTAGACAAAATTTTTGAACGTCTAGGATAATTCGACTTTTTAGGTGAATGATATGTCGCAAGAACAAGCACTAATCTCGTTGAAACAAGCTAAATTACTGGTACAGCATTTGGAAGCAGGGAATGTTGAATTAGCAAACGACATTATTCATACCATTACTTTAGAAGAGTCGGCTGAGCTATTTTTAGAAGTTGGAAAACTTACGCGTCAATTACATGACTCATTGTCTACGTTTAAACTTGATAGCCGTCTTGATAACTTAATGAGCAATGCGCTTCCAGATGCGCAGTCACGTCTTGAGTATGTTATTGAAGAAACCGAGAAAGCCGCAAATTCTACGATGGATGCAGTTGAACGCAGTATGCCTATTGCCGCACAACTCAATCAACGCCTTGACAGTATAATGCCTGAATGGAAAAAACTGATGAGTCGGCAAATTGAAGTAGGTGAGTTTAAGCATTTATGTGTGACGCTCGACCAACTGCTTACCGACGCTAGCGAAGACTCAAGAGCACTTAATAATATGTTAACTGAAGTGCTAATGGCACAAGGTTATCAGGATTTAACAGGGCAAGTTATAAGGCGAGTAATTGAGCTTGTCAAAGAAGTTGAAAATCACCTAGTGGATTTATTAGCCACCTTTGGTGAACAAGATTTGAGTAAAGATAGACTGACATCCTCGGTCGAAAAACAAGATGCCGTTAAAGCCGAAGGACCCATTATTAATCCAGCAAACCGAGACGACGTGGTGAACGGCCAAGATGACGTTGACGATTTGCTTTCTAGCTTAGGCTTTTAGGGGAGCAAACGAATGTCGTTTGAAGTAGACGAAGACATATTACAAGATTTCTTAGTGGAAGCAGGCGAGATCCTTGAGTTACTCCAAGAGCAATTAGTCGAATTAGAGAATAATCCAGAAGATAGCGATTTACTCAATGCTATTTTTCGTGGTTATCATACCGTTAAGGGCGGTGCAGGATTTTTAGCACTCACTGAGCTTGTTGATATTTGCCACGGTGCAGAAAACGTATTTGATATGATGCGCAACGGGCAACGTACCTTAACCCCCGAGCTAATGGATACAATACTTCAAGCTACCGATGTGGTAGTGGAAATGTTCGAAAACGTAAAATTGCGTGAACCCCTTGAAGCTGCACCCTCACATTTAATCGATGTGCTGCATAAACTTAGTAAGCCGCAGCAGGATGACGAAAACATTTTTGATAGTGTAGAAACATCGCCAAATGCTAGCCACTTAATTGAACAGACAACCCCAGCACAAAGGACTAGCGAATTAGTCATAGAAAACGTGTCGGCATTAGACCCACAAAGTAAAGTCGATGCCAATAGCGATGATATAGACACCATTAGTGAAGATGAATTTGAGGCGCTGCTAGACGAACTTCATGGCACGGGTGGGCCAAGTCAGTCATTAGCTCAACCACCGCAAAGTTCGCCAACACAAAGTGTTAGCGTTACAGACGATGATGAAATTAGTGATGATGAATTTGAGGAACTGCTAAACAACTTGCACGGTAAAGGGAAAGCCCCTACCGAAATTAGCCAAGATGCGACAAAAAGTAATGCGGAATCTAGCGGTACGTCATCTACCCTTACAAGCGCTAATGCTAAACTTGCAGATAAATTAAAACAAGACTCATTAAGTTTTGATAAATCCAACGCTGGCGCTGCAGTAAAAACAGACCTTAACAAGGCTGACAGCCAATCGAATCAAAATACACAAACCGTTTTTAAGGCCTCAGTTCCCGCACAAAAAACAGCGGTAAATAAGAAAGCTGAGTCTAAATCTTCAGCACCGCAGGGCGAAACGACGGTTAGAGTTGACACTAAAAGTCTAGACAAGATTATGAACTTAGTGGGTGAACTCGTGTTAGTGCGTAACCGCCTGCTTAGTTTAGGTATTTCTGTAGCCGATGAGAGCATGACCAAAGCAATCGCGAATTTAGATGTGGTTACCGGTGACTTGCAGGGCGCGGTTATGAAAACCCGTATGCAACCCATTAAAAAGGTATTCGGTCGTTTTCCTCGAGTAGTAAGGGATATGGCGCGTACCTTGAAAAAAGAAATTTCATTGGTGCTTGAAGGCGAAGAAACCGATTTAGATAAAAACTTAGTAGAAGCATTGGCCGATCCTTTAGTCCATTTAGTCAGAAACTCAGTGGATCATGGTATTGAAATGCCTGATGAGCGTGAAGCCTGTGGCAAACCCCGTATGGGCACGGTTAAATTAGCCGCGGCACAAGAGGGCGACCACATTCTGCTCACCATTGCAGATGATGGTAAAGGTATGGACGCTGAAAAATTAAAAGAGATTGCAATTAGCCGAGGTGTTTTAGACGTCGATTCTGCAGCGCGTATGTCTGATGTAGAAGCGTTTAGTTTGATTTTTGCACCTGGGTTTTCAACCAAAACGGAAATTAGTGATATTTCTGGCCGCGGTGTGGGTATGGATGTTGTTAAAACGAAAATCAACCAATTAAACGGTACGGTGAATATTAATTCTGCGCTAGGTGAGGGCACAACGCTTGAAATAAAAGTGCCCCTTACATTGGCTATCTTGCCCACCCTAATGATTGTGGTTAGCGAGCAAACCTTTGCAATACCCTTAGGTTCGGTAAATGAAATTATCAATATGGACGTGAAGAAAACCAACACAGTGGATAATCAACTGACCATGATTGTACGATCCAAAGCAATCCCCCTATTTTATTTAAAGGATTGGTTGCACCCACATAAAACCAGTAGTGATCGCACGCAAGGTCATGTTGTGGTGGTGCAAATTGGTACCAAACAAGTAGGCTTTGTGGTTGATTCACTTATTGGTCAAGAAGAAGTCGTGATTAAGCCTTTAGATGCGTTACTTCAAGGCACTGCCGGTATGGCGGGTGCAACCATAACATCTGATGGTGGTATTGCCCTTATTCTTGATATTCCCAGCTTGCTTAAACGGCACATGTAGACAATTTTATTTGGTTCGCAAGTATGTTGTTAACATAAGGCTACTTGGATACGACTATTTTGTGCAAGTGAGACTTCTATTATTAGCTAGAGATCCAGTTACATGAAAGTATGGACAGTAGTCAATCAAAAAGGTGGAGTAGGTAAAACCACTACTGCCATTTCGTTGGCTGGTGGCTTGTCTATTATAGGTTATAAAGTTCTTTTGCTTGATATCGATCCACAAGCTTCACTTACGCACTACCTAGGTTTTAATAGTGATCAACTTGCATTAAGTCTGTATGACGTTTTCTTATCAAGCGAGCATACGCCGAGTTTTGAAACCGTCACCAATCAAGCTATTTTACCCACGGCTATTGCCAATGTAGATATTATGCCCGCGCATATGGCGCTTGCGACCCTAGACCGATCATTGCAACAGCAAAATGGAAAAGGACTGATACTTAAAAAGTCGTTAAGTTTGATAAAAAAGAACTACGATTATGTCATTGTTGATTGCCAACCCGTGTTAGGCGTGTTGATGGTAAATGCGCTTATGGCGGCTAACTCCTTAATTCTACCTACGCAAACCGAGCATATGGCTTTACAAGCCTTACCTAAAATGCTCAGTACAATTGCGCAAATGTTGCCCAACTTACAGCAAAATGTAAGCACACTTATTGTCCCCACAATGTTTGATAAACGCGTTAAAGCTTGCATACAAGCATATGCAAAGCTGCGCGAGGGACATAAAAATAAGGTATGGAGAGGCTACATTCCTATCGATACAAAATTTAGAGATGCCAGTGCAGCAGGCTTACCTATTCATCACTTAGCGCCGAATGCACGCGGCACTTTTGCGTACGAAAAATTAATAGCGGAGCTGCTTAAACATGCATAACACCGGGCTTTTACCCGCAAATCAAGCATTAGCGCATTATTTTGATGATTTAACGCAAGATTTTGCACAGGATGATCCTAATGCGTTAGCGCATGAAGAAAAGCTAAATCAAGCAGAGCGATTGCTAGCACGTGCAAACAGCATTTCATCGTTAATAAACGATAGTTTCGCAACTGCCACTGAGTCGGTGGGTTTGCAATCAATCGATTATGACGAAGCGCTAGTAACTTGCTCCACTGAAAATATTCAAAGTGATCCGAGCTTGCAAAATGAGCGGAACTTGCATAAAGGAAATCATTCTCAAATATCATTGCGTGATAGTTTACCCAACCAATTTCAAGTCTTGCTTTGTGACGTAGCCGGCGTGACGATTGCCTTACCCTTAGTTGAACTGGGCGGCATTCAAAAATTAACGAAAATAACGAAAATAGCCAAAAAACCGTCATGGTTCATGGGCGTAATGTTGAAAGGGGACGAAAAATTAAATTGTATTGATGCATCTGCTTGGATACGCCCTGAAAGATATGCCTCGCAGCAAAACGCTCAGACTAATTACCAGTTTGCAGTGCAATTAGGTAAAACGCCTTATGCACTATGTTGTGACGGCGTTAGTACTACTTTAGCGCTAAGCAAAGATGATATTAAATGGCGTGAAAATACAAAAAATACGCCATGGTTAGTCGGTTTGTTAAAAGAAAATATGTGCGCGCTTATTGATGGAGCAAAAATGGTACAAAATGTGCTTGTTAAACTAGACTAAACTTTACACACTATATTGAGTACAGGTCATAAAGGTTTTACAAAAAACTCACTGTAATTGAATGATAAAAAAGAAATATCGGAGCAAAAACCAATGTCAGAAGAAAGAGCCGTTTCCAAAGCAAAAGATCCAAACGATGAGGTTCTACAATGGGTTACCTATCGCCTAGATGAAGAGACATACGGTATTAACGTAATGCAAGTACAAGAAGTGTTGCGCTACACAGAAATTGCCCCTGTGCCAGGCGCACCTGATTATGTTATGGGCATTATCAATTTGCGCGGTAACGTGGTAACCGTAATAGATACTCGGGCACGATTTGGTCTACCGCCGTCAGAAATTACTGATAGTTCAAGAATTGTGATTATCGAATCGGACGAATATGTTGTTGGTATTTTAGTAGATAGCGTGGCAGAGGTGGTTTATTTACGTTCGTCTGAAATTGACAGTGCACCTAATGTGGGTACAGAAGATAGCGCTAAGTTTATTCAAGGGGTGAGTAATCGTGATAATGAGTTGCTCATACTTGTCGATTTAAATAAACTATTAAATGATGAAGAGTGGGACGAAATATCAATGGTGTAGTGTTGAATAATCGTAAATTTCCGTTTATTTTGTGTTTTCCAAATTATTTAATAAAACCTATATAAATCAACATAAAGCGATTGAACAAACATGCTATATTGGTCGTTAACTTAATACAATGATTGTGAAATAATGATGTCAGAACTATTAACTCCTAGCTTACAGTGGATTATTTATGCCTTTCTATTTGGCTGCATAATCATTGTGTTTTTGTATGCTCGCAATGTTAATAAACGTCTCAATCAAACGATTAAATTGATAAACGAACTTTACCAAGTTAGTCAAGGTCAAGCATCTAATATTGCCAATTTAACAAGCGACTTAGCCGATTCTTCAACGGCTTTAAACAATCAAGAAAAAGACATGCTTGAAAGTAAACTGCACTCTCGATTAAATGAGTTAGAGCAACAATTTAGTTGAAAATCAAACACAGCTTTTACAACAAGAAGACCCTGCTTTAAAAATGTATCACCGTGCAACACAACTTGTTGCAAAGGGAGCCAGTATTGATGACATTATCGAGGCCTGCCAACTGCCGCGTGCAGAAGTTGAAGTATTGATTTCTTTACATAGCAATAAAGCGCGTCGCAGGACTGACGGCGCTTAGCAAAGGCTATGTTCGGCTATACTTGTGCGACAAATGTTGTCATGCACGGGACAGCGCGCGCAGACTAAATCTAGAAAGGCGAGCTTCTCTTCATCACTTAAATCAGCATCAATATTGGCTTGAATATCAAAACGTTTAAAGCCAACCGGATCATCTGTTGGTTTTCCCGCGAGCCCAGCAGGGTTTAACGTAGCGTTCACGGTAACTTGAATAGCCCGCAACTTAAAACCTTGATCACGAGCCGCCATCTTAGCAATCGTTGAGATACATCCCGCGAGTGAAAATAAAAACGAATCCAAGGGATTAGGACCGGTATCTGTAGCGGAAGGCTGATCAATCACCACTTTATGGTTGCCAATTTTACCGGTGACTTGCCAGCTGTCAGCCATGGTTGACGTCACGCTATATAGTTTATCTGCCATTTTAATCCTCTTAGTCGTTCATGATGTTCTATAAATACAAGTAAATGTATCTGTATCATTATAAAAAGCAAGTGGCGCTTACTTAATCTTAGATTAAGATCAAGCAAAGCTTGAGTATAGCTGGGTATTTAGTAACAATAGTTCTTTTATTAGGAAATATAACGATGGCTTTTCGGATCAAATACCAATATCTCAAGCAACAAAAAGAAATTGGCTATGCCAACGATAAATATCTCAGTGTTTTTGACGCTATTGGAAAAGCGGAAGGCGTTGATTTGGTCAAATTTCATCGTTTAGAAACACAATTGGTAAACGTTACCCGAAATGATAAGCAAATGGTAAAAGGCTTTCGTGAAGAATATTTTCGTAAACTTGGCTTTAGCCAAATCACAATAAGCCGTGAAGTCTAACATTATAAATAGCGAAGGTAGTTGTGCTTTTCTTTTACACTTATGTCACGATTAAATATCTTTAGTATTCGCTATGCGGCGAACGCGGTCTATCCAATGTTGTTTCTCATCATCGGGTAAAAAACTCGCGGTAAAACTATTTAGCACAAGTTGTATAACATTGTGTGGGGTTACAGGTAGTGCTTGTGTTAGCGCAGCGAAATTCTCGTTTAAATAGCCGCCAAAATATGAAGGGTCATCTGAATTAATTGTGACTAGCAGTCCACTATTGAGCAAATCTAAAATGTTATGTTGACTTAAGTCATCAACTACGCGCAGTTTAAGATTACTTAAAGGACACACCGTTAATGGAATTTGATGTTGCTTTAAATAAGCCATTAGCGATGCATCTTCTATACTGCGAACGCCATGATCGATACGATCCACATGCAGTAAATTTATTGCTTCCCATACATACTGGGCGGGACCTTCTTCCCCAGCATGCGCAACTAAGCTAAAGCCTAATGCCTTTGCTTGCGCAAAAACACCTTGAAATTTAGACGGCGGATTACCCAGCTCTGAACTGTCTAAACCTACCGCAGTAATCATTGAATAATAAGGCTTTGCCTCAAGTAAGGTGTCTATAGCTGATTGTTCACTTAAGTGGCGTAAAAACGATAAAATCAGATAAACCGATATGCCTAATTCATTTTTAGCGTTATCAATTGCTCGCGCAAATCCTGACATAAATGTTGCATAGGCAATTCCTCGTTCAGTATGTGTTTGCGGATCAAACATAATTTCGGTGTGCACAATATTTTGTTCATGGCATTTGCATAAATACGCCCACATTAACGCAAAAAAATCATCTTCATCTCGTAATACGTCAGCCCCTTGATAATACAAATCAAGAAAGCTTTGTAAATTCTCAAATTGATAAGCTTCCTGAATCGCAGTTACGCTGGGGAAAGGCAAGCTTATGCTATGCTTTTGCGCCAAATCCCACATTAGTTGTGGTTCAAGCGTGCCTTCAATATGTAAATGCAATTCTGTTTTTGGCAAAATTTGAATAAATGACGTAAGTTCGGCTTTGCTCATCAACATAATTCCTATCGTTTATTTGTGAGTATATTAAATAACTATCAATGATCATAGAATTTAACATATTGATCACAAGGTCTACTCTTTAAAAACGAAAGAAGCTATACTTTTCAAAAACAAAGTTTTTTTATTGGCCTTACCTAGGGTAGCGATAACACATGATACAGTTTTTATTAAACGATCAACTAGTCAGTATAACAAATCAAAGGGCTGACCTTACGCTACTTAATTATTTGCGCGAGCATCGCTTATTAACCGGCACTAAGGAAGGCTGCGCGTCGGGAGATTGCGGCGCTTGTACGGTGGTAGTTGCACAGTCTTGTGAGTCAAACCATGCCAATGAGTCACTGCGCTATGATGCCATTAATAGTTGTGTCACTTTCCTATCGGCCTTACATGGCAAGCAGGTCATTACGGTCGAACATTTACAAAATGGCCAAACCCTGCATCCTGTTCAGCAGGCAATGGTGGATGCCAATGCGACCCAATGCGGCTTTTGTACACCTGGTTTTGTGATGTCAATATTTGCTTTATATCAACATAAGGACGTGCTTAATAGAGCCGCGGTTATACACGCTTTATCGGGTAACTTATGCCGCTGTACGGGTTACCAACCTATTATTAGTGCGGCACTTCAGGCCTGTAATAACCCGCGTTCTATTGAAGATAATAAAGTTACACTGCAGGTGCTGAAACAGCTTAGGGCAATAAACAGTGATGCAGAAAATTCATCCGACAATTTGTACTTACCCAAAACAAGACAACAATTAGCGCACTACATTAAGCAACATCCTGATGCCTTGCTAGTGGCAGGCAGTACCGATTTAGCCTTAATGCATACACAGCAACTTAAGCCTTTAACAACCTTAATTAGTCTTAGTTATATAGATGAATTGAAAGCTATTTCATTAATCAACAAGGTATTGAATATTGGTTCTGCATGCACGTTAAGTGACATTAAGACCGTATTGCTAAGCCATTTTCCTAGCTTGCAGGAAATTATTGAGCGTTTTGCCGGTGTCCCTATTAGAAACCAAGCAACGCTTGGCGGAAACATTGCTAACGCATCGCCCATTGGCGACATGGCGCCGGTACTAATAGCCCTTAATGCAAATATTGTGCTCGACAATGGCGCAAAAACGCGTGTTGTTGCACTAAAAGACTTTTTTACTGACTATAAAAAAACATTACTGGCGAGTAATGAGTGGATTCAAACAATTCAAATTCCGCTATTGTGTGCTAATCAATATTTAGTTGCTTATAAAATTTCAAAGCGTTTTGAAGATGATATATCGGCGGTTTGTGTGGCCTTAACACTTACTTTAAAAGACGGTAAGGTGACGCAACTGCGCTCAGGCTTTGGCGGGGTAGCGGCAACGCCGACTTTTTGCGAGCAACTAGAATCTAGCCTTATAGGCGAAAGCTGGCAAAGTGTTGACTGTGTTGAAAAAGGAAAACAAATACTCGCTAGCGCATTTACACCCATAGCCGATGTGCGAGCCAGTGCCCAATACAGAACGCAGATGCTTGAAAATTTATGGCATCGTTTTTGGTTAGAAACCAATGCTCAAGATAATGCAATAGCCACTAGGGTTACCCAACATGCGTAAATTAAAAAAGGAGATTATTCACGATACTTTTAATAAACGCACGTCGGCTAAAAATACTGACCCAAGGGCGAAAAAAACGATTCCCCATGAAAGCGCCATCCGTCAAGTGACTGGCACTGCCAGATACGTTGACGATATTCCCGAACCGGCTAATTTACTACATGCTGCCATTGGCATAAGTGAACATACCAGCGGCAATATAAAGCATATTGATTTAACCAAAGTGTGGGCGAGTCCGGGCGTGATTGACGTGATTACCGCCAAAGACGTGCCAGGTCATATTGATATAGGACCAGTGTTTAAAGGTGACCCTGTGCTGGCTCATGAAGAAATAAAATTTCATGGGCAAGCGGTTTTTGCGGTATTAGCGCAAACGCAAGAAATGGCAAAAATAGCCGTAACGCTAGCCAGTATTGAGGTTGAAGAAACCGCGTCAATATTAAGCGTGGTTGACGCCAAAGCTGCGCAGTCGTATGTACGCCCTCCGCATCAAATGTCCCAAGGCAATGCAGCGCAAGGTTTAGCGCAAGCTCAGCATACCGCCAAAGGCACGCTTAGCATAGGCGGTCAAGAGCACTTGTATTTGGAAGGTCAAGTATCCATGGCAATTCCGCAAGAAGAAGATCGCATGTTTATTTATACCTCAAGCCAGCACCCAAGCGAAGTACAAAAGCTGGTAGCTGAAGTGCTTAATACTAAGTTAAATAAAGTGGTAGTAGACATGCGCCGCATGGGCGGTGGCTTTGGCGGCAAAGAAACGCAAGCCGCACAGTGGGCGTGTATTGCCGCTATATTTGCGGCGCGCAAAGGCTGCGCCGTCAAGCTTCGCTTGCCACGGCAGCAAGATATGATTGTCACCGGCAAACGTCATCCTTTTGAAAACAGCTTTGAAGTGGGTTTTGATGACAGTGGAAAAATTAGCGCCGCAAAAATTGAAGTGAACGGAAACTGCGGGCATTCTCCCGATTTATCCGATGCCATTGTTGATAGAGCCATGTTTCACGCCGATAACGGGTATTATTTGGGTGATTGCCAAATAGACGGTTATCGATTGAAAACCCATCAGGTGTCGCATACTGCATTTCGCGGTTTTGGTGGACCACAAGGCATGATTATGGCCGAAGCCATGCTAGATAAAGTAGCAAGAGCGACAGGTAAAGACCCCTTAGACATTCGCAAACTGAATTTATACGGCGAGCATAATGGCGTCACTACGCCCTATGGCATGCTGATTGAGCATAACTTACTGCCTGAAATTATCGATACTTTAGCGCAAACAAGCCAATACTGGGAACGCCGAAAAAGTGTAAAGGCGTTCAACCAAAGCAATCCAATCATTAAAAAAGGCTTAGCATTAACACCGGTTAAATTTGGTATTTCGTTTACGGCTAAACACCTAAACCAAGCGGGTGCGTTAGTGCATATTTACACCGACGGCAGCATTCAAGCCAATCATGGCGGCACAGAAATGGGGCAGGGCTTACATACCAAAATTGGGCAAATTGTTGCCCACGAATTTGGCGTCAGTGTAGACGAAGTAGAGGTCACTTCAACGCGCACCGATAAAGTACCTAATACATCGCCCACGGCGGCTTCTAGCGGAACAGATTTAAATGGAAAAGCGGTACAAAATGCGTGCATAATCATTAAGCAACGACTCTGTGATTTTTTTGCAAACAGCGTTTGTGCTTCGCCAGAAGAGGTTACTTTTTCTGACAATATGGTGTTTTGTGGGCCGCACACATTGACGTGGGAAAGTTTAGTACAAAAAGCTTACTTTGCACGCGTGTCGTTGTCGGCAAGTGGATTTTACAAAACGCCTAAATTAGATTACGACCGTGCAAGCGGTAAAGGGCGTCCGTTCTTTTACTTTGCTTATGGCGCGGCGGTGAGTGAAGTCAGTATAGATACATTAAGCGGCGAGCATAAAGTAGACCGCGTTGATATATTGCACGACGTAGGAAACAGTTTGAACAAAGCGATTGATATTGGGCAAATTGAAGGGGGCTTTATTCAAGGCATGGGTTGGTTAACCACCGAAGACTTAGTGTGGGACAAGGCAGGCAAGCTTGTTAGTAACAATTTGGCCACTTATAAAATTCCTTCTATTGGCGACACCCCGGCCATATTCAATGTGGACTTATTCGAAAGACCCAACGCCCAAGACAGTATTTACCATTCAAAAGCCGTAGGTGAACCCCCACTTATGCTCGCCATTTCGGTATGGTGCGCCATGAAAGATGCGTTGTCTAGTTTAACTAATTACAAAGTTGACCCACAGCTAGAAACACCGGCCACGCCTGAACGCGTAATGGCGGCTATTAGTAAACTTAAAGGGTCCAACTGATGCGACCTAGCACGTGGTATGAGGCTATACATGAATGTCAATTGCAAGGCCGTGGTTATGTATTAATAACGGTACTAATGAGCGCGGGCTCAGTTCCTCGCGAAGCCGGATGTAAAATGGTCGTAACGGATGATGCCCAATTTGACACCATTGGTGGTGGGCATTTAGAGTACGCTGTGGTGGCGCAAGCACGCAAATGGCTAGCGGAAAATAAGCAAGTCCATAAAACGGTTTCATATCCCTTGTCGAGTAGTTTAGGGCAATGCTGCGGAGGCGCGGTTAAGGTGCTATATGAAGTGCATGTAAAGCATAATCAACACATTGCGGTATTTGGTGCTGGGCACGTGGCGCAATCACTAGTGCCTATGCTGGCGCAGTTACCTGTGCAAATTTCTTGGATAGATAGCAGAGAGAATTTTTTTGGCGAGTCTGCAAATGGGATGTTGTCAAAAGTAGCAAATGCAACGCTTAATCTATCCAACGTCAAGACGCTTACAAATGATGATCCTACCCAAGAACTTGCTGAACTCCCCGACAACACATGGATAATTATTTTGACGCATAATCATCAGCTTGATTACGAATTGGTCGAAAAGGCCCTAAAATATGAAACCTTAGGGTTTATTGGTATGATAGGGTCTAAAACTAAGGCGCAGCGTTTTTTAACCAAGCTCGAGCACCGCGGTTTTAATGCCCTGCAAAGAGCGCGGTTAGTTAGCCCAATTGGTGACTTAAGTGTGCCAGGTAAACGTCCAATTGAAGTCTCGGTATCAATATGTGCGCAGCTAATAAAATTGCTTCATTGTGATCCGAATGTGAAGAGTGATGTTAATAAGCTAGCGATAAAGCATTCCATCAATAAAATTTCATCCTAAATAAAATGTGACAACACGAGCCATTATATATTGGATGAGTCTCAAAAAATCGAGTCATCATAAGCAAAGCTAATTAAGTAAACGACAGAAACTTAGCTTTGTTTTAGGTCGTCAAAGGAGAAAGCAGTGACGCAATCGCGTGTATTATATCGAGCGAGCATATTGTATTTTAGGCAAGCGACTGAATGTATAAATGAAGACGCTTGCTACTTTGAAGACGGCGCTTTGATAGTCGAGAATACGCACATTGTGGCGGTAGGTGACTATGCTAAACTCATTAAGATTTATGCCGACGCGACACAAATCGATTATCAAAAGCGATTGATAATTCCCGGACTTATCGACAGTCACCTGCATTACCCACAAACCGAAATGATTGCAAAATATGGCGAACAGCTTTTAAACTGGCTAGAAAATTTTACCTTTCCAACTGAAAATAAATTTTCGTCCTATGCCTACTGTGAACACATTGCAAAACACTTTGTTCAGCAATTGATCAACAACGGCACCACAACGGCAATCGCGTATTCAACGGTACATAAACACGCCGCTGACGCGTTATTTGCCGAAGCCTCTAAATTCAACATGGCGTTTATTACTGGAAAAGTGTGTATGGACAGGCATTGCCCCGTCTCCTTACAAGATACCCCAGAATTGGCGCAAAAAGAAAGCCAAGAATTAATTCACCGCTGGCATGGAAAAGGGCGTAATTTGTATGCGCTTACGCCGCGATTCGCGCCCACCAGTAGTGTTAAACAATTAGCAATGCTAGGCGAGTTAGCGCAAGATTATCCCGATGTATTTGTGCAAACGCATTTATCAGAGAACAAGCGAGAAGTTGAGTGGGTAAAGAGCCTGTTTCCCGATCGCAAATCTTATTTAGACGTTTATGATCATTTTAATTTGGTGCGCCCTAGAGCATTGTTTGGTCATTGCGTACATTTACAAAAAGAAGAGTGGCAACGCCTTGCACAAGCACAAGCAACGGCCGTATTTTGCCCCACCTCGAATCTATTTTTAGGCAGCGGCTTGTTTGATATAGAGCAAGCGCAAGAGTGTGGCGTCGCCATTGCCTTAGCCACCGACGTAGGGGGAGGAACTAGTTTTAATATGTTACATACCTATGGCGAAGCATACAAAATAGGGCAGTTACAAGGTAAACCACTTAGTGCATTAGAAGGCTTTTACATGATGACGCAAGGCCCCGCGCATGCTTATGGTTTGAGTGACCATATAGGTAATTTGAATCCTGGTTCTTATGCTGATTTTGTGGTGCTTAATCCACATTTTAACGCCTTAAGCGAATTACGCACAGCCA
>RCMY010000747.1_pt1 | contig 30901 bp, 27 predicted proteins | sample 2041341 | NCBI WGS metagenome assembly RCMY01 (sample SAMN09708234, study PRJNA481090) | Marine sediment metagenome, whole genome shotgun sequencing project. | reverse complement strand
GGCTGCCGGCCCGTTGGGGAGCACCTGCCCGTTGGACGACGCTGTTTCGATGATGGTGACGTTCGATGGCTGCTTGTCGAGGTCGATGACACCATCGATGCTCGTTCCGCCCACCTTGCGGAGCGGAAGTGTGATCACGCTGATGGCGATCTGTTCGATCGTCGCAAGGATGATGCGTAGGTCGAGACCAAGCGACCAGTTCTCTACGTAGTGCAGGTCGAGGCGCCGGTAGGCAGCAAACGATGCGTTCGATCTGGCCTCGACTTGCCACAACCCGGTGATACCCGGGGGCACTTCGAATCGGCTCCGGAGTTCATCGTCGAAGGCCGCACCCTCCTCGGGTAAGGCGGGGCGAGGACCAACGAGGCTCATATCTCCACGAATGACGTTGATGAGCTGGGGCAATTCGTCGATCGAGGTTTCGCGAATCAGCTTCCCGACTCTGGTGACCCGGGGATCGCCGTCCATCTTGAACAGGGGACCGTCGCGCTGGTTCTTCTCGCGAAGGAGGGCTTTTTGCTCCTCGGCATCGATGCGCATCGAGCGGAACTTGACCATGGCAAATGGTTTGCCACTGGTTCCGACCCGTTGAGAATGGAAAAAGACCGGACCGCGATCATTGAGTTTGATTGCGGTGGCTGCGACGATCATGAGCGGAGCGGCCAGGATCAAGCCGGCGATGGCCAGCGTCAGGTCGGTCATTCGTTTCACCACCAATTCCCACTGATGTGGGTGGCGGTGGCGTAAGACGACGAGTGGTTCGTGCGACAACGAGCGGATGGTATACCGAGTGTTCGTGAGGCGATTGACCCCGGTGGACACATGGATGTCGTAGCCGGCGCTGAACAGTTCGGTCGTGAGGCGACTGAACTGCGGGCTTCGAAAACCGGTGGCGGTGAGGATCGCCGCCTCGGCCTCGCGGGACGCCATGATCTCGATCATGTTTTCCGCTGGGCCGAGCCAGACATCCTGCAACCCGTTCTCCATCGCCACTCGCTCGAGTCCGATCACGCCAACCAATCGAAGGCGGCTCTCGGGGTGATCTCGGATGAGGTCGACCAGATCACGGGCTTCCTCGCCAACACCGACAACGACGACCGATACGCGCGTATCGGCAGAGGAGAACCGGGCGCCAACATCGCGCAGGATGCCTCGTACGAGTGAGCGCAGAACGAACGCAAACAGACAGCCGAGGACGATCTCGCGGGCTCCGATCGGCCAGTTGAACAACGCCGACAACGCTGCCAGAGCAAACCCGGAGATCACGACCGATGACAGAAGACGAGAGATCTCCTCGGTCCTTGGCAACGTGGGTCGACCGGAGTAGAGGCCTCGACGGGCAAGTAGCACCACGGTGATGATGCCGGCGGCGATGGCGAAGACCCCGGACTCGACTCGGCCACGTTCGCTCAGTGCGGTGAGACCACTGAAGAACAAGACCAATCCCCAACCCGTCGAGGTGGTGAAGAAGTCCGCCCAGGGCTGGGTCCGCTTTGCGACCCACCGCCAATCTCGTGTTCTCGCCATCGATACTCCCGCTCCAACCGCTCGCGACTGCCAGGGTAGTGAGCCGATCACTCTGCGTCAGAACGAATCGGCGATGGATGGTGAGCAATACCACCCATCGGGCTCGCGGGCGCTGACGACACCGGCATTTTCCATCTCCCGATCTGCGCCGATTGGTGCCGTACTGACGGTGTTTTGATGCGGATGTCGGCGCCTCGGTGCGTGAAAGACACTGCCAATCTCCCGGCCGTCCGACGTGCGATGCCAGATCCCTTTGCGTACAGTCATCGACGTGTTGGAGTGGCGCGTGGACGAGGAGCACCGAGACACGGACAACCCGCGTCCAACTGCTCGGCCGAGTGTGTTCGCCGCCGATTCCGATGTGCCGCCGGTCACTGGGTCGCCGATCACTGGGTCGACCGGTACTGGGTCGATGAGTACTGGGTCGATGAGGATCGTCGGGTCGTTTCGCTGGTATCAGCACTTCATCAAGAGGGTGGTCGACTTGGCCGGTTCGGCTGTCCTCCTCGGGGTACTCAGCCCGGTCCTCCTCGGTTTGTGGTGTACATTGCGGGTCACCCTCGGTCCCGGTGTTGTCTTGCGTCAGGACCGGATCGGTCGTTCCGGCCGGATCTACTCCTGCCTGAAGTTCCGCACGATGGCACATTGTCGGCGCGGTGGCGGCGACGTCTACAGCGGACCGAACCGACGACAGACCCACAAATCCGAACTCGATCCCCGTCATACTCGTCTGGGTCGGCTGCTCCGGCGCTACTCGCTCGATGAGCTTCTGCAATTGATCAACGTGTTCCGGGGTGAGATGAGCCTCGTTGGACCTCGCCCCGAGCTCGCATCCGTGGCGTCCGCGTCGTTCATCAGCCACAAGCGACACACGGTTCGGCCGGGCCTGACCGGTCCGTATCAGGTGTCGAGCAAACGGGGAAACGGTCGACTCATCGACGGCATCGAGCTCGACGAGGGCTATGTCGAATCGGTTTCGCTGGCTCGCGACGTGAGGCTCTTGTTGGCAACCGTCGTTCCGATCATCCGGGGCTCCGGAAGCTGAATCGCCGTCCGGGCGGGGTCGCGCTGCTGGTCGCCGTACCGGGAGTCGACCCCATGTAGGCTTGGCGGTCTCGTATGTTGTTTGCCGAGGGGCAGTGGAATTGCACGAACACGATGTCGCATCTCCCGAGCACCCCTACGGCCAGAATCCCACGGTGTTGTCTCGCCTTCTCGGTATTTCGCTGCGGCGCTGGCTCATCGGCTCCCTGATCGTCTGGACGCTTGCTTGCGTCTTGCTGGTATTCATTGCCCAGGATCGAGCGCGATCGGCTCGATCCGGCCTCGTCGCTCTCGACACCGACAACGTGACGGCCATCGACCTGACCGAAGCGAGTGCGTCGGTCGATGATGCCGCCGGCAAACTCGACCTCGCGGTGTGGTCCCTCGAATCGCCATTGCTGTGGCCTCTGCGTCCGCTCCCGGTCATTGGGCGCCAGCTCGACTCCGCCCGCCACATTGCGGTGGCATCGCTCGATGTCGTGACGTCGGTCGAGCCGATCATGGCCGAAGCCGAACGAGCGCGTACCAATACGACGCAGATCGATCGTGTTGAGTTTCTGGGTGAGATCGGTCGGCAGTTCGGGGATCTGGAGCGGGTACTCGACCAGCTCGACCTGGGGCCGACCGATGGGTTGCTGCCACCGTTGGTAGACGCTCGAAATGAGCTGGCGCTGAAGGTGGCCGATCTTTCTGAGTTCGCTGGTACCGGCAGGGTGGCCTCGAGCGGAACCGCCAGCTTCTTGGACAAGGGCGACTACTTGCTGCTTGCGGCCAACAATGCGGAAATGCGCATCGGTTCCGGGATGTATCTGTCGGTCGGTGTGATGGAGAATCGCGATGGCGCGGTCAGTATTCCCGGGCTGACCCCCTCCGAAGACATCGACCCGGTGCCACGGTCGGTCATCGTCGATGAGTACGTACGCAACCGCTGGGGCTCCATCGATCCGACCACGGACTTCCGAAAGATCAGCGTCACACCCCGGTTCGCCGACTTCACTGCGCCACAGGCGATACGAATGTGGAAGCGAGAGACCGGACAAGATGTCGATGGCGTCATGCAGATCGATCCCTTCGTCTTCCAGGCGCTGCTCGAGGTGTTGGGACCGGTGACGGTCGGTGACGCCACCATCACCGCCGACAACGCGTTGTCGTACCTGCTCATCGACCAATATGAGCAATACCGCACGAGCGCCGATGCCGATGCGCGCCGTGAGGTCAACTCGCAGCTGACCTCGAAGCTGGCGGCGCGGATGCAGGAGGGGGGCTGGGATCCGCTCGCTCTCGTGCAAGCGATGGCCCCGCTGGTGGAGGGTCGACACCTGCTCGCGTATTCGGTGGATCCCGAACAGCAGGCCGTTTGGGAGTCCCTCGGTATGGACGGCCGGGTCGAGGGTGACGAGGTCGGTGCGTTCTTGCTGAACAACGGAGCGAGCAAGCTCGACCCGTTCATGGACATGGCAGTCGACGTCGACGTCGAGCCCAGTGGCGAATTCAACCACGTGACGATGAGTGTTCACATCGCGAGCCGCGCCTCGGCGACGCTCAGCGAGTACGCCCTGGGTTCGGTCGAGATCCTGGGTGTCTCCACACCCGGCGCCTATCTGGGCCGGTTCGCCGCGATCGTTCCCGGTGCGGCATCGAATGTCGAGATCACCTCGGGTGAATCGCTCGAGGTGCTGGGACCCGATGGACCGTTGTGGAGCCTGGCAACACCGGTCTTCGAGATCGGGCCAGGGGCGACCCGAGTGATCGTCGTCGAGTTCGATCTCCCGTCGAGCATCGAGGTGGTCACGGCACTGCCGTCGACTCGATTCCCCTCGATCACCTGGAACACTCGATCATCGTCGTTCACCGATGAGGCACCGGTGACCTTCACGCTCGCAACCGGTGAGATTGCCGACGAGGATTCTTGATCCGTAAAGGACTCGAGCGGAGAGGTCTGAGTCCTAACTCTTCGAACTGTAGCTGTAGGGGTCGCTGCGTCGCCCGAAAATGCCACTTCCCTCGCTCGGGTTCCGGTTGAGGACTGCGCCGACCACCTTGGCCCCCACTCGCTGCAGGTCATCCCTCGTTCGACGGAGTTCCTCGAGCGATGTCGATTTGGCATCGACGATCACGAGGACGCCGTCGACTGATCGGGCCGCAGCCGAGGCGTCGGCAGCAGCGCTCACCGGCGGCATGTCGATGATGACCAGCGCAACCTGGCTTCGCAGTTCGTTGATGAGGTTGGTGAACCGTTGGCTGGTGAGCAACTCGCCGGGATTTGCCGGTTCGGGCCCCGCCGGGATCAGCGCGAGGCTTGGGATCGAGTCGAATAGCACGTGATCGATTTCGGTGGTGAGTCCGCCGAGATAACCGGAGAGCCCAGGGGAGTCGTTCTCGAGGCCAAGGAGTGTTTCGAGTCTTGGCCTGCGCATATCGGCGCTGATCAGTGCGACCGGCACTCCGCTCTTCGCCATTGCGACCGCGAGATTGGCTGCCGTGATCGACTTTCCTTCACCAGGACGTGAGCTGGTGATGAGCAGGGACTTGAGGCTCTCATTGCTCATCACGAACTCCACGGAGGTGCGAAGTCGGCGGAACGATTCTCTTGCTCGGTTGAGGTTCGGCGATCGCTGATCAGACAACATCGCCATGGCCCCGGTACCGCGGCCGGCCCGCCAACCCATGTCGGGGAGGATGCCGACGACCGGTGCCCCGACGGCTCGGGTGACCTCGTCGGGGGAGCTGGCCGAACGGTCGAGACGGGTGGCGAGGAACGCGGCGGCGATGCCGATGAAAAGGCCGAACAGTCCGCCGGCGGCCAGGAAAACTGCTGCGGGTAGACCCTTGGGCGAGTCTGGCAGGGTTGCCCGCGACAGGAACTCGGCAGCCGGCGTGCTCGCCGCTCGCTGAGACTCGAGATCGGAGACGGCAAACGCCACGTCGGAGATGCGGTTGTTGATGGTGCTCTGCTCGGCGAGATAACTGTTCTTCTGCGCCGCGTTGTCGCTCAGCGCTTGGTCTTGGGTCACCGGGTCGAGACCGGAGCCGATGATCGTTCGACGCCCGGCTTCGACCTCGGCGATGAGCTGCGAGAGCTGGTCTCTGCGCTGCTCCAAGGTCGTCATTTCAGCACTCTTCGTGGCGATCTGGGCCGCATAGTACGTGGTCTGTTCCGCCACCCGATTTCGGACGTACCCCTCGGTGAAGGCGCTGACGACGGCTTTCGCACGTTCGGGGTCGTCAGAGGTGGCGGTGACGCGAATCACCTCTGACCCAGGAATGAATGCGGCATCGATTTCGTCTCGTAGATCGAGGGCGCCGTCGGACTCGCCCAATTCTGCGGCTGCCTCTTCGGTGATCTTGTCGCCGACGATCACCTCGAGTTCCCGTTCGAGATTGGCAGCGACGAGTCGACCGGAGTCGTCGGAGCCAACCGGCGTCGGGTTCACGACGACGGTGGCTTTCGCCTCGTAGCTGTCGGTTTGCATCGTCGTGATGGTCCAACCACCGAGGACGCCGAGCAGGATGCAGCCGATCACGAGCCACCGGCGTGAGCGGATCGACTCGAGGTAGTCCTCGAGGCTGGCGACGCCGTGGCGACGCTCAGACTGGTCGATTTCATAGATCATCGGGAGTACCTCGACTCACTCGTTCACGACCGGGGTGATCGAAGCTCACCGCGACGACCAGTACGACGAAGAGGAAGAAGGTACCGTCTCGTCCAACCACCCCCGCCTCGGTGATACTGAACAACGCGGCAAAGCTGGCGAACATGAGCGGCCACATGCCCAGCGGACCCGGCTGCGAGCCGACGGTCCGAGTCGAACGAACGAAAAAGCGCACGAAGAGTGCAACGAAGCAAACAACGCCGACAATGCCGAGGGCGAGGAAGTACTCGATGAGCGCGTTGTGGGCGTGCGGCACGCGCCATTGATACGTCGAGATGATCGGCTGGGATGGTCCGAACCAACCCTGCCAAAAACCAGCCCAACCGTGCCCAAGGAGTGGATGCTCGGCTCCGAGACGCAAGGTGTCGCGCCATAGTGCGGTTCGGCCGGTGAGTGTGATGTCCTTGCCGAAGGCGCTCGTGATCGGACCGAGATTGGCGGTCGCAACGAGGACGGCCAGAACCGATGACGCAATCATCGAGACGCCGACCGCTCCGTACAGTGTGCTCCGTGCCCGAAAGGTCTTGAACACGAACATCAGCGTCAGCACCAGCAGAAGCGTCCCGAGTGAGGTCATCGATTGGCTCAGTAAGACCTGACCAGCGGCGGACGCGGCCATGAGCATCCAGAAGACTCTGAACCGTGGAAAGACGCCGACAGCGAGGACGAAGTGCAGGGTTGCCACGACGGCGATACGGCCGAATTCGTTCTTGTTGTCGAACACCCCGGACGCGCCGAAAGTGGATTGGCCATACCGGGGGAGGGCGATCACCCAGATGTAGTTGATGACGGTGCCAATCGCGTAGGCGGTACAGACGATCAGCAGAACGTTCCTCAGCTTGAAATGAGCGGCGACCCAGTAGCCGATGAACACAACGAGGTCGATCGACGCCACGAAGCGAAGTGTGCTGAGCGGAGCACTCGACCACAGCACCGATGCGTTCATGAGTAGGAGGAACAGCGGGAGGAGAGGCTCGCGTCTGGCGATCGTCAGCAGGATTTCGAGGTGGTGACCCATGGTCGCCAGCCCGATGAGCGCCGTAACGACGAGAATGGCACCGACGTAGCCCTGCGGGGCGTCGACCGCCGCGCTGCGCGGGTCGACGGTGGCAACGAACCAGTTCGGTGGAACGTTGTAGTTCAGGACGAAGACGGAGAGGAAAACGACGAAATGGGCAAGCGCGCTCGGCTCGACATAGGACAGCCGAGTCGCCGCAACGTGGTGGCCGGGGCCAGGCTCGAGAATGCTGGCTGTGCCGGCCAGAGCAGGCTCGCGCATCACGCGATTCTCATGAACGGCAGCCAGCGAATGTTGAGCCAACGGAGGCGATCATGTCGATGGCATCTCGAATTTCACGACGCGGAAGCGACCGACATCGAAGGAGTCGGCCTCGATGACACTCGCCCCAGCGCTCGTCGTCCCCGCGTCGATCGACTCTGCCCTTTTCGACAGCGCGACCTTGGCTTCTTCGAAATCGAAATCGGCGTCGATGATGGTCTCGCCCCGCCAGACAGCGGCTGCGTCGATGGCATCGACCACCCAGACCGTGCTGCCGGGCTCGATCGAGGCGAGAAAGTCCTCGTGCGTCGACAACTCACCGTAGATCAGCACGGGGCCGATCTCCGGTGATGCATCGAATCGGTCTCGGTCGTCACGAAGGTAGTAGTCGAGCGCCGATCGTTCCCATGGCTGGGCAAAGATCAGCGTGTCGCCGGGAGCGGAGCGGAGGAGCAGCTCCTCGCTGAGCCGGTCGTATTCACCAAGATCGTCGTCGGCAATGATGATGGATCGCGCCGTGCCGAGGCAGGCGAGGGCAACGACAGCGATCGGCGCAAGGCGACGGACAGGAAGGGAGTCGATGGCCATCGCAGCAATGATGAACGCGGCCGGAAGCGACCCAATCACCATGCGGTGCCACAGCAGGGGTGACACGATCGACACCACCGTGATGGTGATCGGGGGCCCGACGAACCACAACCACACCGTCCAGCGGGGGTCGGTATGAGCCGGGCGTCGACGTAGGAGTTCCACCGCGCTGATCACGAAGAGGACGCCGAAACCGAGCATGATGACGAAGCCGACACCGTCACGCGTGAGGGTCCCATGATCGCCGGCGAGGAAGCGGATCGCCCGGGCAATGACACTCGGACTCAGCGGCGGCGGAAAACCGCCGGTATCGCGTTCGGAGGAAACGGCGATGCCGGCGAGTCCAGCGATCCCCGCCACTCCCGTCGGCAGCATCCGCACGATGGCACGATCCAGGCGGTGGTGCAGCAAAACCGCAAGACCGAGCGAAGGGAGTGCAAGTAGGGCGATGACCTGAGCCGAGATCGCACCGAGGGTTGCCAACCCGACGAGCACCCACTGCCACCGTCGGTCGTCGTGCAGCGCCCGAATCAGCGCCCACCACGACAGGGCCGAGAAGAATGCCAGCATCGAATATGACCTGGCCTCGAGCCCGTAGAAGGTGAGGGGCACGCTCGTGCCAGCAAGCAATGCGGCGATGCCGGCGATGCGTGACCCGAGAGCAGCTCGGGCGGCGCGATGGACGACGAAGACGGTTCCCAACGCAAAGGCGAGGGACGGAATGCGGAGCCACGTTTCGCTGTCGCCACCGGCGGACCAGACGCGCAGAAGCGTCATGTAGCCGGACATATTCGATGCGGTCAGATCGAGGGCCTCGATGAATTTCGACCACGAGGGTTGGGCGATGATGGTCCAGGTGTATCCCTCGTCCATCCAGAACGAGCGTCGACCGAGCCCGAAGACCCCGACGGCAGCCATCACGGCCAATCCGATCAGCAGACCCCAACGATGGATGAGACGGGAAACAGCGCTGGTGGGCGCCGGATGATCGGCGGAGGCGGTCAGGTTTTTGGGATCGGGGAGATGCATCCCGAACCGCCTTCTGTCGGCTGTCGAGACGACGAGGCTACTGGAGCCCGAGTGCCATCCACTGCTCCCAGTCGATCGACTTATCGGCGGTTGGCCACAAGAATCCCACCGTGGCCTCGGTCCCGAGGTAGTCGTTGTTCGCGAAGGTCACTTCGTCTTGCACGTTTTCGGTGTTGGGGTGGGCGCCTGCATCGACAACACTGAGGCCAACCCGTCCGCCCGGTGTCTTGTCGCAGTTGGACGTCGTTGTGGAGAACGAGTTGTCGGTGACTGACACCGCGACGGTCTGCCACAACGGGTCGGTGTCGGGCGACACCGTGACTCGAAGATGGTCGAGGTCACCTTGGAACCGATTGCGGTCGAGCTGTTGCACGATCACGAAGGAGTCGCTGTTGTTGACCGTGTTGTCGCTGACGGTGACCTCCTGGGACTCCGAAACGAGGATGGCGGCACCATCGCCGGGCCCGAGGTCACATTGGCCGGTGATATTGCTGAGGGTGTTGCCCGAGATCGTGCCCCTCGCCGAGATCTCGTAAAAGATGCCGACAGCCAGACCGGCGTCGATGTCGGAAATCTCGTTGTCGGCGATCGTGACGTCCGAACACTGCACATCACACCAGATTGCCGGGCCGGCGCCACCGCTGAAGGTGTTGCCCGAGATCGTTGAATCGATGATGTACCCGAGCTTGATCTGACCAGCTTCCCAGTAGGCAGGAATGGTGTCGTCGTAGCTGTTGTCGGCGATCTGATTGCCGTCGATCGTGATGTTGGTGACCGTCCCGCCACCGATGCCGAGGTGCGAGTTGGATTCGATGACGTTGTCTTCGACTGTCATTGCTTCCCCGACGCTGACGCCGGTGCCGAGATTGTCGTGCACATAGCTATTGCGCAGGACCCACCGAAGGCTGCTTTGCTCCTCGATGATCACATCGGGCACCGGATCGGTGTCAAGGGCGAGGTGAGGGAAGATGGCGCCGCCGCGAACCGGCGAATCGCCGCAATCGGAGCGAAAAGTGGAACAGCGCTCGGCACTCGCATACCCGGTGATCTCGAATCCGTCGATGATCACGTCATCGGCCTTGGTGTCGGCTGTGCTCGAGAAGGCATGCTGGTGAGCGCCCATGCCGTCGAGGATCGTCCCCTCGGCGGCAATGAAGTGCTGTCCGGTCAGGGGGGTCACGGCAAAATTCTCATAGCGACCCGGCTCGAAACAGAGCTCTCGATTGGGTCCTGCTGCCGAAACGACGGCTTGCGGGTCATCGTCGAGGCCGATGGGAGCACATGCTGGTTCGTCCGTCGTTCCGGGGATCTCGGTCGTGGTTCCGGTTGGCTCGTCGACCGGAGTGTCGGCCACAATCGAACTACTTGTCGTGCCGAGCGCACCGGCTGTTGGGGGATCATCGGTGGAACCGGTGCATCCCGCGGCGAACACGAAGAGTGAGAACAGGAGGGCAGGCAGCGGTGAGTGAGGAGCGACCCGTTTCACCGGATGACGATCGGTGGCGGGTAGCAGCATTGGACAGACTGTAGCGTCACTGGGCGGTACAAGCTGGTCGGGGTTCCCCTGTTGGGTGGTCGTAACGTAGGAGCGAGATGCACGACGAGACCGAGTCATCGATGATCTCAGGGGCAGCGGATCCCTCGGTGACGGCCACGCCGCCACCCTCAGCGCCGGCAACCGCCCCATCGGCATCACCACCGACCGCGCGCGAATCGGCAACGGTCACGGTAGGTATCGCCACCTACCGGCGGCCCACCGAACTTCGACGACTTCTCGTCGCCCTGCGAACGATCGAACGGCCGTCGGCATCGTTGTCGTGGGTTCGGACCGTCGTCATCGACAACAGCCCCGAAGCCGGAGCCCGAGGTGTGGTCGATGCAGTCGACGGGATTCCCGGTTTGACGTACGTCCACGAGCCGGAGCCAGGACTTTCCGCCGCCAGGAACGCCGCCGTCGCCAACGCCGAGGCCGATTGGGTGGCCTTCATCGACGACGACGAAGTGCCAGACGCGCAATGGTTGGTCGAGCTGGAGCGGACGGTCGGTCGCTGGCCCGATGCTCGTGCTGTGGTCGGGCCGGTCGCCTACGCCTTCGATGAGCCGCAGCCACGATGGCTGGAGCAGACCCGGCTCTTCGAACCACTCGAATTGGTCGAGGGCGAGCCGCCCCACTATTTCGCGACCGGCAACGCAATGGTGCGGTCTGATCTGATCGACCAACTCGGACCACTCTTCGATCCGTATTTCGGCCAGCTCGGAGGTGAAGACCACCATTTGGGGCTGCGGCTCCAAGCAATCGACGCGCTGGTCGTCTCGTCGCCGCTCGCGACCGTCACCGAGTTCGTTCCGCCGGAGCGAGTGGACACCTCATGGGCCGTCAAGCGAATGCTGCGAAAGGGGAGTTCGTTGGCACTCACCGAGACCCGACTACTCTCCGGTCGGCGTCGAATCGGTCTTCGGCTTCGACACGTTGCCGCGGGGGTCGCTCGCATCGTCCAAGGTCTGGCATTGCTCGTCACCGTCCCGTTCGTGTCGGGCCGTACGCCGTGGCTGGCCTACCGAAGTATTGTCATGGGCGTCGGACAGATCTCGGGTGCGTTGGATCACCCCATCCACGAGTATCGACGAGTCCCGTCGTCTGAGCCGAGCGTCGGCAACTGACTCGTAGAGGCAGCGCGACACGGTCTCGTAGAGGCAGCGCGACACGGTCTCGTAGAGGCGAGGTCGGCCTTCGATTGGTTCAGCGTTATCTGTCCGATGGCCGGTCGGAGCGTCGGCGGTCGAGTGTTTTGGTCGCCCAGCCTGCGGTCTTCACCGGATCGAGCGCGGCCGCCAGTGCCTTGAATGCCTTGGCCTTGGTCGTCTGACCGGCGATCTGATCGACGATTGCTCGACGGTACAAGACGCCCGAGGTCGCTCGACTGCGGTCGAGCATCGCCAGCAGCGGTGAGGATCGTGCGGCCACGAATTCGTCTTGGGTGAGCGGCTCGGTACCGGCGAGAAGCGACGCCTGTCGGGCTCGGGCGTAGGCGAGGCCCTCGATGGTCTGGCGAGAACCGCGCCATGCGCTGCTGTCTTCGTGGAGCCGGTAGTGGTAGAGCACATCGTCCAGCACGGCGACCTGGGCGAGCGCAGCAGCGTCAGCGAGGAAGCTCCAGTCTTCCCCGGCTCCCCGCCAGGTGTAGGCAAGCCCCTGGCGTACCAGCTCCGTGCGGTACGTCGTGGTTGCGTGAGAAATTGTGTGCCAGCCCCGTGCGATGCCCTTGGTGATGGTCTCATGGTCGGTCGGCAGCTTCGACGATGGCCCATCGCCCGAAGCGGTGAAGAACCGGTACTGGCATCCGACGAGGCCGACATCGGGATGCTCGCGCAGATAGGCCACCTGGCGGGCAGCTCGTTCGGGATGGATCAGGTCGTCGGCGTCCATTCGCATGATGAACTCGCCCCGTGCCGCTTTCAGCCAGTGATTGACCGGTGTGCCGAGTCCTTGCTGGTTCTGGGTGTGCACGATGAGGCGAGGATCGTCGATATCGGCGATCGACGCGAACGACGTATCAGTCGACCCATCATCAATCAGCAGGAACTCGAGATCGTCCAATGTCTGGGCAAGGACCGACGCGACTGCCGGGCGAAGGTAGTCGCCGGGGTTGTGGGCGGTGGCGAGAACGGTCACAACAGGTGAAGGCATCGCCGGGAAGACTAGCCAGGCGTGGAACCGCTAACGGTGGGTCGTCGGTCGAGACAGCCAGTGGATACCGCTTCTTCCAAGAAGCCAGATCGCCAGCCCGGCAATGGCGGCAACGAAGACGGTCATGGCGCGAGCTGCACCGGACCCTTCGGTGGGTGGACCGTTTGTTGCTCGCACCCCGAGCTCGAGTCCGAGCTCGGGTGCAACATCGGCCCCGGTGTCGGCCGGCGGCTCGACGGCAGCAGAGCTGTCATCGGCCGGGTCCTCCGGCAAGTCGTTGATCGGTGTGGAAACCGGGGGCGTCGCGTCAGATTCCGTTGGAGTCGAGGGCGTCGACATCGGCTCGGCGGTCGACGACTCGTTGATCGGTCCCGATGAGGGCGGTGTCGATGCGGGCGGTGTCGAGTTGTTCGTGGTTGCCTGACCTGGGTCTGGAGCGAAGGCGAGCTCTTCGGGCGGCTGCTCCGTTGAAAGCGGCGACGCTGCACCGTTGGTCGACGCCTGGCCAGGAGCCGCTCCGGCGACGGGATTCGAGGATCGATCTTGGTTGTTGGTGCCCGGGGTTGCCGGGGCCGGAGTCTCGACTCCGGGGGTCGGGGTGGCATTCGTCGACGCTGGTGTTGCGGCTGACGGGGTCGCCGGTGTCGGGGTCGGTGTCGCGGGCTTGGGCGCCGCTGGTTTGGGTGTCGCTGTCGGGGTTGGTGCCGCTGGCTTGGGTGCCGCCGGCACCGGCGTCGCAGGCGCTGGTTTGGGTGCGGCCGGAATCGGGGCCACCGGGCTCGCCGGCGCAACGACAGCAGGTGTCGATGGCGACGCCGCGGGAGAGGTGGCTGGGGTGAAGCCGAGTGCCCGCCATTGATCGAGCGACAGCGAGGAGTCACCCCTCGAGATGTCCGTCCACCAGAACGTCATCTTCGATTGATCGTCGTAGAAGTTGTTGTTGAATGTGTTGCCTGCCGACTTGAAGTCGCTTGCGGTGTCGGTGGCGATGCCCACTCGGGTGGGTTGGCCTCTCGTGATCACCACGTTGTTGGTGACCGTGAGGTTGCGCAGTGTTCGATTGAACTCACGTGGTCGAGCGTTGCCGACGATCGCGTTCTTCGTGCCTTCGACCTGATTGCGCTCCACGAGGACGCCATCGGATGACCACACGAGAATCCCGCTCGGGTTGATGTAGTCGCCGCTGCTTCCCTGGTCCCGAACGACGTTGTCACGAATCACGCCGTTCTGCGAGATTTCATAGAAGATCCCGATGCTGTCGACGCCGGTGTTTCGCTCGACGAGGTTCTTTTCGATCGTCACGTCGTTGCAGTTGATGTCGCACCAAATCCCCACCCCGCGGTTGTCATGGACGGTGTTGGAGCGAATGACGAGCGGCGTGCCGCTGCTGCACGAGCCGGTTGAAGCCAGGGAGCGACAATTCACTGCCGCGACCTTGATACCGGCCGCATTCCAGGCCCAGTCCCATGGACGCCCGGTGTCATAGTTGAAGTCGCCTGAAGAATTCGACGGATCGTTGTTCGAGTAGATGTCATTCTTCTCGAAGAGGCCTCCGTTGAAGTCGCCCCCGCCAATGCCGGCCATACCGTTGTGATGGAGCACATTTTGGACGATGTCGAAGCCGTCGCCCGGCGACACGCCCCAGCCCGCGTTGTGGTGAATGTTGTTGTTCTCGATCCGCCAGTTCTTGGCGATGGCGATGAATCCGCCCCCGGAGTTCATGTTCGCGCCATGAATGGCTCCCTGATGGCGGTAGTTGTTCGGTCCCCAGATCGGCTTGGTGTAGTTGCGGATCTCCAGCTGCGAGATCGTGACGTTCGATGCCGCGCCATAAACGGCATACGGCAACGAGGCACCCGCCCCATCGAGGACTGCTCCCGCCTCGCCGGTGATGATCATGTTGTCGGCGGGAACGATCGACTGGCCCTGGTGCACGCCGGACGCGACCACGATCGTCGATCCCGGCCCGGTGGCGTCGATGGCGGCCTGAATACTCTGACCTGGGGAGACGCGCTGTGTCGTGCTCGACAAGACCATCGGGGGGCCGAGAGGTGGGGTCGGCTGTGCCGGGCCGCGGACCATGAAGCCCGCAAGCGCGGCCAGCAAGCCGAGCAGAACGAGTGATGACCGCCGGTGTCGGGATGGCCCGACGAGTTCGTCGGTTGCGGACACGAGCGACAACAGCGGTGAGCTACCGACGCCATGGCGTTTTGATGTGGTTTGCTTCACGTCAGGACCCCTGGCGATCGTCAAGTTGGTGCATCGGCAGATCGACGTCACAAATTGAGCGAGACCGCCAAGATCGGTCGCGTCGGCATTGATATGAGGCTGAGCTCGGGAGAAGCGTGAGGGCCGATCGAACAATGCGAGGGCGACGGGCGGAGGCGTTGGGCACTTCTTCCTGCACGAGGTGCTGGCTCCGTCGGCATTCTTCGCGTACACTGCGTTTCGACGAACTTCTTGGGTTTGAAAGGCAGTGAAATGAACAAGCTCGCACGACAGAGCGCATTGACGGTTGCGGGGCTTGGAGCGTTGCTCATCGCTTCACCTGCCGGCGCCCAGGCCTGCCAGTACCCGGAGGCGAATTGTGTTGTTGTCCCCGAGGTTGTCACCGAGGTCGGTGCGGTGACGCTCGAGCCAGAGGTTGTCCCCGTTGCTGCTCCGGTAGCAGCAAAACCCGTGGCGGTCGCCGCGAAGCAGCAGCTGCCGGTCACGGGCACCGATGTCATCTACCTCGTCGGTGGAGGCGTAGCACTGCTGGCCTCGGGCATCGTGCTCACTCGTCGGGCCAAGGTCGCTGGCAACGCCAGCTGATCGAACCAACAACCGAAGTCCTGCCTCTGGCGAGCACCTGGTGCTCGCCAGAGGTCGTTTTGGGTCAACGGCACGATTGATCGAGCGACTGGACCCGTCGGAACGTCGCTTGCTCAGCGTTGCCGCTGTGTTGGACCAGCGTTGGCTCAGCGTTGGCGCTGTGCGACGACCGTCCTGCCAAGCAGCCAGAGGAACCGGCTGTTGGTCACGAGGTATCGCTTCCAGAGACGGCCCGGTTCCTGGGCAAGCCGGTACAGCCATTGCAATCCGATGCGCTGCATCCATGCCGGTGGTGGATCGAGTGTCCCCGCTCCGTAGTCGAATGCTGCACCGACGGCGAGCATCGCCGCGTGCACCGATCCCAGATGATCGGCAACCCAGCGTTCTTGTCGAGGACAACCACGGCCGACGAGCACGATGCCGGCGCCCGATGCATTGATCCGATCGATATCGGCGAGGTCTTCCTCGGGTGTTGCGTCTCGGAAGCGGTCCGGCTGTACGCCAGAGATGATCGAAGCTGGGTGGCGGCGCCGAATTTCGTCCACGAACTTCGAACAAGTTTCCTCGGTGGAACCAAAGAGATAGAGCCCGACACCATGTGCCGCTGCGGCCTCCACAACACGCCAAGTGAGCTCAGGTCCATACACCCGATCGGCAAGTCCGGCACCGCGAAGCAAATTGAGGGCCCAACGCACCGGCTGGCCATCGGGCACCGTCATAGTCAGAGCGTTGACCTGTGAGCGAAATCGGGGGTCGGCAACCGCTTCCATGAGACCGTGAACCGCGAGCGCCGACAGGCCAAAGGAACGACGAGCCTTGGCCGCAGCAAGCACCGCGTCACAGGCGTGGTCGTACGTCGATATCGTCACCTCGACGCCGAAGAGGTCGACCTTCTCCCCAAGCGGTGCCGTCGTCGCCACAGATATTTCTGTCATCGTCTCGAGACAGTAGGTCGACGAAAGTGGGAACGGTGAGAGTCGACATACTCATGGCGATGTGCGGTTCGACCATTGATCGAGTGTTTGGGCGGCGCTCGTTCCCCTGCCGCGACCTGTCAGCGTCGGGTGGCGGTGAGCAACTGCGAAATACCACCGCTGAGTTGCCGGCGCTGAGGATTGCTGAAGCCGGCGGCGGAGAGCATGTCGAGCATGATCCCTGGCTCGGGAAGGTAGGAGACGGATTTGGGAAGGTAGGCGTATGCCTCACCGTCGGACAGGAGGCCGCCGACCTTCGGTACCACCCGGTTGAAGTAGAGCCCGTGCCCCCAGGCCATCAACTTGTTGTCGGGAGCCGAGACATCGAGCAGCGCGATACGTCCGCCCGGACGTACCACTCGATGGAGTTCGGCGAAGAACGGCGGGAGGCTCACCAGGTTTCGCAGGGCAAATCCGCAGACCGCAGCGTCAACCGTGCCTCCGGCGATCGGGAGGGCGAGGAGATCGCCCTGTACTCGGTCATGATCGGTTTTGGCGGCTGCGAGCATGCCATAGCTCAAATCGATGCCGATCGGGTGTTGTCCGAGCTTCTCGAGCGCAACGCAGAAGTCGCCGGTTCCCGACGCGAGGTCCAGGACCACCGATCGGTCCTCCAACCGAAGCGCCTGGAGTGTCTTCTTCCGCCAGCCAACATCCATTCGGAAGGTCATGATCCGATTCACCAGATCGTAGCGAGGGGCAATCGTGTCGAACATTTGTCGAACGGCCTGTCGCTTTTCGTCGCCTTCGGGCAGCTGATCGGTCGGTGTTTGCACCATCGGCTCAGACTAGGAGCCGAACAGCCGATCAGGATGATCCGGGATTACCGTAGATGCCTTCCCCGACGCGCGAGGTGGATCCAAGTAGTGTCCGATCAGCCAGTCCAACCTGATGATGTCCCATTGGCGGTGCCGCAGATACTTTTTGTGTGCACCGCCAACATCTGTCGTTCTCCAGCAGCGGAGGCGATCGCACGCGATCGCTTTGGTGAACAGCGTTTTCGGTTTCGCTCGGCCGGATTCCTCGAGAAGGGCCGGATCTTCGAGCCCGACATGGCGAAGGCCGTCGCAAAGCTCGGCGTGAACATTTCCGGCGATCACGAATCGTCGGTGATCGACACGGAAATGCTGCATGCGTCTTCACTCGTGCTCACCATGGAAGCTCGCCACGTACAGAACATCGTGATCGAAGCCGACGCGGTATTCGACCGTGTGATCCCGCTGAAAGAAGCAGCCGAACTCATCGACGAGCGCCGGATCGGAAGCCTCGAAGGACTGTTGGCTGCGATGGTCGATCGTGACCCGATGCGATACCTCGACCGTCGCTGGGATGTCGAGGATCCATACAAGCGCTCTCGTCGCCACTACAAGCGATCCGCCGCTGAAATCGTCGATCTGGTCAACAGGGTCATCGGCTCGATCTGATCTCGGCGTGTCTGATGTCCTGGTCGGACAGTTCATCGTCGAGCAGTTCGCCGTCGATCATTGAGCTTCGCCCTGGGTGACCTTGCCAGTTATTGTACGAACAATTTCAGCGTCAGGAGACCTGGCCGGTGGTCTGACCTGCGAAGTTACCAAGAGTTGCGCGTCGTCGCAGGTCAGCGGGCATCCGACTACTGAAAAACTAGGACGACGGTCGTTCCTTCTTACAGCGCAAGGCTCTAGAGTCAGAGGGTGCCGACGTTCTTCGGAACAACGGCCAGCTGACCCCGGGAATGCCGCCGCCCCCCGGGGTCAGCGCCCTTTTTCGGGAGCTGTGGCCAGCCGAACCAGATGGCTACCCAAACTTGGGCTACCCGAACCAGACTCGCTGGTACTCGCGGCTGTGGGGATGGAAGACTGCAGCCACCAGCGCGACCGGGAAGACGAGTCGGTTCACAACGAGCATCAGGGTTAGCTTGAGGTCGAGTCCGTAGCGCAAGAGCGCCAGGATCAGCAGGACTTGCGCCACGCTGGCCACCCCCAACGCGTAGTAGCCGATTCGCTTGTTATTGGCGGTGCCGAAGGCCCCGACGCCGATGGCGATCGAGGCGAGCAACTGCAGGGCGGCGTCGTTGACGCCGGCGCCGAGCAGGCCGAACACCGCAGCAAAGTAGCCGAGGAAGACCGCCGTCGTGAGGGTCTGGGGATGGGAGCGGTTGAACCAGCGGTACATAGAGACTCCAGTATGTAGGGCTGAGCTGAGAGTCGGTCCGCGCCCCTCGCAATGACGGCTATTGCTTGGATGCCGCTCGTGGGGCGTGAGCGTCCGATGATGCGGTGCGGCGCGGTCGGAGCGACACCGGTGTCGCCTCGTGATTTGCCCGCAGTTGGCCACAGGCGGCGTCGATGTCCGTACCGCGGTTGGCCCGGACGGTCACGTTCACGCCCCGGTCGGCAAGGCCTCGTTCGAAGGCGCGAATCCGCTGGGGGGCAGTTCCCGTGGTTGGCCATCCCGGCGTCGGGTTCAGTGGGATCAGGTTGACGTGAGCATCGGCTCGTTTCGCAATTCGCGCCAGTTCGACGATGTCGGAGTCGCGATCGTTGGTGTCTTCGATCATTGCCCATTCGAACGACACCCTGCGACCGGTCTTGGCTCGAAACTCTTGGCACGCGTCGACTAGCTCGTCGATGGGGTGTCGAGCGTTGATCGGAACGAGTTCGGTGCGAAGGTCGTCGTTGGCCGCATGTAGTGAGACGGCGAGGCCGACCTGCCACTGCAACGCGGTGAACCGGCGGATCGCGGGGATGAGGCCGACGGTCGAGACGGTGATGTGTCGGGCTCCGATGCCGATGTCGGTCATGATCCGCTCGATCGACTCGATGACCCGGTCGAAGTTGGCGAATGGCTCGCCCATGCCCATGTACACGACATTGGACAGCCGACGGGGTGCAGCTTCGGCGCGGGCGGCCACGACCTGTTCCAGGATTTCGCCGACGCTGAGGTGGCGTTCGTATCCGGCTTGACCGGTAGCGCAGAAGCCGCAGCCCATTGCGCAGCCGGCTTGGCTGGAGATGCAGACCGTCGACCGCGAGGGGTAGTGCATCAGCACCGATTCGATACGGGCACCGTCGTCGAGTTCCCACAGCTGTTTGACGGTCATGCCGTCGGGTGTCGACTGACGAGCGGCCGGAACCAGCGATGGTGCATACCCTGCTGCCAGTTCTTCACGGAGCGGTGCGGGCAGGGTGCTGATCCGCTGCGGCTCGAGACCCTGTTCATAGAGCCCGGTCCACAGCTGATCGACGCGAAAGCGCGGGTGTCCGCTCAACAGTTCGGCGTAATCGCTTCGGCTTGGATCCCACGGTGATATCACTGGGCTCCACGGTAGCGACTGCCTCCAGCAGCGAGCGCAACCGTCAACGGACTGGCGGGTACGAGTATCGTCATGGGATGAGCGAGCCGCCCATTGCCCTGCCGGTGTCGATCGACATTCATGAGCATCGCGACATCCAAGGGGGCGCCGCTCGAGCAGCGGTATTCGGAATGAGCGACGGACTCGTGTCCAATGTGGGTTTGATCCTCGGCGTCGCCGGAGCCGATACCGGTGCCGACGTCGTCCTGCTTGCCGGTCTTGCCGGCCTCGTTGCCGGCGCGATTTCGATGGCAGCCGGCGAGTACAACTCGATGAGGGTCCAATCAGAATTGCTCGAGCGTGAAATCGCTCTGGAGCGTCGAGAACTGATTCGCAATCCCGGGGGCGAGGCGGTCGAGCTCGCCCGCCGCTATCAGTCGCGAGGAGTCGACCCCGATCTGGCTCGAGATCTCGCCCACTCGTTGAGCGATGACCCGGAACTGGCCTTGCAGTTCCATACTCGTGAAGAACTCGGCGTTCATCCCGACGGGCTCGGCTCGCCGATGGCGGCTGCTGCGGCCTCACTCGGCACGTTTTCGTTCGGAGCGGTGCTCCCGCTGCTGCCGTGGGTGTTCGCCGAGGGAAATCTGGCGACGCTGGCGACGCTGATCGTTGCCCTCGTCGCCTCGGTGGGGATCGGCCTGGCCATCGCCGCCTTCACCGAGATGTCTCGGGTCAAGACGGTCGCCCGCCAGGTCGCCTTCACCGCGGTGCCTGCTGCCCTGACCTACGCGATCGGGTCAGCCATCGGCATCGGTGTGTGAGCAACCGGTGCAACTTGCGGTGGCGGAAGCGGTCAGCGCCGTCGCCATGCCCGATCGACTCTGACGGTGGAAAAGCCGAGCCGCTCATAGGTCCGAACCGCGGGGGTGTTGTCGCATTCGACGTACAACATGCCGTTCGTCTGCCCGTTGTCGTGTAGCCAATGCAGACCGGCAGCAGTCATCGGCACACCCAGGCCCTGACCGTGGAAATCGGGGTCGACGCCAATGGCGAAGATCTCACCGAGGTCGGGCTGATGATGGATCTTGGTCCAGCAGAAGCCGGCGAGTCTGCCGTCTCGTTCGAACAGGCGGACACCATCGGGATCGAACCATGGTTCGGCCATTCGCTGTTCGAGCGTGGCCTGGGTCCATCCACCCTGGTCAGGATGGTCGGCGAAGGCCCGATTGTTGACCTCGATCAGCGAGGCGTCATCGACACCGGGTCGGAACGCTCGGGTCTCAACGGCCTCTGCTGCGACGGGAAGACGACAACGCATTTGCTGGAGGGCACGGACTTCGGTGAAACCATGGTCGGCGACGACCAGTGCATGCCAGTCGTAGGCCGGTTTGCCCCAGAGCTCGATCTGCTCGACCTCGGCGCCAATGGGGGAGGGGACAGGGTCGAGAATCGATCGGAGCAGGGCATCAAACACCTTGGCCTCGTCCCAACCAGAGTGGGGTGACACGAGCGAGTCGAGTTGAAGTACACCCCGCTCGACGGTGCCTCCAAGGAATCCAACCGGGTGGTCGGCGTCGGTGGCCACCGCGGCAATGAACGTACGGTCGGCACCATTGATCTCACGCACCCACGAATCGGAGAAGCGATCGTCGCGGAGGTCAGGACCGAGCGCGTGGTCGAGCAAATGCCTGGCCACCCCGACGATCTCGTCATCAGCAGTATCTTCGACTCGAACAGCGAACATTGGGGTCCTGGGGGATCGGGGGTAGCCACTAGCCTCGCAGGCATGGCCCGCCCCCGCACACCCAAAGGTCGAGCACGTCGAGTTCATGAACTCCTCGCCCTCGAATATCCCGAAGCGATCTGCGAACTCGACCACGAAACACCGTTTCAGCTCCTCATCGCCACGATCCTCTCCGCCCAGGCGACCGACGTTGGGGTGAACAAGGTGACGCCGGGTCTGTTTGCGCGATTCCCCGACGCCGAGTCGCTCGCCGAAGCCGATCTCGATGAGGTCGAGCAACTGATCTCGAGCCTCGGACTTTTCCGAAACAAGGCAAAGAACATCGTCAGCTGTGCCCAGCAGTTGTTGGACCGACACGATGGTGAAGTGCCCGGGCCGATGAAAGATCTTGTTGCTCTGGCCGGCGTCGGTCGCAAGACCGCCAACGTGGTTCGCAGCGTTGCGCTCGGTTTGCCTGGCCTTCCGGTCGACACCCACGTCCTTCGCCTGAGTAGGCTTCTGGGCCTCACCGACGAGACCGATCCCGTCAAGGTCGAAACCGCGCTGAACCCAATGGTGCCTGCGGCCGAGCGCGGTGAGTTCTCATTACGAATGATTCTCCACGGACGTCGAGTGTGCATTGCTCGGCGACCGCTATGCGGCGAGTGCTCCCTGGCGTCATTCTGTCCATCAGTCCGATGACGCGCTTTCGTCACGCTCACGAGTGCCGCCTCGAAACGCCTCAACAGTGGCTTTCGAACGGCTTCGAGAAGTTTCGGCGCGAACATCACCCCGAAGGAGCGCAAGTTCACTTACGCTGTCCTTCTTACCAGGTTCCCGCCACCTGGTAACCGCGATTCGAGGATCCGCCGCCTCGTTTCGCTCCGTCGACGCTCGCCCTTGGGTGAGCGTCGACGTGATTTTGGGACTATCGCCGAGCGCGCACCACGGCCTTCACCAACCGCCTGGACGTCGTCTCGAGTTGCCGTCCGACCTCACGAAGTTCGATGGCGATCTCGTCGTCGTCGCCGGCGTCGGTTGCGATCACTGCCAACCGATTGACGAGGTCGTCGAGGGTGGCTGACAGTGAATCGAGAGCGTTGACATCAAGGGGCATGTTGCGTCCAAATCGCCGGCGGGACCAGGGGGCGCTCACGCTACCGTCAGCCCGACCAACGTCGGGGCCGCTGTACCGGCAGGCAAACGAAGGAGAACCCATGTTGAACCGGCTGGATTTGCGTGGACTCGGAACCGACCTGGCGCGGCACTTGCCGAGGCCGACGTTGGATGGCAACGAACCGCTCGGCGTCGTTCGAGATCTGATCGCCAAGGTTCGGGCCGAGGGCGATGCTGCCTTGATCGAATTGACCGCGACCTTCGACGGTGTCGAACTCGATCAGGTGCGAGTTCCCGATGCCAACCTCGATGCCGCGGTCGCAGCCCTCACCCCCGAACTTCGAGCGGCCATCGACGTTGCCATCGCCAACGTCACCTCGTTCCATGAACACCAGCGACGTGCTCCCGAAACCATCACGTCGGAGGGGATGACCATCCGGGGTTATCAGCGACCGATGCAGCGGGCCGGCGTGTACGCACCCGGTGGACGTGCGGTGTATCCGTCGACGGTCATCATGAGCGCGGTTCCGGCCAAGGTCGCCGGCGTCGGATCGATCGCGTTGTGCGTTCCGCCGAGTGCCGAGATTGGTGGGGTGCACCCGACCGTGCTCGCGGCGGCAAGGCTGAGCGGGGTCGACGAGGTCTACGCTGTCGGTGGCGCCCAGGCGATCGCAGCGATGGCGTACGGCACGGAATCGATCGCTCCGGTCGACGTGATCGCCGGACCCGGCAACATCTATGTTGCCCTGGCCAAACGCGAGGTGGCCGGTGATGTCGGGATCGCCGCCGCCTTTGCCGGGCCATCCGAAGTCGTGGTCGTCGCCGACGAGACGGCCGATCCGAGGTACGCCGCCATCGACATCATGGTGCAGGCCGAACACGGTCCCGATGGACTCGCCTGGTTGGTCACGACCGATGCCGAGGTTGCCGACGCGGTCTGCGCTGCCGGTGAGGAGCTGTTGCGTATCGCCCCGCGGGCGGCCGATATCCGATCGACGCTCGCCGAGGGTGGCTATGTCGCCATCGTCGACGATCGGGTAGCGGCGCTTGCCGTTGTCGACGCCATCGCTCCCGAGCACCTCGAACTCCAGATTGCCGACGCCGAAGCGTTTGCGGCCGAGGTCAACAATGCCGGGGCCATCTTCTGCGGCAACTTCGCTCCCGCATCGGTTGGTGACTACGTTGCCGGTCCGAGCCATGTGCTGCCGACCTACGGGTCGGCCCGTTTCTCGAGCGCTCTGACCGTTGCCGACTTTTGCAAGGATCACCACGTGGTCACCATCACCGAAGCGGGCATGGCCCGACTTGGGCCCCACACCGTGGCACTGGCTACGGTCGAGGGACTGGCCGCCCATGCCGATTCCGTCCTGCTGCGCCTCGCGGACATCAAGAAGGCTGAGCAAGCTGGCGTCGAGAGTGGCGCCGCTTCGAAAGGGCAGAACTGATGGGACGGCCGACGATCCGAGACGATCTCGCTGCGCTTGAGGGATACCACTCACCTCAGGTCGACGTCGAGGTGCGGCTCAACACCAATGAGGCACCGAGTGCACCCCCGGCCGAGTTTTCCCGAGCGGTGGCATCGGCGATTGCCGACATCGAGTGGCACCGCTATCCCGATCGTGCGGCGATCGCGCTGCGGACTCGGATCGGCCAACTCCACAACTGTTTGCCTGAGCAGGTGTTTGTTGCCAACGGCTCCAACGAAGTGCTGCAGACGGTTCTGCTGACCTTCGCCGGGCCCGGCCGTACGGTGCTCACCTTCGAGCCGACCTATGCGTTGCACAGTCACCTCGCTCGGATCACTGGCGCACGGACGGTTGCGGGGGATCGTGATGAAGACTTCGCGATCGATCTCGACCACGCTCGATCAACCATCGAGCGTGAGCGTCCCGCGGTCACGTTCCTGTGTTCACCGAACAATCCGACCGGGATCGTGGAGTCTCGGGCCACGGTCGAACAGGTGCTCGACATGGTGTCGGCGGTCGATGGGTTGCTGGTGGTCGATGAGGCGTACGGCCAGTTCGCCGATTGGTCGGCGCAGGATCTGATGGGTGACGACGTTCCGCTCGTCGTCACTCGCACCTATTCCAAGACCTGGGCCATGGCTGCGGCTCGTCTTGGTTACCTGCTTGCTCCTGCCTGGCTCGTCGACGAACTCGACAAGGTGGTCTTGCCGTACCACCTCGATGCCATGAAACAGGTGGCCGGGCTGGCCGCCCTCGACTTCGTCGACTCGATGGATGAGCGGGTGGCGAGCATTGTCGAGGAGCGGGGAAGGATCGAGGTAGCGCTGCGTGACATGGGAGTCGATGTCTGGCCCTCGGGTGCCAATTTCCTACTGTTGAGACCACCGGGAGCGGCGATCGACCCGACCATCGGGTCGGCGGTGTGGCAATCGTTGCTCGACCGGTCGATCTTGATTCGCAATACCGCGAGTTGGGACCGTCTTGGTGGCTGTCTGCGGGTGACCGTTGGCACGCCGGAGGAAAACGGGCGCTTCCTCGAGGCGATGACGGCGATACTGGGCTTCGGCCCAGCGACAACACTGGGCTCCGCCCCGGCGAATCCGAAGGAAACGAATCAATGACTGCGAATCAAGAAGCTGGGAGCGATCGAGCGCACCGCACGGCAACACGTTCACGTGCAACCAAGGAGACGTCGATCGAAGTCTCGATCGATCTTGATGGTTCCGGCAAGACCGACATCAGCACGGGCTTGCCGTTCTTTGATCACATGCTGGATCAGATCGGTCGCCATGGCAGTTTCGACCTCACCGTGCATGCCGACGGCGACCTCCACATCGACGCCCACCACACGGTGGAAGACACCTCGATCGTGTTGGGTGAGGCGTTTGGTGCGGCGCTCGGTGACAAGGCCGGGGTTCGTCGGTTCGCCAGTGGGCTGTACCCGCTCGATGAAGCGCTGATCGAGGTGGCACTCGACCTGTCCGGGCGACCGTTCTTCGTGTACGAGGTCGAGATGCCAGGGGCCATTCCTCTGGGAACCCCGCCGATGGATCCGTCGCTGGCCGAGCACTCGCTCCAGAGTTTCGCGACCTCGGCAGGGATCACACTGCACGTCTCGCTGCGCCGTGGGCGCAACGTGCATCACATCATCGAGGCCACCTTCAAGGGGCTGGCCCGCTGCCTACGTGATGCCGTTCGGATCGAAGATGCCCACGGAATACCCTCCACTAAGGGTGCCCTGTAGTGCCCGACGAATCGCCGAGTCGAGCGCCGCGGGTTGCGGTCCTCGACTACGGCATCGGGAATCTTCGCTCGGCTCAAAAGGGGTTGCAGCGTGTCGGCGCCGACGCCCATCTGACTGCTGATCCCGACGAAATAGCGGCCGCTGACGCTGTGGTACTCCCGGGTGTCGGTGCGTTCGGGGCGTGCATGGACGCCATGGATCGAACCGGACTGACCAAACAAGCTCACCTGGCCGCCGAGTCGGGCCGCCCGTTCCTCGGTATTTGCGTTGGTATGCAGTTGCTCTACGAGGGTTCGCAAGAGACGCCCGGCCGCCAGGGCCTTGGTCTGCTACCCGGCGTCGTCGAGTTGCTGCGTGGCGACGTGAAGCGACCGCAAATGCAGTGGAACACCGTGTCGGTGCTCCACGAGGGCCATCCGTTGCTGCTCGATGTCGACGGCAGCTGGATGTATTTCGTGCACAGCTATGCGGCGCCTCACGGTGCCGAGGTGATTGCCACCACCGACTACGGCGGTCCGATTCCCGCGGTTGCTGCGCGCAACAACGTGTGGGCCACGCAGTTCCATCCCGAGAAATCGGCCGACGCAGGCCGAGTGTTGTTGTCGAATTGGGTGCGCTGGGTCGAACGGGTGAGCGGATTGACGGGAGTGATGCCGTGATCCTTTATCCAGCAATCGACCTTCGCGACGGCAACTGTGTTCGGCTGTACCAGGGCGACTACCAGCAGGAAACGGTCTACGGCACCGACCCGGTGTCGCAGGCCATGGCCTTCGTCAACGAGGGAGCCGAATGGCTCCACGTGGTCGACCTCGATGCAGCACGAACCGGTCGGCCGACCAACCGGGAGGTCATCCGTGACATCTGCGCCGCATCGCCGGTCCCGGTGCAGGTCGGGGGAGGTGTTCGCACGGCGGCGGCAGCCGACGCGTTGTTCGGGCTGGGCGTCGCCAGAGTCGTGATCGGGACTGCGGCGCTCGAGCATCCGGAATTGGTCATCGAAGTTGCTGCGACGCATCCGGTCGCCGTCGGCCTCGACGCTCGTGGCGGCGAGGTCGCGACCCATGGGTGGACCGAACGCACGGGTCGCACCGTCGAGGATCTTGCGGCGGAGTTTGCCGATGCCGGTGTCGCCGCGCTGGTCGTCACCGAAATCAGCGTTGATGGCACCTTGGCTGGTCCCGACGTCGTCGGACTCAGCAGACTGCTCGCCACGACGCCGATCCCGGTGATTGCCTCCGGTGGCGTCGGCACGCTCGAACACTTGGTGACCCTGGCCGAGGTCGAGGCCGGCGGCCGCCGTTTCGAGGGCGTCATCGCCGGCCGTGCCATCTACGAACAGGCCTTCACCGTGTCACAGGGGCGTTCGGCGATCGCCGCCGCCCTTGCCGAAGGATCCTTCGTGCCGAGAGTGACGACGGACGACGCAACGGAGACGTTTTCATGAGAGCCATTCGTGTCATTCCTTGCCTCGATGTCGATCGCGGCCGCGTCGTGAAGGGCGTGAACTTTCTCGACCTTCGCGACGCCGGCGATCCGGTGGAGTTGGGTGCGCTCTACGACGCCCAGGGCGCAGACGAGTTGGTCTTTCTCGACATCACCGCCACCTCGGACGGTCGCGAGACCACCGTGGCAATGGCGGCCGAGGTTGCCGAGAAGGTCTTCATTCCGTTCACGATCGGTGGTGGGATCCGATCGGTCGACGATGCCCGCAAGCTGTTGCGGGCCGGCGCCGACAAGGTGTCGGTGAACTCCGCCGCCGTTGCCCGGCCCGAGCTGGTGCGAGAGATCGCCAACGAGTTCGGTCGCCAGTGTTGCGTGGTGGCCATCGACGCTCGAGCAACCGGCGTCGCCGACACATCACTGGGGTCGGTCCCAGCCGGGTTCGAGGTGTATGTGAAGGGCGGACGGGAGCCGACCGGTATCGATGCGGTCGAGTGGGCTCGTCGCGTCGAGGAACTCGGGGCGGGCGAGATCCTGCTCACCTCGATGGATCGTGATGGCACGAGGGAGGGCTTCGACCTCGACATGACCCGGGCCATCACCGAAGCGGTCAACATCCCGGTCATTGCATCGGGTGGTGTTGGATCGCTCGATCATCTGGCACCGGCCGTCATCGTCGGTGGTGCCGATGCCGTGTTGGCGGCAAGCATCTTCCACTTCGGCGAATACACCGTCGCCGACGCAAAGAAGGCGTTGGCCGCCGCCGGTCTCGACGTTCGGCCTGCCGGCACCGGTACCAGCTCTGCTGGTTGAGGGAAGCTCAGCCTCGGCGACGCGGGCGGCTCACCTGTCCGCGTTTTCTCTCAGGCGGTCACGAATCGTTTGGCGGCAGCAGTGACGACATCGAGGTGTCCGGCGAGGAAGTGATCTGCCATCGGCACCACCTCGATGGCGGTGTTTGTCCAGGTCTCGGTGGTCGTTGTTGCCGCGTGAGGTGGATTGAACTGATCGTGTTCGGGCACGCTCAGGAGCTTGGGTCGCGGATCGGTTGCCGCCGCCATGTCGGCAGGGTCGATGATCTTGAGTGGAGGAGCAACGGCGAACCATCCGGCGAGTCGAGCGTGCTCGACGGCCAGCGACACGTCGGCTCCGAACGACCAGCCCATGCTCCAGATGTCGACATCGGGAAACAGTGCGAGCAGTTGTTCGATGGCTGCGGTGACGTCGAGCTGTTCGCCTTTGCCGTGGTCGTGGCGGCCGTCGGAGCCGTCGACACCTCGGAAGTTGAACCGCAGGCATGCGATCCCGGTGGTCGGGAGTGCGGCGAACAACGCGTCGACAACGGGGGCAAACATGTTGCCGCCATGCAACGGGTGGGGGTGACACAGCACAGCAGCTGCGGTCGGCACATCGGTTGCGGCCGGCACCGCCAGTTCGGCCCGAAGCGACAGTCCGTCGGAAGTGTGCAGCGCGAGTCGTCGTACCGGGACAGTCATGATCCTGAGGATACGACCTGAGCGAGGCTCAGCTCGCACGGCTTGGTTGCACTGGTCGCCTTCGTTCCGTGCGGCTTGGTTCGGGCGGCTGAGGTTCGGCGCTAGCGTGTTCGCCGTGACCACCACGAACGACCTCGTCGAATCCGACGATGCCACCACGGAAGCCGCCCGTTCGAATGGGGCTCGGTTACCGATCAAGATGCTCAATGATCGGATCTTGGTCAAACTCGAAGGCGCCGATGGCGACCGACGCTCATCGGGTGGCATCCTCATTCCGGCAACCGCCCAGGTTGGCAAGCGTCTGACATGGGCGATCGTCATGGCGATCGGGCCGAGCGTCCGCTCGATGCAGCTCGACGACCGGGTGCTGTTCAATCCCGAGGATCGCTATGAGGTCGAGGTCGGCGGTCGTGATTACATCATCTTGCGAGAGCGTGATGTCCACGCGGTCGCGGCCGAGCGACTCGATGATTCCCCCACCGGTCTCTACCTCTGACCGCCATGACCAACCACGGCAACGATGACGACCAATCGCCCGCTGTCGACTCCGCAACGGCACAGCCGCCCGAGACGGTCGCCGACTCGCAGGCCGACATCGTCTACAACGAACACGGCCTCGCTCCCGCCATTGTCCAAGACGTCGAGTCTCGCGAGGTGCTCATGATGGCGTGGGTGACCCCAGAGACCCTCCAGATGTCGCTCGACGAGGGCCGCACCGTCTTCTGGAGTCGGTCACGCAACGAGATCTGGCGCAAGGGTGAGACATCGGGCAACCACCAGTTGCTTCGCGCGGTTCGCTACGACTGTGACGGAGATGTGCTGCTCTTCGAAGTCGAGCAGGTCGGCGGCGGCGCGTGCCACACCGGTGAGTACAGCTGCTTCCATCGTTCGATCGTCCGGAGCTGACCATGACAACGACACTCGATGACTTCCGAACCATGGCCCGCGACTACCGCGCGATCCCGGTCACCCGAGAGCTGCTCGCCGATCTGGTCACGCCGGTCGCCGCCTTCTTGCGCCTGGCCGGCGACCTCGATCGGGGATTCCTCCTCGAATCGGTCGAGAACGGTGAGCGGTGGAGTCGCTTCAGTTTCGTTGGCCGCAACGCACACGCCACGCTGACGGCACGTGGCAACAACATCACGATCATCGGTGACCTCCCGGGCATCGAGGTGCCGACCGATCGAGGTGTCCTGGCCGCGGTCGAGGTCTTGCTGGAGGAGCTGACCTGCCCGGTCATCGACGGTCTCCCGCCCCTCGTTGCCGGCCTGGTCGGATATTTCGGCTATGACGTCGTTCGCGAGGTCGAGCATCTCCCCAACGTTCCTCCCGACGACGTCGACTACCCCGAGGCGGTTCTCGATGTCATCGGCGAACTCGCCGTGTTCGATCATTGGCGACAACGCGTCACACTGGTGGCGGTTGCGATCTTGCCCCCCGACGCCGACGATGCCACGATCGAGGCCGCGTACCACGAGGCAGTGAGTCGGCTGGATCAGTTGGCCGAAGATGGAGCGAAGGGACTCGATGAGCCGCTCCTCGAACCGCCGTCGGCCGACGACGAACTGCCGAGCATCACCTCCAGCATGGGGAGCGGCCACTATCAGGACGCCGTCGAGGTGGCGAAGGAGTACATCCGGGCTGGTGACATCTTCCAGGTCGTGCTGTCGCAGCGTTTCGATTTCGAGCTCGACGCCGATCCGGTCGACGTCTACCGGGTGCTCCGCCAGATCAATCCCAGCCCCTACATGTTCCTTCTGAGGTCACCCGACATCACCCTGGTCGGATGCTCGCCCGAGCCGTTGGTGCAAGTTCGTGACGGCCGAGTCATCTCTCGCCCGATCGCCGGAACTCGTCGACGAGGCCGCAACGAAGCCGATGACCGCCGGATGGCAGGCGAGCTGAGCGAAGACCCGAAGGAACGAGCCGAACACGTGATGCTGGTCGACCTGGCTCGCAACGACCTTGGCCGGGTCGTCGAGTTCGGATCGCTCGAAGTCGTCGAGATGATGACCCTCGAGAAGTTCTCCCACGTGATGCACC
>RCMY010000746.1_pt1 | contig 30921 bp, 35 predicted proteins | sample 2041341 | NCBI WGS metagenome assembly RCMY01 (sample SAMN09708234, study PRJNA481090) | Marine sediment metagenome, whole genome shotgun sequencing project. | reverse complement strand
GTCTGGCTCGGCGAAGCCTTCCACTGGATTCACCTGGTCGGCTTCGCCCTAGTGCTCGCGGCGATCGCCTTAGTAGCGTGGGCCCACCGTCACGGCGAAGCCGCCGCTCAAGCCAAGGGAAAAGCCTACAAGAGCTGCACCATCTATCCCTGTTAATGGTGCAGCCTGCAGCCCGGCTGCGAGGTTTTGTCGGCACAAGTTATTTGACCTGACGGCAAGCGACGCGCCCGAGCACTTTGTAATCATCATTACTGTGGTGCGTCTATACTTTAGAAAGCAGCGATTGAGATCGGAGGCAGAAGCGTGGACGAGAAAAATTGGCACAATGCATATATTATAGCGTCGAAAAGGCGGCCCTATTGGTAGCGCTGGCCTGACCCAGAGGATATTGGCGACAGGGAATTGTTCGAGCTCATTGATGAAATGACCAGAACGCTAATGGGATTTTTGGATCCCGGCGACGCAGATATTCTTTCACGGGCCGACCTGCAAGGTCAGACACCAGAACAAATAGCGCGCGCGACCGGGCGATCCAAGGCCGACGTTTCGGAGCAGTTGCGCGAAGCGCGACTGAGTTTATGCCGCTTCATCATTATGACAATCAAACCGCTAGAGAACTCGTATCGGCATCAAACGGTACTGCCTGGCCATAGTACTGAATTGATCAGACAAAAAGCGGTAGCTCACCGAGGGTTCTAAGGACAATGGATTGCTGAAATCATGAAAATTATGATAATTGCAAAGATCATCTTCGCGATGTTTCTGTGGGCGCTTTGTTTTCCGTTGGTAACGATTGGAATTGCCTATGCCCCACACCTGACGTTCGCGACGATGCGTGCGGTCATGGCGGGGGTGATCGTAATGGGGCTCGCGTTGGCTCTGCGCCGCCCGTTTCCAAGTGGCCGGAAGACTTGGATGAGCCTCGCGGTTATAGGTTTAGGGTCCACCAGCCTGGGATATTTTGGCATGTTCCACGCGGCCGAATTTGTTTCGCCAGGGATTGCAACAGTTATCGCAAACACCCAGCCCTTGTTGGCTGCGGGGCTTGCCAGTGTCGTCCTAGGTGAGCGGTTAACGGTTTGGGGAAAATTGGGCCTCGGCCTCGGGTTTCTGGGAATCGTCATCATCGCTGCCCCGCGGTTATTTTCAGGTGATCAGGAGAGTTATATAGTAGGCGTTGCGTACATCGTTCTGGCCGCGCTCGGCATTACCATCAGCAATGTGATGCTAAAACGGATTGCGGATACGGTCGATCCGCTGATGGCCATTGGTCTGCAATTGCTGATCGGTAGCATCCCACTGGCGATTATTGCAGCGGTGACCGAAGACATCACTCTGGTCCAATGGACCCCTGGTTTCTTTTTCGCATTGATTGGATTGGCACTGTTTGGGTCTGCGCTAGTCTATGTCATCTGGTTGTCGGTTCTTATCGAAGTGCCGCTGAGCAAGGCCAATGCATTCAGTTTTCTGGTGCCGGTGTTCGGACTAACGATGGGCATGTTATTCTATGGCGAATCTCTAGACTGGCCAGAAATAATGGGCGCCGCCCTCGCCCTTGTTGGTGTCACGATAGTAACTCAAAAAGGCATTGCAGCGCCCAAACCTGTCGGCGTTACACTGTGATGCAGTGCCGTTTTTCACATCGAGGTTGTAACCGGGAGACGGGTGTTGTGATGAAAGTATTCGCCGCTGTTTTTTTGCGCATGAGTCGGCCAGGTTACTTTTTGCTACTAAACGCAGACACCGCTTTGGCGAAGCTCAAAGGTGATGTGCCAGGCACGAGCGTATTTTGGTTCGCCAACGGGGTCACCGCTGGTCCAAGCAAATACACGAACGGAAAGACGGTGCGTGATGGACACTAATACTCAGACGATTGTTCATCACAAATTGTTCGCCCTCGTTTTCAGTGGTGGTGGCGCAAGAGGTCTTTCGCATGTGGGAGTTTTGAGAGCCCTGATAGGTTCTGGCTATTCTCCCAGTGCAATTGTTGGCGTGTCAATGGGGGCGGTGGTCGGCGCAACCTATGCGCTGAACTCGAACTGGTATCGGGAACTGGTCGAAATGGATACCAGCGGGTTCCCATCAACGCCGAACTTTCAGGGCGAGGGCCTTGCTGAAAGAATGAGGGGCCTCACTATTGCGCTGCTCGCGGCGCGCGACATGTATTTTGGCTGGGGCTCTGGAGCGCGCACCGAGAGCTGGGGGAGAGGCGTTCTTTCCACACTGACCAAGGGAAAGAACCTAGAGGATGGTCGCATCCCTGTCTTTGTCTGCGCAACGGATGTGCTGTCGGGGGAACGGGTAGTGCACAACCGAGGGTCAGCTGCCGACTACGTCTATGCCAGTGGTGCACTTGCGGGTGTCCTACCACCGCTGATCGATGGTGCACATGTCCTCATGGACGGAGCCTATGCGGACATCGCGCCAATAGATGTGGCGCGGAGCACCGGTGTCGATGTGGTGATCGCTGTCGATCCAAGCCAACCCGAAACCGCGGTCGCTCCGCGCAACGGGGTGCAGGCGATGCTGAGATCCATCGAGATCAGTCAGAACGAACATGCCAAACTGCGGTTCGGTCAGGCCGATATGGTCATTAGGCCAAAATTTCTAAACACGATAGGAACATTGGAATTCCAGTACAAGCGGCAATGCATTGCGTCAGGCGTGATGGCCGTGCGCCGGTCTGGTGACCAGATCAGAACGTTGCTCAGTCGAGGCGCATGAGCAAGGACGGTGCATACCAAAGCTAAGGAAGCCACTAGATAAGCGCGTTTTGGCTATGCTGCTTGGCTATGCTGCGTGCCTTGTCTAGGCAGGACTTCGCGCCAAAACCCAGCCCAGTGCCGCTCGGTATGTCCATCGCCGCCGGTTGCGCCCTTTGTCGATGGCCTCAAAGCTTGACCCGCTTCAACAGTTGCGCATTGATCGCTACGACTATGGTGCTTGCCGACATAAGTATCGCGCCGACGGCGGGCGTAAGCAAAATGCCCCGTGGTGCGAGCACGCCCGCAGCAAGCGGGATGGCAAAGATGTTGTAGCCTGCTGCCAGCCAGAGGTTCTGTTTCATCTTGCGGTAAGTGACCCGGCTTAGCGTGATGATGCGAGGGATGTCGCGGGGGTCCGATCGTACCAGCACGATATGCCCAGCCTCGACGGCCACGTCAGCCCCGGCACCAATCGCAATTCCGATATCGGCGGTGGCAAGGGCGGGTGCGTCATTGACCCCGTCTCCGATCATAGCCACTTTTTTGCCCTGTGCCTGCAATTCGCGAACCTTGGATGCCTTGTCGTCGGGCAGCACTTCGGCAAATACGGTATCGATGCCAAGTTCCTTGGCGACAGCATCGGCCACGGCCTGCGCGTCGCCCGTCAGCATCGCGACCTCGATGCCCCGTTCATGCAGCGCCGCGATGGCTTCGCGGCTTTCCTCGCGGATCGCATCCGCCACGGCATAGACGGCCAAGGCCTTGCCGGCCTGAACGAGATAGATTGCCGCCTGTCCATTGCCAGCCGCGGCTTCGGATGCCGCCTGAAGCGCCGGTGGAACATCGACGTTTTCTGACTTGAGCAGCGCGGGTCCGCCCATGTGATACTCGACACCGTCGATCGTGGCCGCAACGCCCTTGCCCGTGATTGCGCGGAATCCGTCAGCCGATGGGACCGTGATGCCCTTGTCTTCCGCAGTCTTCACGATCCCCCGGGCGATGGGATGCTGGGACTCAGCTTCAATACCAGACGCGATGCGAAGGGCCTCGTCCTCGTCCAAGCCATCCGCGACGGAGCTGGCGACGATCCGGAACTCGCCCAGCGTCAAAGTTCCGGTCTTGTCAAAAATTACGGTGTCGAGATTGCGGGCTTCCTCGAGCCCGCGGCGATCCCGGACCAGAAGGCCGTTGCGGGCGCCCAGAGTTGTAGAGATGGCCACCACTAGCGGCACCGCCAACCCCAGAGCATGCGGGCAAGCGATCACCAGAACAGTCACCATTCGCACCACGGCAAAATCCAGCTCGGCCCCTAGCAGTTGCCACGCCCCAAAGGTTAAAATGGCAGCGACGATCGCTATGATGGTCAGAAGCCGGGCTGCGCGGTCCGCCAAGTGCTGCGATCTGGATTTGGACGTCTGCGCATCGGCCACCAGCCGCATGATGCCGGACAGCTTGGTCTTGTCGCCGGTTCCGGTAACCTCAATGCGCAGGGACCCTTCTCCGTTGATCGTCGCGGCGATCACTTCGTCGTCTTCGCCTTTTTTCACGGGTCGCGATTCACCGGTGATCATTGCCTCGTCAATGTCGCTGGTGCCCTTGCGCACCACGCCATCCGCGGGAATGCTTTCACCCGGGCGCCGTTGCGCAAGGCACTGATATCGACGGTTTCCTCGCCCGTATCGGTGATCCGCGTCGCGGTGTCCGGCAAAAGCTTCGCCAATTCCTTCAAAGCACCCTGCGCCTGATTGATGGACCGCATCTCGATCCAGTGGCCGAGCAGCATGATCGTGACCAGCGATGCCAGCTCCCACCAAAGGGGATTCGAGTCGATCAACCCAAGCTGAACCACCCAGGAGAATACGAAGGCGACCGTGATGGCGAGCGAGATGAGGGTCATCATCCCCGGTAGCCGGTCTCTCAGTTCCTGCCACGCGCCTTTCAGGAACACCAAACCTCCGTAGAGAAAGACGGCTGTGGAGAGCACAGGCGCCATCCAATCCGATCCGGGGAAGGCCGGGGCTTGGTAGCCAAGCAAGTCCTGGATGGGGGTGGACCAGATGACGACGGGAACGGTGACGGCGAGCGACAACCAGAACCGGTTTCGGAATTTCTCGGGAGTATGGCCCTGATGTTTATCATGGCTGTCGTGGTCCGCATGGTCGGCATGTTCGGATGAAGGTTCTGTCGTGTCTGTATGACGGTCAGCAGAGTGCTTCGATGCGTTCGACGCCGGGTCGTCATGCCGTTCATGCCCTGCATGCGCGTCGTGCTTGGCCGCTGGCCTGTCGGCTTCTAATTCCTGCGTGTCAGATTCGAGAGCCGCTGCCGGTTCGCTTTCGTCCCCGGGATTTTCATGATCCTCGGCAGCTGCTCCCTCAGAAGGTGCATCCTCAGTCGGCTTTGTGGATTGCAGTCCAAGTTCGTGCACAGTCGATTTGATATCGGAAACCGCAACGCGGGTTTCGTCATAGCGGACCGTGGCGCTTTCTGCAGCGAAATTCACCGTAACGCTCTCGACGCCGGGCACCGCGCCGATCTGGCTTTCCACTTCGTCGAGGCTCCAAACCGACAACATGTCGTCAATTTTAATCACGCTTGTTTTCATGGTGCGTTCCTCTGGCAATCTTTTACTCGGGGCGTCAGGTCTTTTTGTCTTGAGTCAATAATGGTTCGGGACGTAGTGCCGACATCTGAGGCCCATTCTTTTCGGCTTTTTCGCCTCATGAGTGCCGAGGAATTCGATGTTGGTACCCGATCGGTGCCGTTGCTTTGGTGACGTGCTGTAAAAATTTAGACGCAGGTGCGCTTCGGGCATTACATATCTTGTCTAAAAAAGCCTTTGGGTCGCTAGATAAATACTGTGCCAAGTACATTGAACCCTGCATCCACGTGCAGAACTTCGCCTGTCGTGCCTGTCGTGCCTGTCGTGCCTGTCGTGAAGTCGCTGGCCAGATGCAGCGCGGCGCGGCCAACTTCATCTGGTGTCACTGTCCGCCAAAGGCGCGCATTGGCGACGGTTTCATTGATCAGTTCGCAGATGGTTCCAGTTTCTTCCCGAACGACCTTGTCGCGCGCGTCTGAAAGTCAAAACCGGGCACCTGGCAGTCCAATGCGCCCCATTTGCGCCCGACCCGAACCGGCAAAGCCGTTCGCCATTGGTAAGATCGCGAACGTCAGACTGGATGAGCCGACGTTGAGTATCGGTACGGCGCTATCTGGCATCTGGGCGAACTTTCTGATCGGCCAGAGTTATCCTGAAAGCCAGAACGGTTGCTTGTTTGCTCAGATGCGAGAACAGCGACAGGACCGTCAAGCTACTGCCGACGAAGGCGCTCAACACGACCTCATTTCCCGACAACATGGCGTTTTCCTTTGGCTGCATTGGATTTAGTCGGGCTGCCCTTTGATTTGACTGCCCCTGACACAGACGGGGTCGGGGGCGTTTGGGCAGGTTTGGTGCCGCCGCTATAGAGCGACCGGAAAACTTGCTCATAGGTTGCGTCACGGCGTTCGCGCGCGCGTTGAATCATCTGCCCGACATCGGACATCGCTTTGCGCTCCGCGACGATACCCGGATGATCGGCGGGCAGCGGCTGGCGCGTGTCGCGCAGGGAGTCTGCCATCATTCGCACACCGCGCATCCATGGATTGTACGCCTCGGAAAACATGTACCGGCTTGTCCGCATCGGATGCAGTGATTTTAGCGCCTCGGCACTGGCTGGCGTGGTCATCGCCCGCACCCAGGGGCTGACGACGGCGCTGTAGAAGCTGTCCAGCGTCGTCGAGACTTCGGCTACCTTTTCGAACGCTTCGCGCGGATAGTCCGCCTTCAGATCGGATACTTCGCGCGGCTCGTAAGTCACGATCAGGTCGGACTTGTGGCAATCCGGATCGCCCGTGGGGTTTTCGATCTTCATCTCGTACAGACCGGGCTCAAGCGCCTCGATCTCGTACAGGCTTTCCAGGATGGCCCGGTGTTCCAGCTTGGCCACGCTGGCCGAGACGAAAATACCCAGATGCCCGACTTGCGGGTTGGTCAGATAAACGATGCGCTGCCCGGCGGCGATCAGGTCAGCGGTGTCGGCATAGACCTCGGCAACCCACCCGAGTGCTTGCGCAGGCGGCGTGATATTGTCGCCGTAAGACGCAAAGACAATGATCGGGTTGGTGATCTGACGTAAGTCCACCGCGCAGCCGTCGTCGACTTCCATCGTGCCTTTTTCAAGCTTGTTGCCGATAAACAGGTTTTTGACGATCGACATCATTTCCGGGCTGCTGAGCGTGTAATAGCCACCCCACCAGCGTTCGAAATCCAGAAAACGTTCGGCTTCGGTGTCGATATTTGTCAAAAGATTGGCGTGCTTTTCCCAGATAGCCTTTTCCGGCTTCAGGCTTTCGAAATTCTGCGCAAGCCATGCACCGTCTAATCGCCCGTCGCCCAGATCGCCCATCAGGTGGGTCAGCCAGGCCCCACCCAGCAGGCCACCGGATACACGCATTGGGTTAACGCCGTCTTCGCCCGCCCAATAGGACAGGGGGGCGCCGTTCAGAACAACCGGCCCCGCCAAGCCTTCGCAATCGGCGGCCAGCAGTGTCACCGCCCAGCCCGCCTGACAGTTTCCGTAGAGAACAGGCGGTTTTCCTGGGTGAAGCCCGGCGACTTCCTCGACAAAGCCGCGAAGCGCGTGCAGCACGTCCGCTAATGTCTGCCCGGGCATCGGTTCGGGGAAGAACACCACAAAATAGACCGGATGGCCGTCGTGCATCGCCATACCGACCTCGCTGTCGCGCTTGAACCCGCCAATGCCAGGGCCATGCCCGGCGCGTGGATCGATGATGATTACCGGTGGTTTTTCGGGATCAAGGCAATCCACAAGACAGTCGTCGCCGATTTCGGTAATCTTCAGAAGGGCATAGTTCGCCGGAGTGTCAAAACGACGCGCATCCAGCACAGTCTCGTACTTGAAATCCAGCAACGGCGGCATTCCGGCCCGTTCATGGTCGCGCATGTTGTCGGCGCGCTGCCGCAGGGTGTCAAAGAATAAGATCGAACGCTCCCAGAAATCCTGCTGGTAGGAAACTGGTGATCCCACCGGCGCTGTCGGAGAGAAGACCGGTAGTTTATCCATGGTCGACGCCTTCGGTTTCGAAGCGTGCATGTGATGAACATCATTCATTTGGCAGCCCTTTCGGAGAAGTAGTTGAACAGCGGTACGAAGAGGACTGCGATGAACCAGCCATAGGCGAAGGCCTCGACCAGCCCGATGACAAAGCTCGACAGGCTTATCCACGCAAAGCCCGGAAGCAGCGGGAGCCAAGCCTGATACATCGTCATGGTGGGAAAGATCAGGCCGAAGCCGACGCATAAGACGAAGGATATCGCGAGGAATATCCCAGTGCTCATCCCAACAGCATAGATCGAAAGCCGCCCGGCGGTGACCCCCAGCGAACCGGTGAATTTGTGTTCCTGCGGCATGATTTGATCTCCTTGTGTCTTCGCTGTTTCGTATGCATTTTCTAGCTCTTTAGACGCGCGGTGCCGGGAAGCATTACAATCCCTGCGCGATAAATCTCGCCCAAGATCGTAAGCCATCAAGCCCAACCGAGAAACGGTCCACAGTCTTTGAGTGCGTGGGACTGCTAAGTGGCTCAGATGACGTGAACAGATTTTTCTCTTGAATTCAGAATCATAGCCGGAAAAAATGCCCGTACTGACAGCAATGCGCACAGCTCAGGAAGCCGATTTGCCAACGATGGCTGTAATCTTTGGGCGCGGCGGACTTCAATCCAAATACCAAGATGCGCGCGAGGCCCTCACCGTCGCGACGCCTTTCCCGGGGTGTTTCGCTCGGCTGGAAATAGGCGCCAAATTTTGGCGCGCCGATCAGAATACTTGAGCGCAGGAATGGATAAGTCATGAACATGGTGAAGGTCCCGAAGCCAGATCAGGGCGCGGGCAGCGAAGGCAGGATTGTCGCAATTCGCGGCGGGGTAGCGGATGTGTTCTTTCCCGATTCTGTTCCGCGCGTCCATGATCTGCTCTTTTGCAGTGATGTCGGGTTTGAGGTGGCGGCCCTGATCGGCGGCGGCGTCGTGCGATCCATCGCATTGGCGCCGGTTCGCACAGGTCGTGTTCGGTTCCGATCACGGCCTGGTCAGCGGCTACAATGAATTGCTGGCTGACGAGGTATCCAAGCATCTTGAAAGGCACGGTCATGAACCTATCTCTGCTCCGGTCTCGTGTGTCGGCGCACGGATGAAAGATGCGCTGGTGGCACGGGGCATCTTGTCTGAGCGCACTTTGCTGGTACCCGCGTCGGCCGATGGCATCGGGCGACTGGTCGGCGATCTTGCCACCCGCCTTGAGGATATCTCGCGCCTATCGCAGCCGGACGAAATCGCGGTGGACCATGCCTTTACGGAGCGTGCTACGGGAGGGTCGCAAGAACCTGTAATACGGGGCCTGCTGCCCCTTGATGCAAAAATGATTGCGGACCTTGTGGATCAGCCATGGGTATTGAGGTCTCTCCCTGACTTCACTATGCCGGCCGCGGAGCTGCTTGCCGAACTGATCATTGAGCGTCTTTTTTCTCCAGTCTCTTCCGCGCTTCGGCTGAGACGATGGTGACCGAGAACGCGGCGCGCTTTACTTTGATGCAACCGGATGAACAATCAATTGACGACAGGCTTGAGGAATTGAAGGCTGAGACCAGAACAGTTCGGCAAACCGAAATCAACACTGAACTTTTAGGCACCATCGCCGGGTTCGAAGCCCAGAGTAAACGACGCCCAAGGTCGACAATGGCGTCAAATGATCCAACGCAACTTTAAGTACGTCTTTTTCGTAAGAATGGGCGAGCAATGTCGCGGCCGCAATTTTCGGGTACCGACGCAACCTCCACTATTGCTGTTACGTCTTCGGCGTCATTCGCACTCACAGTCCATGAAACTTCCAGCACGGCAGGCTGGGCACGATCTTTCAAGCTTGGACTTCAGCGCCTGACGGGCACGATGCAGTCGCACATTTAGACTGTTAGCCGTGACACCAAAATCGACCGCGATGCGATCGCGGGGTTCTTCGGCCAGATAGGCACGTTGCAATAGGCTGGCATATTCAGGTTTCAGATCCAACAGGGCCGCACCGAGGCATTTGCAGGGTGTCTCGACTTGGGTTTCCTCGACCGCGTTCTCAGTGATCTAGACCTCTTGTGCATATGTTGTTTCAGCGTGTTTTCTTGTCGCGCGTCGACGATAGTGGTCAATCAGCGTGTTGCGCATTGTGCGGCCAAGCCAAGCATTGGTCTTTTCGATGTTTTGCAACGACCGTGCGGATCGGATGACTTTGAGGTTGAAATCCTGAAGCGCATCCTCCGCATCTTGCGGGTCGCCAAGTTTATGTCGGAAGTACGCCAGAAACGCGCGTCTTTTTTCTAGCAAGCGCTGGTTGACGAAGTCGCGGTCGGGCAGCGATTTTTGGACCCGGTCCGGGCCATGAGTCTGGGTATGCATGTGAATCTCCGTATTCGAAAAAATTGAATTTCGAAGGAGTAAAGTGGCACAAAATTGCGTCGCTCCGCCCCAATTAGACTTGCTCTGGCAAAGTCTTTGGCGGGCGAAACAAATGGAATACGTAGCCACCCGAGGCGGTGATTGCAGTCGCCCTACGCCAGTTGCCGGAACGGGGGAGGGGCCAGAATGTCGAGGGCGATACTAAAGTTCGTGTGACGGCAACATCTAGGACACGGCAGTGTTCACTGATCGAAGAACGGCGAGTTATTGCTAGGTCTGGCTGAGCGGCCGCACCATCACTTTGCGCGGAAAAGTCGCCTTGTGCCGCCGAAGCCACTGTATGTGCAGCAGAAGCAAAGACGAACGCCACCAACAGTAGAGCAACCGCCAACCGCAGCGCTGGTCTGTTTTTCAGGATCGATCGCTGTGTGATACTCACCATCAGGCCTCCCCAAAATGGTTTTTGTAGGTTCAACTTTAAGGGTGTGGCTGAGGTGGTGCACTGATGTGGGTCAGTCTCATTGCAGGGTCGCAAACCTGACTGCCTGCGAAGTCGTCCTGAGGCGAACTGTCCACGCGCTGGCTGACGCGGCACCGTTTTGGCCTTCGCGTATTCTGTAATGTTCTGGTTTAGCCCGCGTCTAACTCAGACAGAAGCAGATTAGGCGGATTTGTCTGCGCTGCGGATCAGAGGAATATTTTCAATGGCGCACCATGACCAACAAAAAGGCGAACCGGAAAAGGAGCCTGGTTTCTGGAAATCGCGGACCGGGTTGACGTTAATTGTCTTTCTGGCGGTTGCTGCAATACTACTCGGTTTTGAACACCGCATTCATATCTTCGCAGGTAATGGCCTGATAGCCGTCTTGTTGCTTGGCTGTGTTGTGATGCACTTTTTCATGCATGGTGGACACGGCGGCGGCAAATCATGAGCGGCGTCGCCTCCTCATACGGTCTCTGGTTCTTTGCCGCACTCAACGCCGCAATCTTCATCATCTTTGCCTTTAGCTTTTTCAAGCCGCAGACTTCGCGAGATTGGCGCAGCTTTGGTGCATTCAGTGCCTTTCTGGTGGCGCTATTTTCCGAGATGTATGGCTTTCCGCTGACCATCTATTTGCTGTCGGGCTGGTTGCAGACCAGTTACCCCGGTGTCGACTGGTTCGCTCATGATGCGGGACATTTGCCCGAGATGATGTTCGGTTGGCAGGCCAATCCGCATTTCAGCCCCTTCCATATCCTCAGTTTCGCGCTGATCGGCGGCGGGTTCTGGATGATGTCAGCCGCATGGCCGGTTTTGTATGCCGCGCAGCGCAATGGTGGACTGGCCACGACCGGGCTTTATGCGCGCATACGCCATCCACAATATGCGGGTTTCGTCTTGGTCCTGACCGGATTTCTGGTGCAATGGCCGACACTCCTGACGCTGGCGATGTATCCTTTTCTGATCTGGATGTACGCCCGTCTGGCTCGCACGGAAGAGCGCGAAACACGCGAAAGGTTCGGCACGGTCTTCGAGGACTATGCGCGAGGCGTCCCAGCCTTTTTTCCGGCGTTGCGGTCGGACCCAAGCAAGCGCATTGATCAAAAAGGATAGAGAAATGGCAACCGAACCAACCAAAACAGAACCACTGGGCGAAAGTCGCGAGTCTCGGTTTCCGACCGCCTACACAATTTTGTTCCTACTGATCGTTTTGATGGCTGCTCTGAGCTGGATCATTCCGGCGGGTAAATATGACCGCGTGATGAACGATGCCGTGGGGCGTGAAGTCGCCGTGGCAGGAACCTACAAAACGGTCGAGGCCAATCCTCAAGGTTTCTTTGATGTCCTGCTGGCCCCTACGGCAGGGTTCTACAACCCAGATAGCTATGCCGCCAACGCCATCGACGTGGCGCTGTTCGTGCTGTTTCTGGGCGGCTTTCTGGGTGTCGTCAACGCCACCGGATCGATCGACGTCGGCATCAGGGCGGCGATGCGCAAAATGACGGGGCGCGAGGTCTGGATGATCCCGATCCTGATGTCGCTCTTTGCCCTCGGCGGCACGACCTATGGCATGGCAGAGGAAACGCTGGCCTTCTACGCGCTTCTGATCCCGGTAATGATGGTTGCAGGGTTCGACGCGCTGACTGGGGTTGCGATCATCCTGATTGGTGCGGGGATCGGCACGCTAGGTTCTACAATCAATCCCTTCGCCACGGTGATTGCCTCGAACGCAGCGGGTGTCGCATTTACCGATGGTCTGGTTGTGCGTCTGGTGCTGCTGCTCGGCGGCCTTGCGATCTGTGTGACCTATGTCATGCGCTACGCGATGCGAGTGAAGGCCGATCCAGACCGTTCTGTCGTTGCAGCCCAGGCCGATGGCAACAAGAAAGCCTTTCTTTCTGGCGGCAATGACACTGAGGAGGACCATCTCAGTGGCACGCAATCGGTGATCCTGATCCTGTTCGCGGCAACCTTTGTCGCGCTGATCTGGGGTGTCTCCTCGCAAGGCTGGTGGATGGCGCAGATGGGCGCGCTGTTCCTCGGCATGGCCATTCTGATCGGGCTGGTTGCGCGGATGGGCGAAAAAGGTCTGACCGCGAACTTTGTTGATGGTGCGCGCGACTTGCTGGGCGTGGCACTAATCATCGGTCTGGCCCGCGGCATTGTGGTCATCATGGAACAAGGCCTGATCGCCGACACGATCCTGAACAGTGCAGCACAAACCGTAGGTGGGTTGCCGGAACTGGCTTTCATCAACCTGATGTTCTGGATCGAAGTCGCGATGAGCTTTCTGGTGCCATCCTCGTCGGGCCTAGCCGTTCTGTCGATGCCCATCATGGCACCGCTGGCGGACTTCGCCGGGGTTTCGCGTGATCTGGTTGTCACCGCATATCAATCCGCGAGCGGTCTGGTGAACCTCGTTACGCCAACATCGGCCGTGGTGATCGGCGGGCTGGCAATCGGGCGCGTGCCTTATGACCGCTGGATCGCCTTTGTCTGGCCGCTTCTTCTGATCCTGACGATCTTTATTTCGGCTGTGCTCAGCATCGCTGCAATCCTCTGATATAACTGGAGTTTTCAACATGAATACCCACGCTCTTGGCGTCCATTCCGAAACCGGCAGGCTGCGGCAGGTCATCGTCTGCCGTCCCGGTCTCGCGCATCGACGATTGACGCCTTCGAACGCGCAAGCGTTGCTTTTTGACGATGTTTTCTGGGTCAAACAAGCCCAGAAGGATCACGACGTTTTCGCGACCACAATGCGCAGCGAGGGTATCGAGGTTCTGGATGTGAACGACCTGCTTGCTGAGGTACTGGACATTCCCAAGGCGCGAAAATGGGTGTTGGACCACCGGATTACCGCCAATGATGTTGGCACTGGTATGCTGGACGAATTACTGGCTTGGATGAACGAACTACCGGGAGCCAAACTGGCAGAATACCTGATCGGCGGGCTGGAGGTTGGCGATCTGCCGTTTGAACCTTCAGGTCTGTTCGGCAGCTATCTGGGGCCGCATGGCTTCATCCTGCCACCCTTGCCCAACTTCCTTTTCACCCGCGATAATAGTGCATGGGTGTATGGCGGCGTGACGTTGAACCCGATGTTTTGGCCCGCGCGCAAGCCCGAAACCCTACTGACGGCTGCCGTCTACCGATTTCATCCGAAGTTCGCAGGCAAGGCCACGGTGCATTGGGGTGACCCGACGGAGGAGCACGGTCTGGCCTCTGTCGAGGGCGGTGATGTGATGCCGGTTGGCAATGGCACCGTGCTGGTCGGCATGGGCGAGCGATCCTCGCCGCAGGGAATTGGCCTTTTGGCAGCAGCGTTGTTTGACCAAGGAGTGGCAGAGCGTGTGATTGCCTGCCAACTGCCCAAAAGCCGCTCGGCCATGCATCTCGATACGGTGTTCACCCTGCTTGGCGGCGATGTCGTGACGACCTTCAAGGAGGTTGCCGACGAGATCACCTGTTTCGATCTGCGTCCCGGTGAGGGCAAGGCCCCCTTGCAGTTCCGCGCCGATCTCCGCCCGCTGTTCGAGGTGGTGGCCGAGGTCTTGGGCGTGCCAAAATTGACCATCGTGCCGACCGGCGGCAACGATCCGGCAGAACGGGCGCGCGAGCAGTGGAACGATGGCAATAACCTTCTGGCTTTGCGCCCCGGCGTGGTCGTCGGTTATGACCGCAACGACGATACCAATGCCGCGCTGAAGGCCGTCGGGATCGAGGTTCTGGCGATCCCCGGCGCCGAACTGGGCCGGGGTCGGGGCGGAAGCCATTGCATGAGCTGCCCGACCATCCGCGATGCCGAATGACCCCTTGAAAGGATCACACCATGAGCTTTAACCTCAAAAACCGCAGTTTCCTGACTTTGCGTAATTTCAGCCCTGCTGAGATCGGATTTCTGCTGAAACTCGCCGCCGACCTCAAGACTGCGAAATATGCCGGCACCGAACAGCCGGGGCTGAAGGGCAAGGAGATTGCGCTAATCTTCGAAAAGGACAGCACCCGGACCCGCGTCGGGTTCGAAGTGGCGGCGCACGATCAAGGTGCGACTGTCACCTATCTAGGACCGTCGGGAAGCCATATCGGACACAAGGAAAGTGTTGAAGACACCGCGCGCGTACTGGGCCGTGTCTATGATGCCATCGAATACCGCGGCTTCGGGCAGGAGATCGTCGAACAACTGGCCGAATTTTCCGGCGTCCCAGTATATAACGGCCTGACGGATGAATTTCATCCGACGCAGATCCTGGCCGATTTCCTTACAATGCAGGAACACAGCGACAAGCCAATGCGCGAAATCGCCTATGCGTTTCTGGGCGACGCCAAGAACAACATGGGCGACAGCCTGCTCATCGGCGGGGTCAAAATGGGCATGGATGTGCGGCTTTGCGCACCCAAAGCTTGCTGGCCCACAAAAGAGATCCAAGCCGAAGCGCAGGCCATTGCCACCGAGACCGGAGCACGCGTAACTTTGACCGAAGATGTGGACAAAGCAGTCAAAGGCGTCGATTTTGTCTACACCGATGTCTGGCTGTCTATGGGCGAGGCCAAGGATAAATGGGCCGAACGGATTGAGCTGCTGATGCCCTATCAGGTCAACGCCGAAGTGATGCAGAAAACCGGCAATCCACGAGCTAAATTCATGCATTGCCTGCCGGCGTTCCACAACACAGACACCGCCGTCGGCAAGGATATAGAGGAGAAGTTCGACATCACCGCGATGGAGGTGACGGACGAGGTGTTCAAAAGCCCGGCATCGATTGTCTTCGATCAGGCGGAAAACCGGATGCACACGATCAAGGCGGTTCTTGTCGCCACATTGGGAGGCTGAGCGGTGCTGGTTGTTGCAGCTTTGGGGGGCAATGCTTTGTTGCGCCGAGGCGAACCACTGACGGCGGAAAACCAGCGGCAGAACGTGCAGAAGGCTGCTCCGGCACTGGCTGCGATCCTGCGGGCCGGGCATCAGTTGGTGATCACCCATGGCAACGGTCCGCAGGTTGGCCTGTTGGCGTTGCAGGGCGCGGCCTACAAACCGGACGAGGCTTATCCGCTCGATGTCATGGGAGCCGAGACTGAGGGCATGATTGGCTATCTGATTGAGCAAGAGCTGGAGAACGCGTTGGATCATGACCGGTCGGTGGCGACGCTGCTGACGCAGGTTGTGGTCGATCCGCGCGACTCGGCTTTTGACAAGCCAACGAAATTCGTGGGCCCTGTTTATAGCCAGGACGAGGCGGAAACCCGCGCCCGTTCGGCGGGTTGGCACATCGCGCCCGATGGCGACGCATGGCGCCGCGTCGTGGCCTCGCCGGTCCCGCAGGAGATCCCTGACACGCGGGTGATCGAATTGCTTCTAAAGGCTGGCGTGGTGGTGATCTGCGCGGGCGGCGGCGGTATTCCAGTGATCCGGCGCGCCGACGGCGGGCTGATCGGGGTCGAGGCGGTCGTGGACAAGGACGCCTCGAGCGCGCTTCTGGCCGGCTCGCTCAAGGCCGACGCGCTTCTGCTTCTGACCGATGTCGACGCGGTCTATAAGGGATTCGGCACTGACAGCGCCAAGGCATTGACTACACTCACACCCAAAGAGGCCATGGTGCTAAATCTGCCGGACGGCTCGATGGGTCCTAAGGTGCGCGCCGCCGCCATGTTCGCGTCGCAAGGCGGCTTATGTAGTATCGGGCGACTACAGGACGCGCTTCTCTTGCTGGACGGGGAGGCAGGCACGAGGATTGCACAGGGCCAAGACACATCGGCCTAGCGGTGCAACCCTGGGCGCCGATTGGCGGGATGTGACAGCGATATCGGTGAAAAAAAGATGAGATTTGAGACAGCATGAACCCCAACGGTATCGCCTCCAGAAACCTGCTCCTTCCGGTGGTTCGTCGGATCGTGATGCGGCTCCTGAAAGGTGCCGCCAGTGATGTCCTGTTGTCGCGCGAGATTGACTACGCAGATGGTCGCAAACGCCGTTGGCTTAGGACTGATCTGACCATCTTCATGCGCGATCTGGCCGTCGAAGCCGAGTCGCAGCGCCAGATTGCCGATCAGGTGACACTTCCCAGTTTCGGCAATCGGCTGATGGTTGAACTGGCGGTGTTCACAAGTGCTGCATATCGGGTCTTGCTGGACAGCAGGGTCGACCCAGCAACAGCCCGGCAACTGGTCGCCGATACCGGCTGGGTGGTATATGCACGGATGATCGCGCTTTCGTCATTGCCGTTTCGCCTCGTCACCCGCGATCCGGCGCGCCGGTTGCAATGGACGATCAAGTCCTTGTTACGCTTTCCCTTCAGCGCGCCGGGTGCGCCGGGTTATGGGGTCGAGACGTATCTGGACGGCGACGATATCATTACCAACTTCACCCACTGCCCGCCGCAAAGCTTCGTGCGGGCCTTGGTTGCGGCGCGCGGTGATCTGGAGGCGTTCTTTGCAAGCTGGTGTCAATACGACTGGCCAGGGGCCGATATCATCGCCGGTGACAGCGAACGCGGACACTATGTCAGGACCCAAACTCTGTCGCGGGGCGATCCGCGATGCGATATGTGCTGGAAAGCACGAGTAGTCACTCATTCAAAGGTGTCACCATGTGCCTCTCTGCCGAAGTAAGCTTTGCCGCTAGCGTCTTTCTAGTGGTTGGCGGGTCCGCTATTTCAGTCACGGCATGGCGACGCAACCGGCGCTATCTTCCGATCGCGCTGATGCCGCTCTTTGCCGGTTTGCAGCAGTTCATGGAAGGCAATGTCTGGCTGGGCATGACCGGCAATGACCCGTTCACCGTACTGTGGGGCGCGATGGGGTTCATCTTCTTCACCTGGTTCATGTGGCCGGTCTGGATCCCGTTCTCGGTCTATGTGCTGGAGCCCGATGACAGCCCACGCAAGCGGCTATTTCTGTTCATGGCGCTGATCGGGTTGGCGTTCGGACTGCTGCTGTATATCCCGCACGGGCTGGACAGTTCGATGGTCGTCGTGGAGGTTAACAATCAGTCGCTGGCCTATGAGAAGTCGATGTGGCTCGATTTTATGATGCCGCGCTGGCTGACCAACACGATCTATGCGAGCTTGATCATCCTTCCCCCGGCGCTGTCGCATTACCGACATATCCGCCACTTTGCGCTGACGTTAGTGGCGGTGGTGGTGGTCGATTTCGTGTTTCTTCGATACGCCTACATCTCGTTCTTCTGCCTTCTGGCAGGGCTGGCGACACTACATCTTGTCTACATCATTCTGACCAACAAATGCGCCCGCGAATGCCCGGAACTCTTTGCTTGATCGAGGAATCCAAACGACGAGAGGCGAAACGCGTGAGTGATCCCCAAAAAACCCAACCTGAGATTTGGCTGATCGGAGGTTATGGCGATGTTGGATTGCGCACCGCTGCTCACCTCGCAAAACTTCCGGGTTTTAAAGTCGTTCTTGCCGGGCGCGACGCGGCAAAAGCGGCCTCAGCAGCGGCTTCGCTGGGAGGCAATTTGCGCGGCGTCGACCTCGATATTTCTTCTCCCGACGCCCAAAAACGGTTTAGCCGGATCGCCGCTGTCGTCAACTTCGTCGAAGCCTGCCCGCCCGACCTGCCAGCGGCCATTGCCACGGCGGGGGGGATTTTCATCGAGACTTCGGCGAATGCGATCTATCTGGGCAAGATCGCCGATAGAATAGCGGACGGAGTGTGCGGAAATGAAAAGGTCAATGCCAAAGGGCTGGTGGTGCTCAGCGTCGGTACCTCTCCGGGGCTGACCAATATTCTGGCGCGCCAGATCAAAGATCAATTCCCGCAAACGTCAAGGATCGACCTCTGCCTCGAAATGGGTCTCGGGCGGCACTATGGGCAGGCTGCGACAGCGTGGTTCTTGCGAAACCTGTCCCAGAGCTACGCCACCATGATCGATGGCCGCCTGCAGCAGATGAAACCCGCGCAACTGTCGCGGCGATTTTGTTTTACCCCCAGAGGGCGCAGCGTCCCGGCAATAGGTTACGGGTTTTCCGATCAACTCGATATCGCCCGAGAGCTTGACATGAAAACCGAGCGTACCTTTTTTGCCTTTGCCCCATCAATGGGAACTGGTTTCGTGAGCCTGGTCGTGAACAGCTTCCTCGCGCGCGCGATCTCACGCAATGCCCGGCGCTGTGCCAAATGGATGTCCGCACTTCCGACGATAGGACCCGTCCTCATCCGGGTGTCGCTGGAGGGTTTTGACGATGCGGGGCAGGAAACCGGGTCGGTCCAAGTCGTTACATCCGATCAGTCCGAAGTGACGGCGGTAATGACTGCTCTGACGACTGAAATGGCCTTGACCGCGTCGCTTAGGGAGATGACCCACGCCGACTGCATTGTATCTGCGGCTACCGCTTCCTCGCGCATTGTCAGGGACGTTCCCGGCTCGACAATCTCGTGGCAATGCCGTTCCCAGATATTCGCCTCGGGTCAGGGAGATTTGGCCTAAGCCCCGCCTTCCACCCGGAGATGTCGTATAACCGGCATATCCGCCACTTTGCGCTGCCGCTGGTGGCGGTCGTAGTGGTCGATTTCGTGTTTATTTACTGCGTCCACATCTCGTTCTTCTGCCTTCTGCCTTCTGCCTTCTGGCGAGGCTGGCGACGCTTCACTTGGTTAATATTACCTAACAAACAAATGCGCCGGCGAATGCCTGGAGTTGTTTGGGTGACAGACGAAATTCCGACCCGCGTGACATACGGCTGGTCCCGGATCAGTCCATCGGGCCTTGCGTCATGACAGGTCGAGATCCGCTGACCCGCACGCCCGGTGCCGCCTGCCTTCCCCTCTTCGTGATTGGGAAGCGGCAAGCTTCACCTTTTCGGAGCATCAGCTTTCGAGAAATCCTTTTTGATTTCTTTCCCAGAGACGGATTTGGGCAGCCCCATTGCCGCATACGTATCAGTGCTCATCCGCCCCTGATACTTGGCTTGGCTCCTTGAACCATGTGCTGAAATTCTAGGGCGGCATTTCCGCAACGCTAGACACTTGCGCGTGACGGCAGCCTGATCTGGATGGGTCTGGCCGTTGGCTGATCTGCATCAACGACAAAGGGCAAGACACAGCGTTTTATCATCAGTGGATAGCTTAGGAAAGGAACGAAGATGATGAATGGATACAACATGGGTTACGGCGGGATTTGGATGTGGGTCGTGGTGGTACTGGCCGTTCTGGCAATCGCTGCATTGGTCAAATACTTGCGCAAATGATGGTGCTGGTGCCGAAACTGGTTTCTCGAGCCTCGTGTGTACATGGCGCTACGGGTGCAAATGGATCAAATGGCTGGGTGGACTGCCACCACAAAGTATGAATGCGTGCGCGGCATACCCTTGTCAGGCTATGAACCTGTCACCGGCCTACCCGCAGCGACAGGCACCGCAAATGATCGCGCCATGCGATCTGTCTGTGGCGTCTTATAGTATCCACAAAGGGATTGGGACCGACCGGCGGCGTGATCTGGACCACACCCCATTCGATCTTGGGCTGATTGCCGTGCAGATGGACGACGCGGGACAGGCACATGGCTGGCATGGCAACCTGCTCTTGGTGCGCAATGCGCTGGTGCAGGAGGCGCATCGACTTGTCTTGCCGGGGCTGGAAGTGCGCGGGAGAGGCTTTGCGCGTCGTGTTTGCACATCTTGGGCTGTGGCCCAGTTTGCGCGCGGCAAAAGCCCGTGCGCTGATCAACAGGATCGGTCAACTCGAAAGCAGACCGATCCTATTGCATGGCGAGCTGAACGATTGGCGAGGTGGGGCGCTGCGCTGCAAACCTTGGGTCAGCACTTCCAGATTGCTGAAGCCAAGCCCAGTTTTCTGCCACGCTATCCGCATTTGGCCTTGGACCGGATGATGCTGCCGCCACATGGCGAACTGATAGAAGTAACTGCGCATGACAACCCACTGTCGCGCCGTGCTTCCTACCATCTGTCGATCAAAGCAAGACTGAGACTTGGTGGCATTTCCATGGCGATGTTGTCATGATCCACCATGGCGTCGTTCTCATAATTTGGGTCACAGGAAGTGTCGCGCTGATTGCCGTTACCTCTTGGCTAACGTATCGTTCCTACCGCCGCTTTCTGCAAAAGATGCGGGGTACCATGTCAACCGTACATCCCGTCGCGGGGCCGCAAACGCCGCTTGATGCGCTGTTGGCGCCGTTGGAAACACTGCATGATGGGCAAAGCGGCCTGATGCTTCTGCTTGAAAGCGCCGATGCTTTCGCGGCCCGCGCCCTGTCCGCTGCGCAAGCCGGGCGCAGTCTTGATCTGATGTATTATATTTGGAGCACCGATCTGGCCGGTTGGCTGCTGATAGACGCGCTTGTCGCTGCCGCAGACCGGGGGGTGCGCATCCGCCTTTTGCTGGATGATGTGAACGTGCAAGGGTTCGATCCGGCGTTCCTGGCGCTCAGCCAGCACAATATGATCGAGGTGCGCCTGTTTAACCCAACGCGGCATCACCGTCATCGCCTGCGCCGGATGATGGAGATGGCATTAGGGCTGACCCGGTTCAACCGTCGCATGCATGGCAAGCTGTGGATCGCCGACGGGCGACTAGCGATCATCGGCGGTCGCAATATCGGCAACACCTATTTTGGTGCGGACGATAACACCCGTATGTATGTTGACGCCGACATAATGTTTGTGGGCGGCAAGGTGGCGGAGGTCTCAAACGTATTCGACAATTTCTGGAACCTTGGCCTGTCCCTGCCGATCGCCGCAATCTGGCCCGCCTTCAAAGTCAATAATCCGGCGTTTCGCAAACGTCTGGCGCGGCACGTCGGGTCTGCCGAGTCTAGCCGGTTTCGAGAGCAGACGATGCAGGGGCGGGCAGCCGACACCTTTCTGACGGATCGGCTGCGTTGGACATCCAAAGTGCACCTTCTGGCCGACCCGCCGGAAAAGGTCTATGGTCAACATTCCACACCCTGGATGTCGACAGCTGTTGCAGGCATTCTGGCTGACGCAAGATCAGAAGTTCGGCTGATGACGCCCTATTTCGTGCCGGGCGAAGCCGGCATCGCTGGGTTGACGCGGCTTTTGGCGCGGGGCGTCCGGGTGTCGCTGCTGACCAACGCCTTGTCATCGACCGATCTGATACTGGTCCATGGTGCTTATCGCCACTATCGAGACCCGTTGCTGGCAGCAGGGGGCCACATCCATGAATATGCGAAACCCGCGTTGCCCGGACGCAAACGCAACGCGCTGCACTCCAAGGTCTTCCTGATGGACGGGCGGCAGGCAATCGTTGGCTCACTGAACTTCGATCTGCGCTCTGCGTTTACCAACACCGAAGTGGGGCTTTTGTTCGAGGAACCGGCATTGCTGTCAGAACTTACGGCCTTCTGCGACAGCCTGTGCGCGCCCGGTCAGTCCTACCGTGTCACACTTGAAGGGGATGCTCTGTACTGGGATGTGGCGCGCCCCGGGCTGCCAAAAGAAATGAATGTCGAGCCAGAGGCAAGCTGGCAGAGACGGGCGCTATCATGGATTGTAGGCCAATTGCCAATTCAGGGTTGGCTGTGAAAGAAACCCCTGAACCGCGCGCGTACATAGTCTTGTCCTCTTCAATTGGTATCAGGGTCATTTAAGAGAAACGGTGCCGCTGGACCAGATCATCATCGACGTTGATGGCATAAATCCATTCACATTCTAGTCGCGATCGATGCGCAGGGCGCCCATCTTGGCGCTGTGGCGATCCCCAATACTCGCCAACGCTGTCGTGACTTTCAACATGGGCGTAAAACTCGACAAAAAAGAACTCTGGCGGGCGCACGCACCGTCGTTTGACAACGCGCAAAGTTCGAATGCCTCCTGCCAGGGATCGAAACCGAGTCGCGCGTGCGTAAAGTGAACAGACACGACGCTTCCGTTTCCGTCTGTCCCGGCGCAGGCGTACAGAAACCGGCCGAAGTCGGCTCCGTGCGGATAGTAGAGTGCAGTGCTAGGCATCATGATCCGACATACTCAGACCCACACGGCCCCGACATTTCCTTGCCGCGTGACAGGAGGCTTTCCAATTGGGCCAACGAACCGTGCTGGAAGGGCTTGAAGATAACGGGTACTGTCGCAAACTTTTCGGCTTCCGGCTTGACTTGCTATGATGCAGAGGATCACTGCGTACGGGGTCAGCTGGTTAGACGGAAAGTTTGCGACAGTACCCATTCTGCTGGTGGCATACACCGGAGTTTTCGGGCTGGTGCTCTATGTACTTGGCTGCCGCGAGCCGCTGCGGGGCACTCATGAACAATTTGTCGCGGCGCGCTGGCGGCAGGTGTTGGGTTCGACCATGCATTAGCGTGGCGGGGGACGGTGTCCGAATCCTGGCCGGCGCGGTGATCGCCAGTGTGATCGCGCTGGCCGGTTCGGTCGAACTGGCGCTCGAATATCTGCTGGGCTTCGCCTTTGGCTGGACGATCATTCAGGCTCTGTTCATGCGCGACATGGCGGGCGGCAACTAACTGCGATCCCTGAAGAAGACTTTCTTCCCTGAACTTCTGTCAATGAACCTGCTGATGGCAGCGATGATCCCGGCCATGCTAATCCTGCGCTCACGCATCGCGTGGGGGATGGGGCCAGCCAGTTGGAAAACGCCGGGCGGTTGATCAAGCTGACCGCGATTGCCGCCCGTGCCGCCAGCACCATCATGCAACTCGTCCAGGCGCGCGATGGCAGATCCGAACAAGACGCGAGGATCGCCTTCTCGCTTCGCGAAATCGAAACCCTTCACGCACTCCTGCCCGAACTCGAAGGCAAGACCGCGCTCCAGAAGAACCCTCATCCCCCGGAAACGCTTGCCTGGGCCGCGTGGATCATCGCAAAGCTCGGTGGATGGGATGGCTATCCAAAATCCAAACCGCCCGGACCGATCACCATCCGCCACGGCCTCCAATACTTCAAATCCCTCGCCCACGGATGGAGGCTCAGAAATGTGTGAATTGCCTAGCGGTGATGCGGGGGCTAAAACTAGCAACGCGCATGGCGGGCAGGCTCTGGATGGCGGTGAGGGCGCCAAACTCCCTGCGCCACCGATTTGGGTCATGACGGGCCTTTCCGTTCTGGCGCTGATTGCCAGAGCCTTTGCTGGTCCGTGAGCGACCAGCGCTCGCGGAGACAGTAAATATTGGGCGCAAGGTTAATGGCCCAGACCCTCCGGTAAAGAGAGGGTCACAAGGGCAAGGGTCATCGTGTCATCCCACGGTGAACTGCGCCATCATGCCTGCGTCTTCATGTTCGAGGATATGGCAGTGAAACATGAACGGTGTCTCGCGGCTGGCGGGCTGGTCGAACCGGGCGAGGATCTCGGCCTCGCCGGGCACCAGCACGGTGTCTTTCCAGCCGGTGTTCTCGGGCCGCGGTGGGCCGCCGTTCTCGGTGACCACCCGGAAGCGTACGCCGTGGACGTGGAACGGGTGCGCGACCATGGCGCTGCGGATCTGCCAGCGTTCCACCGATCCGAGGGCGACATCGAAATCGATCCGGTCCATGTCGAAGGGACGCCCGTTGATGGCAAAGCCGCCACCGCCCATCATCATGCCGCCCATTCCCATATCGAGGGAGACTTGTCGTGTCCTGACCTCCGCCCCCGAGAGATCTTCGAGGACGCCGTCCAGTTCCGTGGGCACATGCGTGATCCTGACACTCAGCGCAGCGTCGGTTGCGAACTGCAAAACGCCGTAAGGCTGATCCGGATCGCTCATCAGCACGGGCGCTCCGCCCCCGGCAAAATCGACAAGGATTTCGGCCCGTTCGCCCGGCGACAGCCGCAACACGTTCAGCGCGACGGGCGCAGGCAGGAAGCCTCCATCCGTCGCCACAAGGTGCATCGGGCGCGCATCATCGAAGTAGAGCGTATAGATGCGGGCGTTCGAGCCGTTCAGCAGGCGCAGGCGCACGAGGCCCTCTGGCACTACCGCCGTCGCGTCCGCCTGACCGTTGACGAGCAACCGGTTGCCGGTAAACCCGTGCATCACATCCATCATCGAGGGATCATAGACCATGCGTCCGGCGGCATCGAACCGGCGGTCTTGCAGAACCACTGTCAGATCATCGACGCCGTAATCCACTGGCAATCCGCGCTGATCGTCACGGCCGTCTGTCACATGAATGACTCCGGCCATGCCGGAATAGACCTGCGCCGCCGTCCGCTCATGGATATGCGGGTGGTACCAGACGGTCGCTGGGTCTTGAGCGATCGTCATTTCGGGGCGCCATGTTTCGCCGGGCGCGATCGGAAGGTGCGGACCACCGTCATGCGCACCGGGCACCAGCAGGCCATGGCAGTGCAGGCTGATGGGTTCTTGCAGCGTATTGGCGACCTCGGCCCCGAGATCGCCGTTTTGCACGATGATTGTCGGCCCCAGATAGTACTGGTTGAACCCTGCCGTCGGCACGGCGGGGCCACCGAGAAGGCTGTTGCTGCCTGCCATCGCGGTCAGCGAAAGCCGACCGCTTTCCCGCGTGTCAAGAACGGGGGGCATGGCCAAGCGCCTCGGTGGCGCATTTCCTTGACCAAAGGCGCGCCGCGCCGCCATGGGTTACAAGAAGCCTGCGAAGAGTGCGGAAGCGGTCGAAGTCAGAAAATGGCGTCGTTTCATTTTGGTCTTTCGATGGTCGTCTTGTGTGCGCTGGCAAGCGTCCGCACAACGAGAGCGGTTAAGAGCTTCACGTGGAATCTCGCACCTTGCATCCGTCCGTCAGCACGATCGGCTGGCGTCAGATCGGGCGCCCGTCCGAAAACGCGCCGCAAGCCAGATGAGAACCGACGTCAATCCGCCAGCAGCTTCTTGCGTTCCGCAAATTCCACCGAGTCGATCTCGCCTTTGGCATAGCGTTCCTTGAGCAGCGCCAACGCGCGGTCATGGACCGCCTGGCTGCCGCCGCCTGGAACCGGCCCACCGAACATCCGCAACAGGTAGATGGCACCTGCAACAATCCCAACCACGATCAGAATCATGAAAATTGGTCCCAGGATCATGCCGAATCCCCCCCCTTGGCCGCCGCCCCACATCATGTCATGGCCGTGATAAAACGACGCGTTGCGGTCCGGGATTTCGCCCACTTGTGCCATCGCAGCGCTGGCTGCGCCCATGATCGCTGCAAGGACGCCCGCACCAAATGCCAACTTTCTATGTATCATTTCTTCTCCTTCCGCGCGGTATTTCTTGCGCTTCAGGCACAGTTTGCACGGACCGCATGACGTCGGCGCTGATCTGGATCAGTATAGCCGAACCGATAGGTGTTATCGTGTGTGGCACGGACGCGGGGCGCAGCCATTCGGTGCGAAAGGTCCAAGTCAGTGTCGATGTCGATGTCGTCAGACCGACTTGCGTCTTTCGGGTACCGAATCAAGGAGTGATTGTCGTGACCTACACGATCAACCGACTGTTCAAGGACGCCACATTTGAGGCCATCGACGCGCGGACCCGCGCCGCCCTTGCGAACAATGGTTTTGGCATCCTGACCGAAATCGACGTCGCGGCGACGATGAAGAAGAAACTGGATATCGACATGCCCCCTTACCGTATCCTTGGCGCCTGCAACCCCAAGATGGCGCATCAGGCGATCGGAAAGGAGCCGCGGGTCGGCGCGATGCTGCCCTGCAACGTGATCCTGCGCAATGTCGAGGACGGTATCGAGGTCAGCGCAATCGACCCGGTGGCGTCGATGCAGGCCATAGACAATGCGGAACTGCATACCGTCGCGGGGCAGGTTCGCGACCTTCTTAAATCGGCGGTCGAAGCAATCTGAGACAAGACTGCGTATAGGCATCCTTGCGGCGAGTACCGTCTTAGATTTCACCAGTTTCGGGGTCTGATGGGGCGCCGCGTCATAAAGCCATACCTGACTGGAGATACTTTGATGGGTGACCTACTCAAAATTACGGAGAACGAGACGTCGCGTGTCGTCAAATTGCCAGGCGGACCGGTTGCCATCGAACGTCACGGGAACGGCATGCAACTCATTACCGGGTATCTGCAACCGATGGTTCCGATCGACGGCGTTACACCTGTCGGCGAGCTAGAGGTTCTGGATTGCCTTGGCGATGACAACTATGTCGTGGTCGACATGCGCGATCCCGATTGGCGGCTGAAGGGAACGATTCCCGGAAGCCTGTCGATACCGTTCAAAGAGGTCGCCGACCGTCTGGACGCGGTCGGATGTGTTCGATCATCGTCCGGCTGGAATTGCGACGCCGCCAAGAAAGTCGTGGCGTTTTGCAACGGCCCCGCCTGCCCTCAGAGTTCGCTCGCGATGCACGCGATGGTCGAAAGCGGCTTTCCGCCGGAAAAAATCTATTACTACCGCGGTGGCATGCAGGACTGGTTGGTGCTGGGGCTGACGACACAGGCTCCGCCCGCGTGACCGCGCGCCTGTAGGGATTGTCTCCAAAAAGGATCCAGCAAAATGACGGACGCTGATCCGAATCAATGAGAGAGCCGCTAGACGTATCATGCTGATTGTCAAAAGCGATGAAACTGACATGGCCGAAATGCGATCGAAAGTGAGTGCGTCCGCGAGACACGCGTCCTCGGCCAAGGGCCTTGGACAGGAAATCTCTGTGTGGCGGCCATCGTGCATGCGGCAACATTTGACCATCCCGCAACTTAACAAAGGAGACGATCATGACACTGAAACTCCACGGAACTCTCCAAGGCCTGTCAATGCGGATTTACAAAGGCCACACGATCAACAACAGCGGTAAACTGGCGACGACGACGAGTACCTCAACCAGAAGCCCCAGCCGCCAGTAATCACCGAACCGGAAACCACCGGGGCCAAGGATCAACGTGTTGTTTTGATGACCTATTGGCGTGAGAAAGGCGCAGGACGCGCCAATCGCGACCGCCATCAGGAAACTGTCTGGATTTACCCCAAGCCTTGCGGCAATGCCGAGGGCGATGGGGCATAGGATGGCTGCAGTTGCGGCGTTGTTCATCACGTCTGACAGGAACATTGTGGTGATCAAAACCACTGCCAACGCCGCGATTGGGTTGCCTTGTGCAATGGTCACTACCAGAAATCGCGCCAGCAGATCAGCGGCCCCGGTCGTCTGCATCGCGCCCGCAACCGGGATCAACGCTGCCAGCAGCACGATGATCGGCCAGTCAATCGTCGTATAGATTTTCCGCAGCGGGACCGTCCGCAAGAGCATCGAGGCCAGCACCCCAAGGGCAAAGCCCACAGGTGCAGGCAGCAGGCCCAGCGTTACAATGCCGATCGCAGCCAGCAAAATCGCGCCTGCAATAATTGCCATACGTTTATCGGGGATGCGCAGCTCGCGCTCACCCAGCGGGACGCAGCCCGTATCGTTGATGAATTCGGCCATCATCTCGGCCCGGCCCTGCATCATCAGCAGATCACCGGATTTCAGTTTAAGCTCGCGAAGCCGCGCCTGTGGTTGGCGTCCTTCGCGCGACACGGCAAGCAGATTGAGCCCATAGCGCGTGCGCAAGCGCAGTTCGCTCGCCGAACGCCCGACGATGGTCGCGCCCGGCAGAATGGCAAGTTCTCGCAGCACAATGTCTTCGTCACGCTGATCGCTCTCATCGGCGATCTCGACCTCGTCAGCCGTGCTGATGGCGGTTTCCGCTTTGGCCGCATTCGATGTCTTTTCTGACGCTTCGTCTGCCTTCTCGTCTTTACTATCCGAGGCAGTTTTCTGCGCCTCAAGCTCGATGCCAAAGACTGACAGCGCCTCGGCGAGCGCGTCTACATCGGCCTGCAGCACCAGAACATCACCCGCGTGGATTTGGCGCGCGCCATGCGGCGCGGTTATGCGCACCTCGTTTCGCACCAGGCCGACAATCTGTGCGCCACTGTCCTTGATCTCGTCCTCGAAGCCGCGCATTGTCAGGCCAACAGCCTTTCCCTTCGCAGGAACGCGCACCTCGGTCAAATAGGTACCAGTGTCAAAACTGGCGCCAGCGGCAGATTTGCGGGCAGGCACTAAGTGCCAACCAATGAGTGCGACGAAAAGAACGCCCAAGGTCGCAACCGCGATTCCCACAGGGGCAAAGTCGAACATAGCGAATTGCCCAAGTCCGGCCTCTTCCCGAAAGCCTGAAACGATCAGGTTAGGTGGCGTGCCAACGAGCGTTGTCATGCCCCCCAGAATAGTGCCAAAGGCGAGCGGCATCAGGATCTGTCCGGGCGTCAGATCCAGTCGGTCCGACAGTTGCACCGCGATTGGCATCAAAAGCGCCATCGCGCCGACGTTGTTCATGAAGCCTGACAATGCGGCCCCTAGCCCGATCAGCGCCAGCATGGTCGTGATCCGTCCGGCATCGCGCGGCAGAATGCTGCGCGCCAGCCAATCCACGGCGCCGGTGGTGCGCAGCCCCTGACTGAGCACCAGCACACAGGCTACCGTAATTACCGCCGGATGGCCGAAGCCTGCGAAGGCCACTTCTGAAGGAACCAAGCCTGCGATGACGCAGGCCAAAAGGGCAGCTAACGCCACCACGTCATGACGAAACCGCCCCCACAGGAACAGCCCCATCATGGCAGCGAGAATGGCGAAGATTAGGATCTGCGGGTTGGTCAAGGAAACAGCTTTCGTGCTGGGTTTGTGGTTAAGGCAGGTTTCGCGACCGGGTGCTGATCCGCGTTAGCCCCGGGCAGCCTTTTTAGCGATTAAATGACGGCAGTTGATTACGGCCTACTCGCTGTGGTTCGAAGAAGCAAAAGGAATACCCTAATGACACTCAATGGAAAATTGGCGCTTGTGACCGGTGCGGCGCAAGGGATCGGACGTGGCATTGCCTTGCGCCTGGCAAAAGATGGTGCCGACATCGCAATTGTGGACATCAACACCGACAAAATGGCCGACGTCGCTGCCGAGATTGAAGAGCTTGGCCGCAAGGCCACAACATTCAAGGCTGATGTCAGCAGCCGTGCAGAGGTCTATGCTGCGGTAGAACATGCCGCAAAGACGCTCGGCGGGCTGGACATCATGGTCAACAACGCGGGTATCGCGCAGGTCGATCCGATCGCAGACGTCAAGCCGGAGGATGTTGATTTGATCCTAAAGATCAATATCCAAGGTGTTCTTTGGGGGATTCAGGCTGCCGCTGCGAAATTCAAAACCTTGGGCCATAACGGTAAAATCATCAATGCGTCTTCGATTGCTGGGCATGATGGATTTGAGATGCTGGGCGTATATTCCGCGACGAAGTTTGCGGTGCGTGCGCTGACACAGGCCGCAGCAAAGGAATATGCCAGTGACGGTATCACCGTGAATGCCTACTGTCCCGGCATCGTCGGGACAGACATGTGGGTCGAAATCGACAAGCGGTTTTCTGAATTGACCGGTGCGCCGATCGGCGAGACCTACGAAAAATACGTGGGCGGAATTGCATTGGGACGGGCGCAGACCCCGGACGACGTTGCCGCACTGGTCTCATACCTCGCTGGACCGGATTCCGATTACATAACAGGGCAGGCGATCATCACCGACGGCGGGATCGTCTATCGCTGACATCGCGGGCGGGTGGCCCCCCAATTGACCCCCGCCTGGTGTTCGCCAGCTAACAAAAGGTTCCCTGTATGCCTCAGGTGCGCCCTCGGGTGCTCGAACAAAGGTTCAAGAGGCAACTTGCGGACATTCCGGCCGTTGCAGCAGGCTTGTTCAACAGATGGTATCGGCCGAGGCTGTGTGAAAACACCAAGATGTGGTATGCTTCCTTAGATAGAGGGGTGCATCTATGTCAGGCTTCATTGAAGGGGTTGGCCGGGATCAGGTCACGCTTTTTCCGGAACGTCTCGAGGACTGGATTGGCGAAGATCATCTGGTTCGGGTGGTGGATTTGTTTGTCGATCAACTTGATCTTGCGGACCTTGGCTTCGAGCGCGTGGCGCATGCGCGAACTGGGCGGCCCGGGTATCATCCGGCGGTTCTGTTGAAACTGTTTATTTATGGCTACCTCAATCGGCTACCGTCCAGCCGCAGGTTGGAGCGCGAGGCGGGGCGCAATGTCGAGGTGATGTGGCTGATCGGGCGACTGGTACCCGATCACAAGACGATTGCAGATTTCAGACGCGATAACGGGGCCGCCATCCGCAAGACCTGCGCGCAATTTGTGGAACTATGCCGCCGGATCGGCACACTGAAAGGCGATTGCGTGGCAATCGACGGCAGTAAGTTCAAAGCCGTCAACAATCGCGACAAGAACTTCACCAAGGGCAAGATCGCCAGCCGCCTTGAGCATCTGGAGGCTGATGTCGAACG
>RCMY010000744.1_pt1 | contig 30943 bp, 26 predicted proteins | sample 2041341 | NCBI WGS metagenome assembly RCMY01 (sample SAMN09708234, study PRJNA481090) | Marine sediment metagenome, whole genome shotgun sequencing project. | reverse complement strand
CTTAAACTTTGTCCATTCATTGGTTGTTTCCTCATCTATTGAACTTTAGGCGGTTCACAGATAAGAGAGACTTCCAATGAATCCCGGAACTGTCAAACTTCTAGAGTCCACCGGCACAGCCGGTGGTTTACTTTTTATTAATTATCGACCTTGCTCGGCCGCACTCCCCAGCTTCTCAAGAGCTAATGTCTCATACCTAGCGCTATCTGTGAGGTGTGATGGTAACGCGAGCATGGGGTCGTAACATATGTTGTTGGGTACAGGCCACAAGCTCTTGGATATTAGTTTTGGCCTAAAGTTCTGCGCGTCAAATCCGAAAAACTTGTATCAAAGAAAGTTTAATACTGTTTTTTTGGCTTCTTGTGTTCAGGTGCAAAAAGTTTATTTGAAGGGTATTTTGGCGGTTTTTGTTGTTAATTCACCAGCTCGTCATCACCAATAATATGTTTCATTGAAAAAAGACGATTCGTTATGAAATTCATTTTTTTAATTCTTTGTATTCAGCTTATAAGTTTTACGACTGTTTTTGCAGCGGAGATCCTTAAAACACACCTGGATAATGTTGAGCATGGTGGGTTGGAAAATATTCTGAAGAAAAAATACTTCAGAGTGCTGACTACCCGCAACCCCTATGATTATCATATGTCCCAAGGAAATGCCAAGGGTATTCAATATGAAATGATTAAAAAGTTTACAAAACATCTCAATAAAAAATTTGTAAAGAAGGGAGAACTCAGGATTGTGTTTGAGATGATTCCTGTGGACTTTGATCAACTGATTCCGATGCTGAATGAAGGAAAAGGTGACATTATTGCGGTTGGCTTGACTAAAACACCGGCAAGACAAAAACTAGTCGATTTTACGACACCTTATCGTAAAGTGGATGATGTAATCATTACGCGCAAAGAGCTCGCTAAAAAGTCTTGGCAGGGAAAAACCTTTCATATTCAAGAAAACTCAAGCTACAAGATTGAGTTAAAAAAAGCCACCGATCTAGTGGATATTAAAGAAGTCGATGCAAATTTTAATGCGGCAGATTTAATGGAATTCGTGTCATTAAAGAAATATGACTATACGTTAGTCAATTCTTTCTGGGCGAAAACAATTGGCAAACGATTCGATAATCTGGTAATTCTGAAAGACAGGCCCTTTAGGAAGAAAGTTGAGATTAGTTGGGCTCTGCGGAAAAACAATCATCAATTACGTAAAGAGCTAAATTTATTTTTACCGAAAGTTAGAAAGGGATCATACCTAGGCAATCTACTGGGTTATAAATATTTCTATGGCATGGGAAAAATTCAGTCGGTTGGTTTTGATATCGATACTTCAACCATATCAAAATATGATGCCACATTAAAAAAATACGCACAAGAATTTGGCTTTGACTGGAGACTACTTGCCGGGTTATGTTATCAAGAATCTCGTTTTAAGCAGGACATAAAAAATAAATGGGGCGCCATTGGGCTTTTTCAGGTGAAGCAGAAGACGGCCAATGAACCTTACGTTGGAATCAGGAATATTAGCGGCAAAAAAAATTTTGATAATAATGTTCACGCAGGTGTAAAGTATCTGGCCTGGATTAAAAATCGTTATTTTGACTCCAATGAGGAAATGAGCGAAGAAGCAAGGCTTCGTATGATGATGGCCGCGTATAATGCAGGTCCAAGAAGAGTTTTGCAGGCGATCAATAAAACGAAAAAAATGGGACTTGATCCTAACAAGTGGTTTCGCAACGTAGAACTCGCCATGTTAAAAATGGGTTATCCTGAGCCTGTTATATACGTCAGTGAAATTAACAAACACTATGTCAGTTATTTACTTCTAGGGATTAAATAAAAAAAGATCTTAGGAAGTTCACGGGCGTTATAGTCAGACCAAGGTTGCAAATAAACAACCCTGTCCGTGGCAAGACCAGGGAGAATCGCAAGTTGTTGAGTTTATTACCCATTTTACTAAAATCACCCAGATTGTTTCTGAGCTCGCGTAAGATGGGTGCTACCAAACGAACTTTCTAATATAGTGACATCATCCTCATAGCGAGTAGTTTAAAAAATAAGGCTATGTCGTAGTTAATTATTGAATTTTCCAACCATCTGGTTGCAAATGATTTTTTAGCTAAAAAAATAGCATAACTTAATGATTAATAAGATATCAATTAATTTTACAAATCATTTTCAACAATTAATTGCGACATAGCCAAAAATAACTCAAGCAGGCATTTTCCCCGTAGCCAACCAGTGGGCACATTCTGACCCCAGTTTCTCAAGGGCTAATGTCTCATATCGGGCGCTATCTGCATCACTTAAAACATCACGCCAGCGACCATTTTTGCCTTTATTAATAAAGGTTTTAGCGCCGCCTTCCCATAGACTGCCGCCTAAAGGCGCGCTGAGTTCTGCATGAGCTTTCATGTAATCAAAACTACAGTGCTCGAGAATTTCATCCCATTTGCTTTCATCTATCGTAATCTCAAGAAACTGGGCTATTCTACGAATTTCACCTGGCATGTCTTCTTTTAACGCGCCAAAGTGGAGCATTAATAAGTTTGGCAAATGACGGTATTCCCACCAAGAAGCGATATTTTCCCAAAAAGACCATATGGGGTAACCATCTTGTTCTAGCCATTTTCTATAAAACGTAACAATGTCATCCTGGGTAGGTGCAAACGGTTCAATCTCCGGGCCACATGCTTCGTTGAGCATTGTGTAAAAAGCATCAACATGATTGGTGTGGTGATGGTAATAACTCCACAATACATCGCGACCATCACGGGCGATATAAAGATATTTTGCTGTGGGTGAATACACTAATGCGTCAATCGGCAAATGGGTTTTGAGAAATCGGCGGTGCTTTTGTTCTGCAATGGCGGCCATTTTGACTTCTACGGGCGGTAGTCGAAAATCTATCCAAGGTGACATTTCCTCAACATTTAGCCCTGTCTCTCCATTGAACAGCAATTGAGAAACAATCTGTTGAATCCAGGTGGTGCCAGATTTGGCGTAGGTTGCGATGAAAATGTCGTCATCACGAAATGGAAAGTCATTCCAGATTGTCGAATCGAAATGACTATGGAAAAGCTCTCGTTTTTTTACTGGCCACTTAATAGTGTTCATCTTCACTCAACTCCCCGTAAATAATGGTTGTCTGATAAAGGTCGTTTGCCAAATATGGCTTGGTTTGCAAATGCCCAATGATGGCCCATTCAATATCGAAAGGAAATTTAGGTACATATAACATAGCAAGCATTTTCGCATGCTTCACAATCGCTTTAACAAAGAAATTTAATAAACTAGACTAAGGATCCCCTGCCCCACGCCTTTGCTGGCGTAAGCTCTCCACGGGGATAAATACCCTTAGCTGCGGATCACACTATAATTAGCCACCAATCGACACTCACTACCCGGCGCGACTTGCACGACATCATCGGCGGCATTGGTTGTTTCGACACAGAGCAAACGTTGGTAATCGGCATCTTCCAAATCGGCCATATCAACCGAAATTTTCTCCCATGGGTTCCAAACTACCGCTGTTTTATTTCCTTGAGAAATGATTTGGATGCACCGACCTAGTGCAGCATCATCAATAATCATGGTATTGCCCACACCCAGATAAATACGATCCACTTCGGAATTGATAGTGACTGCGCCGCTTTGTTTCTTTTCTTCGCTGTTATTCACTTTATCTATGTATTGACAGTCTTCCAGTCCCAGTACTTTGGATTTGCTGATATCACCAACTTTGAAGTAGGTATGAAATGCTTGCGTGATGGGAAATGTTGCATCGCCGGTATTGCGCGTAATGAGTGATAGGTTGAGTGAATCACTCACGATAATTTCTTGCGTTAAGACAAACGATTGCGGCCAGATTTCCCGTGTTTCAGACGTATCTTGCAAACCCAGTGTTACTTTGATATCGTCCCCTACTGCTTCTGTACTGATGACATTCCACGGGCGATTACGCACAAATCCGTGACCTGGACGACCTTTATCTTCTGGATCGGGACCAAACCATGGCCAGCAAACAGGTGCGCCACCTTTAATGGCTTTGTCTGATTGATAATAGGCTTTTTCACTGAGAAACAACACGTCTTCCGTCTCATCCGCTGGTTTATATGAAAGCACTTGTCCCGCATGTAAAGAAATTAACGCACTGGCTTTGGTGGTGTTAACTTGGATCATAGGTATGCCACCCTTGCCTTCGATAAATTTCAGTTGGCCTGCGATGGCGTGATCCGTGTTGAGTTGTTCTATATTCATGGTGTTTTCCTGTGTAGATTGTTTGAAATGTTACTAATTTTTAATTGGTACAACTTTATTAGTCACTTGTTTTGCACGTTCTCTAGCTTCATTGATATCCACGCCAGTCGCTAATGCCACGCCCATACGTCGGTGAACAAATGATTCCGGCTTGCCAAACAAACGCAAATCACTGTTTGGCACACGCAAGGCTTCGTCCACGTTAGTGAAAGCGATGCTTTGTGCGTCCATTTGACCGTAAATGACGGCGCTGGCGCCGGCTGAATGCAAACGGGTATCAACCGGCAAGCCCAATATGGCTCTGGCATGTAATTCAAATTCATTTTGTGTCTGACTACATAGCGTCACCATACCGGTATCATGCGGGCGTGGGCTGACTTCACTGAACCAGACTTCATCACCCTTAATGAATAGCTCGACACCAAAAATGCCTAAGCCGCTCAGATTTTCTGTAATCTTTTGGGCAATTTCACGTGAACGCTGTAGTGCCGCAGCTGACATAGGCTGTGGTTGCCAGCTCTCGACATAATCACCATTCACTTGAACATGCCCAATGGGTTCGCAAAAATAGGTTTCCACTTCACCGGCTGCGTTCATCGCCCGCACGGTGAGCTGCGTAATTTCATAATCGAAGGGAATAAACCCTTCAACTATTACCCGCCCCTGGTCAACCCGACTGCCACTAGCGGCATAGTTCCAGGCAGTTTCCACATCGGTTGAGCTATTGATTTTTGATTGCCCTTTACCGGATGAAGACATCACAGGTTTTACGATGCAGGGATAGCCGATGCCATTTTCTATGGCCGCATTTAATTCTTCCAGGCTGTTAGCAAACGCATAGGGTGATGTAGCAAGGCTTAATGTTTCAGCGGCCAAGCAGCGAATACCTTCGCGATTCATGGTCAGTTGCGCGGCGCGTGCCGTCGGAATAACTCGCGCAAGGCCTTCATGCTCAATCGCAACCAGCTCATCAGTGGCAATGGCTTCGATTTCAGGCACTACTAGATCAGGTTGTTCTTGCATGATTAATTCGCGCAACGCATTGCCATCGGCCATATTGATCACATAAGAACGATGTGCGACTTGGTGACCGGGAGCATTAGCATAGCGATCAACTGCAATCGTCTCTACACCCAGACGTTGCAGTGCAATAATGACTTCTTTTCCTAGTTCGCCACTACCCAGCAACATGACTTTTGTGGCGGATGGGCTTAATGGTGTGCCGATTGTGTGCTGTTGTTTATCCATAATTAATTAGCTTACTTCTTATTGTCATGTTGTTGCAAGGCCCACTCCACGTGTTCACGAACGAGCTCGGACTCATCATTACATCTTGATTGTAGTGCTTCTAACACCGCCGGTGTTGAAGGTGCATTCCCTAAGCCAACTGCCAAATTACGTAACCATTGTTCATGGCCTATTCGACGCAATGGACTGCCTGCCATTTTGGTATTAAATTCATTTTCATCCCAAGCGAATAATTCTGCCAAAGTGACATTGTCCAGCCCATGTCGTACGGAGAAATCATTTTCATTGGTAATCTTGGCAAATCTATTCCAAGGGCAGACCAACTGGCAGTCGTCGCAACCATAAACACGGTTACCGATTAAGGGACGTAATGACTCCGGAATACTATCTTTCAATTCAATTGTTAGATATGAAATACAGCGCCTTGCATCGACTTCATATGGCCCAATAATAGCCTGTGTCGGACAAATATCGATACATTTTGAGCAAGATCCACAGTAATTAGCTTTTGGCTCATCAATCGGCAAGGGCAAATCTGTATAAATTTCTCCAAGAAAAAACAATGATCCTGCTTCACGAGTAAGCAATAACGTGTGTTTCCCTCGCCAACCCAACCCGGACTTTGTGGCCCATTCAACCTCCATGACCGGCGCACTGTCTGTGAACGCTCGATAACCAAACTCCCCGATTTCTTGCGTAATCTGATCAGCCAGTTTTTGTAACCGCGCACGCAATACTTTATGGTAATCTCGGCCTAGTGCATAACGTGAGATAAAAGCTTTTTCACCATCTTGTATCACGTCCCAACTATTTTCCACATCGGATGGCATGTAATTCATACGCACTGAAATCACACGGATGGTTCCTGGTACTAATTCTGCAGGGCGTGTTCGTTTTGTGCCATGTTTTGCCATAAACTGCATTTCGCCGTGATACCCTTTGTCTAACCAAGTATTCAAACTGGATTCAACACTAGTAACATCTATATTAGCATCAGCGATAGATATACCTTGGAAGCCTAATACTTTACCCCAGGATTTAATCGCGCTTACTAATGCCACATAGTCTGGCACCAACTCTTTAGAGGTGTCTTCTTGCATCGTACTCATTCTACTGGTTCTACCATGATCACAGAATTTACTCGCCACCTTACCGATGAAGCGGCCACATTAAAGTTCGGCGCTGCATTTTCAGAAATATTATGCCCAGGTCTCATTATTTTCCTAATTGGTGATCTTGGTGCGGGAAAAACAACACTCACGCGGGGTATTTTGCGCAAAATGGGCTATAACGGTATCGTTAAAAGCCCCACGTACAATTTAGTTGAGTTTTATAAATTTTCTAGGTTATACTTTTATCACTTTGATTTTTATCGATTCAACGACCCAAACGAATGGGAAGAGGCTGGCTTCCGCGAGTATTTTAACGCCAATTCAATCTGCATCGTTGAATGGCCGGAAAAAGCAGGGAAAATGTTGCCTGTTGCTGATATACAACTATCTATCCATATTGTAGAATTAGGTCGAAATATTGAAATTTATGCACCTACGGAGGCCGGAAAACGATGTCTAACACATTGGCGAGATTCAGAGAAAAACTGATCACGACAACTCGTGGCGACTATTTTCTGTCTACCGCAGTAAACTTTCTCACGTTAATACTGATTGTGGCGATTATGTCACTGTCTTTTTATAGCAAACCGGTGTTTGCTGAAACAAATGTAAGTGCTGTCCGCGTCTGGTCATCGCCTGATTATACCCGCTTTACCCTTGAGTCAGATAAGCTGATTAGCTATACCATCAGCATGTTGGACAGCCCTGGGCGTGTAGTTGTTGATCTAGAAGATGTTGTATTCTCTTCCGAACTAGAAAGCCTGCCTAATAAAATCAAAGACAATGACCCATTAATTCATAACGTACGTATCGGTCAATTTAAACCCTACGTTTTACGAATGGTACTTGATCTCAAGACTGCCGTCGTGCCACAAGCATTTGTGCTTGACCCTATGGACAACTTTGGCTATCGCTTGGTTATTGATATTTATTCGTCAGACAAAGCGGCGCGACTTGATTCTTTAGACACGCTTGTTAGTGAACTAATAAAACCCATTCAGAATTCACCGATTCACGACAACAACGCGACGCCAAAAACGCATCAATTTCCCGCTCCCCAAAATAAGCCAACGCCACCTCGTATTATCATTGTTGCTATTGATGCAGGTCATGGCGGTAAGGATCCAGGCGCGGAAGGCCATAAAGGCACGTATGAGAAACACATTACACTCGCCATTTCAAAAAAATTAAAAGCTAGAATTGATAAGGAACCCTATATGCGCGCTGTGTTAACGCGTGATGGTGATTATTTCGTATCGTTAGCTGATCGACGCACTAAAGCACGTAACCTAAACGCAGACTTATTCGTATCCATACATGCCGATGCTGCCCACCGAAAAAGCGCACATGGTTCCTCTGTTTACACACTGTCTGAACATGGCGCAACATCAACTGCTGCCAGTTGGTTGGCAAAACAAGAGAACAGTGTTGATAACACCTTGTTAAGTGGCGTAGATATACTCACAAAATCAGATGACGTTAGAGAAATGTTAATCAACCTATCTATGGATGCAGCGATTATTGACAGCCTTAAATTAGGTCAACACATTCTTACTGAAATTGGTGATTTTAATCACCTGCACAAGAAGAATGTTGAACAAGCGCCCTTTGCCGTACTTAAATCACCTGACATTCCTTCGATTCTTATCGAAACTGCATTTCTTAGCAATCCAAATGATGAAAAAAAACTAAAGACGAAAGCCTACCAAAACCAAATGGCAGACGCGTTATTTTCTGGAATTAAGCGTTATTTTGCCTCTAGCCCTGCATTAACACGCACAACAATCGCGCATAAAGAATAGTTATAATAGAAGCATAAAAACACAATGTATTAGTCTTTAAGAAAGTGTTGATTTATTCATGCTAACTGACGCAAACAATCAAAAATCTACCACTGCTTTTTATCAAATTAGCAACGATAACGAATCAACGCGTCTTATTCTGACTGGTGATTACACCCTGACCTCTCTGGAACGACAGATACAGCCGCTCACTACTGAACTTGCGCCCTATGTAAAAGACTCAAAAACTCACTGGGACTTAACTGAAATTAAGCAAATAGACGCCACAGGCATTGTATTACTGAGACAGATTTGGAATGCAAAGCGCCCTGAGCAGTTATCCTTGCGCCCAGAACAAGAGAAAATTTTTGAACGCCTGGAAAAAATACCCGCACCACCCACAACAACACCCCGAGATTTCCTATGGCCGATCATAGCAATGGGAAAGCCATCACTGTTACTTTGGCGACATCTCACAGGCATTATTACCCTCATCGGGCAATTATTTCTTGATGTCATATTTCTAATCAAGCACCCAAGGCATATTCCCTGGCGAGAAATTTCAGCAAATCTGTACCGCACTGGCGCACAAGCACTATTCATCACCGCATTGGTGGGCTTCTTAATTGGCATCGTATTGAGCTATCTTTCTTCCGAGCAATTACAAATGTTTGGTGCGGATATTTTTATCATCAACATACTCGGTGTCAGCATCATTAGAGAACTGGGTCCACTGTTAGCAGCGATTCTAGTAGCAGGACGCTCTGGTTCTTCCATGACGGCAAAATTAGGGGTTATGCGCGTCACTGAAGAATTAGACGCACTCAAAGTGATGGGTATCTCACATAGCCAACGACTTGTCTTGCCTAAAATCATTGGTCTTGGTATCGCCATGCCTTTATTAGTTTTATGGACCAGCGCAATTGCTCTGATAGGTGGCATGTTGGCAGCAGAAATACAATTGGGCCTTAGCTATCAATACTTTCTGAACGCCCTACCCGATGCTGTACCGATTGCCAATTTATGGTTGGGGCTTGGAAAAGGCGTTGTTTGTGGCATGACTATTGCACTCATCGCCTGCCACTTCGGGTTACGGATTAAACCCAATACTGAAAGCTTGGGTGGAGGAACAACGCGTTCAGTTGTTACTGCGATAACCGTTGTCATCATTATTGATGCCATATTTGCTATCGTATTTTCTGACATCGGGATCATGTAAGACTAATATCATGACAAACGAAGACTGCATAATAGAAGTTAAAGGATTGCATACACATTTCGGTGATTATATTGTCCACAGCGACATAAATCTATGCGTACATCATGGCGAGGTCTTATCACTAGTTGGCGGATCTGGCAGCGGTAAAACGGTATTGTTACGACAGATACTCGGACTTGAGGAACCAACTCGCGGAACAGTCAAAACTTTTGGTTGCGCAAGAAATGAGTGTAATTACGAGCAATCAAAAAGTTTACGCAATCAATCCGGGATATTATTCCAAAATGGCGCGTTATTTAGTGCATTATCTGTTTATGATAATATTGCTTTACCTCTGCGTGAATTACGCACGCTCGACGAATCTTTCATTCGTGATTTAGTCATGCTGAAGCTTGATATGGTTGCCATTGACGCACAGCACGCCAATAAAATGCCGGCTGATTTATCGGGTGGCATGATTAAACGCATCGCATTAGCACGCGCTTTAGCGCTGGATCCTGAATTATTATTTTTGGACGAGCCGACCGCAGGATTAGATCCACAGCTTAGCCAAAGCTTTGTCCAATTAATACAAACATTGCGTGTCGAAATGAAGCTAACAGTTGTCATGATAACGCACGATCTTGATACCTTGGCCGCATTGTCTGACCGGATTGCCGTATTGGCAGAAAAGAAAATTGCTGCGATTGGTAATTTACAAGAAATAAGTAACCTCCATCATCCATTTATCAACAGTTTTTTTATGGGTAAAAAATATGATGAAACGATACAATAACAAAAAAATATTTGAGAGATAACTTGGAAAACCGTTCCCATGCCCTTATTGCTGGCTTATTTGTAATTACATTAAGTATCACTGTTGCATTGATCGCTCAGTGGTTTAGTGGCGACTCCATCGTCAGGAATAATTACCTCGTCTATACAAATGAATCTGTCTCAGGTCTGAACCCACAGGCAGCTGTTCACTATCGTGGCGTCAATATTGGCAAGGTTGAGTCTATCTACTTTAATCCAAAAAACGCAAATGAGATTCTCATTGAAATCTCTGCCGACCGAAGTGTGACGCTTAACAATACTGCTTTTGCCATAATGGAATATCAAGGCCTAACCGGTTTAACGTACATTCAATTAAATGACAACCTCGAGGCGCTAAAAATTGACAATTTTAAACTGGAGCCAATTCATGGTAATGCACGCATCCCTATGCATCGTTCTTTTCTGGATGAAATGACAGGATCAGGTCAAGATTTAATCCGAAATATAAATAAAACTGTTGTCGAAATAAACCATCTACTTGGCAAGAATAATCAAAAACAAATCTCTGAAATCATTACCGACATCAATAATGCAACCAGTCGTTTTGACGATCTTTTCGATCCATCAAGACTCGATAACATGAAGCTATCGAGTATTACAACTGAGCTCGACAGCCTACTGAAAAAGACCAACTTTATTGCATCAAAGGTGAATGAAGACGGCGGTCTTATCGACAGTTTAGCGCTAAGTGCTGAAGCACTAGCAGATGCCGTACCAAAGCTTAACCAAATTAGTGACGGAATTTTACGAAGCACGCAAAATTTGGATCGTACGCTGCGTCAGTATGAAGAACAGCCACAAAGCATATTATTTGGTAAACAGCCTTCACTACCCGGCCCTGGTGAAGATGGATTTATGCCGCCAGAGGTTACTCAATGAAAAAATCATTAATTGCACTATCCCTGCTTATACTAACGGGGTGTGCACTAACACCACAACCCACTCCACCCATAGCTATATATGATCTTGGTTTGACGCCAACACACGCTGAATCCGGCGTAACAAAACAATCATCCGCTCCATTACCGAGGTTATTGATTACGGATATAACCTCGCCAGTATGGCTTGATAATCAAGCCATACATTATCGTTTAGCCTATCATAATCCTGCACAACTTTATTCCTATGCCAATAGCCGCTGGGCAGCTGTGCCGGCGGCATTGCTCACACGACGAATTAACAACTATATCAAAGCAAATACTGAATATAAGATTGTCAGTTCAGTTGATGGCGTACAAGCAGAATATGCTTTGCACGCTATTTTAGAAGATTTTTCACAGATTCATGAAGCTACCGATAAAAGCCATGCCAATATCCACTTAAACGTTACCTTAATTGAACGCCGTACCCGTTCTTTGCGTGCGCAACGTAAATTCATAATACATAAAACGGCATCTACTACTAATGCAGCGGGTGCCGTTTATGCCTTAATCGAAGCCAGCAACCAATTAAATTATGAAGTTACAGATTGGCTCACCAATGAATTGGCCGCTAAAAAATAGTGACCCGCGCTAAAAGTTAATAACCATCAGAAACTCATGTGTTAGTATCCATTCTTTCATTGTTTAAGTTATATTTCGTGCGCCCTTTCTGCATTTCATTGCTTGTTATCTTATTACTTAGCGCATGCGGCTTAAAAGCGCCTCTTTATATGCCTGAAGATAATCCACCAGCCCAATCACCCCAAGATGAAGCAACAGGCTTATGAGTGGTTTTCCATCTTTTGAATATCGAGATAATGAGCTTCACGTCGAATCTGTCCCTTTAAGTCGTATTGCCAAGACATTTGACACACCATGCTATGTTTACTCAAAAAAGGTAATTACTGACGCGTATCAAGCATTTGATACTACATTTACAGATAACGATCATCTCATTTGTTATTCCGTTAAAGCAAACGCTAATATTGCTATTCTTAACCTACTGGCACGTCTTGGCTCCGGTTTTGATATTGTTTCCGGCGGAGAACTTCAGCGCGTATTAAAAGCAGGTGGCGACCCAGGTAAAATTGTTTTCTCAGGTGTCGGTAAAAATACCGAGGAAATGCGACTAGCGCTGGCAGCCAAGATTCTTTGCTTTAATGTGGAATCCGAAGCGGAATTGGACGCACTAAATCAAATAGCGGCTGAAATGGGGCAAATCGCATCAGTGAGTCTACGCGTTAATCCTGATGTCGACGCAAAGACTCACCCTTATATTTCAACAGGGCTTAAAGAAAATAAATTTGGCATCCCGATTGATGATGCAGAACGTATCTACACAACTTCTCAAGGGTTAAAACACATACGTTTCACAGGACTAGATTGCCATATCGGTTCACAACTCACTGAGCTTGGGCCTTTTGCTCAAGCAAGCGACAGAATTCTAAGTTTGGTCAACCGCATAGAATCTAAAGGTATTGAAATCGAACACCTTGATTTAGGTGGTGGATTAGGTATTCGCTATCATGATGAAGAGCCACCATCCATTCAAGAATATGTAGAATCACTATGTGCCAACATAAGTCAACTTAACAAACGTATCTTAATTGAACCCGGTCGCGCATTAATTGGCAATGCTGGCTTATTATTGACCCGTGTCGAATACCTAAAACAAACCCCAGACAAAAACTTCGCAATTGTTGATGCGGCTATGAATGACCTAATGCGCCCCGCCTTGTATGATGCTTATCATGAGATATTACCCGTCATTAAAAACGACGCTAACAAAGAGACTTACCAAATAGTCGGCCCCATTTGTGAAACAGGTGATTTCCTTGGGCATGACAGGGAACTGAACTTAACGAGCGGCGATATCCTTGCCGTCATGTCTTCAGGTGCTTATGGCATGAGCATGAGTTCCAATTACAATACGCGCCCCCGTGTCGCCGAAGTTATGATTGATGGTGATGACGTTCATCTCATACGAGAACGTGAAACAATTGATCACTTAATCGCGACTGAAAAAACATTGCCTTAAAGATTAAATATCAATCATAACAAGATGAATAATAAAATAATTTACTATTTATAATAAGATTTTTTTAAACCATTTGTGTAGCAACATGCTGTATTGATCAATAATTATACTTGTAATGACAAGCCTCTCTCGCACTGAAGATGAACAATATCAAGAATACATTTTGCAAGGTGTTTCACGTACTTTTGCGTTGACCATCCCGCAACTGCCCATTGCATTACGCCAAGTGATTGGCAACGCCTATCTCTTGTGTCGAATTACAGACACCATTGAGGATGATAACGCTTTAAATTTAGAGCAAACACGTGAATTTTCTGAGATGTTCAGCGACGTTGTGAGTGGAAATATTCCTGCGGAGAAATTTGCCAGTGAATTATTTCCTTTACTCTCTGACCACACCATTCCTGCTGAGCACAACCTAATCAAGAACACACCATCCGTTATTCGTCTCACACATAGTTTCAATCCTTCCCAGCGCAAAGCACTTGAACGCTGTGTATGTATTATGGGCCGTGGCATGACGGATTACCAAGAATCAGAAACCCTGGAAGGCTTAAAAGACCTAGCTGCAATGAATCAATATTGTTACTATGTTGCGGGTGTTGTGGGTGAAATGTTGACGGAGCTATTCTGCGATTATTCCAGCGAGATTAATCGCAATAAACCTGAATTAATGGCGCTTTCTGTGTCGTTTGGTCAAGGCCTGCAAATGACCAATATTCTTAAAGACATATGGGATGACAGAAAACGCGGCGCTTGTTGGTTACCACAAGAAATTTTTGAAAAAAAAGGATTTATTCTTGGCGAACTACAACCCGGGCAGGTAGACGTCAGATTTCAGAACGGGCTGGGCGAGCTGCTAGGTATTGCCAAGGAACATTTGCAAGATGCTTTAACTTATACCTGTATGCTCCCGCCCGAAGAAAAAGGCATACGTAAATTCTGCTTATGGGCGTTGGGAATGGCTGTTCTAACTTTGAATAAAATTAACCGACACCGTGATTTTAATGACGGCATTCAAGTCAAAATCACTCGTCGTAGTGTAAAAACAACAATCTTGATGACCAGTCTATTCGCCAGTAATAATTGGGCATTAAAACAATTATTTTCAGTTACTTCTAGAAACCTACCTGACTCAAATCACGCTGAAAAACCTGCAACTATTAACACATAATGCATTTGATGAAGAAAATAACACAATGAAGTCATTAGTCACTGGTGCAAATGGATTTCTTGGCTCTGCGGTCATGCACTGCTTACTTAAAAAAGGCCATGACGTAAGGGTAATTGTCAGAAAAGGTAGTGATAGACGTAACATTGAGAATCTACCCATTGAAGCCATTGAGGGTGATTTGCGTGATGTGACTTCCCTGAAAGCGGCCGTTAAAAATTGCGATAACCTCTTTCATGTTGCTGCAGATTACCGCCTCTGGGTTCCAGATCCAAAAACTATGTATGACATTAATGTAAAAGGAACAAAAGATCTAATACTCGCTGCTGCCGAAGCTGGCGTTAGTCGCATGATTTATACAAGTAGTGTTGCCACTTTGGGACTTAATAGTGATGGCACACCATCTAATGAAGACACACCATCCAATATAGAAACCATCGCCGGACACTATAAGCGATCTAAATTTGTTGCCGAGCAAACAGTAAAGCAGCTAATTGTCGACCATCAACTGCCCGTTATTATCGTCAATCCATCAACCCCCATTGGACCACGTGATGTCAGACCCACGCCAACAGGCCGCATCGTAGTTGACACATTGCTTGGTAGAATGCCCGCGTATGTCAATACGGGTCTAAATGTTGCCCATGTTGACGATATTGCTTATGGTCATCTATTAGCACATGAGAAAGGGGTAATAGGCGAACGTTACATACTGGGCGGTGACGATCTAACACTACTACAAATACTCGAGATAATTGACACAATTAACAACAAACCAGTAAAAAGAATCAGTCTTCCAATATCACTCATGCTACCTATCGCATGGACAATGGAAAGAATCTCAATGGTAACCAATAAAGAACCTCGTGCAACGATAGACAGCATCCGTATGGCCAGTAAATTAATGTTCTTTTCCAGCGACAAAGCAAAATCAAAACTAGGCTACCAATATCGCCCCGCAACAGAAGCACTGAATGATGCGGTGATATGGTTTAAAGAGAATGGTTACTGTGACTAAATCACCACAGCACTCATATAAGGCTACCACACCCATGAACCGCAAGAGCGATTGCTGGGAATAAATTTGCTTAAATTAGTACAGTAGGGATTCGACCCATTGTGGCCATTCGCACCATATTACCAAATGACAGCATAACAAGAATAAGCGGACAGCCGATTCTGTTGGGTCAACTCAACCACTGGGAGAATTGATGATGACGCACTAATTCGTGCCAATCGCTTACTTGCATTATTTCTCAGACTAGCGCAATAAATCACCTTAACTATTGGATAAAATTTAATGAGTTTTCTAAAATTAACCCACCCAATATGGAATGGCGTTGAAAAGTCAGTTATGTTCAATTAGTGGAAGGATAAGGAATGGTAGAATGAAGTGAAGGTGCAAATGATGTGTATTGTCAAATATGGAGTGATGCATGCTGATTTTCATGGGGTCCAAGATTTCATAAAAATTAAATAAAGTAGAACATATGATGCTTATTTTCAAGCCCGAAAAAGAGTCATCAGACTTGCTCTATTGCTAGATATGGTTGAGCGCATAAACCGGTAGATTGACTACAAGAATGTGATGTTATTAAATATGGGCTAATAAAAAGGGGTGTGAAGTTATGACTTTGAAGGGATCAATTAAGGAGTTCGGACTTTACTTAGGCAACAATGAATCTATTATTGATTTAAATCACAAGCATTTAGCTGACAAAATTTTGCTGCATTGGGGATATGGAGAATTCTATCCTTTTATCAACAAACTAGTAGTTAATGATCAAGACAGAAAAAGAAATGGGTTTTCTATTGATGTTATGACAGAGTTATATAAATTAAGCGAAATACATGAACGATTATTTCCTAAAAAATCCCGCAGAATTGGAGAAATGTAGCGTAAGTAAAAGTTGAGTTGGGCAATCGGTGGGGTGGCGATAGAAAATCAAGAATCAAAGTTTTGCCTCTTGATTCGAACGATGTAAAACACACAAGCCATATAACCGCCCAAAAAGCCAGGTTCGGCAAAAAAAACCGCTATGCTCTCACACAGCGGCTACTCGTTATCATATAACGATCTTTCGAGTTGAGGTTTCTGTTTAGGGTAGGAATTTCTTCTGCTTTAGTATTTATTCAACTCGTGGATTAAGCAAAGTTCAATGTTTGTTAATGACGAATGATAAAATGCGCACAACATAGGCCATGCTCTAAGATACCGAAAATTAAGCGTGTTGTGCCAAACTTGAATTCCTATAAAACGTTCGTTTAACAAGACACTACCGCCTTATCCTTCCCTAACATCCGGATCAACTAAATCTGAAAAATAAGACTCATCCATACATACGGTAAATTTTCAACTCGAAAAATAAAAAAAGACCGATTTCTATTTCATTAACTTTTATACTTATAAATATAAAAGTTAGGATTTACTAAATGACCGCTTTTTAAGGTTGACCAGCCATTCACTGGAAACTGGTAACAGAATGTTTGTGGCCGATGCTGCCTATTGATAGAAATCATAGGCTACGTGAGCTAGGCCCGATTTTATGGATGGATAAGCGCTATAATTATGTAATGATTTAACTGCAAACGTAAAACTACTCGGCGAAATGATCGATTAGACTACAACCAAAAAGGAAGTGAGAAAAGAGGCTTAATAGAAATTGCACCTGAATTCTATTGAACTTCAATGAGTTGTCTCTTTACTTCTTTTCTTTTTCCTGAAATAGATAAATAATACAATGAAAACAATACTGTGTAAGATGGTGCCCAGAAGAGGACTCGAACCTCCACACCCGAAGGCACATGGACCTGAACCATGCGCGTCTACCAATTCCGCCATCTGGGCAATGCAGCACCCTGATCAGGATGCTGAAGAACGCGTAATTCTATAGGAAACCGCTATTTTGTCAATTAAGAAGCAGCCAAAAAAACGTACTCTCGACCCAAATTATGAGCGTGAAAAAGCCTTATATGGCACGCCTTTACCGAGCCGAGAATATATACTGCAAATCATGAAAGAACAGGGTATTCCACTGACGGACAAAGTGTTGCAGCGTTTACTTGGCGTTAAGGTAAAAGAGCAGGAATTTTTTAGTCGCCGGTTAGCAGCCATGGTTCGTGAAGGCCAGATCATGCGTAATCGCAAAGGCGATCTTTGCATGATGGAAAAGCTGTCGTTGATTAAAGGCAAGGTACATGGCCATGCGGATGGATTTGGTTTTTTAATTAGCGATGATGAACCATCGGATCTATTTTTAAGCCCTAAAGAAATGAGCAAGGCACTGCATGGCGACTTAGTCATGGTACGCGAAACCGGAATGGATAGGCGCGGACGTAGAGAAGCAAGTATTGTAGAAGTACTAGAGCGTGCCAACACACAGTTGGTTGGCAGATTACATAATGACCATGGTATCTTGTCAGTGGAAGCTGAAAACCGGCGCATTACGCAGGATTTCTTGATTCCAAAAGACAAGTCCATGGGTGCTAAAGCGGGACAGGTCGTAATCGTCAAAATTATTCAACAGCCCAGCAAACGCTCGCAACCTATCGGTCATATCATTGAGATTTTGGGTGATTACACCGCGCCGGGCATGGAGATTGAAATTGCTTTGCGCAAACATGATCTACCTTACGAATTCTCGCCAGCGGTTGATAAGCTTTCCGCTAAATTTTCAAAACGTATTTCGAAGAAAGAAATGGAGGCAAGGGAAGATATTCGCCATTTGCCATTGGTAACCATCGATGGTGAAGATGCACGTGACTTTGATGATGCGGTATATTGTGAGAAAGACGGCAAGGGTTACAAGCTATACGTTGCGATTGCGGATGTTAGCTATTATGTACAAAGTAATGATGTATTAGATAGCGAGGCGTTTGAACGCGGCAATTCCGTTTATTTCCCACGACGTGTCATCCCGATGCTGCCTGAGATACTGTCTAACGATTTATGTTCGCTCAAACCCAGATGCAATCGCTTGTGCATGGTATGCGAGATTCGCTTTAAAGCGAATGGTGAGGTGCTTGATTATCGATTTTATCCGGCAGTCATGTATTCTCATGCACGACTCACTTACAACAAAGTGGCGGCAATGTTGGAAAATACTAACAGCAAAGAGGCCAAGCAATATGCCAAAGTATTGCCGCATGTGCAGTTATTACACAAACTATATAGCGTCTTATTAAAAACGCGCAAAAAACGTGGCGCAATCGATTTTGACACGATTGCCACTCAAATGATTTTTAACAGCCATGGGAAAATAGAGAAAATTGAGCAAATTAAACGTAATGAGGCACATCGTTTAATCGAAGAATGTATGTTGGCCGCAAATGTCTGCGCCTCAGATTTTCTACAAAAACACGAACAACCGGCAATTTATCGCATTCATGAAGGTCCAACCCCTGAGAAACTTGAAGTATTACGCAATTTTCTTAAGGAATTTGGTCTGCAACTGGGCGGCAAAGACAATCCTCATGCAAAAGATTACGCTGAAACACTGAGTAAAATTAAAGACAGGCCAGATGCTAGTCTGCTACAAACAGTCATGCTTAGGTCACTACGTCAAGCCGTCTACAGCCCTGAAATAATCGGACATTTTGGGCTGGCTTATGAGTCCTACACTCACTTCACCTCCCCCATTCGGCGTTACCCTGACTTACTTATACATCGTGCCATTAAAGCGCTCATCAAAGGCAATACCTATGCACCCGGTAACTGGCAAGAACTCGGCATGCATTGCTCTCAAACTGAACGACGTGCCGATGATGCCACTCGCGATGTGGAAGCATGGCTCAAATGTTTTTATATGCAGGATAAAATTAGCGAATGCTTTGACGGTGTCATCAGTAGCGTAACGGGGTTTGGGCTTTTCATCGCGCTTGACAATATTTATGTGGAAGGTCTGATACATATCTCCGAATTACCCAGCGATTATTTTCATTTTGACGCCACTAAACATACGTTAAAAGGTGAGCGCACTGGCAAACAATACCGCCTGGGTGATCGACAGCGCGTCAAGCTGGTACGTGTAGATTTAGAAACGAGCAAGATTGATTTTGTGTTAGCCGACACTGATAAGACGGCCCAAACTAAAAGATCACCTACCAAAGCGAAGACGTTTAGCAAGACACACAGTAAAGCAAGAAAAACGAACAAGTCGCCTAAAGCAACCAAAAGTAAAGTAGATAAAACTAATCAATCAAGCAAAAAACGCATCAAAAAATCAAAATAACATACAATGCACGGTTATTTGCTAAGAAAGCGCTAATTTGACAAGTTTCGTCATTTCCATCAAGCGCCTAATTCATTATTTTTTAAGAGAAACATGTCTAACACTCGCCTCATATTTGGATTTCATGCAGTTATCAGCCGTTTACGGCAGAACCCTGACAGCGTCAAAGAAATCTTTCTTGATGCCACCCGTCGCGACCAACGGGCGCGTGATTTAATTAAGCTTGCTAAATCTGAAAATATTCGCCTCATCGCTTGCGACAACGCACGGCTTGATAATATGGTTGGCAGTCGTCGGCATCAAGGCGTAACTGCCAATATTGACGCCACACGTCATCATGTGAGTATTGATGATGTACTTGAAACACTGGACGAACCTGCAAGACTACTGGTCCTAGATGGCATTCAAGACCCACATAATTTAGGTGCCTGTTTACGTGTTGCCGATGCATTTGGTGTTCATGCCGTTATTGCGCCCAAGGATCGTGCCGTCGGTTTAACCGCTGCCGTACATAAAGTAGCCAGTGGTGCTGCGGATACCGTGCCATTTATTCCCGTGACTAATTTAGCACGCACGCTACGAGAATTAAAACAGCACGGCATACGGATCATCGGCACCGATGCTGATGCAGATACGGCACAAGACCTAAACAGGCTTAGCTTGAGCGGACCTGTTGCTTGGGTGCTTGGTGCCGAGGGGGAAGGAATGCGACGACTGACACGTGAAACATGCGACCAACTAACACGTATACCCATGCTGGGCACTGTCGAGAGTCTTAATGTATCAGTCAGTGCTGGAATTTGCTTATTTGAAACACACCGACAACAATTATTAGCACATTCAACGGCTGCGACACATGCCGTTTAACCGACACCATGTCTCTACAGATAGCAATGAGAAATAGCCTGTTTCAATCGTTAATCTTACAAACTTAACCAACCATAGTCTCGCTATAATAGCGGCTGTATAAACATATTCCTGCCATGACATCGTTTGAACAACCTGATTTTAAGAACCACTTTGCCAAGCTACTACAACTTGCAGCAAGTAAAGTCGCCGCGCCTGATTCAACCGCACGTATTGAGCTGACACGTACCAAGCAAACCAATCATGGCGATTACTCCTGCAACTTGGCCATGCAATTGGCCAAACCTTTGCGTAAAAATCCTCGTGAAATAGCAACCTTACTGATCGAAGCATTGCCGGACTCTCCTTATCTTGAAAAAGTCGAGATTGCGGGTGCTGGATTTATCAATCTATTTCTTAAAGTTTCGGCAAAGCAACAAATCATTGCCAATATATTCCAAAGTGGCAATCAATTTGGCCACAGCAATGCCCATATCGACAAGAAAATTCAAATTGAGTTTGTTTCAGCCAATCCGACCGGGCCTCTACATGTTGGGCACGGGAGAGGTGCGGCATTTGGGGCTAGTCTTGCCAATTTACTGAGCGCCGTCGGTTATTCTGTCTCACGCGAATATTATGTCAACGACGCAGGGCGGCAAATGGATATTCTGACGCTTTCTACTTGGCTGCGCTACCTTGAATTGCATGACATCACTATCCCCTTCCCTAGCAATGCTTATCAGGGTAAGTATGTTCGCGATATGGCGCAATTAATTAAACAAGCTCATGCTAATCGTTATGTTCACCAGCCGGATTTAATGTTACAGAATTTACCTTTACCCGACCAAGATGGCGTCATTGATATTGAAGCACAGCTAAATCAACTCATCGCCAATAGCAAAGAAATTCTGGGACAAGATCATGCTTATATTCATAATTTTGTATTAACAGAGCAACTGGGTGATTGTCGCAATGATTTAATGGAATTTGGTGTCGTATTTGAGAATTGGTTTTCCGAACAATCACTATTTGACAATGGATTGGTGGCACACGCTGTTGAGTTGCTTGAAAAAAAGAATTACTTATATCAGCAAGATGGCGCAAGCTGGTTTCGTTCCACTGATTTCGGTGACGAGAAAGACCGCGTTGTGCAACGTGAAAATGGGCAATTCACGTATTTCGCATCTGATATTGCTTATCACCTGAATAAATTTGAACGCGGCTTTGATCAAGTAATCGACGTATGGGGCGCCGATCACCACGGCTATATACCACGTGTTAAAGGCGCGATTCAGGCATTGGAAATGGACCCGGAGAGATTAGAAGTTGCCTTGGTTCAATTTGCCGTGTTGTACCGTGATGGAAAAAAAGTATCAATGTCTACGCGTTCTGGTGAATTTGTTACGCTGAGAGAATTACGCAAAGAAGTCGGTAATGATGCCGCACGATTTTTTTATGTCATGCGTAAAAGTGACCAGCACCTGGATTTTGATTTAGATTTAGCTAAATCACAAAGCAATGACAACCCCGTCTATTACGTACAATATGCCCATGCCAGAGTTTGCAGTGTGGTATCACAATGGGACGAGGATGTCGCAACACTTCACGATATCAATACTAAATCACTAACCAGTCCGATGGAACTGGCATTACTACAGAAGTTGATTGATTTTCCTGATATTATCGAATCAGCAGCAAAAGAATATGCGCCTCACATGGTTGCCTTTTATCTGAGAGATTTGGCCAGTGAGTTTCATAGTTACTATAATGCAACCCGTTTTCTCGTACCTGAAATACCCATTCGGCTTGCTCGCCTGGCATTAATCGCATCGACGCGGCAAGTTTTATGTAATGGATTAGCGCTTCTGGGAGTTAGTGCTCCAGAGAAAATGTAACTGATTAGATTAACCAAAAAGGAATTCCATGAGTCGCGATTACAAATCCAACAAGCCAACAAAAAAAAACAAGAAAAGTAGTGGGCCATTACTTCTTGGAATACTTATCGGCTATGCGCTGGGTCTGATGAGTGCTATTGGTATTTGGATGTATATCAGTGAATCGCCTAGTCCGTTTCTAGCGTCTGAGAAAAAATCAGCCAGCAATAAGACGGTATTTGATCCTATCAGATCGCCGTTAGACTCACAAATAGTAAACACTGAAGAAAATGTTATTGCTGAAGTTGACACAAAAAATAAATTTGATTTCTATGACATTCTGCCTGGTGTTGACGAGCCAGCCTATGAACAAGCACCCATACCAGCCGCCCAAGTGCCAACACCCATAGCGCCGCCTATTAGCCCAACAATTACACCACGACCTGAAAAGCCTGTAGAAAGCATGCAAATGGAACATTACTTTCTTCAGGCAGGCTCTTTCAGAAGTACAAATGACGCAGAGAGTCAAAGAGCTAAGCTTGCATTATTGGGTGTCGTTGCAGATATTCAATCAGCCGATCTAGCTGAGAGAGGTATCTGGTACAGGGTTCGAGTCGGACCTTTTATTAGGATGACTAAAGTGGAAGAAGTGCGCGCTTCTCTGCAACTTAATGGTATTGATACACATTTCATTAAAGTAAGTGGAAATCTGTAAGATTATTTGTCATCAGAAAAGCACAATATGAATTTAAATAATGTCATCGTCACTTTATCAACACTGATCCGCACTGAACTCTCTGATACACGCGCAGACATTGTTGAGAGGAATGACTACATCGTCCTCTCTAACCCAAGAGATTAGTCATATGGCAACAGAAGTAATAATCTTTGGCGCAGGCTGTTTTTGGGGGGTCGAAGCAACCTTTCGTAAAATTAAAGGTGTGCTCAATGTGACTTGTGGCTATTCGGGTGGCCATACTAACAATCCGACCTATAACGACGTATGTACGGGAACAACGGGGCATGCTGAAGTTGTCCTTGTAGAATATGATATGGATCAAATCACCTTTCAACAGTTACTTGAAATATTTTGGAACTGTCATGACCCAACGACGCTTAACCGTCAAGGGCCAGATATTGGCACGCAGTACCGATCTACTATCTTTTTTTATACGCCCGAGCAAGAGGCAATAGCAAAGCGATCGAAAGAAGCATTACAAAAGCAACTGCAAACAAAAAATCTAACTATTGCTACAGAAATTAAACTGGTTTCTATATTTTATCCAGCTGAAGAATATCACCAACGTTATATTGAAAAGAATAGCCACCATTAAAGTCTTACTGATTCGATCTTAGCCAAATAGATAATGAGATAATATATTTCAAATTAAAGTACTATTTCGCAAAAAAACGAAAGATATTTTCGTAACTATCTCTATAATCGACAACTATTACCATTTAAAGTCAGATTAAAAGCAGTGCAAAATAAAACACAGCCAAATACGAAAGATTTAAAAACTAGTACGCTGAGCAGTGAAAGCAACGTCACTGCGAAAGATAATTTGGTATCAGCTATATGCAACGACCCAGATCTCCCGGCATTTGGCAGCGCGATCTCTCGTGTCGTACAGCTATCTTCCTCTGATGACGAGTCTATAAGACAACCCGCCTATTTGGTATTGTCTGATGTTTCGCTGACGAAAAAAATGCTAAGTTTATCGAACTCTGTTACTTTTCGTGCTACATCAGGACAAGTTGTGACAAGTATTTCTCGAGCCATTTTTCTACTGGGATTTGATACCGTTAAAACCTACGCACTCGCCATAATTCTGGTTGATGGTATGTCCGGCAAGAAAGCTGAATGTGTGCGCAATGAATTAACCCAGGCATTAGTAGCCAACATGGTCGGCCGCGAACTCGCCAAATGCAGTTACTTCAAGGATGCTAAAGAAATCGCCATCGCCGCGTTATTTAAAAATATTGGCCACTTGTTGATTACATCACATGACCACAAGTTATATCTGGAGATGATGAAATTAATTGAAAGCGGCACCCACACAGAAGCGGAAGCTTCAATGGAAGTACTGGATTTCAATCTTGACTCCTTCACTGAAACTATCTTAGAAAAATGGGATATTCCTACCAGCATCATCCGTTCTATCAAAGCACCACCTCCTGGCGTATTGAGACCACCCAAAACGCGACAAGAATGGTTGCAACAAGCAGCTGAATTAAGTGAATCTGCTATACCACTTATACTAAAGCAGACGAATCCTGATGAAATCGCCATGGATGTCACACTGCTGAGGCGTTTTGGAGAAGCATTAAATCTCGATCGAAAAAAATTCAATAAATTGATAATTGATGCTACTGAGGAGACAAGTCCAACCGCGGATACACAAGCTGAAGAAGATGTTTTAAATGACTTATTTTTACCTGATGTTGAAGCAGAAAAATCAATAGTAACTGAGTACCATCCCAGCGGTAAGCCATTCAATGCACAAGAACAACTCTTAGCCGGCGCCCAAGAAATCGCAGAGATGATGGCTTCTCAAGACTACAAAATTAATGACCTATTTTTGCTCGTCTTGAAAATACTATATAACAGCCTAGGTTTCCGTTTTGTGACGATTTGTCTAAAAGATATCAAAAACAATCGATACCGATCACGTTATTCCCTCGGTGAAAATAACGCTGAAATCCAACGAAATTTTATTTTCCCTACTAGTTCATCGACTGATAGATTTAGTCTCTCAATAAAGAGAGGTGTGGACTTGATGATATCAGATGCTTCAACTAAAAAAGTACGTGATATGATCCCCCGATGGCATCGTTCATTATTGACAGATGCACGTAGCTTTATCTACTGCCATTGGTCGTCAATGACAGGCCGATCGGCATATTTTATGACGATAGAAAACAAGTCGCACCTGAAGATATCACCACAGATGAAATGAAAATTATTAAAGCTTTAAAACGTCGGATTATGACGGCGTTAAGTTCACAATAATAAATATTGACTAATTGCCCGAACAAATATGACGACAATAACTGGTTGCTTATTTATTATTAGTGCCCCTTCTGGCACAGGAAAAACGAGCTTAGTAAAAGCATTGCTAGCCATAGACCCTCAAATTAATCTATCGATTTCACATACCTCTCGCTTGCCACGACCCAGCGAAGTCAATGGTAGCGACTATCACTTCATCAGTGAATCAGATTTCAAACAAATGGAACAGCGTGGTGACTTCCTTGAAAGTGCCGAGGTATATGGTAATTTTTATGGCACATCACAAAGATGGATAAATGAGACTACCAATGCTGGCCGTGATATTTTGTTGGAAATTGACTGTCAGGGCGCCGAACAGGTTCATCGCTGTTTTCCACAATCAATTAGTATTTTTATACTTCCACCCTCTTCAAAAACACTTGCTTCTCGCCTAAATAAACGCGGACAAGATGACCTCGACGTTATCAACAAAAGACTCGCGGCGGCTAGTGAAGAAGTCAACCATATAAACGAGTTTGATTATGTTATCATCAACAATGAATTAGACAACGCACTTAAAGACCTGACCAGCATTGTACGGGCAGAGCGTTTGAGATTAGCGCGACAACTTGTTAATCACAACAAGTTAATTTCTGACTTAAAAGATTTCCCTTAATATTTTCTAACCAAATAGCGATTAAAATTATGGCACGTATTACTGTTGATGATTGTTTAAAGAGAATTCCAAATCGGTTTGATATGACACTGACTGCCACTGCGCGTGCTAGACAATTAGCCGTTGGCGCCACACCAATGATTGAGGCGGGACGTGATAAACCGACTGTCATTGCATTACGTGAACTAGCTCAAGGCAAAATTGATATAGACATACTCAACCCTACGCCTAGTATTTAAATTTTCTAACACAATCCATAACCATCAATTAGCTTTACATTGTGAATTCACTAACTTCGACTAACTGAGAATTAATGCGTTAAATACTATTGCTTATTATTTTAATCCTTTAAGATAATAAGCCTTTCATCTGTTAAAACGCTTGTCAATAGCTCATCAGATGATACATTCTGAAGCGTACGCTTCATTGATATACACCTTAATAATATCGTTGAAGCTAGTTTAAAAAAACGCCGACCAAGCAACTACTATGCCTGAAGCAGAACTTTTATTTCAAGAAGCATCCAAATATCTTAAGCAAGAAGATATTACTCAACTTAGAAATGCTTACGAATTTAGCCAAGGCGCCCATTTAGGCCAATTCCGAAAATCTGGAGAACCCTATATTTCGCATCCCTTAGCCGTCGCGAGAATCCTTGGCAATCTCCACTTAGATGTCCACACACTTGCCGCAGCGCTACTACATGATGTCGTTGAAGACACGCACATTTCCAATACTGAAATTAGCGAACGATTTGGTGAAACCGTCGCTGAATTAGTAGAGGGTGTTTCTAAGCTCGATAAAATAGAATCACAGACTGCTATAGAGGCTCAGGCTGGCAATTTCCGTAAAATGCTACTTGCAATGGCACGAGATGTACGTGTCATACTCATCAAGTTAGCTGACAGACTGCACAATATGTATACGCTTGATGTGATGCGTTCAGACAAGCAACGCCGCATTGCAAGAGAAACATTAGAGATCTATGCACCCATCGCGCATCGATTAGGGTTGAATAATATTTATCAAGAGTTACAAGACCTTGGACTTCGTTATTCTTACCCCACACGTTACAAAGTATTGATTAAAGCAACTAAGGCGGCGCGCGGAAATCGCCGTGAAGTCGTTGGCAAAATCCTTGATGCCATCACAGAAAGATTGCAGGATGCCGGATTGGATGCCAAAGTAAGTGGACGTGAAAAGCATCTCTACAGCATTTATTCAAAAATGGTAGATAAGCACTTGACCTTCTCCGAAATATTGGACATCTATGGGTTTCGTGTCGTTGTAGAAGACATTCCATTGTGTTACGTGGCAATGGGTGCGCTACATGGTCTTTACAAGCCCATACCCGGAAAATTTAAGGATTACATCGCGATTCCTAAAGCAAACGGCTATCAGTCGTTGCACAGCACCTTATTTGGTCCATATGGCATCCCCATTGAAATACAAATTCGCACAGCGGAAATGCATCGTATTGCCGAAGCTGGGGTAGCTTCACACTGGCTTTACAAAAGTTTCGACGCGGATATTGACGACCTGCACATGAAAACCAATCAATGGTTACAAGGCTTGTTGGAAACATTGAGCGACGCCTCGGATTCTTCAGAATTTCTTGAACACCTTAAAATTGATTTATTTCCTGGAGATATCTATGTCTTCACACCGCAAGGAAAAATTTTGTCCTTGCCAAGAGGATCGACCCCGGTTGACTTCGCCTATGCCGTTCATACCGATATTGGCAATTGCTGTGTTGCGGTAAAGATCAATGGTGAAAATGCGCCTCTACGTAACAAACTAAAAAGCGGTGACCGCGTTGAGATTGTTACCGCACCGCAAGCCAAACCCAATCCTTCATGGCTTACTTTTGTTACAACCGGAAGAGCGCGTTCACAAATCCGTTATTTTCTTCGCACCATACAATATGATGAGTCAGTCGAGCTAGGTGAGCGCCTACTTAATCAAGCCTTGCAAACTTTCAATATTAATCCAGAATCCATTACTGACGCTCAATGGGAAAAGATTACTCGAAACTGTGGCGCCAAATCTAAAAAAGCATTATTTGCCGATATGGCACTAGGCAAGCAACTCCCCGCTGTCATTGCAAAACGACTAGAATCATCAGAAGAAGCGATATCCAACAAAAATGGCAACCATGGATTTATCACCATATTAGGCACTGAAGGCATGGCCGTGCAGTTTGCCAAATGTTGTCGCCCCATCCCAGGCGATCTCATTGTCGGTTTTATCAAGAAAGACCAAGGACTAGTGATCCATGCTCATGACTGTTCATTGGTGGCCAAAAATCACAAACACCCAGATAACTGGTTAGATGTCACCTGGGGCAAAGATATTGACCGTTCTTTTGCAGTGAACATCAAAATAATCGCCGCAAACAAAAGTGGTGTACTTGCTAGAGTTACCACTGAAATTGCCAAAGCGGGTTCTAATATTGACGACGTAAGAATGGATAGTGAAGAAGACTACACTGCCATGAATTTTGTTTTACAAGCAAAGAATCGCCACCATTTAGCGCAAATGATGCGCGCCCTCAAGCGTGTTAAAGAAGTCGCAAAAATCAACCGTGTTAAAGGCTGATAAGGTCGTTACAAAACATATCAACGAATGCATTGACTGGCATTGCTTCCAGTCGATCTTTGTCTAGGCATAAATTGGCAATAGCTTGCTGTTGCCGTACTGAGAAACATCGCGCAAGGTTTTTTTTAAATTTCTCTTCTAATAATGGTATACCTTCATCACGGCGGCGTTTATGCCCGACAGGATATTCCACCACTACCTCTTTCAACGCATTACCATCGTTAAACACTACCGTCATTGCATTGGCAATCGCTCGTTTATCCGGGTCATGATAATCCTGCGTAAATTGCACACTCTCAACACATATAATCTTTTCACGTAGCTGATCAATGCGGGGATCAGCTGCCACATCATCTTCATAATCAGCCGCCGTTAAGCGCCCAAAAATCAACGCAACAGCGACCATATACTGCATACAATGATCACGATCAGCTGGGTTATTCAAAGCGCCCTGCTTGTCAATAATACGTATAGCCGCTTCATGCGTGCGAATCGTAATACGTTCAATGTCACTCAAGCGATGTACAACTAAAGGATGCAACTGCATCGCGCACTCAACCGCTGTTTGCGCGTGAAACTCTGCGGGAAATGAAATCTTGAATAAAATATTCTCCATGACATACGCATCCCACTGACTAATTAGCCGCTGGAACTTAAATGGCTCACCGTCAAATAAAACATCATAAAATCCCCAGGTTTTTGCCGTGAGTACAGATGGATAACCCATCTCCCCCTTCATTGTCAGCATCGCAAGCCATACCGCACGACTGGTCGCGTCCCCCGCCGCCCAAGATTTGCGTGACCCCGTATTTGGGGCATGACGATAAGTACGCAATGACTGGCCATCCACCCATGCTTGAGACAATGCATCAACAATCTGATCAAGGCTACCACCTAACAAATGCGTCACCACCGCCGTCGATGCCACCTTTACCAACACCACATGATCTAAACCCACCTGATTAAAACTATTTTCCAGCGCCAAACAGCCTTGAATCTCATGCGCCTTAATCATCGCCGTCAGTACATCATACATTGTCAATGGTTGTTTACCGGATGCCTGCGCTTGACGAGACAGCCAATCTGCTACAGCCAGAATACCACCAATATTATCCGACGGATGCCCCCACTCAGCCGCCAACCATGTATCATTAAAATCAAGCCAGCGAACCAACAGCCCAATATTAAACGCCGCTTGCACCGGATCCAACTGAAACGAAGTCCCAGGCACTCGTGTCCCATGAGGAACCACCGTACCCTCAACTACCGGTCCCAGCAGCTTATTGCAAGCCGGATAAGACAGCGCCTCTAAACCACACCCCAACGTATCCATCAGACAATAACGCGCCGTCGCATAGGCCAGATCACTTTGAATCGGATGATTGACCACATAATCAGCAATTTCAACCAACACCTGATCCGACGGAAGACGATTATTTGGAATCTTTACTGACATTCAAACCCTTATTTTTAAGCTGCCAACTAGCACACAAAAAATAATACACCTATGTTAATAAAACCCTAAAGAGAATTCCTGAAGAAGCAATAGATAAGCCATACATCGCTGTATTATTAAACCCACAAATTAACACCAAAATTGACAAAATAGGTTGACCAACATACCTCAAACCGTTACTATTCGATCTCACCAAATCCCTGATAGCTCAGTTGGTAGAGCAACGGACTGTTAATCCGTTTGTCCGAGGTTCGAGCCCTCGTCAGGGAGCCAATTAATTCAAAGACTTACAGTGACACACACTGACCATCGTACTTTTAGGCTTTAGACCAAAGCGATGTCGAAGACTTTCATGAAAATCTTTTTCAGACTCAAATTCAAAATATCTTCACTAAAAAAGCGCCGACAGTTAGGCTGAGTATCAATTGTGCATGAATTAGTATTTTGCACGTAATTGATCTTCGATATCCAGATGACTTAAGGGCACCTCTAAAAATACCTAAAAAAGACAACTCAATCCAACTCAGCAAATGGTTTTACCCAATTTTCGATGTTTTTCTGTTTAAAAACTAGATATTTCTCAATTCGGCGCGATATTGGGCTATTTTTTTCTGGTTTTTGCCCTTTTTAAGCGATTTTCGGCGCAATGACTCTGCCAAAACTGAAATACTCTTTACGAATTAGCGTCGCCACACGCTTGATGTTATAAACG
>RCMY010000743.1_pt1 | contig 30947 bp, 24 predicted proteins | sample 2041341 | NCBI WGS metagenome assembly RCMY01 (sample SAMN09708234, study PRJNA481090) | Marine sediment metagenome, whole genome shotgun sequencing project. | reverse complement strand
TTATACATGACTGGTTTTTATTAGTACTCTTTCTAAAATTACCATCACCCACCTCAATAAAATAATGAACATTTAATTTAAGTCTTACAACAAATGCTACGAAATAAGATTTGTGTACGTTAAATCATTTATAAGTTTCAGTAAAATTACATAGGTATATGATAATCAACAATATCACTGAATATACTATATTAAGACATTCCTCTGTGTAACTAACTATTATCACATCACAAAGTTGTACGAATGATCAAGCTGTGTTATGATGCAACAGTCGTTACTCAAAATATATAGGAACAAATATTTAATGATACTGAAATACGTATAAAATAAAAACGAAAAGCTATCAAATATTTGGTTTTGCGGTTATATCATTAGCTCATAAAATGGTTACACGTATATACAAAAAAAATTGATTGTCTCACGACAACCAATCTTTTCTTAACCTTAATAATCTAATACCATGAAAAACACGCTTCAAAGGTAATAATACTTTTGTTACTTGCAAATTTTTGCATGGAATTTATTATGATTTTGGTGTATATTTAACACTTTTGGGGTTCCATTTTAATGTTATTAACGGTTTTGTGGCGTTTTTATCGCCATTATCCTCTATAAAAACATTCGGTTGTAATTGTATCACAATAATATCAGATGATGAAATGTCTTGTTGCAATACAATATTGTTTTGAGTATTGTGAGCAGGAATCTGTACTTCTACTTTTACAGGTTCCCATTTGCAATTATAAAAATATATGCTGCTTTCCTTTTGATTGCTAGCTTTATATGTGCGGACCATACATATTAGGCTATCACCTGCATCTACAGGCAATTTTTTTATTGTTATTTTCTGTGCAGAACTAAGAGTGGCTGACAAATAATCTGTAGTTATAGTGTCTACAGATGAGGTCTCTCCTAGCATATTTTTCACATCACTTTTTACTTTCATATCATAATAGTCTACAGATTCTTGGCGACTATTCTTATCTAAATATCCGATAACAGAGTCTGGCATGCTAATCCATATATTACGCATGCTTTGCGCATTGATATTTTCTAAAGCAGAAAACATCAAAAACAAACATATTATAGTTTTTCTTATCATAATAGTTGCAATATTACCGATTTTTTTTCAATTGTGCAAATGGGTGAAGATTGTTTTTGATATTTAACTAGATTTTATGGGTTTTATCTTTAATGTATCAAATATTATTGCTATTTTTGCATGAGGATATAATAAATTAAATCAAAATAGAAAATATGGCATTATCAAAACAAGACATTAGTCAAATTGAAGCACGTGGAATTAGCGAGGATCAGGTCTTAGATCAATTGAAGCAGATTGAAAAAGGATTTCCTTTTCTTAAGTTAGAAGCAGCTGCATCAATAGATAAAGGAATTGTGGCTCCAGGAAAAGATGAACAGGATAAGTATGTGAATATATGGAATGATTACAAAAGTGAAGGACACAAAATTGTAAAGTTTGTTCCTGCCAGCGGTGCTGCAAGTCGTATGTTCAAAAATATGTTTGCATTTTTGAGTGCTGAATATACTGTTCCAACAACAGATTTCGAAAAAGAATTTTTTGATAATATTAAAGATTTTGCATTTTATAATGAGCTTGATGATAAATGCAAGGCAAATGATGGTAACTCAATTACTAACTTGATAGAAGAAGGCAAATACAAGAATATTGTTGCTAATATGCTTAATGAGAATGGTCTCAATTATGGTAATTTACCCAAAGGCCTCCTACTCTTCCATAATTATGAAGATGGTCCTAGGACTCCAATGGAAGAACATCTTGTAGAAGCTGCATTGTACGCAAGTAGTAAAGGAAAAGCAAATGTTCATTTTACTGTAAGTCATAGTCATCTTGACTTATTTAAGGCAAAAGTTGCAGAAAAGTTAACTAAGTTTTCTGAAAAATTCGGCGTTACATATAACATTAGTTTCTCAGAACAGAAACCAAGTACTGATACAATAGCTACAAATCCAGATAATACTCCATTCAGAAATGAAGACGGTAGTTTGCTATTCAGACCAGGTGGTCATGGTGCTTTAATCGAAAATCTCAATGAGATTGATGCTGATATTGTTTTTGTTAAGAATATCGATAATGTTGTGCCAGATAGATTAAAAGGTGAAACTGTAAAATATAAGCAGATCTTAGCTGGAATCTTAGTTGATTTGCAGAATAAGGTTTTTGACTATCTAAGATTGCTTGATTCTGGAAAATATAGCAATACAAAACTAGAGGAAATTATTAGATTTGTGCAGCGTGATTTATGCTGTAGAAAACAGGATATAAAAGAATTGGAAGATGCAGAATTAGTTATTTATCTGAGAAAGAAGTTAAATAGACCGATGCGCGCTTGTGGAGTTGTAAAGAATGTTGGAGAACCTGGTGGAGGTCCTTTCCTTACTTATAATCCTGACGGTACTGTAAGCTTGCAAATATTAGAAAGTTGCCAAATTGACACAAATAATGCAGAATACATGGATATGTTTAAAAATGGAACACATTTTAATCCTGTAGATTTAGTTTGTGCAATAAAAGATTATAAGGGAAATGATTTTAATCTCCCAGAATATGTTGATAAAAATACTGGTTTCATAAGCAGCAAGAGTAAGAATGGAAAAGAACTCAGGGCACTAGAACTACCAGGTTTATGGAATGGAGCAATGAGTGATTGGAATACTGTTTTTGTAGAAGTTCCTTTGGAAACATTTAACCCAGTGAAGACCGTAAACGACTTGTTAAGAGATCAGCACCAATAAATATATCATTTTGAGTTGGTGGCTCGGTTTAGTTGTTACGTAAAATAAGAAATCGAATAATGACTGAAAAATTTGAATTTACACAATCAGAGCTCGATGAGACACGAGAAATTATGGCTCATCTAAGGGAAACCATTGGTGACACTTTGAAATCTGATGATGAAGATAAGATTAAACAGCATCTGAAGAAAGCAATATATGACAATCAAATACAACGAGATGTATTTGGCTTAAATCCTATATTACATTCTTTACGAACAGCGCAGATTGCAGTTGATGAAATCGGACTCAAGAGGGATGGTGTGCTTGCTACCCTTCTATATACCCTTGTCGTAAACAATTACTCTACTGTGGAGGACATGCAAGACAAGTTTGGTGAGAGTGTGGCTCATGTAATCCGAGGTTTGGTTAGAATACAAGATTTGTATAAACGAAATCCGATTATTGAAAGTGATAATTTTCGAAATTTATTGATTTCGTTTTCTGAAGATATGCGTGTAATACTTATCATGATTGCTGATAGAGTTAATCTGATGAGGCAAATACGAGACACCAACGCTGTTGAAGAAAAGCATCAGGTGAGTGAGGAAGCAAGTTATCTCTATGCCCCACTCGCCCATAAACTTGGCCTATATAAGTTAAAGAGTGAACTTGAAGACTTAAGTCTTAAATATCTTGAACATGATGCTTATTATATGATTAAAGATTCGCTTAATGCAACTAAAGCGGCTCGTGATTCATATATTAAGAGATTTGTTGGGCCAATAAACGAGAAACTAACATCAACAGGATTAAAATATCATCTTAAAAGCCGTACAAAAAGTATCCATTCTATATGGCAGAAGATGAAAAAACAGAAGTGCGGCTTTGATGGTATTTATGATTTGTTTGCTATACGAATTATAATAGATACTCCAATCGAAAAGGAAAAGATGCAGTGCTGGCAGGTTTATTCCATAATAACAGACATGTATCAGCCTAATCCAAAACGATTGCGTGATTGGCTTAGTGTTCCTAAGAGTAATGGTTATGAAAGTCTGCATATAACTGTTCTTGGACCAGAAAATAAATGGGTTGAGATACAGATTAGAACTGAGCGCATGGATGAAATTGCTGAGCATGGACTTGCAGCACATTGGCGTTATAAGGGTGTGAAGAGTGAAGGAGGCATTGATGACTGGTTGGCGAACATAAGGGCAGCACTAGAAAACAATGATGATTTACAACTGATGGATCAGTTTAGAATGGATTTATATGAGGATGAAGTTTATGTGTTTACGCCGAAGGGAGATTTGCTTAAATTTCCTAAAGGTGCAACAATTCTTGATTTTGCATATTATATACATTCAAATATTGGTAATACATGTGTTGGTGGAAAAATTAATGGTAAAGTCGTTAGCTTTAGGCAAGTTTTACATTCCGGAGATACAGTTGAGATACTAACACAAAGCAATCAAAAACCAAAACGTGATTGGTTGAATATTGTAAAAAGTTCAAAGGCTAAGGCTAAAATTCGTTTGGCTTTGAAAGAAACTCAGGCTAAAGATGGTTTGTATGCTAAGGAGCTGATAGAAAGAAGATTTAAAAACAAAAAAATAGAAATCGAAGAAAGCGTGATGTCTCATGTAATAAAGAAAATGGGATATAAAGAAAATTCAGATTTCTATAAAGATATTGCTGATGAGAAACTTGATCCAAATGTCGTAATTGATAAGTATATCAAGACACGTGATCATGATTTGAATGTAGCTGCGACCAAATCTGCTGAAAGTGCAGAGAACTTTGCTTTTGAGAATCCAAATGAAGAATTAACATACAAAAATGACGATGTGCTTGTGATTGACCGAGACCTTAAAGGTATCGATTATAAAATAGCACAATGTTGCCGCCCGATTTATGGAGATGATATATTTGGATTTGTTACTGTGACTGGTGGAATAACAATTCACCGTAAATCATGCCCAAATGCACCTGAACTCAGAAAAAGATTTGGTTATAGAATTGTAAACGCAAAATGGAGTGGAAAAGGTTCTAATCAATATATTATCACTTTGCGCGTTATAGGTAATGATGATATTGGCATAGTTAGCAATATAACCAATATTATATCTAAAGAGGATAAGCTTACAATGAGGTCAATAAATATTGATTCTCATGATGGGTTGTTTAGTGGAAATTTAGTTTTGATGATCGAAGATACAGGTAAACTCAATTCACTAATCAAAAAGCTAAAAACTGTAAAAGGTGTAAAACAAATAATACGAATATAAATAATATGAAGAAATTTGTTGTTGGTTTGCTCTTGTTATCAATTGCTTGTCAATTAAATGCCATCACATATACAAAAACAGATAGCATGAGAGTTGTAAGACTGCTCTCAGATGGTTTGAAACAGAACAAGAACACTAACTTAATGATATATTATGCACGCAGATTGAAAGGACTTCCTTATGTTGCAAAAACATTAGAAGTAAATCCAACAGAACAACTGATTGTAAACTTGAGACAGTTGGATTGTACGACTTATGTTGAAAATGTGCTTGCGTTGACATTATGTACTGAGAAATCATCAATAAGTTTCAAGGATTTTTGCCGTATTCTTCAAAAGATAAGATATGATGGTGGAAATGTGAGATATACCTCTCGTCTTCATTATTTTACTAACTGGATAGCCAATAATACAAAAAATGGTTTTGTTTTTGAAATTCAAAAGCAAAGTTCACCTTTTACGGCTACACAAATTGTGAAGACTAACTATATGACAACTCATATAGATAGTTATCCTATGCTGGTGGAACATCCAGAATGGGTGTCTAGTATCAATGCAATGGAGAAAGAACTAACTGGTAAACGTTTTAGGTATATCCCAAAAGGCATGATAACAAATAGTATATTATGCCGAAATATTATCAAAGATGGTGATATTATAGCCATTATAACATCAAAACCAGGTTTAGATACTAGCCATATTGGAATTGCAGTGTGGCATAATGATGGATTGCACCTTCTAAATGCCAGCCAAATTAGAAAAAATGTTGTTGAAGAATCAATGACATTGCATGATTATATGAAAAAACATCCTTTGCAACTAGGAATAAGAGTTATCAGGGTGAAATAAAAAGGCTAGTCTTTCTTACGTCCGAAGTTAAATCCAATATAGAAATTTAAACTTCCAAATACACTATTCGTATAAAAAGTCGATTTGTGATAATTATATGCATGTAGAATGGCACTAGATCCAATATACCATTTTGTATTATTCCAAACGATTCCAAAACGACTAATACCATCTACATTAAAATTATCAAAATTAAAATCGCGGAATGTAAAATTCTTGTGATCTGAATCTCCGCTGGAATGTTTATAAGCCAAAGCCAGTGAAAGTGATGCATTAAAAAGGCAATTCCTAGCAAAAACCCAATTATAAGCGTATCCAAATTGCAATGACAAATCATCATAATTCACTTCTCCCTTAACAAGTGAACTATCAAATGCAGATTCGGTCATTTCAGTACCTAGATATTTTTTCATAGTTTCTGCCAATGCTTCCCAGTCAACACTAAGCTTTTGACTGGTATACCCTATTCCGAAAAGTAACGATCCTGCACTTATTCTTTGACAAGTGCTTTGGCTATATGCAGCTGGATATGAAAATTTGTGATGATTGGTGATATAGTAAAGATTAAATCCTCGTATGCTTGATTCAATACCACTAAAAGGGGCACCATTTATATTACTGGTATTACCTTTTTCTAGGCTCAAATTGCTAATGTGGTAGTTGTTTCCTGAAGTTCTATAGTAAACATCTAATCCGATTTGATTACTGTATAAACTTACATCAAATTCATGCTTGTTATTTGATCCACCAACGTGAGAAACATCAAGAGTATAGCCAAGAAAAATCCAACGCCATCCAAAATATGGTCCAACTTTCACATTTAAATCTGGATTAAATGTCACGGTCATATTTTTGCCAGTTCTCAACTTATATATTTCATATGTGTTAGTGTTTTGGAGCATGAAGGCATAATTGTAGTGTTGTGGTTCAATATAATTTGTGTCTATGCGCGAAAAATCCTTAGCAATATCATAAAGGCGATCAAGAAAACTATTCTTTAAATGCTTTCCACATCTTTTTGCAGGCAGTTTTGTGCTGTCTGATACAATTGAGTCACAAATATTATGCTCGTTATTATCGGCATAAATTTGCTGTACTTGCAATAGGAAGAAGGCAAATATAAATATATATTTTCTCAAAGCTAAAATAAAGATTACAGTTTTCCTAATATTCTATCCATAACCCAATTTACAGGAGTAGCACTAACGCTAGTACATGTACAAGCACCAAAGCCTTGGAGGTCTTCTATAACAGATTTGATAATTGGTAATTGAACGTAAGGTGGATTCGGAACTACTATATTCATGTTTCCTTCACTAGTTACAAGTTTTATGGGATCATAGTTGAAAACAGAAAACGAAACAGAACCTTTGTCACCAATTATTTCAATACAGTCTTCTTTCGCACTTTGGTGGCCAACGAAGCACCAAGATGCACTGCCTGGTAATCCACTATCAAACAAAAAACATGCACTAATAGTATCTTCTGCTTTATATAAATGTGCACGATTGGCACAATATCCATGAGCTCGCGTAATTACACCAAATAACTCTTGTAGAATATCAAGTTGATGAGGGGCTAAGTCGTAGAAATATCCTCCGCCTGCAATATCTGGCTGCAAACGCCATGGGAGCGATTCACTGCTATTATAATCCAAATATCGTGGTGGAACAGAAAATCTAATCTGAACATTAGTAACTTCTCCAATAACTCCATTTTTCACAATGTCCATAACGCGCTGAAAATATGGTAAATATCGGCGATAGTATGCGACAAAACATGGGACACCAGTTTGTTCACTAATTCTGTTTATTCGCGCACAGTCTTCATAGCTTGCAGCTAATGGTTTTTCGACATACACTGGTTTACCCGCTTTCATTGCCATAATAGCAAAAGTAGCATGACTTGAGGGAGGTGTAGCTATATAGATTGCATTCACATTAGGATCGTCCACTAACTCCTGTGCATCTGTATACCATTTCGGTATATTATGCCTTTCTGCATAAGAGCGAGCTTTTGATTCACTACGACTCATGACTGCTTCGACGTGTGAACCCTCTACTTCATTAAATGCAGGTCCTGATTTTTTCTCAGTAACCTCACCACAACCAATAAATCCCCAACTTATTAACTTCATATATAATGCTATTTAAGATGCAAAGATAATATTTTTTATTATCTTTGCAAACAAAAAAGAAACTCAATATGGAAATAAAGAAATCAGAATTCGTAATATCGGCACCATTAGTCAGTAAATGTCCTAAGGATGATAAGCCTGAATACGCATTTATTGGAAGGTCTAATGTCGGAAAATCTAGTCTGATAAATATGTTGTGCAACAACAAAAAACTAGCAAAGACTTCATCTACCCCTGGTAAAACATTGCTGATAAACCATTTTATTATCAATAATGAGTGGTATATTGTTGACCTTCCTGGCTATGGATTTGCAAAGCATTCAAAATCTGTTAAGCAGAGATTGGAGAAAATGATTTCATCATACATATTACAACGTGAACAATTAATAAATGTTTTTGTACTTATAGATGTTAGACATGAGCAACAAAAAATTGATCGTGAATTTATTGATTGGCTTGGTGAGAGTAATGTGCCTTTCACGATAGTATTTACTAAATCTGATAAACTCGGACCTGGTAAGGCAAGACAGAATGCACAGGATTGGATGGATAAGCTGAAAGATAGATGGGAAACATTACCACCATATTTTATAACATCTTCAGAAAAGAAAATAGGTAGAGACGAAGTGCTTGATTACATAGACGGAATAAATAAAAACTTATAAATGGCACAAATACCATATCTTGACGTACAAAACCTGACAAAAAGTTTTGGATCGCAAGTATTATTCAATAATATATCATTTTCGGTTAGTGAAGGTCAAAAGGTTGGACTTGTTGCAAAAAACGGAACTGGCAAGTCTACCCTATTATCTATATTAACAAATAATGAAGGTAAAGATTCTGGAAGTATAATATATAAGAATGATCTTAAGATTGGTTATCTTGAGCAAAGCCCTATTTTTAATCATGATGAAAGTGTGCTTGAGGCCTGTTTTAATCATGAAAATTCAGAAGAACTTATCATCAAATATAAGCAAATCCTTACACAACTAAAGATCAAAAATTTTGATCAGCCAATGGGACAACTTAGTGGCGGTCAACAAAAGCGTGTGGCTTTAGCAAATGTGCTCATCACAGAACCGAATTTTATAATAATGGATGAGCCTACCAACCACTTGGATCTTGAAATGATAGAATGGTTGGAAGGATATCTGAACAGAGGAAACAAAACGTTGCTCATGGTTACGCATGATAGATTTTTTCTTGATCGAGTATGTAATACAATTTTAGAACTTGATGATCAGCAGATTTATACTTACCGCGGTAATTATAGCTATTATCTTGAAAAAAGACAAGAGAGAATAGATAATGCAAGAAGTGAAATTGCGAGAGCTAATAATCTTTATAGAACTGAATTAGAGTGGATGAGGCGAATGCCTCAGGCGCGCGGACATAAGGCCAAATATCGTGAGGATGCTTTTGAAGATTTGCAGGCAAAAGCTAAACAGCGTATAGAAGAGCGCCAGATACGATTAAAAGCTGGTAATGTTTATATAGGTTCAAAAATTTTCGAATGCCAATATGTAAGTAAAGCTTGGAATGAAAATGAAGTAATTCTTAAAGACTTTTATTACAATTTCGCGAGATTTGAAAAGATGGGCATTGTTGGAAACAATGGAACAGGTAAATCAACTTTTATTAAAATGCTGCTTGGCGAAGTAAAGCCTGATAGTGGAAAGTTTGATATTGGTGAGACCGTAAGATTTGGATATTTTTCTCAGCAAGGAATGCAATTTGATGATCAGCAGAAAGTTATTGATATAATAACTGATGTTGCTGATGATATTGACCTTGGTAAAGGAAGACACATGACGGCAAGTCAGTTCTTACAATATTTCATGTTTACACCTGAACAACAATATAATTTTGTCTATAAACTTAGCGGTGGTGAAAAGCGCAAACTATATTTGTGTAAGGTACTCATGACTAATCCAAATTTCTTGGTATTGGATGAACCTACTAATGATCTTGATATACAGACTTTACAAATATTTGAGGAATACCTGCAAGATTTTCCTGGATGTGTGATCGTTGTAAGTCACGATAGATACTTTATGGATAAAGTAGTTGATCACTTGCTTGTCTTTAAGGGTAAAGGCGTAATAAAGGACTTCCCTGGAAACTATACTCAATACAGAGAATGGGAAGGCTTAAAAGCTAAAGAGGATGACAAGGCGCAAGCAAAGTCGAAAGAGAAAACGGATTATCATAATGTCACTAAGCGAAAGATGACTTTCAAAGAAAACATGGAATTCAAACGTCTCACTGAAGAAATTGAAAATTTGGAAAATGAACAAAAGAGTTTGGAAGAAGAACTTTGTTCGGGCGAATTAAGTGTAGATGAACTGACAGAAAAGAGTAAACGTCTCCCTATCATAAAAGATGAGTTAGATGAAAAGGGAATGCGATGGCTTGAACTATCAGAGCTTAGTTAGAAAAAACAAATATAATAGAATAGTATAATTGAGCGGCGAGAATATAAATAATATATATTGGAGCCGCTTTTTTTATGCCTTCACACATGAATGCAAAAAGACCTGGTATTGATGAGATTCGCCCAACTGATATACTATATGTTGATGATATCACTAATATAACAAATGAAATATAAGATATCATGCACATAAGGAAATTTTTACTAAATATATGCCCATCAATGTTTAATAGCACAGCATGCGGAACAGACGTTAATAGCACAATAATAATCACAAATATAATAACTTCCAACGAAACAAGACGTACAGCTAATCTTTGTCGTATGTCCATGTTTCGTTTAATATCTAGCAAACCTGACGAAACGAGACAACCATAAGCAATACTTGTCACTGTAATTAATACCAAAACTGGAGATGCAATGTTATAAGTGAACTGACCTAAAAACCACCTGATACCTTCACTGCTTAGCATAGATCGCATATTTAAATCAGGCATCGCGGATGTGATAAACCACGATACCAAAATTAACAATACCTGACATGTTGCCAGAGTGACAGTTGAATAGCTTATTATTTTTAACAAACGATTATTCATCATCGGGGTGAATATTGTCTATATCTATAATTCTAAGTTCTATTGCACGAACAACAAGACGTGTGGCATTTACTCCCACCTTACCATTTCCATTGGGGAAAAGTTTCTGAACAAGTTCATTTTGACGTTTCTCTAGACTTTTAACACCAAATGGCATTCCACGAAGGTTGGTGATTTGTTCTTTCGTATAACCTAGTGCAAGGTGACGTAGAAAACGTTCGTCATATTCATCTATTTCGTAATCAACAAATGCTTCTTGTTTCATAATTTGATTTTTCACACTTTCCATGAATCTAGAAACAATCTTTTCGAGTATAGGCTGATTGAAAACAAGTTTTTTTCCATTCATGACGCTAGATACATCTCCTCTTGTAAGAAGTTCTCCGCTTTTAAGTATAATTCCATCACATCCGGCATCTAATACATCAACCCATAACTTTTCGTTGAGTATTTCACCCGTGAAGATAAGAACCTTTATGTTAGGATAAGCTTCCTTTGTGTGTCTACAAATCTCAACACCAACAGTAGTGCTACCACCAAGGCCCAAGTCCAACAGTACCAAATCTGGCAACTGGACTTTCAGTAGTTTCCAATATACTGTCTCGTTCTCTGCAGTTCCAATAATCTGAGCCTCAGGGATATCGTTACGAATAATGCCTTCTGTACCTTTTAATTCAAGAGGTACATCCTCAACAATTATAATTTTAAAATTATCCATATATTTATGTAATATTCAGTTTAGATGGAAGTTTCAACTCAATGTCTACTCCACCGGATATATTATGCATTGCTTGTATTCCACAACCACGTAAATTAGTTGCTTCTCCAATTTCTCTGACTATTTGGCGGCATATCATATATTCGATATTAACCGAAGCAGGAGTAAACAATTCTGCACATTGTTTTGAATCAAGCTTTAATGTCGACAATGTTAATGTTATTATAACGTAGTTATGATCTCTATTTGATATATTCTTTTCAATTGTTTTCTCACCACTAAGTTTTTTTAACAGATCAAAGAGATATCTTATTAAAGCATCATCTATTTTGATATTTGTATCAATCTGACGCATTGCTTGTAAACTCATTAATGTATACAACTGTCTATAATAGTTTGCAGTTTCACTTATAGCAGTTAAATTATCCTCTTTAGAATCAACTAATTGCCTTATTCTAGAAGGATAATACATTGTCTCATGTTTCAGTGTTGATAAGCAGTTATCAAGCACGTTGTTGCTAATGTGTAAGCGTTCGTTTTCATATTCTAGTTTTCGCAATTCGTCAACAGCTGCTTCTGTACTAATTGTTTGTCGTTTATCTTCTTCAAGGCTTGTCTGTAATGCGCTTTCAATTTTGTTGACAACATCGTTTAATTGTGAATCTGAAGCTTTTAATAGCTTATTTGCATCTTTCCATATTTTTATAATCTTTTGAAGCTTGTCTGAAGAATCAATATCAGAAAGTAAAACATTATTGATATTATTTACTCTCTCAAGACATAATCTATAGTAAAGTCGATGTCTATAATACAGAAAATAATATGCTGGAAATATAGAAACAAGCAATATTATTAACAAGATGATAGAAACATTTTTGTTGTTCTCTGATTTTTGCATCACAACAACATATTCACCTAAAGTGTTGTCTGCAGAGCGTTCTCTGAATAACTGTGTATACAATCTGTTATTATAATGATAGACATCCCATAAATGTAATGCTAATGCTGCAACAGCGGTTTCGTTTCTTATGTCCAAAATTACGTCATAGCTTGTTTTTAGATGTGAACGAAACCATGCTATTTCTGCAGGAACGGTCTCGCTTCCAATATATTTCATGGTATCTTTACCATTACTAAATTTTGATTTATAATATCTATTTAAATAATGTCTGCATATGCTTGCATAACTTAATGTCTTTGTATAGTTCCTCTTTATATTACTATAATATGCACTATCAGCATATCTTTCTGCAGTCGCAATGTTTCTATCTTTAGCAAGTGATACAGATAATGAACAAAAGAGTATACCTATTAATACAAATGTACGCATTAGACCTTTAGGCAGTCTGAATGCAAAGCGACTCCCCTGCCCTTTTTTGCTTTCAGCATAAATTAAACAAACAGAAAATATTTGACTTATTTTATGATATCTTTCAATTATTCCTTTACAATTCATTAGCCCAAATCCATGCGATATTTCACTTTGTGGGTTTTCATCTAACTTCTCGTCTACTATAGTTTTATGTTCAAAGATACTTGAAACCTGCTCTTCAGACATACCTGTGCCAGTATCAAGGATTGATATTTCAACAAATTCGTCATATTCTTCACCCGTAATAATTACTTGTCCATTTTCTTGCGTAAATTTTCTTGCATTGTCAGCTAATGTATTAATCATAAACAAAGTAAGGATTTTGTCTGCTTTGACAACGGCTTCTGTAGGCTTAACGATTAAATTAATACCTTTTAGGTTGAATCCCATACTTCCGTTATTGACAATATCAAATAAAGATTGCAATTTAAAACTTTCAATGTGTAAACTTAGTTGACCTTGACGAAGTTGTATCCAATGTGTTAGTATATTATTATAGTCAATAATCTTATCGGTCAATTCACTTATATATGAATATCTGAATTCTCGTATTTCATCAACCTCTTCACGTTGCTCAAGGCATTTAATCTCATTTATAATTCTATTGATAAATGGTAAAATGCTGTTAACCAATGATACTTTCGCTCTTTGTTCAATATTTCGTTTAATATTATTTGATAGATGTAAATTCTCAATTTGGATTTTTTCAGTTATTTCCTCATAGTCTTCTTTACGTTGTCTGACACTTTGCTCTTCATCATATTGCCATTGTCGTAATGGTTTAAGAAGACTGTCAATAGAGAAATTCTTATCACTCTTCTGACGCATTCTGTCGAATAAGAATAATAGAATTAGTACAAGGATAATCATCATTACAACGGCAACAATCATTATATTTAGTATCGAAGATGATTTGTCTAGTTGTTCTGCTCGAGCCTCTAGCAATCTATCTTGGCGCGTTTTTTCCTGTATATCTAGATAAATATTTCTATTATAATCACTAAGGGCCTTATTGTCCACAGCTGAATATGCAAGAGACAATTGTTCGCGAATAGAAGAAACTAAATCAGGTGCTCTTTCTATAGCAGGATTTATATATAATGCATTATTAAGACATGATATAGCAGACTTATAATCTTTTATCTGCCAATAACATTCTGCTAATGTTCTATACGAACCTGCTATTTGATAAACATCACCGTATTTGGTAAATATTTTAAGTGAACGTTGAGCTAGGTTACCCGCTAATAGAGAATCAGGCATATAATCTGTATTCACGTATTTTATGTCTGGCAAATTATTAGCTATAAGATAATCTCTCATTTTCTCATCTTGAAGATGCTCACTTATAGCCTGCATAGAGTTTGCTTCCCAAAATGGATAATGATATCTTTGCGAAAGGATATAACACCGCATTAGATAATTAAATTCTTGCTGGCTAATGTCCTTGCTAGTACCTTTTGTTATAATTCCTCCTGCTCCAATATTATAGAAATATGATAATAATTGGGCTGTATCTTTTTGAATAGGCCCAAATGGATCTATTTTTTTTAGGGCTTCAATAGATTGATTTTTCAATCCTACATAATAGAAATAAGTAGAGTTTATAATATGAAATTCAGTTGTAGCATAAGTAATTCGCATTATTTGACGATCTGTCAAATCTTTCTTTTCTTCATCAATTCGTTTCATTCGTCGTATTGCGTTCTCACGATACGAATAAAAGTCTTTATTGCGTGATTGTCTTTGACAAAGACGCATGCATTGAACATCTGCAATAAGAAGTTCTATTTGATTGTCGGTGTAACCTTCAACATCATTCAGAAGTTTGTACGCTCCGCTATAGTTCATACGGATAGTACTAACAAAAGCTAGATTGTTTAAAGCTTCAGCTTTTCCTTCAGGGTAACCATCTGATAGCGAAAAAGCTTTTCTTGCATAAATATATGTCGAATCTAAATTTCTGTAATGAAATGCGTAAGATTTCTCATTCAGCAAATCAACCTCATCTTTATTTGACGGTGAACATGCTGAAAAACATAAAAGGCCTCCTATGCTTATAAGCATTAAGAAGCCTTTTATTATCTTGTATTTAATTTCTTGCTTTGGCAATATATCCTAAAGCTTCGTTACATTTATCAGTTATGGCTTGCCAGTTACCAGCAGCAATTGTTTCTTTAGGGAACAACTTTGATCCCATTCCGACACAAAGCACACCAGCTTTGATCCATGATGTAAGATTTTCTTCGTCTGGAGAAACTGCACCTGTAACCATAATGTTACTCCAACGCAGAGGACCTAGCATATTCTTAACAAATGAAGGGCCACCAACATTACCTGCAGGGAATACTTTCGTTACGTCGCATCCAGCTGCTTGTGCATTACTCATTTCACTAACACTTCCGCATCCTGGAGAATAAGGAACAAGGCGACGGTTACATACTGGGGCTATTTCTGGGTTGAAATTTGGACCTACAATAAAATTAGCACCAAGTTGTAAATACAAAGCAGCTGTTGCTGCATCAAGAACAGTTCCTGCACCAAGAATAAGTTCTGGGCATTCTTTTGTAGCCCATTTCACTAACTCACCAAATATTTCATGAGCAAAGTCTCCACGATTAGTAAATTCAAATACTCTGACTCCACCATCGTAGCAGGCTTTTATTACATTTTTACATATATTTATATCACTATTGTAGAATACAGGAACCATACCTGTTTCTTTCATAGCGCAAATGACTTGTACTTTGTTAAATCTTGCCATATTTTTTAGTTAAGTAGTTTTATATTAGCGTTGAACGCGTCCATTAGCATTTCCACCAGCCAGACTTTCAACCTCATCCAAAGATACTAAATTGAAATCTCCAGGTATAGTATGTTTTAGGGCACTCGCAGCAACAGCGAATTCCAAAGCCTTAGCTTGATCTTTGTATGTTAGCATACCATGAATTAAACCGCCGGAAAAAGAATCACCGCCACCGACACGATCAATAATTGGATTTATGTCATAATGCTTGCTTTGATAGAATTCCTTACCATTGTAAATTAGTGCTTTCCAACCGTTATGTGTAGCTGATAAACTCTCACGAAGTGTAGAAACAACATACTTAAAACCAAATTCTTTGGCCATGCCTTTGAAAATACCATAATATCCCTCAGCATCAGTCTTTCCACCTTCAACATCAGCATCAGGTTTGAATCCAAGACAAAGTTGTGCATCTTCTTCGTTACCAATGCAGACATCAACATATTTCATCAAAGGATTCATTACAGATATAGCCTTCTCTGATGTCCACAATTTCTTTCTGAAGTTCAAATCTACAGATACTGTTACGTTATGACGCTTAGCAGCTTCACATGCTAATTTTGTAAGTTCTGCAGCTTTATCGCTTATAGCAGGTGTTATACCGCTCCAGTGGAACCAGTCTGCACCTTCCATAATTGAATCAAAATCAAAATCAGAAGGTTCTGCTTCAGCTATAGCACTATTTGCTCTGTCGTAAATAACTTTAGAAGGGCGCATGCTAGCTCCTGTTTCTGCATAATAAAGACCTACTCTGTCTCCACCTCTTGCAATGAAATCAGTATTAACACCATAGCGACGAAGTGCATTTACTGCAATCTGACCGATTTCGTGCTTTGGCAGTTTTGATACGAAATATGTATCATGACCGTAATTGGCCAAACTAACAGCAACATTGGCTTCACCGCCTCCAGGGATAATTCTAAATGAATCAGTCTGGATGAAACGATAATTGCCTTCAGGTGAAAGGCGAAGCATGATCTCACCTAATGTAACGATTTTACCCATTTTTAATGTTTAATTAAATTGTTTGTTATAGATTAATTATAACTTGTTTGTCATCGCAAAAATAAGTATAATTTTGCAATTTAGAAAATAAAATGAAAAAAAAATGTGGTTTTAGCTAAAAAAATGGTTGTGCGCACACACAATTCAATAATTATTACTATATTTGCCACAAATAATACATATTCGTGGGCGCGCACAATACTTATTGATTTAAGGTGTGATGTGTTAGCGATTATTACTTAAGACAATGACTGAAAAAATAAGAATCAAAGACATCGCCGAAATGGCGGAAGTTTCTGTTGGAACCGTAGATCGAGTCCTGCACAATCGTCCTAATGTTTCAGCTCCTGCTAGAGAAAAAGTAGAAAAAGCTCTTAAGGAGATGAATTACCAGCCAAACATGTATGCCAGTGCTTTGGCATATAATAAGTCGTACACATTCTATCTTTTTATTCCAAATCATGAGCAGGAAACATATTGGGAAGAAATCGAAGAAGGTGCTAAAAAAGCTATGGAGTCAAGGCGTGACTTCCATATTGATGTAAAGATAATGTATTATGAAAGATTTAGCGATGAATCTTTTGCTGCAAAAAGTGAAGAATGTCTTGCTGACAATCCTGATGGCGTAATTGTTGTTCCTGCCGAACTAGACATAACAAGACAATTTACTGATAAATTACATGAGTCGAACACGCCATTTATTATGCTTGACTCTTACATGCCTGATTTACTACCACTTTCTTTCTATGGTCAAGATTCTTTCAGTAGTGGATATTTTGCTGCTAAAGTATTAATGATGGTTGCTGCAAATGATTCTGAGATTATGCTTATGAAGCAAATGAAATCAGGTAGAGTTGTAAGTAAGCAGCAGGCAAACCGTGAAGTTGGTTTTAGACATTATATGAGAGACCACTTCCCTGACATAAAAATATTTGAAGCAAACTTACCACTTGACAGCAATAATAAAGAATATGATGACATACTTGATGATTTTTTCAACAATCATCCACAAGTGCACCATTGTATAACGCTTAATTCAAAAGCACATATTGTTGGTGAATTCTTATTAAGAACAAATAGACGTGATGTTCAGATCATGGGATATGATATGGTTGGTAAAAATGCAGAGTGTTTAAGACAAGGAAGTATTTCGTTCCTGATTGCCCAGCATGCATATCAACAAGGTTACAGTTGTGTTGAAGCCCTTTTTAAAGCTATAGTTTTAAAAAAGAAGGTGCAACCTGTAAATTATATGCCAATAGAATTATTATTGAAAGAAAATGTTGACTTCTATCGTAGAACTCAATTATAAATACTACATAACAAATGAAACAAACTGCTGTACTAAAAATCAATAAGGCAGACACCGTTGTTGTCTGTCTTCGACCTCTATTGAAAGGAGAGGTTATAAATCTTGATGGCAAAGAAATTACCATTCTACAAGATACTCCTTCTGGTCATAAAATTCTCATTCATGATGCTGCAGAGGGTGATAATATTATAAAATATGGTTATCCTATTGGTCATGCTAAAGTTGACCTAAAAGCTGGTGATTGGGTGAACGAAAATAATTTAAAGACCAATTTGTCAGGAACACTTGAGTATACATATTCTCCTGTTAATGAGGATGTTAACATTGAAAATGAAAATAAAACATTTAAGGGTTATGTACGCAAGAATGGTGATGTAGGAACTCGAAATGAAATATGGATTGTTCCTACTGTCGGATGTGTTAATGGTGTTGCTGAAAGGTTGGTAAATAAACTTAAGGAAGAAACAAAACTACAAGGCATAGATGCAATCCATGCATGGCACCACAATTATGGTTGCTCTCAGTTGAGTGAGGATCATGAAAATACTCGTAAGATATTGCGTGATATCTGTTTACATCCTAACACTGGTGGAGTGTTGGTTCTGTCTTTGGGTTGTGAAAATAATCAACCTGATAAATTCATGGAAACCCTTGGTGATTATGATAGAGATCGTATCAAACTTCTTGTTACTCAAAATGTTAAGGGCGATGAAGTTGAGGAAGGCATGAAAATATTGCGAAATCTGTATTCATTAGCCAAAGAAGACAAGCGTGAAGATGTTTCGTTAAATAAGTTGCGAGTTGGACTTAAATGTGGTGGAAGCGATGGATTTAGTGGAATAACAGCTAATCCTCTTGTTGGTGAATTTTCTGATTGGCTAGTCGCTCAAGGAGGAACTAGTATATTGACTGAAGTTCCAGAGATGTTTGGAGCTGAAACAATATTGATGAATAGATGTAAAACTCCAGAATTGTTTAATAAAACAGTTAGCTTAATCAATAATTTTAAGGAGTATTTCATTAGTCATGGTGAACCTGTTGGTGAAAATCCTTCTCCAGGAAACAAGGCTGGCGGAATTTCAACGCTCGAAGATAAAGCTCTTGGATGTACTCAGAAGTGTGGACGCGCTAAAGTTAATGGAGTCTTGGAATATGGTGAGCGTTTGAATAATGATGGTCTTAACTTACTTTCAGCCCCAGGTAATGATCTCGTTGCTTCTACAGCTTTAGCTTCTTCTGGTTGTCAGTTGGTTTTGTTTACAACTGGTCGCGGTACACCGTTTGGTACATTTGTTCCAACAATGAAAATAAGCACCAACTCTACCCTATTTAAGAATAAGCCAAATTGGATTGATTTTAATGCGGGAGAACTTATTGAAGGTAGTGAAATGAAAGATGTTCTTAATAAATTTATTAATAAAGTTATTGCTGTTGTAAGTGGCGAACTTGTTATGAACGAAGTTAATGAATATAGGGAAATTTCTATTTTTAAGAATGGTGTAACACTATAATAAATACAACAATTGAGCAACAAAAAAGGATTACTAGCACTGTCGCCATTATTTGTATTGATGGCATTCATTGTTATGTTTACTATCTATTCTGTAGATAAAACTGACAAAGAACCAAATCTATCACTAAGTGTAGCATTTATGATTTCTAGCATTTATGCTGTTATCATTTTTGGTGGTATTCCCATTAAAAAAAGAATAGATACATTTAGCAAAGGTGCTGGTGCTAGTAATCTTATGCTCATGCTTTGGATTTATGTGCTTGCAGGAGCTTTTGCAACTTCTGCAAAAAGTATGGGGGCCATTGATGCTACAGTCAACATGGCTCTTAATTTCTTACCCGCAAGTTTGATTTTGCCAGGACTTTTTCTTGCAGCTTGCTTCATATCTATTTCAATAGGCACAAGTGTCGGAACGGTTGTAGCGTTGGTACCAATCGCAGCTGGTATCGCGCATTCCACAGGTTCTAATACTGCTCTAATAACAGCAATTGTCGTAGGAGGAGCATATTTTGGCGATAATCTGTCATTCATTTCAGACACTACTGTCGTAGCTACGCAAACACAAAACTGCAACATGTCTGATAAGTTTAAAGTTAATGCTATGATTGTGGCTCCTGCTGCTATTATAGTATTGGCAATATATGCCATTATGGGAGCTGACTTTCATGCACCAGCACATGTGGAACAAGTTGAATATTTAAAGGTCATACCTTATCTAGCTGTCTTGATAACGGCGGTTATAGGTATGAATGTAATGAGTGTTTTGACAATTGGCTTAGTTTTGTGTGGTCTCATTGGTATTCTAAATGGCGACTACAATATATATGGCTGGTTTGGTGCTATGGGTGATGGCGTATTAAGTATGGGAGAGTTGGTTATAATAGCAATGATGGCAGGTGGAATGCTTGAAATCATACGAGAAAATGGTGGAATAGACTACGTAATAGAAAAGATAACAAATAAAATATCAGGAAAGCGAGGAGCCGAATTTTCTATTGCAGCTCTTGTATCTTTTGTAAATATATGTACAGCTAATAATACGGTGGCAATACTCACTGTTGGTGCTATATCTAAGAAAATAGGTGACCGTTTTGGAGTAGATAATAGAAAAGCAGCAAGTATATTAGATACATTCTCTTGTTGCATCCAAGGCATAATTCCGTATGGCGTTCAAATGCTTCTTGCGGCAGGATTGGCTAATGTTAATCCTATACAAATTATGCCATACCTTTATTACCCAATAGCAATAGGCTTGGCAGCTTCATTGGCAATAATTTTTAGATATCCGAAAAAATATTCTTAATACATATAGTTATGAACATTATACATAGGAATTTATTCGCTAAATTGAGAATAGATAATTTCTCAACAAAAGAATCTCTTGAACCAATGTCTAAGTTTAAGATGAAAAAGCTAATGGGCTTGATGAAAAATATAGCTGAAATGCCTGCTGGTGAAGTAACTATGTCAAATCCAATCTTGAAATCAAGATTGAAAACCATTCAGGAAGAAGAGCGTCATGCTGCTGACACGTCTATAGAAACAATTTATTTATTGAGAATTATTGCAAGTAACGTTAATGCCACAATGAATCATGGTATACCTGTAAGAGGAATTATACAACTGGGGCAATACTTGCGTACCAGAGGTGGTGTCGTCAATTTTGTAAAACTTGACCAATGGTTGTCTAAATTACATATTTCACGATTTGCCCAACTTCAAGGCAGCATCTTGATAAGTTTATTTGGCTTTGACGCAAAGGAAGTACCTTTTGTAAAGCAACAGGAAAAGAATGCTGTGCTTTACACATTAAGATCAATAGAGAATGTTGAAAAAGACACAGAGGAGTGGCATTTTCGACAAGGTAACAGTGTCTTTGTGCACAACAATCCAAAAATGCTAAGAAAAAATTTACGCCGTAGTCTTAGATATGTTGATTATGCCCCTATTGAAACCACAAGTAATTTTATCACTAATTTCTCTCATAGTTTGTCTGAAATAGAAGAATAAGCAAAATAACTTTAATTTATTTTGCAGTTAAAGTCTTTTACCGTACTTTTGCATTTATGGAAATGTTTAAAAAAATATATCTATACTTGTTATTATCCATATCTGCAACTGTTGGTGCTAATGCACAAAACTATATACAATGTGAAGACACATGTACACATGTGCATGGAATAGACTTGAGCCATTATCAAGGAAATGTATTTTGGGAAACTGTTGGTGATAATTCTAAAATGGCTTACGTTTATCTTAAAGCTACAGAAGGTGGAAGCAAAATAGATGATAAATATGAGCGAAATATAGAGCTAGCTCACAAATACGGATTGAAGGTTGGTTCATATCACTTTTTTAGGCCCAAAGCTGACCTTAATAGTCAGTTGTTGAATTTCATGACCCAATGTCGACCGTCAGAACAAGATCTTATTCCTATGATTGATATTGAGACCAAAAGTGGAATGGATACAGAGGAATTTTGCGATTCTCTTTTCAAATTTCTTGATATGGTTGAAAAAGCATATAGACAGAAACCATTGTTATACACTTTTGCAAGTTTCTATGATCATTACTTATCAGGAAAAGTACATGGGTATAAACTTATGATAGCTCAATACACCAAGCGCAAACCAGAACTCAATGATGATCGCGATTTTATTATGTGGCAATACACTGGAAAAGGTAGGATAAATGGTGTTAATGGATTTGTAGACAAAAGTCGTTTTATGGGACGACATGGGCTACGTGAGATAAAATTTAAGCATTAGAACAAACTTTAAATATATTAATTTTATGGCTATTATAAAATGTCCAGAATGCGGGCATCCTGTCAGTGATAAAGCACCGACGTGCCCTAACTGTGGAGTTGAAATTGCTGGTAAAGTAAATCTCAATGTGCCACAACCAAATATCAAGGAAAATGTAAATACTCCTAAAAGTGATAATCCAAAACCTAAGAAAGGAATAAGCAGAGTCCTGATTGTAAGTTTTGTTATTGCTTTGATTACATGCGGTGTTGTGTTCTATTTTTATCATGACGCACAAAAAAGTAAGGAACAAGAAGCTTACGAATATGCAATGAGTAGCACAGATCCTTCTGTGTTACAATCATATCTTGATACTTATACTGATGCGTCTGAGGCACATATTGATAGTATTCAGTCACATCTTAACAATCTTCAGCAAGTTGATAAAGATTGGACCAATGCACTTGTTAGTAATTCAAAATCAGCCCTACAAGATTATTTGGATAAACATCCTAATTCGCCATATAAGGCTGTTGCTGAACATAAGATTGATTCAATAGACTGGTCGCTTGTATCCACAACAAATACAAACGATGCTTTTAATAAATATCTTGAAGATCACCCTAACGGCGAGCATGTTGATGAAGCTAAAGATGGCATAAAGAGTCTTAATGCTAAGACTGTACAACCAGAAGAGCGTGTTATTATCAATGGACTTTTCCGCAATTTCTTCCAGAGTATCAATTCTCGTGATGAGCAATCGCTAATGAGTACATGTGAAGGATTACTTACTTCATTCCTTGGCAAAACTGATGCTACTAAGAGTGATGTTGTTACTTTCTTGAATAAGATTTGGAAAGATGACATGACTAATATGAATTGGCATATTAATAATGATTACAAAATAGATAAGAAAGAAGTTGGTGATGGCGAATACGAATACACTGTAACTTTCTCAGCTATTCAAAGCAAGGAATTTAATGATGCATCAAAGAACGGTAAGTCTAAATTCCGTATTAGTGCTAAAGTTAGTCCTAACGACAGAATCAGTTCTTTCAATATGACAAAGATTGTAGAATAAGCATAATCTAAATTTTACATAATATGTCTACCCACGTGGTAGATGATATAAAAAATAAGGAAGGTCATTTTATACCTTCCTTATTTTAGTTTAATCAACTAAGCATCTCTCATTTGTTGTAATAGTTCTTTTTGTCTCATGCTTAAATTGGTTGGTAATTTCACATTGTAAACAATGATTAAGTCACCATAGGTTCCGTCACCTCGACTATAGCCTCTACCACGCAATCTGACTTTTGTTCCATTTTGAGTTTCTGGTTTTACTTTAAGCTTAATCTTTTGATTGTTGTTTAGTTGGATTATAATCTCACCGCCCAACAATGCTGTATAAATGTCAATATTAACCTTTGCTTCCATTTGACCACCATCTTGATGTCTTCCAGTAGAACCAAACCTGTCTGAATTGCGAAAACCACCACCGCCAAACAAATCTTTAAAGAAACTAGAGAATCCTCCTCCACCTCCTTGTTCGAAACTACCGAAATCAAAGCCTTCAAATGGATTTCCGCTAGATTGAAAACCACCACCGGTATTATTATATTGGTCAGCTTGTTTCCACTGCTCACCAAATTTGTCATATTTAGCTCTTTTATCAGCATCACCTATAACATCGTATGCCTCATTTAAAGCTTGGAATTTAGCTTTAGCTTTCGGGTCATTAGGATGTAAGTCCGGATGAAAGAGCTTTGCGCGCTTTCTATAGGCAGCGCGTACATCTTTTTGAGGTATATTTCTATCTACACCTAAAATTTTGTAATAATCTATAAAAGCCATACTTGCCCTCCAATTATATCATTTTTTTATTAAACGAATTAGCAAAAATCATGCCGAATGTTCTTGCTGAGATGTTTTTTGGCACGCACTTTGCATTAAATCAGTAAAAACAAATGAATATGAAGTTTCAAATTTCAATTTCTCTATTTGTTATAGTATAATATTGTAGTAAAAGTTTTGTGATTAGACACAAAACAATTACATTTGCAATGGGGAGTTAATTAATTTAAGGATAAAAGGAGATTTAAATATGACAAGTCAGTTTTCACCAAAAGTTTCTGAAATACTGGCATTTAGCCGGGAAGAAGCAACACGCCTCGCAAGTCGATATGTAGGGCCAGAGCATCTGGTGCTTGGAATATTACGCGAAAAAGAAAATCCGTTGCAGAATTTGTTTAAGCGAATGAATATAGACGAGCAGAACGTAAAGTTTGAACTTGAAAAAAAAGTTCGCGAAGATGAAATATCAGAACCTATAATTACTTCAGAACTTGTTCTTAACGAACAGGCTAGTAACATCTTAAAACTTGCGGTATTGGAAGCAAGATTACAACACACGCAGTTAGTAGATGTACAACATTTAATATTGGCAATATTGCATGATCAAGTTGACAATGGCGCCAAAGAAATATTAGAATTAAATAATATGAACTACGAAGATACACTATCATACCTACAGGTTCAAAAAAGCAATTCTCCAGTGCAGAATGGGCTTGAATTACCTGATGAAGATGATGAAGATTTTGACTCTAAGCCTTCTGGCTCAGGTCAAGCAGAATCTATAACTGTTAAGAATAAAAGTAGCAATACTCCGATACTTGATAATTTTTCAACAGATCTCACTCAAGCTGCTCTTGATGGTAAGCTTGATGTTGTTGTTGGACGTGAAAAAGAAATTCAGCGTGTGACAGAGATACTTTGTCGTCGTAAGAAAAATAATCCTATTTTAATTGGAGAACCAGGAGTTGGTAAAAGTGCCATTGTAGAAGGTCTGGCCCAGTTAATTGTTCAGCATAAGACGTCTCCACTTCTTTTTAATAAGCGTGTGGTGAATCTTAATATGACAGCTATTGTTGCTGGAACAAAATATCGCGGACAGTTTGAAGAACGTATACGCGATTTAATTAAGGAACTTGAGCGTAATACCGACATAATAGTATTTATTGACGAAATACATACTTTGATTGGTGCCGGAAGCACACCAGGTAGTATGGATGCTGCAAATATAATGAAACCAGCTTTGGCTAGAGGCGTTATTCAATGCATTGGCGCTACTACCCTTGATGAATACAGACAAAGTATTGAAAAAGATGGTGCACTAGAGCGTAGATTCCAAAAAGTATTGGTTGAAGCAACATCCGCTGATGAAACTTTAGCTATATTGAATAACATCAAAGATAGGTATGAAGAGCATCATCATGTCACATATACTGACGATGCGTTGAAAGCGTGTGTCAATCTGACAGAAAGATATATTACAGATAGATATTTCCCGGATAAAGCGATTGATGCTCTCGACGAGGTTGGTTCACATATTCATTTGCAGCATGCTGAAGTTCCAGAAGAAATAACTGATAAGCAGAAAGAACTTGAAAAGACTATAAGTAAGAAAAATATAGCTGTAAAAAATCAGAACTTTGAACTTGCTGCTGGTTATCGTGACTATCAATCTAAGCTTGAGGCTGAAATCAAAGATCTTAATGACAAATGGAGCAAAGGTCAAAATGGTGACCGTCATATTGTCACTGATATAGATGTTGCTGATGTTGTTTCAATAATGGCAGGTATACCTGTGCAAAGAATAGCTGAGAAAGAGAATGTGCGCCTTAAGAACATGTCAAAAGTTCTTAACGAAAAGGTAATAGCACAGGATAAAGCCATTGAAAAGATGGTAAAAGCTATACAGAGAAACCGTGTTGGTATAAAAGATCCAAACCATCCTATCGGAGTTTTTATGTTTTTAGGTCCAACCGGCGTTGGTAAAACATATTTGGCAAAACAGCTTGCAAGCTATATGTTTGGCTCTCCAGATGCACTGATTCGTATAGATATGAGTGAATATTCTGAGAGTTTCAATACTTCTCGTCTAGTTGGTGCTCCTCCAGGATATGTAGGATATGAAGAAGGCGGTCAATTAACAGAAAAAGTACGTAGACATCCCTACTCTATAGTCTTACTAGATGAAATAGAGAAGGCTCATGGCAATGTATTTAATATGTTATTGCAAGTTTTAGATGAAGGTAGACTCACTGATGGTAATGGCCGTTTAGTGGATTTCAGAAACACAGTTATCATTATGACATCCAATTCTGGAACCCGACAACTAAAAGAATTTGGCCGAGGTGTTGGTTTTAATGCTGGAGGTACAATTGGTTTAAGTATTGATGACAAAGATAAAGAATATGCTCGTAGTATAATTCAAAAAAGTCTTAGTAAGCAGTTTGCTCCTGAGTTTCTAAACCGTCTTGATGAAATTATAACATTTGATCAGTTGGATTTGCCGGCAATTAAAAAAATAATTGATATTGAACTCAAAGACCTTTTTGCACGTATAGATTCGTTGGGCTATAAATTGTCGATAACAGACAAAGCTAAGGAATTTGTTGCAACTAAAGGTTACGATGTGCAATTTGGTGCCCGTCCATTGAAACGTGCCATTCAGAACTATATTGAGGACGGAGTTTGTGAGCGTATTTTGAGTGGAGATATAAAGGAAGGCGATACGATAAGTATCGGTAAGAATCCAAATAAAGATGAATTGACATTCAAATAGTCTTTGTAGAAATGCAAACTCTACTTAGCAAAGCGCATTTATTATTCGTTGTCAATAAAAGTACAGAATAAAAAAAACATTAAATGAGGAAAAAGCCTACCAAGAAATAGGTATTTTTCCTCATTTTTTTGTAATTTTGCGCTGAAACTCAATAGAAATTCTATTATACATATTTAATAAATAATTTAGCGAATATGATTTATTCTAAAGAAGTCGACAACATGTGCGTTGTCGCAAAGGGCCCAAATCATGGTCCAGCTCCTATTCCTGAGGAAGGAAAATGGATTCAGGCTAAAGAGATTAAAGACATCTCTGGTTATACTCACGGTGTGGGTTGGTGTGCTCCTCAGCAGGGTGCTTGTAAGCTATCTTTGAATATCAAGGATGGTGTTATTCAGGAAGCTCTTGTTGAGACTATTGGTTGTACAGGTATGACACATTCTGCTGCTATGGCATCAGAAATTCTTCCTGGAAAGACAATACTTGAGGCTCTTAATACTGACTTGGTTTGTGATGCTATTAATACAGCTATGCGCGAACTTTTCTTGCAGATTGTATATGGTCGTAGCCAGAGTGCATTCTCTGAGGGTGGTCTTGTTATTGGTGCAGGTCTTGAGGATCTAGGTAAGGGTCTTCGTAGCCAGACTGGTACACTTTATGGTACAGTAGCTAAGGGTACTCGTTATCTTGAGTTGACAGAGGGTTATATCACAAAGCAGTTCCTTGATAAGGATAGCCAGGTTTGTGGTTATGAGTATGTTCAACTTGGTAAGATGATGGAAGCTATCAAGAATGGTATGGATGCTAATGAAGCAGTTAAGAAATTCACTGGTTCTTATGGTCGTACTACAGCTGAGCAGGGTGTTGTTAAAGCTATTGATCCACGTAAAGAATAAGGAGATACAAATATGATTAGAAAAGTAACTTTTGAAAGCCAGGAGCGTCGTATAGACAAGGTTCTAGCAGCTCTTAAGGAAAACGGTATTAATAGTATCGAAGAGGCTAATGAAATTTGCGAAAAAGCAGGTGTTGATCCTTATCTAATGTGTGAGGAAACACAGCGTATCTGCTTCGAGAATGCGAAGTGGGCTTACGTTTGTGGTACAGCTATCGCTATTAAGCAAGGTGTAAAGAATGCAGCTGACGCAGCTGAGGCTATCGGTATTGGTCTTCAGAGCTTCTGTATTCCTGGTTCTGTTGCTGACGACCGTAAAGTTGGTCTTGGTCATGGTAACCTTGCTGCTCGTCTTCTTCGTGAAGAGACAGAATGTTTTGCTTTCTTAGCTGGTCACGAGTCATTCGCAGCAGCTGAAGGTGCAATCAAAATTGCAGAGATGGCAAACAAGGTTCGTGTAAAGCCATTACGTGTTATTCTTAACGGTCTTGGTAAAGATGCAGCTATGATTATTAGCCGTATCAACGGATTTACATATGTTCAGACTAAGTTTGATTACTACACTAGCGAAGTTAATGTAGTTAAAGAAATTGCTTATTCTGATGGTCCTCGTGCTAAGGTTAAGTGCTATGGCGCTGACGATGTACGTGAAGGTGTTGCTATTCTTTGGAAAGAGAATGTTGATGTTTCTATCACAGGTAACTCTACAAACCCAACACGTTTCCAGCATCCAGTAGCAGGAACATACAAGAAAGAGCGTCTTGCTGCAGGCAAGCCTTACTTCTCTGTAGCTTCAGGTGGTGGTACAGGTCGTACTCTTCACCCAGACAACATGGCTGCAGGTCCTGCATCTTATGGTATGACTGATACTATGGGTCGTATGCACTCTGATGCTCAGTTTGCAGGTTCTTCTTCTGTTCCAGCTCACGTTGAGATGATGGGATTCCTTGGTATGGGTAACAACCCTATGGTTGGTGCAACTGTAGCTATTGCTGTTGCTCTTGACCTTGCTATCAATAAGAAGTAAGACTTGATAAGCTAAAAAAGTTTAAAATATAGTCTCCTGCAATTCAACGAGTTGCAGGAGATTTTTTTATATAATCTAATATTATTAGCATAATATACTTTTGAATATAGTGGCAGACTATTCAGCGAGTTCATCCTTACTAAATATAAACGAGAAAAATTTCTGGTACTAGAAATCAGCTTAGTTTAATAAAATGTCTTTATACTTTCCTGCTTTATAGATACAAGGTACAAATCACATGCACTAAACATTTAATATTGTGTCATATAACAAGTAGAATACTTATTTTAATTATATTTCTTACAAATATTTTACAATTGTATTGATATTATTTGTATCTTTGCACTTGTAATAATACTTAATAACGAATAACATGAAAAAGAAGATTTTGAACAAGAGAAAATTATGTTTGGTTATAATCATTGCTGGAGCAACATTTGTAGGTACTGCAACCGCTCAGACAAATCCTAAAGAAGGCTATATTATCACTAACCAAAACGACACCATTCACGGTACAATTGATTATCTTACAAAAACCAAGAGTGAGCATAACTGCAAGTTCCGCAAGAACGGCGAAACAGAATTCAAGAATTATTCGCCTGCTCAGCTCAAGGCATACAGATCAAATAATGATGATTTCTATTATGTTTCCAAAGATATCAAGATAGAAGAAAATTAAGATAAACTTTTTGCTGGATACCTTGTTAAGGGAGGAATGAGCCTCTATCATTTTCTTGTTCTAGATAAAGACTATTATCTTTTTGAAGGAGAGAATGGCGAAACTGCACAGGTTATGGATGCTTCTCAAGTGGGTTACATGAACTCATCCCAGAAAGTAGAATCACGTAAGAATATGGCGCAGATTTCTAAGGTATTCAAAGAGCATCCACAAGAACTCAACAACTTCAATGAAGGTTCATTCAACGACAAAGATTTGTCTAAGATAGTAGTAAACTACAACAACACTTATTGTAAAGATCATGGCGATTGTGTGTTGTATGCTCAGGAAAGAGGTGTTAATTCTCAATCCATAAAGGTACACATACTTGCAGGTGCTGGATCACAATACGAAAGTTATAACCTAAAGGATAATCTAGGCGATAGCGAACAATCAGGAAGCATTATTGCCCCATCTGTTCATTTGGGTTTGAATATCGATATGCCCCGCTTTTCAAAGAAGTTTTTTCTCCAAGCAAAAGCACAGGTAAGCTATCATAGTTATAATTTTAATTCATTTAGAAACCCTACTGACGGAGAGAAAAAGATCAGTGATAAGAGCATTCAGGCGGATGCAATGTTAGGTGCAGCCTATAGACTTGTAGACCCAACAATAAATAAAATAGTTCCTTTTGTTCGTGCCGGTCTCGACTTAAACTTCTGGCTTTCACATAAAATGGATAATGATCTTACGGCAGAAGGCAGTATACATTATTATGACCTAAATAAAGATTTAATACTTTCCAAGCTGCATGCTGAAGGTTTCTATATTGGCCTTGGTGTAGATGTGCCAGTAGGCAATCATCAACTTGAAATCACGGCTGACTATAAGTATTTGAATACTAAATCAGCTAATTTGAAATCCAACATCATTGGAGTAACTGCAAGTTGGGTATTTTAATTAAATGATGATTATCACTTCTATGACAGAATACAATGGGCGTATGCACTCTGATGTTTAGTTTGTAGTTTCTTCATTGGTTTCCCCTCTCATTGATATGCAAGGATTCTTTAGTATGGGTAACAACCTTATGCTTTTGACTTTGCTGTTAACAAGAAGCAATTCTTGAATAAATAAAATATATACTCCTGTAATTCAAAAGATTACAGGAGTTATTTATTTTACTATTACATATGTAGCA
>RCMY010000759.1_pt1 | contig 30991 bp, 32 predicted proteins | sample 2041341 | NCBI WGS metagenome assembly RCMY01 (sample SAMN09708234, study PRJNA481090) | Marine sediment metagenome, whole genome shotgun sequencing project. | reverse complement strand
TACCCCCGAAACAAAAAATACCGATCCTTCAACTCCTCAATCGCCGTCTCCTTATTGGTAGTAATATAACGCAGCGCCTCATCCGTAAACTCCTGCCCCTTCTCGGTAAGCGAAACGATATTTTTTGTCACTTGAATCAGATTGTTCTTTTTAGCCAGATCCAGTACCGTTTTCGCCTGCACTTTTTGCCAGTTGATATGTTCGCGTAGGTGGTTGACGTGGCGCTCTTCTACTTCTTGATGGTTTTGTAGGTGTAGCAGAAATACGAGCAAGGACACTTCTTTCCGTTGTTGTTTTTCTTTAAAAAATACCGAAAAGACCCCTTGTTTGGGAGCAAAGAGGTACACCAAAAGAAAAACGATTCCCAATACCGTGGTCATGGATCCGGAGATGGAAGCATCCAAGGCGTTGGCGAGCCAGTATCCGGCTATGGCGGCAAAAATTCCGAACAAGCAGCTTAAAAGTAGCATTCTTTTAAGATTGTCGGTAAGCAGGTAAGCAGTTGCGGCGGGGGCAATGATAAGGGCGACGACCAGTACGGCCCCTACGGCATCAAAGGCACCTACTATCGTAATGGACGAAACGGTCATCAGTCCGTAGTGGAGGATTAGTGGCGAGAATCCCAAGGTAGCTGCAAGTCCCTTGTCGAAGGTGCTTAGCTTGAGTTCCTTAAAAAATAACAATAGTAAAGTTATCGTGATTAGTAGGATCGACCCGATGACCCAAAGGGATTTGGGTCCGATATCAGAACCGTTCACCACAAGCCGGTCAAAGGGCGCAAAGGCGAGTTCTCCCAATAGTACGGCATCAATATCCAAATGAACATCGTTGGCATTTTTTGCGATTAAGATGACTCCAATACTGAATAGGGCCGGGAACACCAATCCGATGGCGGTATCTTCCTTTACGAGTCCCGTTCTTTGAATGAACTCTACCAACATAACCGTAACCACGCCCGTAAGTGCTGCCAATACAATGAGTAGGGGAGAGTTGAGGTCTTCTGTGATGAAAAAACCTAGAACTATCCCCGGGAGGATTGCATGACTGATGGCATCGCTGATCATCGCCATTTTACGGAGCACCAAAAAGGTACCCGGAATGGCGCAGGCGACCGCGACCAAGGCCGCTATAAGTTGTATTTCGAGTTGTGCGCTAGTCATGTTCAGTGCCTAATTGGTTGTACATCGATTCCGCTTCGTGGTAGCCTTTTTGGGTCATGGCCCATTGGTTGCCCGATATGTCGATGAATTGCTTTTCTTCAAGCTTGGTCAGGGTTTTTCGGGTAAAGCCTTGAAAGTTGTTCAGTATCCGAATGGCATGCGGGCGGGAGATATCTTCGTGTTCCTTTACGATATGGTACATAAAGGTAAGGGTCTTTTTTTGGTGGAGCTCCCTACGGTTCCTACGAAAACGGATTTCCCGAAACAGGAGTCCACGTCCCGGGGAGAAAATAAAGGAGATAACTACAAAGAACGCTGCCACCAAAACAATCACGGGACCTGTCGAGAGATTGTTCTGGCTGGCACTGATGGCCGTGCCGAAAACTCCGGAAAAGGCGCCGAAAATGGATGCCAATATGATCATCTTTCCCAAGTTGTTCGTCCACTGTCGTGCGGCCGCGGCAGGTGCAAGTAGCATGGCACTCATCAGCACTACGCCGACAGTCTGTAGGCCCAGTACGATCGCCAGCACAATAAAGCTGGTAATCAGGATATCGAGAAAGCGGACGTTAAAGCCCAAGGTCTTTGTGTAGTCGGCATCGAAAAGGAGTAGTTTCAGTTCTTTCCAGAATAGGAGGAGTACGATTAGGCTTAACCCTGTAACGATGGCCATCACCCAGACATCTTCCTCCACCAAGGTGGCTGCCTGCCCGAAGAGGTATTTGTCCAGTCCGGCCTGATTGGCGTTAGGCATTTTTTGGATGAAGGTTAGCAATAACATCCCAAAACCGAAAAATAGGGAAAGTATCAGGCCCAGGGCCGTGTCGTTTTTCAAGCGGGTCCGTTTAACGATGCCCCTGATCCAGAACGTGCCTACCAAGCCGCTTATCAAAGCTCCTATCAATAAAAGGTTGGTGTCTTTGACTCCGGTGATGATGAAAGCCAATGCTATACCCGGCAAGGCTGCGTGCGAAATGGCATCGCCCAACAAGCTCTGTTTCCGCAACACCGCAAAACTGCCGAGCATGCCGCAAATCGCGCCTAGAATGGCGGTGCCCAGTGTGATTGTGCGGAGGGTGTAATCGGTGAAAAAATCAGTTAGTTCCATGTTTTTTTTGACCCTTTGGTCAGGTTCGGCGTTTGTTGTCAGCATCCAGCTTAGACCTACAAGGTTCCGCCTTTGGCGGGAAACCTTGCAGGTCTCTCCGCTTTTAAGTAGGGTTTACCGCTACCTTGTAATTGATACCATAGGTTTTCGTCAAGTTGTCATCATTAAAAATATCCTTGACGGGGCCGGAGGCGATTCCCTTTACATTGAGGAAAGTTACCCAGTCAAAGTATTCGGGGACCGTCTGTAAGTCGTGGTGAACTACAATCAGGGTTTTGCCCTGTTTACGGAGTTCCTTTAAAATATTGATGATAGCTTTTTCTGTGGTGGCATCCACCCCTTGAAAGGGCTCGTCCATCAGGTAAATGGAGGCGTTTTGTGCCAATGCGCGAGCTAGAAAGATCCTTTGCTGTTGTCCGCCGCTTAACTGGCTTATCTGCCGGTTCTTAAATTCTAGCATGCCGACTTTTTCCAAGGCTTCCAGCGCCAGTTTTTTTTCCTTTAGACCCGGTCGCTTGATCCAGCCCAGACTGCCATAGGTGCCCATCATGACCACATCAAGGGCGACGGTGGGAAAATCCCAGTCCACACTTCCCTTTTGTGGTACATAAGCTACTTTGTCCACCTGTTTTTTATAGGGTTGGCCGAATACTTGAACGCTACCCGCTATAGGTTTAATAATGCCCAAAATGGATTTTATTAATGTGGATTTACCAGCTCCGTTCGGACCCACAATGGCCATTAAAACACCTTCGGGAACCACCAGGTCAATATCCCAAAGCACGGGCTTGTAATCATAGGCCACGGTAAGGTCGTCGATTTGGATTGCAGGGATAGAATTGTTCATCATTCGTTATTCATTTGTTCTCCTCACTTTCATGACCGAAATTTAACCCTTCGACTATGCTCAGGGCGGGTGTTCAATCGCAACCGCGTAGCTGTTCATCCCTTCGACACCGCCCAGGACAGGGGATTAAGGTTGGCAGAAGGCACATTGAACCTTAAACTTTGAACGTGCCGCAAGTCACACCCGCCTGCCGGACGGGCAGGTTTGAACCTTAAATTTTTCAGCGATACGGTTACAACCTGCTACCACTGCAACTGCATACTTATTTCAGTGCTTCGACAATTGTATTCACGTTATACCGAAACATACCAATGTATGTTCCTTCGTCGGTCCCGGCATTGCCTAATGCATCCGAGTAAAGCGTGCCTCCAATCTGTACGTTGTATCCCTTTGATTTGACTGCCTGCTGTAAGGCCTCGATAGTTCTTTTCGGTACACTGGTTTCCACGAAGATGGATTTCACTTGTCTATCGATAATAAGCTGGGCCAGCTTTTGCACGTCTTGTACTCCGGCTTCGGTAGCAGTGCTCAAGCCTTGTAAGCCAACGACTTCAAACCCGTATTCGTTACCAAAATAGTTAAAGGCATCGTGGGCGGTGACTAGCACCCGCTTTTCTTCGGGTAGCGTAGTGATAGTATTGCGGACTTCATCTTCGAGAGCATCGAGTTTTTTTAGATATTCTTTTTTATTTTCATCGTAAAAAGCGGCATTGTCGGGATCCAGTTTGCCCAGTTCTTCCGCTAGATAGTTGGTGATTTGCTTCCAGTATTCGATGTTGAACCAGATATGCGGGTCGTAATTGGAGGCGAAATATTCGGAACCTATCAAGCCCTTTTTGTCCAAAACTTCCGCCAAGGCTATCGTGTTGCTGTTGCGTCCCATTTTTTCGAAGACGTCGACCAGTTTCCCTTCTAGGTGCAATCCGCTGTAAAAGACCACATCGGCACCGGTCAATTTGGAAACATCGCCCTCACTAGCTTTGTACAGGTGTGGATCTACTCCGCTGCCCATAAGCCCTTGAACACTGACGGAATCCTTTCCTATGTTCTTTACTAAATCCGTTATCATCGTCGTAGTGGTGACGATGTTGAGTTTTCCGTCGGTTCCTTTATTGGAGTTTTTACATCCTATAAATACTATAAGACAGAGAAAGAATAGTATGCAATTTTTCATACAGCTAATATGGTATTCGAATTTCATTTATTGGTTCCGAATTTTCGGGGGGGCTTGGCCTCGAAGCTCCTGGGGGAATTTCTTTTTCACTGGTCTACATAAATATTATCCGTAGCCGTTTTCGAAAGCTGAACTTCTACGTCCTCTATGCGTACGGTCATGCTCTCATCGAATTTTTCAATGTTGACTACCTCCACCGCAGTACCCAAACCTATTTGCTGTTTGGCCAAGTATTTTAAAAAGGATGATGAAGCGTCATTAAACCCTTTGCAGGTGCCGCGGTCACCTTTCCGCAATTGTGATAACCTTTTTTTCGGAATCTCGGGCATATTTCCCTTAGCATCGGGTATTGGGTCACCATGGGGGTCGTAGGCCGGCCGTCCCAAGAACTTATCGAGTTCTTCTACAAGTTTTATCGATTTTATATGTTCTAGTTGCTCCGCTACTTCGTGTACTTCGTCCCAATTAAAATTTAGGCGTTCCACAAGAAAAGATTCCCATAAGCGATGTTTCCTTACCACGGCCAAAGCATGTTCCTTACCAATTTCGGTCAATTGTACGCCATAGTACTTTTGGTAGTCCACCAACTTTTTTTCGGCCAATCTTTTGATCATTTCTGTCACCGAGGCGGCCTTGGTGTTAAGGTGTGCCGAAATGCTGCTTGTCGATACGCCGTCATCCGTTTCTTGTTGCAAATGGAATATGGCCTTTAAATAATTTTCTTCGGATTGGGTAAACATAAATTTCTAATATTACACAAAGATACATTTTATCCTTGATAATAAATTATTAGCTTTGCCTAAATATTTAATTTATAATACCTATTTTTAGGGACCTGTTCTATGAAAAAAATATTTCATGCTCTATTTTTAGTATCTACTTTCGCAGCGGCATAAAGTCAGCAAGCTATCATTTCGGGTACGGTGACCTCTGATGGCGAGCCTGTGCCCTATGCCAGTGTTTATGTAAAGGGCGGCACAACCGGAACCAGCGCTGATGCTGATGGAAGTTATCAATTAAATATTTTGACAGAGGAAATTAAACTCGTCGGCCAATCTCAAGGTTTTAGACTTCAAACCAAAGTTCTTAATCTGTCTGATGGGGCCGATGAGGTCGTAAACTTTAATCTCGCTCAGGGCAATGAATCTTTAGACGAGGTGGTCATTACGGGTACACGAACCGAAAAGCGTCAGACCGATTCACCGGTTATTGTAAATCTGATCGATAGCGAAAGCCCAGAACAGGTACAAGCAACCGACCTTTCAGAAGGTTTGCGTTTTCAGCCGGGATTTCGGGTAGAAGTCGATGGCAGACCTGTAACTATACGCAAATACGTATGAACGCACTGCTTAATCAAAGAATATTATGCGGTCAAAATGGACGTGGAAAGTAGGGATACCATCACTTTTGGAAACCAAACGTTCGTTAACGAAAGAATCAATAAAAGAAACCCGGTGCATCAGATTCCCCTGTTGATGGCCCGTCAGAAATACAAATCATTTTCAGTTTCGGCATTGGTTTTTATGGATGCCGATTTTAAGGCCGAGGCAAGATACTTTCAGTATTTGAACGTGGAACAACTTTCAGAAATTTTGTCGGAATAGGTCCCAAGGATGGTATCTTTAAAGTTTAAAGTAGTCTCTTGACATATGAGTTCAGAATCACTGAGTGAAGTACATGCTACGGTAAGAACGGAAAAAAAGGGATGGCGCAAAATATTGGCCTTTTTTGGGCCTGCGTATCTGGTCAGCGTCGGTTATATGGACCCCGGTAACTGGGCGACCGATATTGCCGGGGGTTCGCAGTTTGGTTATAAACTGATTTGGGTGCTGTTGATGTCGAACCTGATTGCTCTCTTATTGCAATCGTTAAGCGCCCGGCTGGGCATAGTCAAGGGGTTAGATCTTGCGCAAGCCTCGAAGAATGCATATCCCAAATGGGCGAATATTCCTCTGTACATCCTTGCCGAAATAGCAATTGCGGCCTGTGATCTGGCGGAAATCGTGGGAATGGCCATTGGCCTGAACTTGTTATTCGGACTTCCATTGATATGGGGAATTAGCTTGACGGCTTTGGACACTATTTTGTTACTTTTTTTGTTAAGGCGCGGCATGCGCACGATGGAGCTGTTCATTATCAGCTTGGTTTTCATCATCGGCGTCTCCTTTGTAATTGAAATGATTATTACCGGTCCCGTTTACGGTGATGTGGTAAAAGGACTTGTACCCTCCGAACTTAGTGGGGATGCACTATATATCGCCATCGGTATCATCGGGGCCACCGTCATGCCGCACAATTTATATCTGCACTCCTCTTTGGTGCAGACCCGAATGATCGACCGCTCGTTCAAGGGCATTAAAAAAGCGATCAAATACAATTTTATAGATACGGTTATTGCGCTGAACTTAGCATTTTTTGTAAACGCCGCAATTTTGGTACTGGCCGCCACGGCCTTTTTTGTGAACGGTTTTTATGATGTAGCCGAGATACAGGATGCCTCCGCGCTACTCGATAACTTGTTCGGAAGCGTGGCCCCTACCTTTTTTGGGATAGCCCTGGTTGCTGCCGGACAGAGTTCCACTATCACTGGCACCCTTGCGGGGCAGATTGTAATGGAAGGCCACTTGAATATACGGATACAGCCATGGCTCCGCCGTTTGATTACGCGCTTGTTGGCCATTATACCTGCTTTGTTCACTATTCTGTATTTCGGGGAGGACGCTTTAGGCAGTCTGCTCGTATTAAGCCAAGTAGTGCTGAGCCTGCAGTTGGGCTTTGCCGTCATCCCCCTTATCCATTTTAATTCGGACAAAAAGATGATGAAGGAATTCACCATAAAACCATGGATTAAAATTTTGGCATGGTTAAGTGCCGTCGTTATCGTCTATCTGAACATCACCTTGGTCATTGACGAAATCAAGGGTTGGATCGAAGCCTCGTCGGGAGAAAATACCGTTTTCATCTTCGCCGTGGTCATTCCCATTGCTTTTGCCTGTCTGGCTTTGCTAGTCTATATTTTTATACATCCATTTCTTAAGTCGTCTCCCCGGGAAAGGCATCAACTGCCACACGGCAAGGCGGAAGATTTTATGGAAGGAGCACCCATTGTTTACGAACATATAGGGATTACCATCGACTTCTCCGGAAACGATCAACGTGTTATCCAAAATGCCTTGTCACAAGGTGGGAAATCCTGTTCCTATACCTTTATCCATATCGTCGAAAGTGCTGCTGCGAGATACCTGGGCACGAATTCGATGGACCATGAAACCCAGCAAGACGTGGCCGGGTTACGGCAATATGAGCAACGATTGGCCGCATTGGGGTACACCGCCGACCATAAAATCGGTTTCGGGGATGCCGCGCTAGAAATCGCAAAAATTGTCGAAACTGAAAACATCGATTTTATGGTGATGGGCGCTCACGGCCATAAGGGCGTAAAGGACTTGATTTTTGGCACTACCTTGGAGGCGGTACGGCATAAGATCGGCGTGCCCATTTTGATCGTGAACTAGTCGAGTTTGTGGTACTCCAGTTGTAATTTCTTAATCTCTTCAACCAACTTGCCCGTCGCAGGACCTTTTACGGTAATATCAGGAACGATTTCTTGAATTGGAAAAAATTGGATGGGCATCCGCACGTTCTTGAGCCATTGGCCCAGCTGCTTCGCGGAACTTAGGTAAACGATAGTCCCAAGTCCGACCCATCCGTGGGCGGCGGCACACATGGGGCAATGCTCGCCGCTGGTGTACATGGTGGTCCGTTTCCGTTCATCTGCACTTAGGTTTTCGGCCGCCCAATGCGCTAATTCAATTTCCGGATGGGCGAGGGGTGTAAGCTCGTTGACCCGATTGCGGGCGGTGGCGATAACCTCATTTTCGGCATTTACCAAAATGGAACCAAAAGGTTTGTCGCCTGCTTTCAGGGCCTCCTCGGCGAGAGATAGGCATTGTTTTAGATGGGTGAGGTCTTCTTCTGTTATTTTAGTTTCTTTCATGATTAGATTATTGTTGATTTTAGTCGGTTTTAGCTCACCTCTTTAGAAAAATGGAGAAACTCCACAAAAGTTCCAAAATACACTTCATCTAAAATAAATACTCGCCTTCTCATTCGAAAACGTCTGTTTTCCGTTTTTGAATCCTGCCAAAGCTTGGGCTACGGTTCGAATTACTTCAATAGGCCCTTCCGCTTCCATTACCACAAAATCCGCTGGAGCACCGACTTTGATTTCCGTTTGTCGGGACAACAATTTCGCGGCATTCGCGGTGATCATATCGTAAACTTCCTCGATGGCAGAATCTTTAGAAAGCTGTGCGATATTAGCGTACATATTTGCCATACGCACAAGGGAAGCATCTCCATAGGGGGTGAAAGCGTTTAGAATGTTGTTACTTGATAGGGTAGTGGTGATGCCCTTTTCAGTGAGTTCATTGGCGTTGACCATGCCGCGCGGCACTAGAGGTTCGTGGTCGCGGCCGTTCAAAAAGATATCCGTGGCCGGCAATACGGTCAGGGCTATGTCGGCATCCTTGAGCAGATCGGCCATATCACCGCGTTGTTCTGATGACATCGCCGCAAGCTTGGTAACGTGGCCTATGGAGACCTTTCCTTCATAGTTCCGCTTACGCGTTTCTTCGGCGATTTTCGGGATACTGGAGTTATTGGGGTCCAAATCAAAATCCAAATGGAAATCCACATGGACATCGAATTTTTCTGCCAGATCAAATATCATTTCGATATGCCGTTTGGGGCGTTCGTCTTTATAGGGACATCCGCCTACCAAATCGGCACCATCTCTTAGCGCTTGCTGTAGTAGTTCATGGGTTTCCTTTTCATTGGTGAGTCCTTCTTGGGCAAAGGCGCAGATTTCAATATCGATAGCGAAGGCATAGTTGTCCCTGACTTTTTTGATGGCTTCGAAAGAGCGGAGCCCGGTTTTTGGATCGGTCTCCACGAATGTGCGGAGACCCATAGTACCTTTTTTTATTGCCATTTCCACTACGCGAGAGGCACGCTCGTAGACATCCTCTTCGGTAAAGTTCTTTTTGGCTTTTCCAGTTTCTTCGACCGCTTCGTCTAGCGTACCTTTTTCGATGTTACATCGATCGAGAATGCAAGCTTTGTCTAAATGGATATGGCTTTCGTAAAAGCCCGAGCAGACCCACTGCCCGGCAGCGTCGTAAATGACCGAAGCCCTATCTCCCTGACTGGATACCGTATGGACTTCGGAAGGACTATTGATGGTCTCAACCTTTCCGTCTCGGACGCCGATATCCACAAAATTCCCGTTGGTATGTATTCTTGCGTTTTTTAAGAGTAGGTCAAGCATAATTATCTAGGAGCGTTAAACCTACAAAGATCGTTCGTGTACTTCGACTGAGCTCAGCACATCGTTTTGTAGATTAGATTATATTTTTTTTCAAACCGTTTTTTTTCGGAATATCAAGTGTACAACAGCAATAATTACCGACAGGGAAATCCCCAAGATCGAAACGCCGGTCCAACCAAAATTTCCCCAAGCATAGGCGCCCAAGGTGGTGCCGAGCGCACCACCGATAAAAAATCCCACCATATAGATCGTGTTCACCCGGTTACGGGCTTCGGGATTTTTCGAGAAAATGATGTTCTGGTTCGTGATGTGCAACGCCTGTAATCCTAAATCGACCAAAATCACCCCGATAATCAATCCAATGATGGAATTTCCGGAAAAAAGGAAAACTACCCAAGAAATGATTAGGAGCAGCGCCGAATACAAAATTATTTTACCCTTATCGATTTTATCACTCATCTTGCCCACGAATGCGGCCGCTAGGGCTCCGGCAATTCCGAATAGTCCAAAGGCGCCGGTAATGTCGCTACCATAGCCGAAGTGGTCTTCCATGAGAAAGACAAGGGTGGTCCAAAATGCGCTCAGTCCGGCAAAGGCCAGTCCACCACGCAGTGCGGCCAACCGCACTGAAGGCTCCCTTCTGAAGTAGAACCCCAGTGATTTGAGCAAACTACCGTAGCTGCCTTCGTATTCCGGAACGAGCTTGGGCAGTTTGAGTTGCAACAAAACGAACAAGGGCACCATCATAGCAGCGGCGACATAGTACATCATCTGCCAGCCGAAACTTTCGCCGACGAGACCGCTGATTACCCGGCTTCCCAGAATACCGATCAGAAGGCCGCTCATGACGATACCAATGGCCCGGCCGCGTCCCTTCTCATCCGCCAATTGCGCTGCCATTGGTACGAAAAGCTGCGGTATCGCGGAAGAAAATCCGATAAAAAAACTGCTGATGATCAGTAGTAAAAGAGAGTTCGATAGTGCAGCGGCCAGCAGTGATAGTATCATTAGGACAAAATCGAACTGCAAGATTTTTTTATTGGAAACTTTATCCCCCAAGGGAATTATAAAGAGCAACCCCAAGGCATAACCCAACTGCGTCGAAAGCGCCACATTGCTCACTGCGGATTCGGTAACGTCAAAAGTTACCGATATCTGGTGCAACAACGGCTGGTTGTAGTACAGATTTGCTACTATTAGCCCCGCCGATACGCTCATCAGGTAGAGTACGGAATTTGAAAGTTTTGTCATTTTAAGGAGAATTTACAGATTGCCCCATAGGGCGGAGATTGGCTGAAATGTTAGGAATGGTACGAGTATACTATGGGTCAATTTGCGGATTTATCCTCTTTCCGTCTTTGCTCTTCGACGTTTTTGCGGGTTTCTTCCTTTTTGATGTTTTCCTTGTAGAGGGCGGCATTCCCAAATAGGATGCCGCCATTTTTTTAGATACCGGCAACAAAAGGCGGGGTTGATTTTGAATGACCCACTGCACCTTTTCTAGGACATCAAATTCCTGAAAACCATAGATGCAATTTCGGGAGTATAGTAGGGTTGTCTAGCACTGATTCTTCCGTAGTTACCTAATACGCTTTCCCTCGGTCACGAAAGAAAGTCCTTGAGAGCCATAGGTATTGATCATGACGGCTTCGAAAAGCGGCTCGTTGCTGGTGCGTTTTTTCTTCCAATCGAAAACAAAATTGGCGCCTGTACCGCCCTCTTTGTCGATACCGTCGATAACAATCTGTACCGTCTCCATGGGCTTTATAAAAATGGTATGGTCGAAATAGGTGCGGATCGGATCGCCATGGGTGTTGTAATAGACCGCTTTATCGATAAAAACGTCTTCGTCGCGATTCGGGTTGTGCAGACTAACGGTTACGGTCAGGTCTGATTGCTCTCGATCGTTACGCATGTATATCGAGGAGTAAATGGATAAAAAGGTGTGACCGATATCCAACGTATCGGAAATGGGGATCGTGGCCATTCGCTTTTCATAGTCGATCGGATCGGTCGAACTTAATTCCCGGGGTTTTTCGTTACACGAGACGGCAATTAAACAAAGGAAAATTATTGTAATTACATATTTCATTGGTAGCGGTTTGACGATAATCCATAAATCGGTGGTAAGATAAACAAAACCAGCCCAAAGCGGTTTTCTTTTTCTATATTATTCTTATCTTGATTATAAGGATTAAAAATTAAATTAATATGAGAATATGAGTAGAGGATTTGTAAAGGAGGATGATCAACAAGAGTAACCATTGGTGCCACCAAGAGCCGATTTGCCCGCGGGAATAACTAATTACGTCACCCTAAAAGGGATGGAAGCCCTAGCGGATGAAAAAGGGCGCATGATTGCGGAACGGGAAGCATCGGATACTACGAACGAAAACGAACGGCGTATCGCCCTGAACTATATCAATGCCAAACTACAATTGTTGAACACCATAATTTTGAGTGCGAAAGTGGTCGATCTGAACAACCAGCCCAAAGATGAGGTACGTTTTGAGGCCTTTGTCACTCTAAAAATCGGTAGTTCGAAGAATTTGCAAAAATATCAAATTGTAGGGGTGGACGAAGCGGATATTACCAAAGGAAAGATTTCCTTCGTTTCCCCGATTGCCAAAATGTTGACTAATAAAAAAGTGGGGGAGAAGGTTGTTTTGAAACTCGCCAAGGTGGACAGGGTTTTTGAGATTGTGGATATTGTTTATGGTGAGTAAAAAAAGAAAGAGCCGGAACAATGTCCCGGCCCTTTCTAACCAACCAACTATAAAAATGATTAATACCTTCTAATCGTTTCTTTCGCTCAAAACTTTTCCGTCGGCGTCAAAAATCACTTTAATCTCATCGTCCCATCCTTTTTCAAGTTCCACTTCATAGGTAGCGGTGCCATTCTGTTCGGTCATTTCGACAGAGTCGATTTTGTAATCGGCGTAGTTACTTGAGATGGCCGAGGCAATTGCTTCGGGCAGTTCATCTTTCTTTAGATCTTTTTCCAACTTGTTCGTTTTGCCATCGGCAGCATACCAGATCTCTTGATCTTCATTGTCTATTTCAAATTCTACTTTGTAACTATCGCCTTCCATTTCCCACTCCACATCGGTGGCGTTGGGATAGGCCTGTTCAAATGCGTTCTTCAAATCCGATGGTACATCTGCTGGATTCATGTCCTGTGCCGAAACGGCGACAGTGCCCAAAAGGGCAATCATTGCTAATTTTAAATTTTTCATGTTTCTGTATTTTTAATTTGGTTCAAAGTAAAGCCTCCAAATTGGAAAAAACTGGGAAAGACAAGTCATCAATTGATAAGTATTCAAATTCTTTTGAATTGGGACCGATTAAGTGGACTCGAACTACCCTTATCCTTTGAAGTACAAATATTTTGATTCTATTAGGTAAAGTAAAAGGGATTTCCAGCAAAGAAAATCCCTTTACACATCATTAAAGTTAGACCCGATGTCCTTCCTATTAAATAGATGTCCTTCCTATTGATTATTAGTCTCGCGATCAATAATATTTTCGGCTTGAGAAGAAGGCAAAAATATCTGTATACCTATGTTCAATCCTAAGCTGTTTTGATAACTAGTGTCGCCACCACCGGCTAAACCGTTATATTTCAAGGTAGTTTCCAAGGCAACATTATCGGTAATAAAATACGAATATCCAGGTCCGAACCCGAGAGCGAAACCGTTGGTAGAATTACCATCTTTAATATTGACTCCCGAAATACCGCCATTGGCCTCGACGAAGAAGCGACCTCTCTTCAACAAATTGTCGACCCCGACTTCACCAGGAAATAAATAATATCTGGATAAGGCCTGAATTCCGTAAACCGTTGATTTCGCCGAAACGCCATTGACCTCCGGTGATTTAGTGAATCCGAGATTGGTCGAAACACCGATCAAGAAATTGTCCGCTACAAAATAACCGACTTTGGGACTGAGACCTACGTTGTAACCCGCACCATCGTTTAGGCCAAAATTTAAGCCGAAAAGGCCGTTATTGCTAGTACTGACCAGGCCACTACCAAAATCACTTCCCAGCATAAAATCTCCTTTGCTTAATTGTGCGTTCGAGATGCCTACTGCCCCGAATACCATGGCAACAGTTAGCAATAAAGCATTTATCGTTGTTTTCCCAGAACGTTTATTTCCTAGCTGGGCCTTGTTGGAATTACTTCGATTAAGATTTTTCATATGTGTGTTTTAAGGATTTAATTTGCAAAACTATACTTCAATATTTGTGGGTATTGACGTTATTACAAAGATTTTTATAACAGAAAAAAATAACCACTTCACAAAATTTATAGCCCAGTAGACCAACTTCTCAGAAATCCTCTTTTTATCGGAATCGGATATCATTTTAATCCATCCGATTGAGATATAGGGTTGTTGGGATATTCATTTTGTGTGAATAGGGAAATACCTCATTTTTGCTCTCTACCACTGAGGGTGGAAGGTACAATGGAAGATTAAAGAGTGTTGCCGGCGGTGAAGTGGCCGTGTTAAGTGCCAAGGATACAACAGCAAGGGTTTCCTTTGAGGATATCGTTTATTTGAGAACGGTAAAATTCGATTTTTGGAGCAAATTATCCGCTTCCATCGGTTTGGGATACAACTTTACGAAATCCAATAATTCTAGACAGTTTAGTCTGCGAAGTACCTTAGGGTATCAGGCGAGAAAGTGGTCCGCCAATGCCAATTACAACAATATTTCTTCGAATCGCGATGATGTGGAAGCCATAAAGCGTGTCGATGCGGCATTGGCCTATCGGTATTTTTTACGGAAGGACTGGTTTCCGTTGATCGAGATCAATTGGCTTTCGAATACCGAACAGAATATCAATCTGCGAACCGTAACAAAATTGGGCATGGGGAAATTCTTGAAGCGCACCAAGCAATGGTATTGGGGAGTACAGGCTGGTATTTCGTACAATAACGAGAGCTACTCCAACTCCGATTTAGGATCCCAAAACAGTGCTGAGGGCTTTTTGGGCACCGAAGCCAATCTCTACGATCTCGGCGATCTCAGTCTCTTGGCCAATATTATCGCCTACCCCGGTATCACGGAATCGGGCCGGTGGCGTTTCGATAGCACCGTTGATTTGCAGTACGACCTGCCCCTAGATTTTTTCATTAAGCTGGGCTTTACCGTTAGTTTTGATAACCGATCACTGGCATCTGACAGTGATTACGATTATGTGGTGCAGACGACCTTTGGATGGGAGCTTTGATATTGAACTTGTCTTGATTTTTTCTTTTGCCTACCCCCGGAAGCGTCAGGTTCGCATTTTATACTCTAATTTTGTCTTTTTTGAGTTCCATAGCTAAGGCTGTGTAGCAAAAAAGTTTTCATTGGGGCACAACCCGATCGACCGGTGGGGGCAGGAAGCCGAAACCTTTGGTACCAAACAAAAACTTAAGACGAGATCATGGCTTATACACCCTATTAGGAACAGGATCATGAAAAAAACGAGTAAAAAGGAATTTACCCCCAAGCTTTTATCGCTTTTAAGGGCCGGTATTACAAGGAAACAGCTTACCAAAGACGTATTGGCGGGTATTATAGTGGGTATTGTGGCACTTCCGTTGGCTATTGCCTTTGCCATAGCCTCCGGGGTTTCTCCAGAAAAGGGACTGATAACGGCCGTCATAGCCGGCCTGGCGATTTCCGTTTTGGGAGGAAGCCGCGTCCAGATCGGCGGCCCAACCGGTGCTTTTATCATAATTGTCTATGCCATTGTCCAGGAACACGGCGTCGGCGGACTTACCATTGCCACGTTTATGGCGGGGTTTATAATCATTGGACTTGGTCTGGCCCGATTGGGCAATTACCTCAAGTTTATACCCTATCCGTTGATTGTGGGTTTTACAAGTGGTATTGCGCTTATTATCTTTTCTTCCCAGATCAAGGATTTTTTCGGGTTGTCCATCGCGGAGGTCCCGGCAGACTTTGTACAAAAATGGAAGGTCTATTTCGCCAATTTTACGGAAATCAATTGGATTGCTTTTGCATTGGCCTTGGGTACGGTACTTATTGCTCTGAATTTTCACAGGATCTCCGCAAAAATACCTGGTTCCATCGTCGCCATAATTTTGAGCACGGTGGTCGTTTATATTTTCGAACTTCCGGTGGAGACCATCGAGAGCAAATATGGGGAGATACCGAACAGCATTTCCATGCCCGCGATTCCGTCAATAGATTTTGCCACCATTCAAAGTCTTATCCAGCCCGCAATAGCCATCGCTTTGTTGGGCAGCATTGAATCTCTTCTTTCCGCCGTGGTCGCCGATGGGATGATAGGCGGGCGGCACCGATCTAATATGGAACTGGTGGCGCAGGGAGCCGCCAATATTTTATCTGGACTTTTTGGGGGCATCCCGGCGACCGGGGCCATTGCCAGAACGGCCACGAATATAAAAAATGGCGGAAGAACCCCTATTTCCGGTATTGTACATGCGCTTGTGCTTCTATTGATCATGCTTGTTTTGGCTCCCGTGGCTAAATTGATACCCCTTTCGTGCCTAGCGGGAATTCTAGTGGTCGTTGCGTGGCATATGGGGGAATGGCACCACTTTTTGGCGTTGATGAAAAGCAATCGATTGGATGTTATCGTCTTGCTTACCACTTTTTTGCTTACCGTTTTCTTTGACCTGGTGCTGGCTATCGAAATAGGGATAGTGCTATCGAGCTTTATTTTTATGAAAAGGATGAGCGAGGCGACCTCTATTAAGGATGCGGTAAATATTTTTAGGGACCATGATGAAAATGGGGATGTTCTGTTCGAGGAGGAATTGCCCGAGATACCCGAAGGCGTAGTCCTTTATGAGATAAATGGCCCCTTGTTCTTTGGGGCTTCGCAAAAGTTTCAGGAAATCTTGACCGACCTGCACCAACAGCCAAAAATCTTGATCTTAAGAATGAGGAATGTACCTTTTATCGATGCCACGGGAATCAATGGGCTCAAGGAAGTCTGCCGCAAATTACAGGCGAGAGGAACGGTAATTATCATATCGGGCGCAAACCGGGAAGTAAAATTGGAGCTTTTAAAGGCGAATCTTTACGAACTTATCAATAAACACAATATCCAAGACACCATTACCAACGCCATCGATCGGGCCAAACAACTTTTGGACGGAATGAATGGAGAATAGCGTTCAGGTTCGGGTGATCAGGGCATTGAAAACCGGTAGAAGACAGATCGAGCAGATCTACGCAGATAAATCATATATCTTAAGCAATCTGGGTCATCAGCGTGTCATTGGTTGTTCAAGATTTTAGCAAGAATCGGGTTTTAGAACCCTCAAAAGCAGCCTATTTTTGTGTTGATAAACTCCAGTAAAATGACGGGGCCAAGCACTCCCATAAACTTCGGAGCCAAATGAAAAATTTATGCTTATCCAACCTTTTGAATCCAACCCTAAGAAATTAAAATCAGCTAAGCTATGAGCGATAATTTTAAAATATCAGCGGTCAATAACACTTTTAATCATCTATTCGATCTGTCCGAAAAGGAACTTTTGACCAAAGGCGCGATAAAAATGATAGTGGACGAAAAACCGGGTTACCCATGCCGGGTAAGCCTTGAAGATGCTGAAATAGGGGAGGAGGTAGTCCTATTTCCCTATCGACACCATACAACCGATTCGCCATATCAGGCCAGTGGGCCAATCTTTGCCCGAAAAAATGCAAAAAAAGCGGATCTGGTGATCAACGAAATTCCAAAAATGCTGTTGCATCGTCTATTGTCATTACGGATTTATGATGATCGGGGAATGATGATAGCCGCCAAAACTCTAATGGGGGAGCAACTAAAAGATGGAATTACAGCCCTTTTCAACGACAAATTGGCAAAATATATCCAAATCCATAATGCCGGACCGGGCTGCTATAATTGTCAAGTTGATCGGAGCGACTAATTGGTTTAAGAGGTTCTAGCTATAACCATTGATTATATCTCCGTTTTAACCAATCTCCCCGAAAGCCGCATCCCCGCCCTGATGTTCATCCCTATCAGGCTGAGGTTGATTCCTCCGATTACCAGCTCGACGATCTGTATGTACAGAAAAGTAGTGTCTATCGTTTTGTACAGGGCGTGATAATACAGGTATATGGCCAATGAGATCAAGATGATCCCGTTTAGGGCCACGAGCTTCATTCTCTTCATCTTTTGGGCGATTATGGGATTTTTGGAATTTCCCGCTAAATTTTTGCCGGATAGCCCCAAAATCGGCATGGTAATCAATAGAATGGGCAAACTGTAAAGTATGCCTGTTTTTACCTGTTTAATGAACAGAGGGTCGCCCATAATCTCGGCAATCAACGAAAAAGTAAAAAAGCAGCTTATCGTCAAGGTGGCGACGGCCGTTGCCGAAATGTGGGCCGTGATTATCTTTGTGCGTTTCATAGCTTTGTGTTTTAAAATACAAAGCTAAGGGGCATATCCACCCTAAAATTGTAAGAATCGGAAATCCGGCAGATTTTCACGGATTTTTTTGGGAGGAATCCCGGTAATGTTCTTGACCGTATTGGTAAAATGCGCTTGATCAGCATAATGTTGGTCATAGGAAACGGCGGTCAGAGAATCGTCGGAATTCTTGATCTGAAGCACGGATTGCCGCAATTTCACCAAATGCAGATACGCTTTGGGCGAACAACCTAGGGATCTGTAAAAGTGGTTTCTGAGCGTGCGGTCCGACACCTTCAGATGTTCGGATAGCTCCGAAACGGAGAGGTCTCCCTTGTGGGATTCTACGGTATCGACGGCCTCGGTAATCAAGTCCAGATTTTTTGTCAAGAGGGTATTTAAGAAGATGTTCTCCACTTCGACGAACATTTTTTGGGGCTGCGTACATTTGTTGATTTTATCTCTAAAGGTGATCGCATTTTTCTTGAACAGCGTTACCGTATCGATTAGCCAAGGCAATTCGGAGATGTTGTCGTTCGTCAAATGGGCCAAGGTATACGGCCGCACATGGGCCCCGAGAATCTTGATCTTGTCCGTCAAGGGTCTGACCGAAATTTGGTCTGTAGAAATCCTGGAAATAACCATTTCGGCCTTTTTACTTTGTTCTTTGGTATGGTTGGTTACCAAAAACGGATGATCAAAAAAATAGCCAAAAGTAATCCTAGGGAAGGGGACGATTTGTTCTTCGGGCATCTTTAATTCGGATACGGGAATATCCAAATAAAAATAATAGTCCACCAGGGTCTGTAGATGGGCGTTGAAGGGTTTTTGTATGTGAAAGTCGTTGTTCAAAGCTTTTTGAGCCTTTAAGATCGGTTTTAACTCTTTTACAAGAGTTTACTTAAGATATACGGAATAACTATGCTTCAAAGTTTGTGAATATCGGGATAATTATCAAATCAGAAGTGACTTCCCCTTTTTTGTCCATGAAACTTAAGTCCGTCTAATGCCTTGCTAACTGTTTATTGTGCATTTAGTTTGAGTACCATCTGAATATTGCATCTTCGGTAGGGGGTAGGGAAGCCAGCAATTTTTTGGAACCCTAATTTTTCATAGAGGGATAGGGCTGGTTTCAGGATGGTATTACTTTCAAGATACAGACTTGTTGCACCTAAAGATGTTGCTTTTTGAATTATGGCTTTCCCCAACAGATAACCGATGCCCTTGCCCTGTGCTTTTGGGGAGACCGCCATTTTTGCCAGTTCGTAATCGTACTTACCATCCTGCATTTTTAGCAGGGCGCAAACGCCTAAGGTCGAACCAGCTTCAACGGCGACCAGAATTTTACCTCCCTTGTCCAAAATATATGTCTGTGGATTATTCAGTGCCTTTTTGTCGGCATCCTCTATTTTGAAATAGGTCGTAATCCATTCTTCGTTCAGTTTTTTGAAGTCCCCTTGATATTTTGGCGAATACTCAATTATTTCGACGGTCGCGGATTCTCGAATTTTCTTTTGTTCCAAAACCCTTTTGAACAGGGATTTTTCATCCAAAAGATATTCAAATTCCTGAAGGGCTAGCCAGATATTATGGTGGGTACGTTGCAGCGTTTTCTTTATGGCGTTTTCAACATCGGCGTATTGATCTTTGATTTTTACCGAAATAGCGATGCCCTTTTGGGTCAGGGAAATATTGTTTTTGCGACCGTCCGATTTGTCCTTTTGTTCTACCACCAGCCCGGCATCCGACATTTCCCTAATAATCTTTATGATCGAGGGATGCGAATGGCCGACCGCTTTTGCTATGGAAGTAATGGACTTTCCTTTATGCTGATGGGACAAAAAATAGAAAACTGGAAACCATTTGGGTTTTAATTCCACCTGGTAAAGTCCATAAAGTCGTTCGGCATCTTCGGTAAGCTTTTCGCTTAGCGTTCTTAACCTGCTGCCTAATGCCATTTCGCCGATATTGTCAAAATCCATTTAAATAAGTTGTTATATACGTAACTAGTTACGAAAATAGACAATAAAATCGGAAATGAAAATATTTTTCTGATTTTAAATTTATGGTGGTCACTAAGGATAAATGACTACCGTTTTCCTTAAAATTTTTCAGGAAAAACAAAACTCCCCGGCGAGATCGGTTTATGATCAGCCCCCACGTTAGGATGCCGTTCGTGCCAATCCGTAACTTTTTCGGTCCATAAATTGCGGCCTTCTTGCCCGGTCAGAATCGTGAAAGCGTTCGGGAATTTTTCTTCTGGCAGATATCCTGGGAATTCTCCGTTACCAAGCCAGATAATCGTGACGTTGCTACATTCATCGATCAATGAAGGATCGGGAAAATCGAATTTACTATCACGTACGTTATTTGCCATTAGGAAAACACAGTCCTTTATGTTCCAATGCATATTTTGGGAATTATTGTCCTCGAAAATCTTGAACAAATCACCGTGACCGTACGGGATACCAGTTCCGGTGTAAGGCTCGTTGTTCTCGTCGATCGTGTCGGGCTTTTCGTCCCACTTGTACGGATATGGCATAGCTTGCAGACGAAGCAACACTTTCTCAAGCGATATTACGTTACCCTTCGCGTCAAGATCCGTATCGTCTGGCCGACTGCTGAAACCAGTATAGGCGCTATCGAACAAACAATCGTACACCGATCCTGCGCCGAATTTGTCGTTCTCGATGGCGTCATCACGAACGTAGGAGGCCCAACAGTGTTGTACGCGCCAGTCGGTTGCGCTCGAACTTCGAAATGCGTCGTGTACATTGCGCACATACATACCGGTAATCGTTGTGCCGACCGACCGGTTATCGATGGGGGTGGAGTTTCTCCCCTGTAGGTCCGGGGCAAAGGTTGCCTTGTGCTTGTCCCATGAGGTATCCCAGGCTTTAGTTGAATGCGCATAACCGCCGGCCCAGACCATGCCGGTAATCGAGGCATCGGATTTGATATCGATGGATCCCCACTTTGGGATTCCGGTTATAAACTCCGCTTCCCTGGCATCGAACACCCTATTCGTTTTTTCATCGGCTTCGTACCTCTCCGTGAACTTACCGGTTATCTGCACAATGTCCGTTGCTCCGTCCAGTAGCTTGAAAGTCTCGTCATCTTCGGGGTTAACATCTTCGTTAGGTGTTTCTTCGCTATCTGTATTCTCGGTATCGGTCGGGGTTTCCTCTTCAGACTGTATTTGTTTTGGATTTCCTTTTATGACTTCATATTTGGTGCAACCGATAGCAACGAAGATTAGCAATATCAATCCGGCTTGTACTATTTTCATTTTTATTAGAATTTTAGCGTATTCCCATATCACTTAATAGTTCGGGGATTCCAAAGTGGCAGGAGTACACATAATCTGTACGCGGAAAATGACAATCTAGTTGATTTCACCTATAATTTTAACTAAATACTCGTTGAAATGCTTTTTTGCTTAACATTTTGCTATAGAAGAAGGCGGTTTGTTGCTGTTTTTCTATTCTTTAAAATAGGAATCCATGTTGCAAAGGTAGTACTCCAATACGTTGCTGAACGCCTTTGTTTTACGTTCTATAGTCAGCCACAATCCCATAAAGGAATAAAACATGATACGATTTAATTTTAAGGAGGATAAATTGGTATCCTAACGTATAGGAGGGAGAAACTGTTCAGGAACGTATCCATTGGAAACACACTGTAGGTTGACTTGATAGCTTTGGTCGAACCACTGTTACTGAGCGTTTTTTTCTACGGATGAAAGCCAAAGCTTATCCACAGTTCCATGTTCTCTTTAAACCACCAAATAAGACTAGGCAAGGTAAGGCGCGACCATAAAAGGAATATTGATATGAAACCCGATTTGTTTGATGACGGGTTCTATGAACAGGCGTTCAAAAAAGGTGTGTTTATTACGTATCATGATTAGTAAGTCCATCTCTTTTTTCGATTGAAATTGATTAATGGCCTCAATAATCCCTTGATCGGGCAGGCTATTGAAATTAGGATGAATAGGGGCAAGGATGGAGTGCAATTTTTGTTTGTTCCGCAACTGATCTTCCGATAGCTCATAACCGGAGGATACGTATATGACATCGATGCCGGAACCATGCATTTTGCCAATTTCCAAAAGTTGCTGTAGCTGCCCTTCTTCGTAGTCGACTTCATAGTCCGTGGGAAAGAGGATAAACTTTGGAGCCGTATACTTAAATTTCGATGGCACTGCAATGATGGGGCATGAGACATTCCGAATGACCTGCGTGGTTTTCGTGCCGAATAGTATTTCTTTAGCCCCGGTAGCGCCTTGCGTTCCCATAATTACCAAATCCGCTTTTTCGTTTTCTTGGGTCTCCTTGATTTGATTGACCAGGTTGTTAAAGGCGACCTTTGTTACAAAACTGTGCTTCGGATTTTTAAATTCCTTCTCTATTCTTGTTTTCAAGGCTTCGATACTTTGTAATGCATCGCTCCTGATAGCATCCCCCAGACCAAATTGCGCAGAACTCTGCAATAAATAGCTGGTTTGATACACGGGCGGTATGTAGGTATGCAACAGATAAAATCGGGTTTCCGTTTCCTTAAAAAGCTGCACAGCATATCCGATGGCATTGTAGGAATTCTCGGAAAAATCGGTGGGCAACAACACTGTTTTCATCACTAGTTTTTTATTTGTCATTTCTGCCCATCGGCCGCGCTCAGGATAAACTCCGGCAGGAATCTCTTTATTTTATCATTTTCACCCTTCGGCCGGCCGCGCTCAGGATAAACTTCGGCGGAAATCTGTTCTAACCTTCTTTCATTCGTGTAATACCAAAAACGGCACTTGGGTATAATAGCTGATTTTCTCCACGTTGGGGCGAAACAAGATCCGTTGAAAGAAGTTGAGGTTTTTGGCGACCATGGCAATCATGTCGATATCACGGCTTTCGGTAAAGGCCTGAACCGCGGTTTCAAGTTTGAGCCCGGTCAGGGAATGGAAGCTATGATTGATATCGACGAGATAATCATCAAGAAAATCCTTGTTTTTTTGTTGTTCCTCGGTCAGTTCCTTCCCTTCTTTTGTTATGTTTAGAATGCGGATTTCGGCATTGTTCATAGTGGCAATTTCGATAAGGGTGTCCAACACCTTCATATCATAGGTGATTTGAAAGTCGGTGGGAAAAGCGATTTCCGTAATATCTGTGTATTGCGCATTTTCTGGAACAGCCAAAAGAGGGTATGCCACTTTCGTAATTATATCGCCCGTGTTGCTTCCTACGGTAACTTTTTTTAGTCCCGTCGCGCCCTTGGTGCCCATAATGATCATATCGACGTTATTTTTTTCCGCTTCCCGTTTTACGGCATCGGTAAAATAATCGTAGAAGGCCAGGTGCACAAATTTATGTTGCGTGTTTTGGGGAAGCTCTTTTTCGATCCGGTCCTGTAACTGACGGAGATCTTCTTTGCTTTTCTTTAAAATAATGGTTCTAAGGTCACCGTCCGAGGCAGCTAACGAGGTACCCGCCCCTGAATAGGTCGGAATCGGATTGATGTGCATCAGGTAAAACGTACACTTCGTTTTTTTGAACATTTCAAGGCCGTAAGTAACAGCGTTCCATGCATTTCCTGAAAAATCGGTGGGAATCAATATGTGCTTCATGGCAGTTATAATTATTGGTTTAAGACCGTAAAATTATAACGATTCCCGCATACATGAAATGATAATGGTCATGTCTCCCACTAATCCACCCGACTAAGTTCCTCAACATTTAGAATCCGGATATTTCGATCTTCGATATCGATTAGGCCTTCCTTCCTGAAGCTTGAAAGGGTACGTATCAGCGTTTCCGTGGCCATGCCCGCAACACTGGCCAGGTCGCTACGAAGAATATGAAGGTTTCCTTTAGAATCCGTTTGAAGCTTTTCGGCAAATTTCAAAATAGTACTTGCTGTTTTTTTACGGACGGAACCATAGGCCATTTCTAATAATTGCTCTTTAGCTTTGGTGAGGTTTTCCGATAGAAACTGTACCAGTTCCAGGGTCAGATCGTGGTTTTGTTCCAGAAGATTTTTCAGAATTTGGGTTGAAATGCCGATCAGATCGGTGTCTTCCATGGCGGTGGCATATTCACCATGTGAGGTGTTCGGGGCAAAAGAACTGAAACCGAAAAAATCGTCGGGTCTGTAGATGCCCGTAATCAGCTCTTTGCCATTGCGATCTAGGTTATGCGTCTTTACGATACCTTTTATGACCAAATATACCGTATTCGTATACATGCCCTCGCGATAAATGGTTTCCCCCTGTTTAAAGTCGCATTTCTGCCCGTTATCGTCGACAAAGTTTTTGAGGTCGTTTATCGTTTTTACAGAGATAACGGCGGGAGGATTCGTACCCGGGTTGTCGTTCAATATGGCCATTTTCGCCAGACGGCTTTCAATGGCCCCTATCAGTTCGCCTTCTTCGAAGGGTTTGGTCAGATAGTCGTCGGCGCCCATTTCCATACCTTTTCGCACATCTTGGCGTTCGGTCTTGGCGGTAAGGAATATAAAAGGAATCGCTTTTGTACGGATGTCTTTGGATAAGGCTTCCAGCACCCCATAACCGTCAAGTTCGGGCATCATAATGTCACAGACTATTGTTTCTGGCTGGTATTCCTTGGCCAGTTGCACCCCCTTAACCCCGTTGGAAGCCGTACGCACCTCATAACCGGAAAGCTCCAAAAGTTCTGCGGTGTTTTCCCTAAGCACGGTGTCGTCTTCGATAAGAAGTATTTTTTTTGCCATAACCTTAAATTCTTAACTTTTATTTTACTGCTACTGCTACTGCTACTGCTACTGCTACTGCTACTGCTACTGCTATTGCTACTGCCTACTTTCGCACGGGCAGTTCCACCGAAAAGGTACTGCCTACGTTTTCCTTGCTCTTAAAATAGACTTTTCCACCTAAATTCTCCACATGGCCTTTTACGATATTAAGGCCGATGCCCGTGCCCTGGGTGGTCAATACGTTTTCTGCCCGAAAATACCGATCAAAGCTGTATTTCTGGTCTTTTTCGGGGATACCGATACCACGATCTTTAATGTGAAAAACGATTTTATCGTCCGATAGATGAACCTTTAAATCAATTTCGCTGTTTTCCGGGGAATATTTTACGGCATTGCCCAAAAGATTGGTCAAGATCAGGCCGGTTACTTTTTCATCTTGATAGAGGTCGATATCGTCGATATTCTCCGGATAATTAATACGTTGCCCGCTTTTGAGTAACATATTGGCGTTGTAAATAACGTCGTTGACAAGCCTGCTCAAAGAAAACTCGGAATAGCGATAGATTTCTTTCCCTTTTTTCAGTCGTTCCAACGAGAGAAAATCGTTAAGGATATTTGTAAGATAAAAGACACCGTTTGTGATGGTCGTCAGATGTTTTTCCCTTTTTTGCTGTTGGTCTTCCCTGGTATATTTGCCTACCAACGTGGCCGAGGTTAATATACCGCTCAATGGCGTTTTGAACTCGTGAGATACCAGGGAGAGGAATTTGGTCTTCAGCTCGTTCAGCTCTTTTTCCTTTTCCAGTGCCTTTTGCAGCTGTTTAGTGCGTTGTTCGACGGTCTTTTCCAGTTTTTGGGTATAGTTCTTTCGGTCGGAAATATCGAGTATGATGGCGACGAGCATCTGTTTGTCGTTTAAAGTGGAGGTTTGTAGATGCACTTCTACCGGATAGGTCTCCCCGTTCTTTCTCCGGTGAACAGTCTCGAAATTTACTTTTTCTTTGACCCCTTCGAGTAGGGGCGAAATCAACTTTCGGAAGCTGGTTTCGTCGAATTCTGGTTTGAGATCCAACGGGGTCATTTTCTTGAATTCGGTAAGTGTATATCCGGAATGTTTATGAGCGCCTTGGTTGGCGTTGACAAAAAGTAGCGATTCGGCATCGAAAACGTAGATCTCGTTAAGCGATTCATCAAAGATCTTGGCCAGGTGGCCGATTTCTTGCTCCGCGGTCTTACGTTCGGTAATGTCGTTCTGAATTCCTATAAAATGGGTGGTATTTCCCGTTTCATCGGTAATAGGATTTATGGAAACCTCGTTCCAGAATAGGGTCCCATCCTTTTTATAGTTGCGCAGCTCCACATGGCAGCCCTTGCCTATTTTTATTGTGTCACGTATTTTGCGCACCCCTTCTTGATCATGGTCATCAGCCTGTAAAAATCGGCAGTTTTTGCCCAATATTTCTGTCTTGGTGTATCCGGTCATTTTTTCAAAGGCAGGGTTGCAATAGATGATGGGATTATCCGGTTGCAGCGCGTCCGTGATGGTGACACCGTTAAGGGCAGCTTCAAGGGCCGCTGTCTTCGTTTTTTGGCTTTCCTGAATTTTTTTCCGCTCCGATATATCGATAACCAAGGCCAGAACGTAGGTATTTCCGTAGAGTGAAAACGGATTCAGACCTACTTCCAGTGGAAACTGTTCACCATTCTTTCTGAGACCGGAGAGATTGCGTCCCTCGGCCATTCGCCTTTTTTTGTGTTTATCATAAAAAGTGGTGACGTGCTTTTTGTGGACTTTCCGATGGGGTAGGGGAATCAAAATATCCAAAAACTGCCCCACAAGCTCTTCGTCTTCATAGCCGAACATTTCATTGGCCCGCATATTGGAGGCCACGATCTCTTGTTTTTCGTTGACCACGATAATACCCTCGGAAACCGCTTCGGACAATAACGTGAAAATATTACTATTTTTTTCAAAAACCCGCATGGTATAAAAATACCGTTTTCCTTTTGATTCAGGTTGCGAGATTATGAATTAGGTTTCATTTAACAATTTAATCCGTTACGGGAAGCCTTCCCTCCCAAATCAAGGCAGCTGCCCCGCAGATAGCGGCGGTCTTGCCTTCCATACCCGAAGTCATGATTTTCACCTTGCCTTTGTAGACTTCCAAAAGGTACTCCTCGAAATAGTTTTTTAGGGGATCGAAAATCCATTTTCCACTATTGACGAGTCCTCCCATCAAAAAGAAGGCCTCGGGCTGGGTGAAGGCCGTGAAATTAGCCATGGCCAAAGCGAGTGTCTTCGCCGTATAATCAAAGGCTTTCAGAGCAATGGGGTCTCCTTCCTCCGCGGCCTTGGTGATATCTTCACCGTGCAGATCGTTGTAAGCGACATCGCGGAACCGGCTGTCGATCATATACTTTGACAACATATAGAGTATGGTACGTTTTAAGCCTGTTGCTGAAACGTAGGCCTCGAGTCCGCCCCGAACACCTAATCCTGTCAAGCGGCCGTCGCCCATGGTCATATCGACATGGCCGAGTTCACCTGCAAAACCGTCATATCCCTCGATAAGCTGTCCGTTGGCAACAATGCCGGCACCAAACCCGGTTCCTAAGGTGATAACTATAAAATCGGACATGCCCTTGGCGTTGCCAAAGAGCATTTCTCCCAAAGCCGCGGCGCTTGCGTCGTTCATGATCCGCATGGGCAGGTCGATGCGCTGCTTTAATTTTTCCAGAACCGGTACCGAACCCTTCCATTTTAGGTTGGCGGCATTCTCGATGGTGCCATTTCGACTTGAGGCGTTGGGTGCCCCGATACCACAACCGATCAGGTTTACGGGGGAGTCGAACATCCCCTTTAATTCATCGATGCTGTCCTTTATTTTATCCAAAAAATCATCGAAATCCTCGTATTCCCGTGTTCTGAAAAATAGTTGTTCATGGCATGTGCCCTTTTCATCCACCAATCCAATCTTGGTCTTGGTGCCACCGATATCTATTCCTGCTACTACGTCCATATATAGCTAATTTACATCCATTTAAACTATCCGCAATGATACTTTGTATTTTTTCAATACGACATGACTGTTATCATACTTCACCCCTAAATCTCTACATATTTTTGGAGAGTTATATCCTTGGTAAGCTGTGCTTAGGGAAAAAACGACAAATTATCTGACTTTTTAAATCCGAAAAATATGACTTCAAAATTGATGTTACCTTTAGTCTCATGGGAAAACGGAACCGTGATGATAGCGATTTTCGTAGTGGTATGTGTAGTTCTTGTTGCTGCCGTAATCGCCATGATGTCGACTGACAAAAAGAAAGAGGAATGACCCCTATGTAACCTTTGTTACCGAACCGTACTCCGCGATTTCATATTTTTGGTTTAAACAAAAATTTAATGTTCGGCAAAGGCTCAAAACTGTACAGCATGCTCTTTTTAAAATGCCCAAGATGTCACAAAGGGGCTTTTTTGGAGGCCAATCCTTATAATCTTGGCAAATTCAACAAGGTTAAGGAAAGATGTCCACAATGTGACCTGAAATACAGCATCGAACCGAGTTTCTACTATGGCTCCATGTATGTTTCCTATGGGGTGGGAATTGCGGTGGCTGTGGCAGTTTTTGTTTTGATAAAACTGTTCGGACTTGATTTTGGACCGTTGGGCATATTTTTAAGTATCGTGGTTGGGCTTGTCCTATTGATGCCCTATATTGCAGCGGTATCCAAATCGATTTGGGCAAATATTTTTTTCAAATACGACAAGGGCATCGCCGAAAGGGTTAAATAGTTTTAAATGATTCAAGAACTTAAGGAAGGTTACGGACAAGTTTTTGAGGAAGCCCTGATCAATGAAATCGTGCAGGTAGGCACGTTCAAAGAAATTCCTGAAGGTTTCAAGTTGATGGACATCGGGGACTATGTCAAGGGAATGCCCTTGTTGATATCGGGCGCTATCAAGGTGCTTCGTGAAGATAGTGATGGAAACGAGCTGTTGCTCTATTATCTTGAAAAAGGGGAGACCTGTTCCATGACCTTGACCTGTTGCATGGGCGATGCCCGAAGCGAAATTCGGGCCATTGCGGAGACCGATGCAAAGTTGATAATGATCCCCATTCAGAAAATGGAGGAATGGACGGCTAAATATAAATCATGGCGAGATTTCGTTTTCCAAAGTTACCACAGTCGCCTGAACGAACTGCTGAGCACCTTGGACAGTATCGCGTTTGATAAAATGGATATGCGCTTAGTCGACTATCTTAAGGAAAAGGCCAGGATCACTAATGGGGATACGATCCGAAACACCCATCAAGAAATTGCCTATGACCTAAATAGTTCTAGAGTCGTAATCTCAAGACTGCTCAAAAAACTCGAACAAATGGGGAAGATCGAACTCAATAGAAACCACATTAGGATTTTGGAATTATAACGGTTCTGTAACCCATGTTACTGTACCCCTAAATTTATCCGATTACTTTTGAACAAATAATTTCAAAATCGTCTCTTGGTGTTCATCGGATTATGGAAGTAACAGTTATTCTCGGTTATATAGGTGCTTTGATCATCGGTGTCGTATTGGGCCTGATCGGTGGTGGGGGATCTATTCTCACGGTACCCTTACTGGTCTATCTCTTGTACATCAATCCGGTTACGGCAACGGCATATTCCCTTTTTATAGTAGGTACGACCTCTTTAGTGGGTGCCGTTCAGAACCTCCGTAAAAAACTGGTGGACCTTAAAACGGCCATCGTCTTTTCGATTCCGGCTTTTATTGCCGTTTATACCACCCGTAAATTTTTGGTGCCCGCCATTCCCGATGAACTTTTTACCGTAGGCGGATTTTTGATTACCAAGGATATCGGTATCATGGTATTCTTCGCGATTGTTATGTTGTTGGCCTCTTATTCGATGATATGGGGGGAATGCAAAAATTGCGATGATGACAACGCCGTGATTGGATATAATTACCCCTTGATCGTTCTGGAAGGCATCGTGGTAGGTGTCCTCACGGGCATCGTTGGCGCCGGTGGCGGCTTTCTTATCATTCCAGCGCTGGTGATGCTGACGAAACTGCCCATGAAAAAAGCCGTGGCCACTTCGTTGTTGATTATTGCAGTAAAGTCATTGATCGGTTTTATTGGGGATGTGCAAAATCTCGAAATCGATTGGGCGTTCCTTTCCGTATTCACATCCCTATCCGTGGTAGGTATTTTTATCGGTATTTGGTTGAATAAATTCATCGATGGCTCAAAATTGAAAAAAGGCTTCGGATGGTTCGTTCTGCTCATGGGAATCTATATTTTGGTCAAGGAACTTTTTCTAAAATAAAAGGACTTCGGTAACAAAAGTTACCGTGCAGAATTTGCAAAAGCAATATATTTGGCCAATCATATTAAAAATGATCTTGTTATGAAAATCGAACAAATCTACACGGGCTGTCTAGCACAAGGAGCCTATTATATCGAAAGCAAGGGTGAAGTTGCCATTATCGACCCCCTGCGTGAGGTCAAACCCTATATCGATCGCGCCAAGTCGGACAATGCCAAGATTAAATATATTTTCGAAACACATTTCCATGCCGATTTTGTGAGCGGTCATGTTACCTTGGCCAAAGAGACGGGAGCTTTCATTATCTATGGACCTAACGCGGATCCATCTTTCGAGGCTGTTATCGCCGAAGACGGTCAAGAATTTAAACTGGGGGACATCACAATCGTTGCCCTGCATACACCGGGTCACACGATGGAAAGTACAACCTTTTTGCTCCGTGACGAAAACGGAAAAGACCATGCTATCTTTAGTGGCGTTTTTAGGGGATGTCGGCCGGCCCGATCTGGCCCAAAAAATGGGCGTCTTGACCGAAAGGGATTTGGCAGGTTTTCTATATGACAGCCTTCGTGAAAAAATCATGCCCTTAGCGGACGATGTTATTGTCTACCCGGCGCATGGTGCCGGTTCGGCCTGCGGAAAGAACATGATGAAGGAAACCGTCGATATCCTTGGCAACCAGAAAAAAATGAACTATGCCTTAAGGGCCAACATGACCAAGGATGAGTTCATAGAAGAGGTTACCGACGGTCTATTGCCTCCTCCGCAATATTTTCCCTTGAACGTCAAAATGAACAAGGAAGGCTATGATGATTTCGACGATGTGTTGGAAAGAGGCACACGCGCACTTTCCCCCAGTGCATTCGAAGCCGCAGCCAACGAGACCGGAGCGATCGTTCT
>RCMY010000741.1_pt1 | contig 30997 bp, 33 predicted proteins | sample 2041341 | NCBI WGS metagenome assembly RCMY01 (sample SAMN09708234, study PRJNA481090) | Marine sediment metagenome, whole genome shotgun sequencing project. | reverse complement strand
ATCGACGAAGTTCTATTTAATGTTGCCCTGCCAGCGGTTTTCATAGTCTGTCTGGTAAACTTTTTTACCTGAATCGGTCGCCTTAAGTGGTTTACGAACAGCGTAATTGAGGATGATTCCACCATTTGCCAGTGCGGCAGACAAGCGTGGGCGCTTGCCAGTTTCGTTGGGATTGGTCGTTGTAACTACCTTATAGGCATGCATGGGCATCAGCGGTTGCAGGGTGCAGTGTAGAACCGCGTAACCCAGCGTTTTTTCCCAAAAGCCGTACACCATCTCAGGGTTGATTTGGTAGAATGCGTGATTGACCCAGTTGTTACAGGGCGAATGGCCGATGAGCACGCCGCCGGGTTTGAGCATTTTGTGGATGTTGCGATAGGCGGCTGGCAGATCGAAGATGTGCTCGCATGTGCCGCCATCGTAGATCACGTCGAATTTGCGTTCCAATCTCTTAGGAAGATCGGCGCTGAGATCTTGTATGATGGAGGCATTCTCGAAGTTCGAGAAATCCAATGAATCCACTGAAGAGAATCCCAGTTTCTCAAAAAAAGTTTCAGCATATTGGTTGTCGGGGTTTGCCAGCTCGGCTTCGGGTACATTGGGCAGATGTTTAGCGAGTACTTCTTCAAGCAGTGTGGCCGAGCGTTTACGGCGTTTCGCACCCGGGAACAAGGCGCAGCGCACAATAGAAAAGGGCGACCGAAGCCGCCCCGTTTTTGCAAGCTTTCTCAGCCCAAACTACAAAGCCGCAAGGTCGTCCTCAGCCTCACAAACTCCATCAACTTCTGTACAGACGTCAACCTCGTCCTCAACCGTCTCAAGATCAACTTCTTCGACGGCATTCTTGATCGCAATTTGATCTTCTTCAGAGAAGCGCGCGCGCAGATCATTCAACAGTTGCTCTTCGTCCGCCGTCAGGCCCGTCGCAGGGTCAGCGTCACCGCCAGGGTTCTTGTTCCAATAGGCGAGAATGCTTTGCTCCGCAGCCATCTCATCGGCAAGATCATCAGCCGCCTCACCGACCGACGGATCGGTTGGGTCCAATGCCAAATCGACGGGAGCTTCGTCGCGACCCTCAACATCATACCCGAGTGTTTCAAGCGCCGAATCGATGCCATCGTCGGGATCTGCAAATGTGGTCTCACGCTGGTCGAGGTAGTCGTCATAAGAGCCAAAACCAGCGTCGATTGCGGCCTGTTCTTGATCCTCGGCCAGATCAATTGCCTCAATCGGGTCAATGCCTGGCGTTCCATCAAGCGCGACGTAGTAATCCTCGACACTCTCATAGGAGCCTGCCTCAAGCGCCTCGAAGAGGGCGGCACGGTCGAGGGTTTCTTGACCGCCTTCGGCATTTGCCGTCGCGACAGCAAGAACGGCGACGTGACCAACAGGCCCGTTGCCATTCCCGTTGCGGATATGCGCCAGAACCGCGTTGATGTTAGCGTTGAGCGCGCCGTTCATATTGCCAAGTTCGCTGGGATGAAACGCGCCGTCCACGGTCTTCTTGCCCTTCGCCGCCTTCGTTGACCCTTCGGCCGTCACAAGCGCCATAGCTTTAGCCGCGCGCTTTTCTTTGCCGATAAGCTTCGTGCTTGGATGGTCGGCGCCGCGATTGGATGCTCCACGAGACGCGGATTTGTTGCCAGAATTGCCCTTATTGCTTCGCGCTTCGCTTGAATTTCCACGCCCATTGTCAGACTTATCGCTCGACTTGCCGGACTTAGCATAGGCCACATCCACGCTTGCGAACGTCGCCATCGTGGCCACAGCGCCGAAAGCGACTGAGGTCAACATCATGGACGTGAGAGAGGCCTTTAGGATCGTTTTCATGGAGCATGTCCTTAAAAAATAAGCGTTTCCGTGACGCAAAGTGCGAGAGATCAACACTCTACGGACCTACGCAAAGCAAGTCATACGTTTCGCGCAAACGAAAGCGATATGCCGCTCAAATGAAGATGTTTGTTTCCAGTTTTGGATCAATTTCTTCGTCAAGCCATGATAGGGTCGCCAGCTCGCAGCAATCCAAGCAAGTCGCTGCCTGCGTCGAAGGCCGTGAAGAACCGCCCTCCACACTGCCACAATGAGAATGACGTTCACGTTGGGGCCGATGATTCGAAAAACGACTTTGAGGCCTCGAACGCCGCCCGAATGACGCTGACATCCACTATCTGTCCCGGCCGATCCCGCAATCCGGTTTCGGCGTCGCGGCAAAGTCGGCTGACCTCGTCCAGCCCGATGTTCAACGCGCTGCCTTTGAGAAAATGCAGATCTCCCCGTAAATTCTCAAGGCTTCCGGGGCTGAGATTGTCGAGGACTTCGCTCACCTCCTCAAAAAACATCTCGATCACCTCAGCAAAGTCGTCTTCCCCGACTTCCTCTTTCAATTCGGCAACTCTGTTCCAATCGATCATGCTGCGCAGCCCTTTTGATTGGGCCCAAGTTGAACAAGAACAATTAAGGTTGCGTTGCCTTTCGCATTTTTTGCAAATTTTAGGTTTCATTTTACGTTAACGCGACTGGGGCAAGAGGCTGTCATGAACCTTTTAGTGTCCGATAAATCGCTCACCCTTGACGCCGTTTCGGCGCAGCCTGTCTTGGTCGTCGACGACAGTCGGGCGCAGCGCCGGTTGCTTGCCAAAACGCTTGAACGCTGGGGCCACACGACAATCGAAGCGGAAAGTGGTGAGGCAGCGCTTGAGATTTGTCAGTCGCAAGCAATTGAATTCGTGATCAGCGACTGGATGATGCCGGGCATGTCCGGAGTGGAGTTTTGCCGTCAGTTTCGTGACTATATGGGCGAAAGGCCGGCGTATTTTATTTTGCTGACGGCTCAGACAGAAAGAGAAGTGCTGGCGGAAGGCCTTGAAAGCGGCGCAGACGACTTCCTTTCCAAGCCGTTCAACGTCGTAGAAATGAAGGCTCGCATCACCGCGGGCAAACGTGTTTTGACTGCGCAACGCGACCTAAAAGAGAAAAACGACCTGCTACAGCAAACGCTCGGAGAACTGCAGGAGCTGTATTCGGCAATCGACCGTGACCTCCACGAAGCCCGCAATTTTCAACAGGCGCTGGTGCCCGAGCGACACCATGACGTCCCGGGCGGAGAGGTATCCCTACTCTATGAACCAAGCGGGCATGTCGGTGGGGATCTTGTCGGGCTCTTCCCGATTTCAGAGGGTCGTTATGGAATTTACGCTGTGGATGTCGCCGGGCATGGTGTTGCCTCAGCGCTTATGACGGCGCGGATTGCTGGCCTTCTTAACCCCGCCTCGCCCGACCGCAATCTGGCACTGACTGTTGATGAGAACGGCACACGGGCAATGTTGCCCCCAGATGAGGTTTGCACTGCCCTAAACAACCTCTTGCTCGCCGAGATCGAAACAGATCGCTACCTGACGATGATCTTGGCCGATGTCGATTTTGGGACGGGTCGCGTGATCTTAGCGCAGGCTGGCCACCCCAGTCCCGCTGTTATGCGATCAAACGGGTCGGTGGAGTTTGTCTCGTCTTATGGAATGCCAATCGGCCTTGTCCCCGAAGCCGAATTCTCGGCCTTTGAGATTTTTCTTGGCGAAGGCGATCGGCTGCTTTTCCATTCAGACGGCATAACAGAATGTCCGATCGATGAGGACGGAACCCTTTTGGACGACGACGGACTTCACAAACTCTTGGTCAAGCTCTCGGATAAGTCGGGGCCAGATCTTGTCGAAACCCTTAGAAGCGACCTTGCGCACCTCTCCGGGCTTGAGGATTTCCCCGATGACCTTTCAGCCGTCCTGATTGAACGATTGAGGGCGACTTAATTCAAAAATCGGCTCAAAAACAGCCGGTCGCCGTCATTTCCCACACATTCCACCGCCTCAGAAACACCCATCCATACGGCGGTGTGACCAGCTTCTGTAGGCGGCCCGTGCGAAATAATGGGGCGCGCCAGAAAAACATGGCACACCTTTTCGGCCCAAAGATCGTACTCCGGCATGTATGTAAAACGACGAAATGCACCAAGGCGCCTTAGATGCCCAATGTGCCAACCCGTTTCTTCACAAACTTCGCGATGAAGGGCTGGAATAAGATGTTCTCCGGGGTCAATTCCACCACCCGGCAATTGGAACTCCGGCGTCGGCACAGATTGATGTGTCATCAACACATTGCGGCCGCGAAGTAGCACAGCATATATGCCCGGTCGTCGTTTATAGGTCCGATTGGAAAGCGCTGGTTCACCAATACGCGGGATCATGCCCTTGGTCCTCGTCTTGCAGCCCCTATATAGTCGCGGTATGCACCCGCGCGTTGCGCAAGGAAACCCCATGACTATCGGATCAAAAATCGCCTGGGACGATACCGTCCTGCCTTTCCAGCTAGACCGCACTGACACCCGTGGCCGCGTTGCGCGTCTTGACGGCGTACTTCAGCAGGTCTTCTCGCAGCACGACTACCCCGTCCTGATCGAAGCGCTCGTGGCTGAGACCGCACTGCTCACCGCGCTTATCGGTCAGACCATTAAATTGCGTTGGAAATTATCTATCCAAATCCGCGGCGACGGTCCGGCCCGGTTGATCGCCACGGACTACTACGGCCCATCCAAGGACGGCGCCCCCGCGCGTATCCGAGCCTATGCCAGCTATGACGAAGACCGGCTGGATACGTCCGCTGAGCCATTCAGTCAGATTGGAAACGGATACTTCGCGATCCTGATCGATCAAGGCGAAGGCACAACCCCCTATCAAGGGATCACACCCATCGCTGGCGGTTCTTTGTCTGCGTGTGCCGAAACCTATTTTGCCCAGTCAGAGCAGCTTCCGTCACGGTTCGCGCTGAGTTTTGGTCAAACACAACAACCCGGAGAGGACCTGCATTGGCGCGCCGGTGGCATCATGCTTCAGCAAATGCCAAAAGCCTCTCCATTTGCGACCGATGGTGGCTCAGGCGAAGGCGGTTTGTTGCAAGCGGACGATGTTCTTGGTGGCGAAGAAATTGACAACTGGAACCACGTCAACGTGCTTTTGGATACGGCAGAAGAAATTGAATTGATCGGCCCAACAGTTCAGCCAACTGAACTCTTGATCCGCCTTTTTCATCAAGATGGACCCCGCGTCTTCGACGCACAGCCGGTGGAATTCGGCTGTACCTGTTCGTCGGACCGTGTGCGTCAAACTCTCTCGATTTATTCGGCGCGCGATATCGGCCACATGACCACGGACAAGGGGATCGTCACAGCGGACTGCCAATTTTGCAGTGCGCACTACGAGTTCGACCCGAAAACATTGGGCTTCGAAGCCGAAACCGATGAAAAGTGACCTTCGCCAGCGTCTGATCAAGGCGTTGGCGACATCAGGGCGCCCGTCGTCTGACTATGATCTGAACGCGGACGTCGTTTTGCCCGAGGGCCGCCAACTACGCTCAGCAGCCGTTCTATTGGCCGTCGTGGATCGACCAGATGGCCCGGCGTTGGTGCTTACCAAACGATCGTCGACACTCAAGCATCATCCAGGTCAAATCGCTTTTCCGGGCGGCAAAGTGGACGCCACAGACGCCGACACAACGGCGGCTGCGCTGCGTGAGGCGCACGAAGAAATCGGCTTAGCGCCGCCAAGCGTTGACGTGCTTGGAACGCTGGCGCCGCACGAGACTGTTACAAGCTTTCAGGTTACGCCGGTTCTGGCGTTGGTCACCACACCATTTAACCCGACCCCCGAGTTGGGTGAAGTTGCAGAGGTCTTTGAAGTTCCCTTGGCCCATGTTTTGGACCGGTCGAACTATTCCATCCAGTCGCGCCGCTGGAGAGGATCGCAACGCTCCTACTTTACGGTGCCATGGGGACCCTATTACATCTGGGGGGCAACCGCGCGCATGTTGTGCGCATTGGCGGACCGGATGGCGGATGACAAAAATTAACGACTTATGGCTGCGAAAGGCGGACACCCAGCGTGTGATGGGTGTGTTTTCTGCTGCGGGCCATCAGATCTTCGCGGTTGGCGGATGTGTGCGCAACGCCCTATTGGGCGTGCCGGTGGTGGACATTGACCTCGCCACGTCGGCCACGCCTGAGCAGATTATGGCACTGGCAAAGTCTGCCGGCTTGAAGGCGATCCCGACGGGCATTGATCACGGCACAATCACAGTCGTATCGGGCCAGACACCATACGAAATCACGACTTTCCGCCGGGACACCGAAACAGATGGTCGGCACGCGGTTGTTGCGTTCACCAATTCAATCCAAGACGATGCGCGCCGTCGCGATTTTACGATGAACGCGCTCTATGCTGATGCAAACGGGACCGTGCATGATCCGTTGAATGGTCTGGATGACCTGCGCGCACGTCGTGTCAGGTTTATCGAAGACGCAGACGCGCGGATCAAAGAAGACTATTTGCGCAGCTTGCGGTTCTTTCGGTTTCACGCCCAATACGGTGACTCTGATCAGGGCGTTGACGGCGATGCCCTCGCCGCAATCGCTGCAAATCTCGAGGGTCTGGATACGCTCGCGGCTGAACGGATCGGCGCCGAAATAATGAAACTTCTCGCGGCGCCCGATCCTGCACCGGCGCTTGCCGCGATGCAGTCCACCAATGCTCTGGGTCGCGTATTGCCCGGCGCAGATCCACGCTACATGGCTCCGCTTGTCCACCTAGAGACTTCGGCGGGCATTGGGCCTGACCCAATCCGTCGATTGGCGCTAATTGGCGGTCAGGATCCCAACGATCGCCTGCGGCTTTCGCGAAAGGACGCCAAGAAACTTCAAGTACTGGCAAACCATCTGTCCGAGATGACGAGCACGGCCGAGATCGCGTGGCGGCACGGGCCTGACGTGGCTTGGAGTGTCGTCCTGCTTCGCCAGACACTCTTGGAAAGCCCGCTCCCCAAAGATGTCGCTCATTCAATCCGTCGCGCGAGCAAAGCGGACTGTCCGATAGCAGCGAAAGATCTACTTTGGCAACGCGAGGGCCCGGCACTTGGAGCCGCTTTAAGGCGCGCTGAAAGCGCATGGATCAAAAGCGATTTCACGCTGGATCGTGCCGCCATGATCGCGATTGCTCTGAAAGAGGGATGACAGATGGTCCGCAATCGGCTACGACGTGCGAGCCGAACAAGGAGGGCGCACTATGATTTACAGGATCTTTATCCCGGATAATTGACCGGTCCGATCTTGTATTGGGGTTCGCGTCGCGCCATCCCCTCATATTGCAAATTGCTCAGCCTCCCGGAGCGCCCGACATGTTTCGCTACTTAGAAAACCTCGTTAATCCCTATTGTGACTACCCTGTGACCGACCGGCCACCGCAAACGCTGTGGTCCTTCATCTGGGAATATTGCCAACCCTTCAAGCGCGTGTTCGCTGTGACCGGCGTTCTGACGATGGTCGGCGCGGTCATAGAGATTTGGCTGATCGGGTATGTGGGCCGTCTCGTCGATACTCTGGGCCAAACCAACCGTGATACCTATTGGGCGGACTATGGAACGGAGATGCTTGTGGTGGCCGTGTTTCTGCTGTTCCTTCGGCCGATTATTCAAGCATTTGATGTCGGCCTTTTGAATAACGCCATCATGCCAAACTTCGGGACACTGATCCGTTGGCGGGCGCATAGCCATGTCCTGCGCCAGTCGGTTGGCTGGTTCGAGAACGATTTCGCTGGCCGCATTGCGAACCGGATCATGCAGACGCCACCGGCCGCGGGCGAAGCCATTTTTCAGGTTTTCGACGCAATGGCATATTCAATAGCCTACGTCGGCGGCGCGTTCATCCTTCTCTCAGGGTCCGATCCGCGCCTGATGATCCCGCTTGCGATCTGGCTGATCTTGTATCTTCTGCTTGTTCGGTGGGTCGTCCTGCGCGTCGGGCCCGCCAGCAAAGCGGCTTCGGATGCGCGCAGTGCCGTGACCGGCCGCGTGGTCGACAGCTACACAAACATTCACTCCGTCAAGATGTTCGCCCACACAGCGGTGGAACGCGAATACGCCCGCGATGCCATCGAACGCTCGCGTGTCACCTTCCAACTTGAGATGCGCCTCTACACGATCATGGATGTGTTCCTGAACGTGATTAACGGCTTTCTCACCGTGGCTGTTGTCGGATGGGGCATCTGGCTTTGGTCAACCGGCGTGGCCTCAATCGGTGTCGTCGCGGTCGCGTCGGCATTGGTGTTGCGGCTTAATGCGATGACCGGCTGGATCATGTGGTCCCTGTCGTCCTTCTTCAGAAACCTCGGTGTGGTCGCGGAAGGCATGGAAACCATTGCTCAACCCATCACCTTGGTCGATGAGGCGAATGCGAAGCCGTTGGACGTTACAGCTGGCCGGATCGCTATGAAGGAGCTTTCTCACCACTACGGAAAGCTACGTGGCGGCCTTGATCAGATCGACCTCACCATCAATCCCGGCGAGAAAATTGGCCTGATCGGTCGGTCGGGTGCCGGGAAATCGACCCTCGTGAAGCTGCTTTTGCGGTTCTACGATCCTGATGGCGGGATTATCGAGATTGATGGTCAGGATATCACCAAGGTCACGCAAGATAGTCTGCGCGCCCTCATCGGAATGGTCCAACAGGACAGCTCGCTCTTGCACCGATCGGTCCGCGACAACATTCTGTATGGTCGTCCGGACGCGAGTGAAGCTGACATGATCGAAGCCGCAAATCAGGCCGAGGCGCACGACTTCATTCTCGATCTGGAAGACCCCGAAGGCCGCACCGGCTTTGATGCGCATGTTGGCGAGCGGGGCGTGAAGCTATCGGGGGGTCAACGCCAACGAATTACGCTGGCCCGCGTGATCCTCAAGAATGCACCAATTCTTATTCTGGACGAAGCGACCAGCGCTCTGGATTCCGAGGTCGAGGCCGAGATTCAAAAGACGCTCTACGGAATGATGGCTGGCAAGACAGTGATCGCGATTGCACACCGCCTATCTACGATTGCACAAATGGACCGGATCCTCGTGCTGGACGGTGGCCATATCGTCGAACAAGGCACCCATAACGAGCTTTTGGCATTGAACGGACTATATTCCCGCTTCTGGAACCGGCAATCTGGCGGGTTCATCGATACAGAAACCGAGGCTGCCGAATGATCCGTCGCGCAGGCAATCTGATTGAGGCGTTTCAGCCTGCGGTAGGCGATCCGCCCCGTACTCTGGCGGCGTTCTTTCGCTGGGCCCTGTCAGGTGCGTTCCCGATGTTGCTGGTCGCGGGGCTGGTCTCGGCCGCCGCCGGAACGCTCGAGGTCATGTCGGCGATCCTGCTTGGCTATATCGTGGACGCCGCGATCGGGTCTGACCCCGACGCTTTTTTCTCTGCCAACTGGGGTCTTGTGGCTCTGGTTCTCGGCTTCTTCGTGATTGCGAGGCCGTTGTTCTTTGGCCTGTCCTCTATGGCAAACACTGTGGTCATTCTTCCGAACCTGAACCCCCTTGTTTTGACGCGACTGCATCGCTGGACATTGGGGCAGGCCGTCACGTTTTTTGACAACGACTTCGCAGGCCGGATTGCACAAAAGCAAATGCAAACCGCGCGCGCCCTGACGGATGTCGCAGGCGAGGTCATCAACGTCTTGTTTTTCGCCATCGCCTCTCTCATCGCGTCGGCTTTGTTGTTGACGTCGATCAACGGCTGGATGGCGTTGGCGCTGGGCGTTTGGCTCATTCTCTATTTGCTGATGATCCGCTGGTTCATGCCGCGCATCCGCAAGCACTCCAAGGCGCGGGCGAACGCACGGGCGATGGTCACGGGTCAGATCGTTGACACGATCACCAACGTGAAAACCGTCAAATTGTTCGCTCACGATGCCCACGAAGAAACGGCAGCCACCGAAGCGGTACGCGCTTTTCGGGAGCGCGCGCTGGACTACGGTGTGATCGCGGCTGTATTCCGGTTCTGCCTTATGGCGGTGGCGGGCATGGTGCCTGTCATGCTCATCGGCGGCACGCTTTGGTTCTTTAGTCAGGGCACGGCAAGCGCTGGTGACATCGCCGCGGCTGGTGCAATTTCGATCCGCATCGCGCAGATGACGGGCTGGGTCAGTCACGTATTGATGGCCATTTATTCTAACGTCGGCGAGGTCGAAGACGGAATGAACACGCTGACGCCGCCGCGCACGTTGACTGACGGCGCCAATGCCGTGACCCTCGTCGCTGATCCTCCCACGGTTCATTTCGATAACATCACGTTCGCCTACGGCCGCAAAAACGGTGGCGTCGAAGCGATCAATCTAGACATTCGGGCCGGTGAAAAGCTTGGGATCGTCGGCGCGTCGGGGGCGGGAAAATCGACACTCGTGTCGTTGTTGCTGCGGCTCTATGACGCCGAAAAAGGGCGTGTTGTTGTCGGCGGTGAGAATGTCATGGACGTCACGCAGGAAAGCCTGCGCCGCCAGATCGGCATGGTCACGCAAGAGACCGCGATGTTCAATCGTTCGGCCCGCGACAACATTCTCTACGGCAAACCCGACGCCAGCGAAGACGCGATGATCGCTGCTGCGCGTCGCGCCGAGGCGCACGAGTTTATACTTCAGCTCGAAGACCACAAAGGCCGGACTGGCTACGATGCGCACCTTGGAGAACGCGGAGTGAAACTGTCGGGCGGTCAACGCCAACGGATCGCACTGGCCCGCGCCATTTTGAAAGACGCACCAATCTTGGTGCTGGACGAGGCCACAAGCGCGCTCGACTCAGAACTCGAAGCCTCGATTCAGATCGCACTTGATCAAGTCATGGACGGAAAAACCGTACTGGCCATTGCGCACCGTCTGTCGACAATTGCGCGCATGGATCGGATCGTCGTTCTTGAGGCGGGGCGGATTGCCGAGCAAGGCACCCACGCTGAATTGTTGGAAGCTAATGGCCTCTACGCCCGTTTCTGGCAACGGCAATCCGGTGGTTTCATCGGCGTAAAAGAGGCTGCCGAATAAAATGACAACGATCACAATCCAAAGGCTCGGCCATCACGGCGACGGGATCGCGCCGGGTCCGATATTCGCAGCGCGAACGCTTCCGGGGGAAGTGGTCGAAGGCGAACTGGACAACACACGGCTCGTCGCGCCTCGGATCATTACACCCTCCATCGACCGCGTTGCGCCGAAGTGTCGGCACTACAAAACTTGCGGCGGATGTGCGCTTCAACATGCATCCGATGATTTCGTCGCCAAATGGCAGCAAGACGTCGTGACCCGCGCCCTTGACGCCGTCGGTTTGGCGGCCCCATTGCGACGACTGCACACATCGCCACCCGCCGCGCGCCGTCGCGCAACATTTGCAGGTAGGCGCACAAAGAAGGGCGCTATGGTCGGCTTTCACGGACCCTCCAGCGATGCCTTGATTGCGGTGCCGGACTGCCAGATTTTGCGACCAGCTCTCATTGCCGCCATTCCGGCGCTCGAAGACATCACCCGCGCCGGTGCGTCTCGAACAAGCTCACTTCGCCTTTCCGTCACAGAGACTGATAGCGGACTGGACGTCTCGGTGCGTGACGGTAAACCGCTCGACAACGATTTGCGCCAAACCTTGATCTCAATCGCCAATGCCGCCGGATTTGCTCGAATTAGTTGGGATGATGACGTGATCGCGCAACGTGTCCAGCCTGTGCTGAAAATGGGCACCGCGCCGGTCCCCGTGCCGCCGGGCGCATTTCTTCAAGCCACCGCCGAAGGCTCTGCCGCGCTACTGACGTCGGTGGAAGAGGCGGTGGGCAAAGCCCGCAAAGTCGTCGATCTCTTCGCGGGCTGCGGAACCTTTTCGCTGCCGCTTGCCTTAAGGGCCGAGGTTCACGCGGTCGAAAGCGATCAGGACCTGCTTGACGCGCTAGACGCCGGATGGCGGCACGCGACGGGCGTCAAACGTGTCACCACTGAACGGCGCGATTTGTTCCGCCGCCCGCTTACCCCGGACGAGCTTCAGCGGTTTGACGCCATTGTCATCGATCCGCCCCGTGCTGGCGGCGAGGCGCAGATGGTCGAGATCGCTGCTGCAAAAGTGCAACGGATCGCGGCGGTGTCCTGCAACCCGATCACCTTCGCGCATGATGCCGCAATCTTAACGAAATCGGGTTACAAGCTTGATTGGATCGATATCGTTGACCAGTTTCGCTGGTCTCCGCATATCGAGATCGCAGCGGGCCTGACACTTGCGTGATTGGGATTCACCTCGGGAACAGAGTTCGCTATAGATGGTTTGAGGCAACAAGGTCGGGCAACGATCATGCAATTTTCAAGGCGTTTCGCGCTCTTCGGGCTGATGGCTGCGGCTCTCTCCGCCTGTGCGTCCAAATTTCGGACCTATAAGGGGCCTGAGGTGACACGCGTTGTTGTGCTCAAGGAAAGCCGCAAGATGTACCTTCTAAATGGTGCCAAAGCGCTTCGGTCTTATGACATTGGACTTGGGTTTGCTCCGGCGGGTGACAAAAAGGTCGAAGGCGACGGTAAAACGCCCGAGGGCCACTACCTGATCGACCGCCGAAACCCAAACAGCCGCTTTCACTTATCTATTGGTATCGATTATCCCCGTGCCGGCGATGTCGCCGAGGCGCGTGCGCTTGGCCAAGAGCCGGGTGGCGATATATTTATCCACGGCGAGGGTACGCTGGTCAGCCGCCTCAAGCCCGATTGGACTTGGGGCTGCATTGCGGTGTCCAATGATGAAATTGAAGAGATTTATTCGATGGTGAACGACGGTACAATTGTGTCGATCTTCAAGTAGACGGCAATCCACCAGATGCTTGCGTGCCGACAATCATCGTCCACCAGATTTTACCGTTGGGTTCCTGAAACCACGCGATCCCAAGATCATTTGCGCGCGGATCAAGAATAACTTCCCGCGTATCTGACGCCTGCATCCAGGCTGACAACGTTTCCAGCTCTGATTCGTACGTTTCCGAGATGTTTTCGCCCAAAAGCGCGCCCGAATAGCCAACACGCGATACCCGATCCAGCGGGCTGGAGCCATCAGACCCAAAGTGCCATGGGCGATTTTGCGTCGACATGTCACGAGAATGGGTTGCTGCAGCGGCGTTCAATTCAGCAGACAATCGAACCTGAGACGCGCCAGACGCCGAGCGCAACGCATTCACACCGTCAAGCATCCGAAACTGAATGTCCGACGTATCGCTGCTATTTATGCGATAAAGCTGAGGCAAGGGTCTGCCATCTGGGCCAATTTGAGGCTCGGGTGTTGCGCAAGCCGAAAGGACAAGCGCCATCGCTACTGCAATTAGGGAACGGATCATTTGTACTCGGCCTTTGGTAAATTTAACTCGCCTTACATGGAACAAGCGGGCGGTTCAAACGCAAGTGACACATAATCGGCCAACTGACGCCGCTGTGAATTGAAGGTGTTGCAAAGGATCTCTACTATAGGCTCCAAGATGTAATTCCGCGAGAATCATAAAATGACCGATTTTTCGAACTCGAAACTCAATCGCCGGGCCTTTTTGGCAAGCGGCGCGTCTGTTCTGGCGGCCCCTGCCGTCGCGCAATCTATCGCCGCAACCGAAGGTGACGGCCAGATTGTACGGCGCAACGCGTCCAGTTTCCGCGCTCTCGACTGGCAGCCCTATTTCGACAATCTGCGCAATGGCGCGATCCTCGTCGATATCACATCGCGCGCGCTCCATTACTGGGACGAATCGCAGTCGCTCTACAAGCTGTACCCAACATCGGTGCCGCTCAGCGAAGATCTGACCCGCCGCGGTCGCACCAAAGTCGTTTTGAAAGACCCCGAGCCCGATTGGCGTCCAACGCCCGCCATGAAAGTGCGCAATCCAGATTGGCCTGACTACATCGGGCCCGGCCCGGACAATCCGTTGGGCATCCGCGCGCTTCATCTGTCGTGGACGTACTATCGCATCCACGGCACGCACGACACGCGCAAAATTGGCCGTCGGTCGTCCAATGGGTGCGTTGGACTTTATAACCAGCACATCACCGAACTTTACGACCTGGCCAAAGTTGGCACACAGGTTCTGTTGATCTAGCGCTTTCCCATATTCGAAATGACTGCCAACATCCCGTCTATCAGGCGGGATGTTTTGCTATGAACGATGAGTTTTTCGGATCGGACGCCCAACAGGCGCTACTGCGTCGTGGTCGCGATATGTTTGCAATCACCGACAACGATGTGCGCATGACCTACTATGGCCGCACGGTTGGCGTCGCTGACCTGACCCCGCAAGCGCACGGTATCGTGGCGTCTCTCGCCGGGTTTCAAGGCGCAAGCCACTACGGCCATGTGCCGGATGGTGACGTGGCCGACCTTCGGCAAGCTCTTGAGAAAAAAGGGCAAAACACAACACACTATGCGCGCTGGATTTCCACAGACTCGGCGTTTCAAAAGGCCGAACAAATACTGATCGACCACGCTCTGCCGTCGGACGTTACTGCAATCACGCTTGGCCCGGATAGCCCGGCGACAGGCCTGCAAAAGTTGGCAGACGTGGCTTTGGCTTGCGACGTTCTCCCCCCATCCGGCGCCGTTTTGCGGGGTATCGCGCGGTCTGCTCGCTTCATTGTGGCTGTCGACAGCAACCAAGCGCCGGTGTCTTGCGCTGGCACATCGGCCATCTGCCACCCGGACCACCCGCTTTTCGGTAGGCAGGCGTGGTGGGGCATGCTTGCGACCGCGGACCATCGCAGAGGTGAAAAGCTTGCGCTTATTCTTGGTGCAATGGCGATGCTCGACATGCGGTCGCACCTTGGATTTCAGTCGTTTTTCACCGGAGTCGTGCCGGGAAACGCACCGTCAGAGGCCGTGTGTCGAAAACTCGGGCTCGCGCCTAACGGAACAAGCGTTGTCACGGTTGTTGACCCCGTTGCGTTGCCGGGCGGCCGCCTGACCAAGTAATAACTACTCGATCCAGCCCTTCAAATTGTCCTCAATCGCTTCCGACAGCGCGGCAATATGAGCATCGTCGTCGTTCAGGCACGGGATATAGTTAAACCGCTCGCCGCCGGCTTCTACGAAGCTTTCGCGGATCTCTTCGTTGATCTCTTCCAGCGTTTCAATGCAATCGGCCGAAAACGCAGGTGCAATTACGGCGATCCGCTTTTTGCCGCCCTCTGCCAAACGTGCGACTTCCTCAACCGTATAGGGCTGAAGCCATTCCTCCGGGCCAAAACGGCTTTGGAACGTCGTCACAATCTCGCTGCTGTCCCAACCAAGCCGTTCTCTCAAAAGGCGCGTCGTTTTCTGACATTGGCAATGATAAGGATCGCCCTCCATCAGATACCGCTTTGGCACGCCGTGATAGGAACAGACCAAAATATCTGGCTTGGTTTCCATTGCGCCGTACGCATGCTCGACCGATTGGGCCAGCGCTTCGATATAAGTCGGGCGGTCAAAATAGGACGGGACCGTGCGCACGGTCGGCTGCCATTTCTCAGACGAAAGCGAGCGGAAAAACTCGTCGTTTGCTGTTGCTGTTGTCGCTCCGGCATACTGAGGATAAAGCGGAAAAAACAGTATCTTACGACATCCGCTCTCGACCATGATCCGGACTTTTGACTGGGTCGATGGGTTGCCATACCGCATGCAGAAATCGACCACTACGTCATCGCCAAATCGCTCGGCCATCGCTTGCGTGATCTTCTTGGTCTGCGCCTTGGTGATCGTCATCAGCGGGCTCTCGCCCTGCTCTTCGTTCCAGATCGACTTGTACGCTGCACCACTTGAAAACGGGCGTTTCGTCAGGATCACGCCCTGCAAAAGCGGCTGCCAAATCCATGGGCTGTAATCTATGACCCGGCGATCAGATAGGAATTCGTTCAGATACCGGCGCATCGACCAGTAGTCGTACCCGTCCGGAGTCCCGAGGTTCGCAAGCAGCACGCCGATCTTCTCCCGCGCCACAGGAGGGTGGTCCGCGGGCAGATGGGTGGTCGCGTTTTGGGGGTCGTCTTTCGCCAAGGAAAAATCCTGCATCGGTGTTTCATCAATCAATTTAGGCGGTCTCAGGGTCAAAGTCTGCCCTCATAGGGCCAGATAGCCGGATTACGCGCAGCGTCAACGCTTGGGAGGCGTAATGCGATCTCCCGCTGGCTGTTCAGACGTGCCCAAGGCGTCCGCCAGACGCTGCGTTGCTGTCCCGGGGCGCAGAGATTTCGGCTGGCTTTCGTCCGGAGCCCAACCAGTCAAGAAAACCATCTCGAAGGTTGCCAGAAGGTATCCATCACCGTCGCTGAAATGCTGCCGATACTGGACGTCGGCTTCCTCAAAAAACGCCCGATTCGCCATTGTCCGATGGCGATTGGACAGCGCATTGGTCTCGCCCATCCCGCGCAGGTCTCGGACCAGATCGCGCAAAGTGCGATACCGAACCGTGAGCGTTCGACTGTCCGCCACAGGAAGCGTAAACCCTGCCCGCTGTAACAAGCCTCCGAGATCGCGCAAATCTCCCATTGGCAAAACGCGCGGCGATAACCCCCCCATCAACCGCGTTTCGGCCTCGGCCAACACGGTGCGCAATTCGTGCAAGGTCTGCCCGCCAAAAAGCACCGCAACGAAAAGCCCGTCTGGCTCAAGCGCCATGCGGGCCTGAACCAATTGACCAACCGGATCGTCTGCCCAATGCAAGGCCATCGCGTGGATCACAAGGTCATGCGCAGATGGTTCAAGCATAAGGGCATCATCGTCCTGCACCACTTTCGCCGGCGCCAAAACCGCCTCAAACGGTCTCGTCAGCCCACCGATAATCGCCGGCTTGGTGAACGGTTTCTTAACCTCTGCGAGCCTTTCCTCAAGATCAGCGGCCGCTTCACGCATCAAAAACTCCTCCGGCGCCTGCGCCGCGCGTGCGCGATGCAGGAGAAGAGCGTTTCGATCCGTGAGTTTTGGCGTGTCGGTCATTGAAACAGGCAAGGTAAGGTTAGATGGGCGTTATGCAACGGGCACTTGGATTGATCTATCCCGATCAGTGCATTCTGTGTGCGGAATTTGTCGCCGGACAGGGCGCACTTTGTGGTGCCTGTTGGCGCGAGATGCCGTTTCAAACTGGCCACATGTGCGATTTGTGCGGCGCCAGCCTCGTCGGTGAAGGCGACGGCGCACTGGATTGTTGCGACGCGTGTCGGACGCTTGAGCGTCCATGGTCCAAAGGCCGCGCCGCATTGGCGTACAGGGATGCGGGTCGTCGCATGGTCCTTGGCCTAAAGCACGGTGATCGTACCGATTTGATCCCGGCCGCGGCACGCTGGATGGCGCAGGCGGCCAGCGATATTCTGTATACAGACACGATTTTGGTCCCTGTACCGCTGCATTGGACTAGGCTTTTGCGGCGGCGTTACAATCAGGCGGCTGAGTTGGCCAAAAGCATCGCGCGTCATCGTGACATGGAAATGATCCCGGACGCGCTTGTTCGTGTCTCAAAAACCGTGCCGCAGGATGGGATGGGCACCGATGCGCGGTTCCAGAATGTCTGCGCGGCAATCGTTCCGGCTGTTAATCACAAAGACGAACTGTGCGGCCGCCATGTCTGTCTGGTGGACGACGTGATGACCTCGGGCGCTACGCTTTCGGCCTGTGCGCTGGCGTGTCGCGCGGCGGGCACTGCACAGATTTCCGTTCTGGTGCTGGCAAGAGTGGACAAGACGCCCTAAGTGAAGGTCAAGCCGTAAGGAGGCATGACCTTGAAAACCGTAGAAATATACACCTCGCCGCTTTGCGGGTTTTGCCATGCAGCCAAGCGTTTGTTGGCGTCCAAAGAAATCTCATTCGTTGAAATTGACATCGCAGGTGAACCCAAGCTTCGTCAGGAAATGATGGGCCGTGCAAATGGCCGACACACTGTTCCACAGATTTTTGTCGACGAAACGCATGTTGGTGGCTGCGACGATCTTTTTGCGCTGGAACGGGCGGGCAAACTTGATCCGCTCCTTGCGGCCTGACGTCATGCGGATCGGCCTTGTGCAACTCAATACTTCGGACGACCCGTCGGCCAACCTTTCGACAACCGAGCGCTATATCGACGACGCCGCCCGCGCTGGTGCGACGTTCGTCCTGACACCCGAGGTTACGAATTGCGTTTCTCTGTCGCGCGCGCACCAAAACGCCGTGTTGGACGACGAAACACATGATACGACCCTGAAAAGCCTTCGCAATTCTGCCAAAAACCACGGTATCTGGCTCTTAATCGGATCACTGGCGCTAAAGGACTTGGACGGTGATGGTCGCTTCGTAAATCGGTCGTTTTTGATCGACCCGAACGGAGAAATCGCGGCCCGATACGACAAAATCCACATGTTTGACGTCACGATTTCCGAAACCGAAACCTATCACGAAAGCGATGGATATCGTCCGGGCGATACCGCGACTTTGGCCCATATGGGCGACACGCGCCTTGGCATGACGGTCTGCTACGACCTGCGCTTTCCGCATCTCTACCGTGATTTGGCGCAGGCAGGGGCACAGATTTTGACCGTGCCGTCGGCGTTCTCCCCCGAAACGGGTGTCGCTCATTGGGAGACGCTCTTGCGCGCCCGCGCCATTGAAACCGGCAGCTTCGTCCTCGCGCCTGCGCAATGCGGAACGCACGCCAGCTCCCAAAGCCGGGTCCGGCGCACCCACGGCCATTCTCTTGCGATTGATCCGTGGGGCACCGTGCTTGCCGATGGCGGCAATCTGCCCGGTGTCACTATGGTTGATCTGAACCTTGGAGCAGTGGATGATGTAAGGCGGAGGCTTCCAAGCCTAACTCACGACAAAAGCTACAGAGTGGCCAAATGACTGAAACCAAAGATCCCGGCGATCCGTTGGCCATCGCGCTGTTCAGCGAGATCTTTATGGCGGACCAACTAGCGCGCGGGCGTCTGGCCAAAGCGTTGCCAAAGGGTATGGAGTTAAGCCATTTTTCCGTCCTGAACCACCTGTCACGCAATATGATCGAGCGCACCCCAGCCCAACTGGCCCGCACTTTTCATGTCACCCGAGGCGCAATGACCAACACCATCACGCGTCTCGAAACCGCCGGATACGTCCACATTCGTCCGGATTGGGACGACGCCCGACGCAAATTTGTGGCCATTAGTCCAGCAGGCCGGCAAGCGCGCGATGCGGCTCTTTCAGCTATTTTGCCGATCTTGGACGACGCCGTGGAAACCGCCGGAGCCGAAAACGTCCGGCAGGCGCTCCCTGTTTTGCGCGAAATCCGCAAACGCCTCGACGCGCCGCCTAACTCGGACGAACAGACGTCGTAACGTAGTTGACGCCAAGGTCACGCTCGCTCAAACGCCAGGACCATGTGACCGGGTTGAACACAAAACCTTTGCGATCCACAGGATCAAGCCCCGCTTGCTTCAAAAGCCCGTATAGCTCGTCGGGAGTGATGAACTTCGACCATTCGTGCGTGCCTTTTGGCAGCCAGCGCATCACGTATTCTGCACCCACAATCGCCATCGCGAAACTCTTTGGGTTCCGGTTGATCGTCGAACAGGTCATCAGCCCGCCGGGTTTCAAAAGGTCATGGCAAGCGGTCAAAAACGCCAGCGGATCTGACACGTGCTCGACCACTTCCATGTTCAACACAGCGTCAAACGTCTCACCGGCTTCAACCAAAGCCTCTGCCGAGGTGTGGCGAAAATCTATGGTCAGCCCCTGCTGTTCGGCATGTACCTTGGCCACCGGAATATTTCGTTCGGCAGCATCAGCGCCAACCACACTTGCCCCAAGCCGCGCCATCGGTTCTGACAAAAGCCCGCCGCCGCAGCCGATATCGAGAATTCGCAGCCCCTCAAACGCCAGAGGTTTCGTCAAATCGCGCCCAAATTCTGCTGCGATCTGCGATGTGATGTAGTCAAGCCGACATGGATTGAGCATATGGAGCGGCTTAAACTTGCCGTCGGGGTCCCACCATTCGGCGGCCATTGCCTGAAATTTCTCGATTTCCGACGCGTCGATTGTGTTTGTGCTCGCCATCTTTCGGTCCGGACCTTTCACATATTCTGTCGTTCTTGCCATAGATTGACGGGGTTTCGCATTATATAGGACTGATATGGACCGACTTGCAGACAAAAAAAGTGCGTCACAATTTCTCTATCCGCCGATTGACCCGTTCGATCAGCGGATGCTGGACGTGGGCGACGGACATCGTGTCTATGTCGAGCAATGCGGAAATCCGCAAGGCGTGCCGGTCGTGGTGCTTCACGGAGGGCCCGGCGGTGGCTGTAGCCCGGCGATGCGGCGCTATTTTGATCCCTCGCATTATAGGATCATCCTCTTTGATCAACGCGGCTGTGGCCGTTCGCGACCGCACGCAAGTGTGGTGAACAACACAACCTGGGACCTCGTGCGCGACATCGAGCAAATTCGCGAGACCCTAAGCATCGGCCGTTGGATCGTTTTTGGTGGAAGCTGGGGCGCAACGCTTGGGCTGGTCTATTCGATCACCCATGCCGCTCGTGTGGCGCATCTGGCGCTGCGGGGCGTTTTCATGATGACCCAACGCGAGCTTGACTGGTTCTACGGCGGTGGGGCCGGTGCGTTTTGGCCGGATGTCTGGGAGCGGTTCACCAAAATTATCCCCGAAGAAGAACACGACGATCTGATCGGGGCCTACCATCGACGCCTGTTTTCCGGCGATCTCGCGATGGAAACCCGGTTTGCGCGGGCTTGGGCAAGTTGGGAGAATACGCTGGCGTCCATAGCCAACGATGGTCCCGGCGGCGACAGCCCGGCGGAATATGCGCGTGCCTTTGCGCGACTTGAAAACCACTATTTCACCCACGCGGGCTTTCTCGAAGAAGATGGCTGGATCGAAGCAAACATGGGCGCGCTGGCCAATGTGCCGGGTACAATTGTGCAAGGGCGCTATGATATGATCTGTCCGCCGGTGTCGGCGCATCGGTTGCACGATGCTTGGCCACTGTCGCGGTTGACCTTTGTACCAAGGGCCGGACACGCTTTGTCTGAACCCGGAATTAGTGCTGAACTTGTTCGAACAATGGACACGCTGCGCAGCTCGCATTGATCCGGATTTTGGCAAGGAACCGCCGAATTTTGCCGGTTATAAGCAGCCGAACTTCTATTTTCCTCAGTAAAATTCAAATCTGCGCCCGGTCGTCGCCTCGCTTTGGCCGCATTTGGCTTCGAAAGTGCGCGTGGGGGCAGGGACGAGGGCCTGCGGATGAGAACGAAGATTGCTGCTGTTGTTGCCGGAATTGCGCTTGCTTGCATGGCCGCGACCACGGCTGAGGCGTGTACGCGCAATGTCTCGGCCAAAGCGGCTAAAACCGTGGTCCCTGCGTCGCGGATTAACCAATCAATGTTGGACGATGCGATCCGGACTGAGGTCAATTTCCATCGTTGTCGCGCCGGACTGCGGCTTGTTGGGGATGCCAGTAAAAACCTGTCCCGCGAGGCCGAAAAGCACTCAAAGTGGATGGCGCGTACGCAACAGTTGACGCACAAAAGCACCGTTGCCGGAGCAGCGACATTGTCACAGCGGGTCAAAAACGCCGGCGTGCGCTTCAAAACTGGCTCCGAAAACATCGGCATGGTGCATCGCTATCAGATCGACAACAAAAGCTTCAAGATCGTTGATTCAAACGCTTGCCAGTTCAAATCCAACGATGGCCAACCGCTTCCCGCACATTCCTACGCGACCTTGGCGCGCCATGTCGTGACGCTTTGGATGAATTCGCCCGGCCACCGCAAGAACATCCTTGATGGACGCGTATCCACAACGACAACCGCCGTCGCATTCGACCCCAAAGCGCAATACTGCGGCCAATTCTGGCTGACACAGAACTTCATCGGCTAGTCAGGCGGCACAAAGGCCGTTTTAGCGACATGTGAACGCAACGCTTGACCGGTGGCTGTTGCGCGCCCAGCATACCAATCCTAACGCCAGCAAAACAAGGCTCATGCCCCAAACCGGGCATGTCCGTGCAACGTCGATCTCAACTCGGTGTTCGCATCTGAAACCCCCCGTTCGCACAGTGCATTTAGGGCGCGCATTTGGGGCGTGCATTTACGCCTCTTCCCTTGAAATCAATGCATTGCGCGGCGCAAGAAAAGTGGCGTCCGCGCGATTGAAATCATTGGGCCCGATATGATTGCCGTGCAATCGTCCAAATGGAACAAAGCTGGGATCGCGCTGGCCTGCGGAGCGCTGATCATGCTGTTCTCGCTCGGCATTTCGGCACGGGTTCGGGCTTTTCCTTCAGCCGGCCTCTCTTGAGCAAGGCTGGGGCCGCGAGACATTTGCGTTTTCAATAGCGCTTCAGAACCTTGCCCCGGGCGCGAGCCAGCCTTTCGTGGGACTGTTGGCTGACCGTTTTGGCGCAACCAAGATCATCGCCATCGGCGCGGTCCTTAACGCGGCGGGCCTATGGGTGATGTCGCTCGCCGCAGGCGAAGCCGTTTTCGTGCTTGGTGCGGGCGTTTTGATCGGGTTTGGCCTGTCCGGCACAACATTTCCGGTCATTTTTGGTGCGACAAGCCGTCTGGTGCCCGCCGAGCAGCGCTCGATGGCAATGGGGCTCAGTCTGATTGCGGCGGCGTTGAACTGGCCGCGTCCCCGCACAGGGGCGCGGCCTGAATTTAGGTTAGAACCGGTAGGAAGCGTCCGGCGTCATCCGATAGATTTCGTCCGCCAGATCGTGGTCGCTCATGAACCGCGCAATTGACCCAAACGTGGCTGTGCCGATTTGCGCGCCGTGGTCAGATGTGGTCAGAGCGCCCGAGGCGACCGGGGCGAACGCGCGTTTGAGGCCGCCGATCTTGATCACTTGCGCGTCGAAGTGCGCACCGATGTTGGCCTTGATCTGGGTCCGGTCGGACGTATCGTAAAGCGCGGCCATCATCACATCCAGAGTATGTTCGGTGCAGTTCTGGAACCGCTTGTTTGCCGGGTTGGCCATGACCGAATAATTCGCATTGTGAAGCGCCCGGTAAGTAGGGCTGGTGATCACGGCGAGCAGTTCCTTTTGCAGGCGCGCATCGGGAATGATGATCCCGGCATCAAGGCGCTGGGCTCCGGCAAAAAAGTCGGCGGGCGTGTCCTGGATCAACTGGCTGCGGGTCTGATCATCGCCGAGTTGGTAGAGATTATAGGCGCGATAGCCAAAGCTCTTTGAGCCGTCGGTATCGGTGATCTGACTGTACACCCAATAGGCGACATGGGTGTATTTGATGCCCTCGGGAAGGGTGCGTGGGTTGCGGCCCATGCGGGCGACGATGGCGACATGCGCGCCACGGGCGGCAAGGTCCTTTTGGACACGGTTTGAGAATGTCGCGACTTGGTCGGCAGGCAGGATCGCTTGGGTCGCTTCGCTGCTGCCAGCCGGTGCCATGGTCGGCAAAAGCGCGACCATGGCGGCGAAAATAATGGCGATGAGGCGTTTCATGTTCGGGCTCCTATCAATCAAGTGTTGGCGCATGGTTGGGCGCGGTTCGGGTATCGACGACCAGCGGCTTGGTGCCGATCTGCGCAAGGTCAGAGCCTGCGCCGAGAACGCCGTCGCCAACATATTCAAGAGCAGAACCGGTGACATAAAGCACAGAACCCACCGCGATCACTGGGACAGCGGCTACAGTTGAGATGCCCGAAGCAACTGCGGATGAACCGTGGACCGAGGCGGCTGCGGAATGTTTAGATGCGGCGGCAGTGTGCTGACCGGATGCGCCAGCCACTGCTGGTGTGACAGCAAATGCGGCAGTTGCGGCAACGGCGCCAACTAGGGTCAGAATACGAATAAGCATGATCTTTTCTCCAGCTTATGAACAACGTTCACAATAGCTAGGAGAGCGGCAAGGATTCGTCAATAGATTTTATGAACATTGTTCAAAAAATACTGAATAGCGCGGCTTGCGTTGGCGACCCTTGACGCGCGGCCCGGCTGGCGAAACGGTGTGCAAAAGCGCTGGCCAATTCGCTGAGCGAGGGGATTTTTCATGACCGACGTTTTGTTGCTGGCCTTTATTTTCCTAGTGGCTGGGGTCGTTTCAGTGCCGATCGCCTCGCGATTGGGTTTGGGGTCGGTGCTTGGATATCTGATCGCTGGGATCGTGATTTCGCCAGTTTTGGCGATCCTTAGCGTCGATGTGGTCTCGATCCAGCACTTCGCGGAATTCGGCGTTGTGATGATGCTGTTTCTAGTCGGGCTTGAACTTGAGCCAAAGCATTTGTGGTCCATGCGCGGGCAGCTTTTGGGGCTTGGCGGCGGGCAAGTGGTGCTTTCGACATTGGCGGTGATGGGCGTGGCGATGCTGTTTGGGCAGTATTGGACGATTGCCTTGGCGGTGGGTCTGGTGCTGGCGTTGTCGTCGACGGCAATTGTTTTGCAGACACTGAACGAGAAGGGCTTGATGAAATCCGACGGCGGGCAGGCGGGTTTCTCGGTGCTGCTCACCCAAGACATTGCCGTGATCCCGATCCTTGCGTTGGTGCCGTTGTTGGCGATGCCGGACTTGATGGACCTAAGCGCAACCGCTGTGGACACCCACGGCGCGACCGAAATCCACGCCACCGAAACCACCGGAACAGAAGCGGCGCCAGGCGAAGTAGATCACAGCGATGATGGAGACCACGGGTCCGGGATCAGTTTGGTCGACGGATTAAATGGATGGCAGACGGCGCTTGTCACACTGGCGGCGATTGCGGCGGTGATCTTGGGCGGAAACTATCTGACACGGCCGCTTTTCCGGTTCATCGCTATGGCGGGACTGCGCGAGTTGTTTGTGGCGGCGGCCCTCATGGGGGTGGTGGGCATTGCGTTGCTGATGTCGCTTGTGGGGCTATCCCCGGCGCTGGGCACGTTTCTTGCAGGCGTGGTTTTGGCCAACAGCGAATACCGCCACGAGCTGGAATCCGACATCGATCCGTTTCGCGGGCTGTTGTTGGGGCTGTTCTTTATGACCGTCGGCGCGGGCATTAACTTTGTGCTCTTGTTTGACAACCTTGGCCTAGTAATCGCGATGACGGTCGGCCTGATGGTGATCAAAGGCGCGGTTTTGTTCGTTCTTGGCACTCTCTTTGGGCTGCGCGGCACGGATCGGTGGCTTTTGACGCTGGGGCTGGCGCAAGCGGGCGAGTTCGGCTTTGTACTTTTGAGTTTCACAGTCGCCAGTTCAGTGATCCCACAATCCATCGCGGATCAGTTGTTGCTGGTAATCGCGCTTTCGATGTTGCTAACGCCCGCGCTGTTCATTCTTTACGACCGGGTGATCGCGCCGCGGTTCACGAAAGCGCTAAATCGTGTCGAAGACGAGATCGTGGAAAAGGGTAGCGTCATCATCGCCGGCTTCGGGCGGGTCGGCACCGTGATTGATCGGATGCTGCAGACGGCGGGCTATACCACCACGGTGATCGACTATAGCTCCGAGCAGATCGACAGCTTACGCAAGTTCGGCGCACGCGCCTATTATGGTGATGCAATGCGGCCCGACCTTTTGGCGGCGGCGGGCATTTCAGAAGCAAAACTGCTGGTGATCGCGATTGACGATCAAGAGAAGATCACAGAGTTGGCGAAATATGCGGTTGAGAATTACCCTCATCTGCACGTAATGGCTCGGGCGCGAAGCCGTCATCATGTCTATGATCTTTGGGCGGTCGGTTGTCGCGATATTATCCGTGAAACCTACGACGCGTCGATCCGCATGGGCCGCTCTGCCTATGAGGCGCTTGGCGTGCCCAGTGATGCCGCCGAAGAGATGGCCAACGCATTTGACGAAATGGACCGGCGCGCCATGATCGAGGTCGCTGGGGCCTATATCCCCGGCATCGTGCCGACGGAAAACGACGCCTACATGGACGCGGTGAGAGAAGTCCGGGGGCCGTGGCAGGACGAATTGGGCCTCAAGTTGGCAGCGATCCGCGCCGCTGCCATCAAACCCGACAGCAACGTGGGTTAGGCCGCGAGGCCCTTCGCGCCGATATTGAGGAACTTCTTGCGCCGCTCGTTGCGGACGTCGTCGCGCGACAGCGTGGCAAGTTTTGACACCATGTCCTCGATGCAGTCGCCGACGGCTTTGATCGTCGTCGCGGCGTCGCGTTGCGCGCCCCCGATTGGTTCGGCGATGATACGGTCGATGACGCCTAACTTAAGAAGGTCCTGCGCAGTGAGCCGCAGCGCTTCGGCGGCTTCGCGCATTTTCTCGGCGTCTTTCCACAGGATCGACGCGCAGCCTTCTGGCGAAATCACCGAATAGACCGAATGTTCCAGCATCGCGACACGGTTTGCGGTCGCGAAAGCAACGGCTCCGCCTGACCCGCCTTCGCCGATGATGACGCTGACCAGCGGCACACCAAGTTTCAGGCACTTTTCAGTGGATCGTGCGATGGCTTCGGACTGCCCGCGCTCTTCGGCACCCTTACCGGGATAGGCGCCGGGTGTGTCGACAAGCGTCACAACCGGCACGTTGAACCGGTCGGCCAAGTCCATAAGGCGGATGGCTTTGCGGTAGCCTTCGGGGCGGGCCATGCCGAAATTGCGTTCGATCCGCGATGTTGTGTCGTTGCCCTTTTCGTGGCCGATCACCATCACCGGGCGTCCATCGAGCCGGGCGAGGCCGCCCATTACCGAATGGTCGTCCGCAAAGTTCCGATCACCCGCGAGGGGCGTGTATTCGGTGAAAAGCGCTTCGATATAGTCTTTGCAGTGCGGGCGGCCGGGATGGCGGGCGACCTGACATTTGCGCCATGGCGAGAGATCTTTGTAGAGATCCTTAAGAAGCTGCTCGGCCTTTTTGTCGAGCGCTTTGGCCTCTTTCTCGACGTCCATTTCGCGGTTGGCGCGCCCCATCGCGCGAAGTTCCTCAGCTTTGCCTTCGATTTCGGCGAGAGGCTTTTCGAACTCAAGATAGCTTTGCATGCCCAGACCTTTGTCGTTTTGGACTATATGGCGGCGGGGGACGCGAAGAGCAAGGATTTAGGGGCTCGGCCTCTCACACATAGCCTTGCTTTGTGTTGCCAACGGCCCCCTTGCGACTTCCGGCACCCGCCCCCGGATTTCTCGAACCCAAAGAAGGTTTTCAGGGGGGTTTTGAGGCTGTGAGCAGGTTGATTGCCGCCGGGATGGAGCAGGAAGCTTCGGTTTCAAACTGAGCGAAGTCCTTGGCGATGCCGTCTTCGATGACCTGTTGGTCATGTGGGCTTGCGTCGAAGTGCTGGATCGCACGCCGCGCCGCGCCAATGCGGACGCAGAGATTAGCAAAAGCGCGCGCGCCACCGGGGTGGTGCAGATGTACCGTGACTTCCTCGCCGCGAACGTCTTCCAAGCCGCTCTGACGCAAGCGGTCGATGGCAAGATCGAGGTCGCACAAGCCCATTGGTCCGGGTGTATTTGGCTCGGATTTTGGAGGTTGACCGACGCGCGCGACAGCGTGTGTGGACGGGATATGCCAGAACGGATTGCGGCTTGCCGGGGCCCATGTGGCAAAGACGATGCGGCCGCCGGGCTTCAGGGCGCGGGCGATATTTGCGAAGGCTGCGGGCGGGTCGGCAAAGAACATCACGCCAAAGCGCGAGACGGCAACGTCAAAGCTGGCTTCGGGCCAGTCGGTGGTTTGGGCGTCACCAAGATGTGCTGCCATTTGAGAGAGGCCGCGGCCGCGCGAGGCGGCGTGGTCCAAAAGCGGTTGAGAAATGTCCGTCGCCAGCACCCGACCCGCGGTGCCGACGGCGTTGGCCGCCAGAAGAGATAAAGCGCCCGCACCCGTTCCGATATCGATGACACGCTGGCCCGGTTGGAAGTTGGCGTGTCGGACGACAAGATCCGCGACCTCGGCAAGCTGGTTGTCCATTTCCTCTTGCGACGTGATCCAACTTTGGCCCATGTCACCAGACCAAAAGTCACGTTCGCCAGCGTTTGGTGTGTCGGACATGGAGGCCTCCTGGAATTCGCTATTACCGCAACCATACACAGGCATAGGGGGCGAGGGCGATCTTTTCGTCCGACAGCGTGACGGGGCGGTCCGACAGAGTATCATGCATATCGAACACGCCCTGTTCCAGCGCCCATATCTCGGGGATGGATACCCAGTTTTCAGTGAAGTTGAACAGGCACAAAAGGCCGCCCGTGGGGGCGTCGTGGCCCAGCGCGAAGATGCCAGAGTTCGGAGATTTAATGACACGGGTCGGATGTCCCGCGTGGAGTTCTGGCGTTGCTTTGCGCCGGGCGAGGATCGCCTTGGTGCCTTGGAACACAAGCGCTTCGGGCGTGGTCGCAGAGGCGTCGCGGGCATTGTCGACGCGCGCCCAGTTCATGACGGGGCGATGTATCCATCGGCTGTCATGGGCCTTTTCGGGGTGGTCGAGGTAGCTGGGATCGTTCGCCGTCGCGATCTCGTCGCCCATATAGATCAGCGGGATGCCACCGTAGGCCGCAATAAGCGCGTGCCCCAGCAAAATCCGGTCGATACCACGTTGGATCGCGACTTTGTCCCCGCTCTCCAGCGCCATTTCCAGCCCGGCTAGCGAAGCGAAGCTGCCCGACATCCGGCTGTCGCCAGTGTCTTCGTTGACGCCGAACAACACACCGCGCGCAAAGCTGTTCGGGAAGTCACCCGCATAGAAATCCCGCAGGAACGCGCGGTGGCCGTGCCCTGTGGCGCCGATTGCGGCGGCGTCCTCGTCGGTGATCGCCCAACCAATGTCGTCATGGCAGCGAATGTAGGTCGCATAGGTCGCGTTACGCAGAACGGTCGGAAAGTGCGTGCCAAGGACATGGCTCATCAATCCTGTGTCGCGCGTCGCCAGCGCGGACCAAAACTGCACCATCAAAGAGTTGTGGTAGGCAAGATTGCCCTCTTTGCCGTCGTGGACGCCGCGCCCCAGATAGGGCAGCATCTCTTGCGGGCTGACGATGGCCTCTTCGAGGTGGATCACCGCAGGGCAGGCGATCCGGCAGACCGCGCGCAAAGCTTGCAGGATCATGTGGACTTCGGGTTCGGACTGGCACCGCGTGCCCATGCGTTTCCACATGAACGCCACCGCATCCAGCCGCAGCACGTCGACGCCCCTGTTGGCGAGGTAAAGCATTACTTCAGCAATCTCGAGGAACACCTGCGGGTTGGCCCAGTTCAGGTCCCACTGGTGGGTGTTGAATGTGGTCCAGACCCATTTTTGCAGTGTGTCGTCATACGAGAAGTTGCCCGGTGCGTGCTGGGGGAAGACTTCTGTCAGAGTTTCTTCGTACTGATCCGGCAGCGCGCGGTCCTGAAACAGGTGGAAATACCCTTGTTTGTCGGCATCTCCATGCCGGGCGGCTTCAGCCCATGCGTGTTCGCGCGCGGTGTGGTTCAACACCAGATCAATGCAAAGCGACATCCCGCGCGCCCGCAAAGCAGTCGCAAGGCGTTCGAAATCCTCCATCGTGCCGTAAGCCGGGTTCACTTCGCGGTAATCCATCACGGAATAACCGCCGTCGCTGTCACCGGGACGCGGTTTTAAACACGGCATGAGGTGGACGTATGTGACGCCCAGTTCTTCGAGGTAATCGAGCTTGCCAAGGACGCCGTTCAGATCGCCAGCAAAGCGGTCAATGTAAAAGACATAGCCCACCATGTCGGGTCGCTGAAACCAGTCCGGCTCAAGGTCTCGCTTCATGTCGAGCCATTTGAGATCGTCGCGGCGCTGTTCCCAGGCGTCTTGCATTGCGGCCTCAAGTCGGGCGCGAAACGACGTATAGTCCGGGTGACGTCCGTAAAGCGCTTCGCACATGTCGAACAGATCCCGGCGCGAGCGCTCTAGGCGCAGTTCGAAAAGCGTCTGTTCAGAGGCAGTCAAAGGCATGTGGCTTGTCCCGCGTGTCCAATTTCATCGCCCATTCCATTTATGTGCGCCCGGTTTTGGATGCATGAACCTTGCGCAAAAGAAAAAGAGCGAGGCCCAGCGTGACGGCGACAGCAGACATCAGTCCGGCCCAATCGTTGAGAATGGTCGTGATCTCAGGCAGTCGGGCGGCGAACTGAAAGCCTAGCGAAACATAAAGCGCAACCCAGATGGCCTCGCCGGTTATGTCCCAGAGAGTAAAGCGAACCCATGAAAGTTTGGCGGACCCTGCGAGAAAGTTCACCCAAGGCCCCAACGGCGCAAAAAGCCACGTCGAAAAGAATACACCAACCCCGCCCCATCGCTGCATCAGCGCGCGTGCGCTGCTGATCAATGCGGCACGGCGTGGATGGGCCTCCAAAATCTCGATAATGCGCGCGCCGCCCTTCCGCCCGATAAAAAAGCCGGTCTGATCGCCAAGAACCGCCGCAAGCCAAGCCACAGTGACCACCTGCCAAAGGACGAGGTCTCCTGCTGCGGCAAAGGCCCCTGCGGCAAGCATCACGGCCGATTTCGGGATCGGTATGGCGAGACACGACAGATAGGCCGCCACAGCAACGACCGGCAGCCCATAGGTTGAAACGTAGCCAAAGAGAGTTTCATTCATTGGCGGTCGCGCGGTGGATTGAAAGGGCGACTTTAAGATCGTCTATCAGTGATTCGAGGCTGCGACCCTGTTGGTTCGCCAGGTCCTTAAGGGTTATGCGGCGTCCGGCCCCGTCGCGCTCAAGCGCAAGCGTTGTCGCAACCAAGTCTGGCGGTACGTTCCAGGACCGTGCGATGTAGCGGGGCGTCATCCAACCGGAAAGCGGCTGGTCGAGGTGGGCGCGGTCGTTCCAGAAGATCATTGATGCTGCAAGCCGGACCGTGAAGAACAGCACAACAGCCAGAGCAAGCGCAAAAGCAGTGACGAGATAGGGGTGGCGTTTTGCAATCCGGATCATTGGCAGTGTGTCCTTGAGAAATCAGTCTGCCGTCAAATGGGCGCGCCGCTGTTTACACAGCATGCCGCAAGTCTTGGGTAAAGCAACACGCCCCAGTTGCAACACCCCCGTCTTTCCTCTTGCAGACTCGTACCCCCGCGCGTATATGCCCCTCAATAGCGGTGCCTCGGCCTCCACCCCCGACGCTCCACCGGAAAGTTTCACGGGCCGCGCGCCCGTTTTTTTGTGCCTGAAGGCTAGCTGAAGCAGATATGTCAGACCTGATTGCGAAAACCACTATGGATCGGCGGATGGCCGAGATCATCACCCCCGT
>RCMY010001326.1_pt1 | contig 31021 bp, 21 predicted proteins | sample 2041341 | NCBI WGS metagenome assembly RCMY01 (sample SAMN09708234, study PRJNA481090) | Marine sediment metagenome, whole genome shotgun sequencing project. | reverse complement strand
AGGCCGGTGGCGGCAGCCGCTTCATCGTCGCCGGTCCCCGCCTTTTGCAGCGAAGATCGGGTGACGGCAATCCAGCCGAGTCCGCCCGGCGTGATGGCAGAGGCGAAGCTGGCAGCGATCTGAGTCACGATGGCCGGCTGCCAGCGGGGAGGCGACGAGACCGAGGACCTGACTGTCCACGCCCCGCAGACAAAGACGAGTCCCGAGGTGACGAGGGTGAGCACCAGAAATGACCAACGGCCCGATCGTAACGCTTGCAACCCTTGCTGGAGTTGCCCGAACTGGGGGAGGAGAATGTGGATGGCGAAGCCGAGGACGGCGATCATCAGCAGTGGTTTCACCGCCCGGGTAAGTCGAAACGGATGAGGCGAGTCTTCGGAACCCGATCGGGTGGAATCAGCGTTCAAGTCGGCATCGGAATCCATCGGCAAGACAATACCGCTGCGCCCCGCGACTACGATCCCAGGCGACAGAAACTGGCTCTGCCGGCAATCGGCGGACGTGATCTCCGTCGAGAAACCTGCCGTCCGACCGCCCCGATCAGAGGAAACCGATGAACTTGACGGGGCTGCTCGCCCGCCTTGGACCTTTTGCTCCCTTTGCCGTCTTTGTTCTGGCGGCTGGAGAGAGCGCGGCTTTCCTGGGACTGATCGTGCCTGGAGAACTGGCTGTCATCCTCGGAGGCGTAGCGGCTGGGGCTGGAACTGCTTCGTTGCCCGTGATGATCGGAGCCGCCGTTTCGGGTGCCATCGTCGGAGACTCGATTGGGTATCGACTCGGCAAGCAGATGGGCGACTCTCTCGAAGACCATCCCCGGCTTGCCAAAATTGTCAGCAGACTCGACGGAGCAACAAGACTGATCGCCCGTCGGGGGTGGTGGGCGCTCGTTCTTGCACGATTCGCGTCGGTCCTCCGAGCCGTCGTTCCATTCGCGGCCGGGATGGGTCGGATGCCATACGGGCGATTCCTAGTCGGGAACGCCATTGGCGGTGTGCTGTGGGGAACCGCGTTCACGATGGTCGGCTATTTACTCGGCGGAAGTTACAAAACTGTCGAGAAGTGGATGCGGACGGGTGGGTTGGCACTCGTCGCCCTTGGTCTGTTGGTCGCCGGAATCGTCTGGCTGACGAGGTGGGCGCAACGTCACGATCAGGCAGTGAGGTCTCGCTTGAACAGGATCGGACAGAGTTGGCCGCTGCGATACGTTGTCGCAGGAGCTCGGCGCACAAATCGACCGGGCTTCACCTTGGCGTTCTCGGCTATCGGCATCGTCGGCAGTCTCTGGCTCTTTGGAGGACTCGTTCAGGACGTGCTCGGGAGCGAGGAGTTCTTCTTTTTCGACGTCTCCTCGCTTCGGTACCTCAACGAGAATCAAATACCCGTACTCGTGGAGGTTGCTCGTTGGGTCAACCGAATCACTGCAATGCCAGTCATGTTCGGTCTCGCCGGTCTCGCCGGTTTGGTGATGCTGATCCGTCGTCGCTGGTACTTGGCGGCCGCCATCGGCGTGGCGGTCGTTGGACAGTGGGCGATCTTCGAGGTTATCGACGCCCTCGTCGGTCGTACGCCACCTGCGATAACGCCCTTGATTCCTCGGATCGGCTACGGCTTTCCGTCTGAGCATGTCGCACTGCTGACCACGCTTGCGATATTGGTTGCGTGGCCGTGGACCCGACCAACCTGGACGCGCACCGTCCGTTCGTTCGGTGCGGCCGGCCTCCTGGTCGTCTTGACTGGAGCCGCCCAGGTGACCTTGCTCTTGGAGTACCCGAGCGACGCTATCGCCGCTGCGGCAGTGGCAGTTGCCTGGGCCTTGTTGGTTTGTGTTGTCTTCGACCCGAATCGGATATCCCGGTCGGAATCCCTCCCAGCCGACGCACCGACCGGTAGCACTCCTGCTTAGACTCGACTCGCTGTGACCGACCCGCTGGAAACTAAGCCATGGACTTACAACCCGAGCTTGGGTGACTTCATCGACGATGCCGTGGCATCCGACGTCGACGACGGGTGGCTGATGGCTCACAGCGTTACTTCCGAGACGAGAGCTGCATCACTGCGGGCCGTATTCTTGGACGGCCAACCGCGGTGGCAGTCGGCGTTCACGGTCATGCTCGTTTTGGCAGCTGGGGTCGCCGCCCTTGGTTTGTCGCAAAACAGTGCCGCCACGGTCATCGGGTCGATGATTATCGCCCCGTTGGGACAACCGATTGTTGCCCTCGGGGCGGCGCTCGTCATGTTGTGGGCAAAGGAGACGTTCAGACTGCTCGGGATAATCCTGATTGGCGCCGTCGGGGTCGTAGCGGTTGGGTACCTGATTGGCTTGCTGTTGCCGGTGGCAACTCCGAACGCCCAGATTCTGTCTCGGACCTCCCCCGAGTTACGCGACCTGGGCGTTGCCGTCTTTGCTGGCGCCGCCGCTGCCTATGCGTATACGAGAGTTGAGTTGTCGGGGGTGTTACCTGGTGTGGCTATTTCGGTAGCTCTGGTCCCTCCATTGGCAGCAGGCGGCCTCATGCTCGAGGAAGGTCGGTGGGTACTTGCCCAGGGAGCTTTCACATTGTTCGCGACGAACCTGGTCGGGATTGCGGTTGCGGTTGCAATAGTCATGGTGGTGACGGGCTTCGCTCCCACCCCGCGCTTGAAAAATCGGCAGCCAGGAGTTGTCGCGAGCGTTCTGGTTGTCGTACTTGCTGTCGTGGGTATTTCGATACCGCTGTCGCATACCTACGGCCGGATTGTCGACTCGGCGACCAGTGTGGGAGATATCCATACTGCCGTCGACGCAGCCGTGGGTCCGAGCGGGCCGGTTGTGGAAGACGTCGATGTCTCGGGAGACTCGGTAACTATCACGATCTCCGACCACGCTGCCCTCGACACAGCGGTGGTCGTGGACGCGGTTCGCTCCGTGGTCGGTACTGGTATCGCAGTGACAGTCATCGGTCCCTGACCCGGAGTGCTTGGCTCGCGTTGTCGCTCCGATGCCAAGCATTGCGTTGGTGACCTCATGGCGTATGATCGCCCAAACATTCGACGATAGAGGTAACGCATGGACTGGAAGCTTGAACTCATCGTGGTGCCATCCGCCGACGTTGACCGGTCGAAGGCGTTCTATCTAGACAAGCTCCTGTTCGACCTCACCGTCGATCATCAATCGGGCGATTTTCGAGTTGTTCAGCTGGTTCCGCCTGGATCGGCGTGCGCCATCGCAGTGATGCCCAATCCTGATGCTGCTGGTTCCTTGCAGGGGCTGCATCTCGTGGTCCGAAACATCGGTGCGGCCAGGGCAGAGTTGGTTGGTCGCAGTGTCGAGGCCAGCGAGATGTTTCATTATGCCGATGGTCAGCAACTACCAGGTCCTGACCCGGATCACACCGACTACGCGACGTTCTTCACATTCGACGATCCCGACGGAAACGGCTGGCTGGTTCAAGAGGTTGGCTGGAAAGCACTCAAAGACGAGTAACTCCCATGCTCTGGGTGGTTCTTTCGCTGCACTGAGCCGGCGTGCCTAGGTGTGTGACTGTTAGTCGTTGGCGGCCGGGCGTTTCGGGGCGTCTTCGCTGAACCCGGCGTTGTGAAGACCGGCGTAGGCGCCATCGCGGGCCATGAGTTCAGCGTGATTGCCCCGTTCGACGATTCGCCCGCTCTCCATAACGAGAATGAGATCCGCGTCTCGAATGGTTGATAGCCGATGCGCAATCACAAAGCTGGTTCGGTCAGATCGCAAAGCGGTCATGGCGTGCTGGAGCAGCACCTCGGTGCGAGTGTCGACCGAACTCGTCGCCTCGTCGAGGATGAGAAGGGACGGTTGAGCGAGGAACGCTCGAGCGATCGTGATGAGCTGCTTCTCGCCGGCACTGATGTTGGTCCCATCATCGTCAATGATCGTGTCGTAGCCGTCCGGCAAACTGTGAACGAAACGGTCGACAAACGTCGCCGTGGCCGCTTCGAGAATGTCTTCCTCGGAAGCGTCCGGTCGCCCGTATGCGATGTTGTCGCGGATGGTTCCTTTGAACAGCCACGTGTCCTGGAGGACCATGCCGATCTGCGAGCGCACATCGGCCCTCGAGAGGGTGGCGGTGTCGACGCCATCGAGAGTTATGCGGCCCTCGTCTAGCTCATAGAAGCGCATGATCAGGTTGACCAGGGTCGTCTTGCCGGCCCCGGTCGGCCCCACGATGGCCACGGTCTGCCCCGGCTCGACGGTCATTGATAGGTCTTCAATCAGCGGTTCGTCGTCTTCGTATCGGAAAGAGACGTCCTCGAATACCACCCGGCCGTGTGGGTTTTTCAGCTGCCGAGGACGATCCTCATCGGGTTCTTCTTCGTCGGCGTCGAGGAGCTCGAACACCCGCTCGGCCGACGCCACACCCGATTGCAGAAGATTGACCATCGACGCAGCCTGGGTAACCGGCTGGGTGAACTGGCGGGAGTACTGGATAAATGCCTGGACGTCACCCAGGCTCATCGTGCCACTGGCGACTCGTAGCCCACCCAACACGGCAATGATGACGTAGTTGAGGTTCCCCACAAACATCATGATCGGCATGATCAGCCCCGACAGAAACTGGGCGCCAAAGCTGGCTTTGTACAGCTCTTCGTTTTCGACCTCGAAGGTTTCCTGCACTTCGTGTTGCCTTCCGAACACCTTGACAAGCGCATGCCCGGTGAACGCTTCTTCGATTTGGGAGTTCAGCGTTCCGGTGCGGCGCCATTGGGTAACGAACTGGGTCTGCGAGCGACGCATAACCAGCCCGGCGATGAGCATCGTCACCGGAATCGTGATGAGCGCCACGAGTGCCAGGGTGGGGGAGATCCATAACATCATCGCAACGACGAACCCGATGGTCAGCAATGAGGTGACCAACTGGCTCATGGTCTGTTGCAAGCTTTGCGATACGTTGTCGATGTCGTTAGTGACCCGGCTAAGCAGCTCGCCACGGGGCTGGCGGTCGAAATACCGCAGCGGGAGTCGGTTCAGCTTGTCCTCGACATCCGATCGCAGCTGATAGACGGTTCGCTGAACCACGTCGTTCAACAGGTAGCCCTGCAGGAACGAAAGCAGCGACGACCCGACATAAAGAGCCAGCACGATCAGCAGGATCCTTCCGACGGCAGTGAAGTCGATTCCCTGGCCAGGGATCACATCAACGCCGGTGAGAAGGTCGGCGATCTGGTTTTGTCCTTGAGCCCTGGCAGCTTCGATGGCCTGCGCCTTCGTAAGGTTGGCCGGGAGTTGCCGGCCCATGACTCCAGCGAAGATGAAGTCGGTTGCCTGTCCGAGAACGCGAGGGCCGAACGCCGAGAGGGCCACGCTAGAAACAGCGGCGACAAAGACGGCGATCACTTTGAATCGTTGCGGCGCCAGCAATCCGAGGAGGCGTTTGCCGGACTCTCTGAAACTGTTCGCCTTTTGGGCGATCATCTGGCCGCCCATACCTCGCCCGGGGCCGCCTTCACTCTTGATACGTTCGGTCGTCTTCATGGTCCGGTCGGTCATGCGCTGGCCTCTGCCATGACCTGCGACTCGACGATTTCGACATAGGTCGGGCAAGAATTGAGCAAGGCAGCGTGGGTTCCGAGGCCGACCACCTTTCCATCCTCAAGGACAATGATCTGGTCGGCATCGGCGATGGTCGAAACTCGCTGGGCAACGATGATGACCGTTGCGTCGGCCGTCTCGGGACGCAGTGCCCGCCGCAGGCGGGCGTCCGTGGCCAAGTCGAGCGCAGAGAAAGAATCGTCAAAGATGTAGATCTCGGGTTTACGGATGAGGGCCCTGGCGATCGCCAGTCGTTGGCGTTGTCCGCCCGAAACGTTGGTTCCGCCCTGGGCGATTGGTGCCTCCAGTTTTTCGGGCATCGCCTCGACGAAATCTTTGGCCTGAGCGACTTCGAGCGCCGCCCACATCTCGTCGTCGGTTGCGTCCGGTTTTCCGTAGCGCAAATTGGACGCGACCGTTCCTGTGAAGAGATACGGTGCCTGGGGAACCAGTCCGATCTTGGACCAGAGGAAGTCGGGGTCTAAGGATCGAACGTCGATCCCATCAATGGCGACGACGCCACCGGTGGAATCAAATAACCGAGGAATCAGGCTGACCAGGGTGGTCTTTCCAGCACCCGTGGATCCGATCACAGCAGTGACCTGGCCGGGTTTGGCCGTGAAGCTCACATCGCACAAAACCGGATGGGTCGCTCCCGGGTATTGGAACGCCACGTCACTCAACTGGAGCTCGCCGTGCTTGGCGACTTCTCTGATGCCGTTCTTAGGCGGTACCACCGAAGATTTGGTTTCAAGTACTTCACCAATCCGGTCGGCGCTAACCGAGGCCCGGGGAACCATCACAAGAGTGAAGGTCGCCATCATTACCGACATGAGAATCTGCACGAGGTAGGTGAGATATGCGGTCAGAGAACCGATTTGCATCGCACCGGCGTCGATTCGTTGACCGCCGAACCAGAGGACGGCCACGGTTGCCGCATTGAGCACCACCATCACGATGGGAAACATGGCGGCCATCCAACGTCCCACAGTGATCGAAACGTCAGTCAGTTCGCCGTTGGCCTTGGCAAATCTGGTCGCTTCGTATGGTTCGCGCACAAAGGCCCGGAGTACGCGGATGCCAGTCAACTGCTCACGAAGGATGCGGTTGACGTCGTCGATGCGCTTCTGCATCTTCCGATATGCCGGGATCATGCGGGAGATGATCACCCCCACTGCCGTCGCCAGCAGGGGTACCGCCACGGCTACCAGCCACGACAGGCCGACGTCTTCGCGCAGCGCCATGATGATCCCACCGACCATCATGATCGGTGCCTGAACCATGAGCGTGAAGCTCATCATGACCAGCATTTGGACCTGTTGGACGTCGTTCGTGTTGCGGGTGATGAGGGAAGGGGCTCCGAACCCAGCGACCTCCCGGCTGGAGAACTCGCTCACTTTTCGGAAGATCGAACTTCGCAGGTCTCGACCGAATGCCATTGCGGTGCGGGAACCGAAATACACGGCGGTGATCGAGCACGCCACCTGCAACAGGGACACGGCCAGCATGACCGCGCCGAGGCGCAGGATGTAGTTGGTGTCGCCTGTGACGACACCGTTGTCGATGATGTCGGCGTTGAGGCTCGGGAGATAGAGCGACGCGATGGTCGCCACGAGTTGAAAGGCGACGATGATCGTGATGGGCTGGCGATAGCCAGCGAGATGACTCTTGAGGATCTTGACCAGCATCAGGAGGTCGATCCTGCTGGCAGGGTGATTCCGGTTAGCAGCACGTTCACGACTTCCTCAGGGGTGAGGCGTTGGTCAGGAGTCATCCACGGGTTGGCGCTGGCGAATACCAGGCCCCGAAACGCGGCGGCTGCCCTTCCCGGATCTATGGCGAGTTGGTCGGCGTGGCGTTCAAGAAGCCCGGCTACCGCGGCTGATATGGCCTGGGTAACCCACTCGTGGGCATCCGCCCGTCGACCCTTGGAGTGCTCCGGCATCGACCTGAGTACCTCGGCCAGGGCACTCACTCGCTCAAACCTCTCGATCAGGAGCCGCCCGGCCTCGATGAGCTGGTCGCGGAGCGGCAGTTCCATAGCGATTGCCTCGATAGCCAAGCCGACCGACATCGGGTCCATGGTCCGTTTGACCGCTTCGAAGATGAGGGCCGCCTTGTCGGGAAACACCCGAAAAATGGTTCCTTCGGCGATGTCGGCCGCCTTGGCCATATCGGCTGTGGTGACCGAAGCACCGCGCTCGATGAGCAGTGGAATGACGGCGTCGAGGATGGCGACTCGCCTGGCGTCGGGCGTGAGTGGTTTGGCGCGGCCCTGTTTTGAGTTCATAGGAGAAAGGCTAACTGAGTGAGCGCTCACTCACAAATGCCGTTCTGAGTCGGGATCCGCTCGGTTTCCAGCGAGTCTCGATAGAGTCGGCACATGATCGTTGACTTTCCCCTCCCGACCCTTCCGTATGGCGTGTTCTCGCAGCAAGGTCGGCGACCTCGGCTGGGGGTTGGGGTCGGCACTCGGATTGTGGACCTGGATCAGGCGGCTACGACCGGCCGGATCACGTCGGTCGACCCATCGCTCCTCACGACCGGGCGCCTGAACGAGTTGCTCGCCGCTGGCCGCTCCGACTGGGAAGCGCTTCGGGCTGAACTGGTTGAGAAGATCCCGAGCGGCGAACTGGGGGATGGGCGAGAGCAGTCAGCTGTCGAGATGCAGTTGGCGTGGGACGTCGCCGACTACGTCGATTTCTATTCCTCGCGCCACCACGCCGAAAACCTCGGTCGGATCTTCCGGCCAAACGCAGCGCCGCTCCTGCCCAACTGGCTACATATGCCGGTCGGCTACCACGGCCGTTCGGGGACCGTTGTCGTCGATGGAAGTCCGATCATGCGCCCGAAGGGCCAGTTCCGCGAGGATGGCCGGGTTGAGTACCGACCGACCGAGCAGCTCGATTTCGAACTCGAGTTGGGTTTCGTAGTTGGTGGCCCGACCGAGATCGGTCAGTCCATTCCGATTGATGAAGCAGCAGATCATTTGTTCGGGGTCGTGTTGCTCAACGACTGGAGCGCCCGCGACATCCAGTCCTGGGAATACCAGCCGCTTGGACCATTCTTGGGAAAGTCGTTTGCGACGTCAGCATCTGCATGGGTGACGCCGATTCAGGCCCTCGACGCAATCCGGGTCAAAGGTGCCGATCAAGGCGATCCAGTGCCTGCTGCCTATCTGCAAACCGATACCCCATGGCAGCTCGACCTTGGCCTTGAGGTGTGGGTCCGACCTAACGGAGCAAGCGAAGCCGTCAAGATCGCAGAAGTCTTGGCCTCCGAAGGGCTGTACTGGAACGCTGCCCAACAACTCGCTCATTTGACGTCGAACGGTGCGTCAGTTCGGGCCGGCGACCTATTTGGCACCGGGACGATCTCCGGTCCGGGAGCCGACCAGGCGGGTAGCTTGATCGAAGCCACATTGGGAGGATCGCAGTCGATCGAGATTGGTGAGACGACCCGGACCTTCCTTGAGGACGGTGACGAGGTGACCCTTGTCGCGAAAGTCGTGTCCGAAGGCGGGAACATGGCGCTCGGCCCAGCTACTGGTGCGGTTGAGCCAACTGACGACTGAGCCAACCCACGACTGAGCGAAAGGACAGCATGAGTGACATAGATCAACCGGCGTACCAGTCTGGGTTTGGAAATGAGTTCGTCTCCGAAGCGTTGCCGGGAGCCGTTCCGGTCGGCCAGAACAACCCGCAGAAACCGCCGCTCGGGCTGTATACAGAACAGCTGTCTGGCACGGCGTTCACGGTCCCCAACGCCCGCAATCGGCGTACCTGGTTGTACCGGATTCGACCGTCGGTTCGCCATGCGTGGAACTTCACCGAGACAGGCAACCACCTCATCCGGACCGCGCCGTGTCGCGAGTCCAATCCACCGATTGGTCAGCTTCGCTGGAACCCCCCGCCGTTCCCCGACAGTCCAACCACCTTTCTGACCGGCCTGCACACAATCGCCACGAACGGCGACGCCCACACTCAAACCGGCATGGCGGCCCACATCTATTTGGCAACCGAATCGATGACGGACACGTATTTCTTCAACGCGGACGGCGAGTTGTTGATCGTTCCGCAGGAAGGCCGGTTGCGGTTCGTCACCGAATGCGGAGTTCTCATCGTGGCGCCCGGCGAGATCGCCGTCATGCCCCGCGGCATGATGTACCGGGTCGAACTGCTCGACGGTCCATCACGCGGCTACGTGTGCGAGAACTACGGGACCTACCTTGAATTGCCCGAACGCGGTCCGATCGGATCCAACGGCCTCGCCAACCCGCGGGACTTCCTGTATCCGACCGCATCATTCGAAGACACCGAACAAGCGGGCGAACTGTTCGTGAAGTTCGACGGTCGCCTGTTCGTCGTCGAAACCGATTATTCGCCGCTCGATGTAGTCGGCTGGCACGGTAACCATGCTCCCTACAAGTACGACTTGCGACGATTCAATGTGATCGGGTCGATCAGCTTTGATCATCCTGACCCGTCGATCTTCACCGTGCTGACCTCGCCATCGGCCGACGAAGGAGTCGCCAACATCGACTTTGCGGTCTTTGCTGACCGCTGGCTGGTTGGCGAGCACACGTTCCGACCCCCCTGGTATCACCGCAACATCATGAGCGAGTTCATGGGCATTCTCTACGGCGTCTACGACGCCAAGGAAGAAGGTTTCGAACCTGGCGGAATGAGCCTGCACAACATGTACTTCCCACATGGACCTGATCATGACGCTTGGATCAAGGCAACGACATCGGATCTCAAGCCTGAGAAGCTGTCAGACACCATGTCCTTCATGTTCGAGACCAGATACCCCTTGATTCCGACCGAATATGCTGGATCTATACCGGCGCTCCAGGATGATTATCCGAGTGTCTGGCACAGTCTCGAACGGCATTTCGAACCAGAGGGCGGCGCGTAGGTTGGCCAGAATCTCAGCTAGTTTATAGCTGATTCTTACCTCGTTCACACCGTAGGCGGTCCGGCAAATCGGCCCGAGTGCGATACTGGATTTGTGCAACCGCAAGTCAGCGCTCCCGGATGGCCCGGTATTCCGGCAAGGTGGACCTCAAGTACCAAATCAGGGGTTGGTTGCGCACTACCCGGGACGAGTCGGGTGTGGTTTTCTCTCAGCCATGGCATTGTCAATGAGGTCTACTACCCACGTCTCGACCACGCCTGCGTTCGTGACTTCGGTCTGATTCTGTCGACCGATCAAGGTGACATGTGGGAAGAAAAGCGCCTCCCCAGCCACCAGACTTCTCGAATCGCGCCCGGGGTTCCTGGTTACTCCATCCGGACCACGTTCCCGCAGGGACATGTGGTGGACAAGCGGATCATTACCGATCCGAACCGGGACTCCTTGTTGGAGCGAGTCCGGCTGATGAGCCCGGACGACCAAACCGCCGGACTCCATCTGAGCGTTCTTCTGGCTCCCCATCTTGTCAATCGAGGAGGCAACAACTCCGCTTGGCTAGGGGAGTTCAAGGGGTCGCAGATGCTTTTCGCTGAAGGCGATGGCGTGGCTCTGGCTCTCGCTTGTGACGTTCCTTTTTCGGCGGCATCGGTTGGCTTCGTCGGCAACTCAGATGGATGGCAAGACATCGCCCAGCACGGTCGGCTGACCTGGCGATACACGAATGCAGAAAACGGCAACGTCGCTCTCGCCGCTGAACTCGATTTTTCGCAGGCAAAAGAATTCACGCTGGCGTTGGGGTTTGGCGCCGTCCCGGCCGAGGCAGCCCACGAAGCCCGGGCTTCGTTGCTCGCTGGATTCGAGCGTGCCGAGCGGCCGTTTGTGGCTGGATGGCAAGACTGGTCCGGTTCGCTGGTCGACCTCCACGACGAACTTGCAGCCGAATCGGCGACCGTAATCCGGGTACACGAGTCGCAGTCATTCCCAGGTGGGATCGTCGCTTCCTTGTCGGTGCCCTGGGGCTCTTCGAAGGGCGACGACGATATTGGCGGATACCACCTCGTGTGGCCACGCGATCTTGTCGAGAGTATGGGTGGCCTTTTGGCCATCGGTGCGCTCGCCGACGCAGCACGAGTCGTCGAGTATCTCAGAACAACCCAGGAATCGGACGGATCCTGGCCCCAGAATATGTGGCTGGACGGAACGCCTTACTGGGGTGGGATACAGATGGACGAAACCGCTTTTCCGATTCTTGCGGCCGACGCCGCCATCCGAAATGGCAGTGAAGTTGTCCCGGCGGATTACTGGCCGATGATGCGCCGGGCCGCCGGGTATCTCGTTGTCAACGGTCCCGTCACCGACCAGGATCGATGGGAGGAAGACGCTGGATTCTCACCGTTTACGCTGGCGGTTGAGGTGGCTGCCCTCGTCGTGGCTGCCGATTACGCGGATTTGGCCGGCGAGTCGGAGGCGGCGGACTTCTTGCGAGTTACAGCCGATGCTTGGAATTCGACGATCGACCGATGGACGTATGTGTCGGGTACCGAGCTGGCCCGAGAGTGTGGCGTTGATGGCTATTACGTCAGAATTGGCACCGCAGACCAGTCGGGCGGATCGCAGGCAGCTGATCGTCTCGTTTCGATCAAGAATCGGCTTCCCGGCTCCTCTCAAGCCAAGGCTGGTGACATGGTGAGTCCGGATGCGCTCGCGCTCGTTCGCTTTGGGCTGCGCGACGCTCACGATCCCCGGGTCATCGACACCATAAAAGTCATCGACCACCTGCTCAAGGTCGATCTCCCTCAAGGTCCCGCCTGGCTCCGCTACAACGGCGACGGCTACGGCGAGCATGAGGACGGCAGCCCGTTCGACGGGACGGGGGTCGGTCGGCCGTGGCCACTGCTGACCGGCGAGCGCGCCCACTATGAACTGGCCGCAGGCGATTTCGCGAAGGCGAAGAGCCTGGCCGACACATTTGCGGCGTTCGGGCAGCCCCATGGGCTGATCCCGGAGCAGGTTTGGGACGGACCAGAAGTGCCCGATCGGGAACTCACGTTGGGAGGCGCCACAGGTTCTGCCCGCCCACTCGTGTGGGCTCATGCGGAGTATCTCAAGCTGCGTCGTTCCTTGTTGGACGGTGAAGTGTTCGACCGAATTCCCCAGACATACAACCGGTACGTTCGAGACCAGAACGTACCGGTTCACGCGTTGTGGAGTTCCGACCTGCGCTGTCGGACGGTCGAGGAGGGCATGGTGCTCCGGGTGCTCCTACCGGGTCCCGGTACCGTGGCGTGGGAGGCCGGTGCGGGACAGCCAACGGATGAAACTCGCTCGATTGATTCGACTCTTGGCATTCACTATGCGGACCTTTCGACGGCCCGGTTGAAGGTTGGATCGCAGGTCTCGTTCACCGTCCGGACGATGGATGGACGATCCCAAGAAAAGCCGCATTTGGTCGAGGTGGTCGCTAGTTCTCGACTGACCGACAGTTCAAGAATCGTGAGGACGTAATGGAAAAACAAGATTTCAAATCTGACGCGCTGGTCTGGTTTGGTTGCACAGGCGATCTCGGCTTGAAGATGACCTTCCCGGCGCTCTTCCGGATGGAGCAGAGCGGGGCGCTCAAGGTGCCAGTCATCGGCGTGGCGTCATCTGACTGGAATCATGAGGACCTAGTCGAACGGGCCCGTCAAAGCATCGACGAGTTCGGCGGGGGAATCCCGGACAAAGCCGCCGCCACCGCCTTCGATCGGCTCGCCGCCCGTCTCGTGTACGTCGATGGCGACTACGCCGAGGACAGCACATTTGTCGAGGTGGCCAAGCAACTCAAGAGAGTTGGGTCCGAGCGTCCGCTGCATTATCTGGCCATCCCACCATTCCTCTTTCAAACGGTCATCACCGCTCTCGGCCGCACTGGGCTTGCGGATGGGGGCAGTGTCGTCGTCGAGAAGCCATTCGGCAGAGACCTAGCTTCGGCGCAGGATCTGAGCGGCGTAATCCACTCGGTTTTCCCAGAGGAGAGGATTTACCGGATCGATCACTATCTTGGCAAGGAGTCGGTGCTGGGCATCATGTATGCCCGCTTCGCCAATGCCATGCTCGAACCTTTCTGGAACCGGGACACCATCGACAGTGTCCAGATAACCATGGCTGAAGACTTCGGGATTGCCGGCCGCGGCAAGTTCTACGATGGCGTTGGCGCTCTCCGAGATGTGGTCCAGAATCATGTTCTGCAAGTCGTGACCTTGTTGGCGATGGAACCTCCTGTCGATATTCGGGCAGAGTCGGTTCGAGCTGAGGCAGACAAAGTGCTGCGGGCGATCGATCCTCTTGTGCCATCGGACCTGATACGTGGCCAGTTCAATGGGTTTCTGGATGAACCAGGTGTGGCGGCCGGTTCCGACACGGAAACGTTTGTGGCGCTGAAGTTCGAGATCGACAATTGGCGGTGGGCGGGGGTTCCATGGCTCGTCCGAGCGGGCAAGCAGCTCCCGGTTCATGCAACGGAAGCACACGTCCGGCTGCGACGACCCCCATCAAAGATCTTCCCAAAGGATCACGTGCCAACCGGCGAGTCAGACTACGCCCGGATCCGCGTCACTCCAGAAGGTCAATTGGCGCTGGGACTCCGCACGAAGGAACCGGGACCCGACTTCGTAGGCGAGATGGGTGAGCTGATCCTGCACGATGAACCGGGTCCCGAGCTAAGCGCCTATGAACGTTTGTTTGGGGATGCGTTAAACGGAGACCAAACTCTGTTCACTTCAGTGGCCGGTGTGGAAGCGGCCTGGACGATCGTGGACCGTGTCATCAAAGAGCATGATCCGTCACTCAGCTACGAGCCTGGGTCTTGGGGGCCAGTCGCCGAAGTCGATCGGCTGGCTGGCCGCCACGGACCTTGGTACGACCCGATTACCTGACCCAGTCGAGTCCGATCAGTACGAGGCGAGGCCGTGGTTGGAGTGGGTTGGCGGCTACGTCGGCGGGAAGCGGCGGGCATGGACGCGCCAGATGGTCATGCGCTCGGCAATAAGGGCAGCAACGATGAGAATCCCGAGGACCGTCATGGCCACGTGGTCGGTTCGGGCGGTCTGTACCAGTAGCACCACGAGAGATGCTGCACATCCGACTGCGCCGGCCCCACTGACCAATCGACTGCCACCAGTTTCGGCCGCTGCCCGAACCGCCGCGACGTTGATCACGGCGAAGACCAAAAGGAAGATGCTGCTCGCCACGGCAGAGATACTGGCCAGAGGAAGAGCAACGGCAATAAACGCGCCGAGTCCGGCAGTAACGTGAAGCCCGATCGGCTGGTTCCAGGTCAACCTCCGGAATCCTTGAGGTAGCTCGCCTTCGGTGGCGAGCGTGAAACTGAGGCGGGCCGCTCCGTACAGGGTGGCGTTTATCGCCGAGAGGGTCGCCAACATGGCCGATATGGCGACCAGGTTGAACCCCATCGATCCGAGCGTCACCGAGGCAGCCTCCGCCAGGGCGAATTCGGCCGATCCGGCTATCTGGTCGGCGGACAGCGATCCCGCAACAACGCCTGCGACGAGCACGTACAGAACGATCACGATGCCGATCGACAGACCGAACGCTCGGGGGAGGGTTCGACTGGGGTTGGTGGCGTCTGCAGATGCGTTGGCGATGAGCTCGAAACCTTCGTACGCAACGAAGATCAGCATTCCGGCCCCGATGATCGCGCCAGGCGATTTCCACGTGTCTGGTGCCAGGGTTGTCATGCGGACGGCGGGGGTGCCCGCACCGATCACCCCGAGAAGGATTATGAGTTTGACTCCGACGATCCAGGTCTCGGTGCGGGCGACGAGGGACGCATTGGTGAGGTTGATGATCCACGGTATCGCCAGGCCTACGACTGTCAATCCGGGCACGAGAAGTGCGGGCGGATTCGAGCCGTAGGGGAGGAGGGTGGCGGTGTAGTTTCCGAATGCATCTGCGTAGAGCGCCGTGGTGGCAATGTATCCGGCCCACAGCACCATGTTCAGGCTTCCGGTCAGCTCGCCGATTCCGAAGACCCTGTCAACGAAAGCGACGGTACCTCCGGCACTTGGAAACGCCACCGAAAGTTTGCTGTAGCTCGCAGCTGTCAGTGCTGCGACGAGCCCCCCTATGAGGAACGCGATTGGCGTGGCTCCGCCGGCCTTTGTTGCGGCGACTCCCAGAACCGCGAAAATGCCCCCGCCCACCATGCCGCCGATTCCAATGGCGACAGCACCCCCTAGGCCTACCGTCTGGTGCTGCGTGTCCGGCAGATCGGCGCGATCATCATGCATAGCTGAGAGCCTAAACCGGTGGCCCAAAGCGAGGACCGGGAGCCATTGAAGTGACCTGATGTGTGAAAGGTGCTACTGTCTATCTGGCTCGACCGATTTCGGTCTCGTAGCTGCGGACCTTCACCTCAAGTTCCGTGTGGTAGCTGTTCCAGGCTTGATCGCCTCTCTGCTCACACTCACTACGGCTAGCCGCGTTCGTGTATCGAATCGCACCTCCGAGCAGCGATGCCCAGAAGTATCGGGCATCGACCTCATAGAAAAGAAATGGGCCCAGTTCGGGTCCGCGAAAGGAGTGCCATGCAGGCACAAGACGAGTCACAGAACGCTGTGACAATTGATATCAATCACCTACGAATTGGTGATACCTACCAGGCAACGACCCAGACGGGTCGGACCGCTACCGGGGAATACCTCGGGATCGAGGTCGCTCACGACGACTGGATGATCATCCTCCGCAACCGCACCGGTGCCGAGTCGATTCCAGTGAACGCGCTCTCATCCGTGCACGGAGCCGCCGCCTAAGGCGGCAGCTCAGCGCTCAGGATTTCGATCTCGTGCCAGGCCGGCCACAGATCAACGACTGATGTAGATACGACTCGCGCTAGGTCAATCTGACCTAGCGGTCCGGTCGGGCGAAATCTCAAACGGTCACCTTCCGTCGTTACCCGTCGAATGTCTCGACGAGACGGAGAGTGCGGTTTCCTCCCGAACCCAGAGTTCGTGGATGCTCTTTCCCGCCGGGTCCTGGGCAACCGTTAGAACAATCTTCGTCAGGTTGGTCGGGTTGGCCAGGGCCAATTCGACCCATTGCGGAGCCATCGCCGAGGCGTTCCAGTGGTTCGGCACGCCACATTGACCTTGGTGGCGGGGTTCGACTCGACGTCCCTTGACGCCGTAACGGTCGCTTGCAGAAGAACGTTGTAGCGAATGAAGTCGAAGGTCCGGTACTCACAAGGATCTGGACGATTGACAGGTGCCACGACTTCGGCGAGGTTTCCTGACCCCTCGTTTGCCGACCACAAATCTCGGGCATGAGTCACCCCGCCACCACGCCCAGACAAGCCACCCATCGAACCCGACTCGACAGCCAATTCGAGGGCCGTCATCGGTGCTGGTTTCGATTTCACTCTCAGATTACTACCTGAGCTAGGTGCAGAAAACCGGTTTTCTTAGCGATTTCTTAGCAATTTCCCACACAGAGTGAAATTGTTTGGTATGTTTCGAGAGTCGATTAGGTCCGGGGGGGCTGCAATCGTGCCGTGTCAGGCAGCGAAGGGGAACGCAGCTACAAACATCCGCATGTGCGGACTCCTTCGAGTGTCATCTGGCTCGGTCTCTCAAAGGGTTGAACGATCTGCAGTGCTTTTGGCACGGCTCGAACGTACACCTTCTTGCGGAACTCGTCATGACCGGTCGGTCAAGACTTCGCGCACCAAACCACCCCGAAATACCGATAACAGCATCGAGCGTATGGAGCGGTCCATCCGTTAGGGCAACAGGCATTCGGGGGGATTCTCGCCACGAAAGGCGGTAGATCTCCGAGTCATAGAAGGGGGATCTATATGCTACGTCGGATCATCGACACGAGTGTCAACCTCAGGCGCATTGTGCTTGTGGCGGCAGCCGGGATATTGGTTCTGGGAATCGTCCAGATTGATGGCGTGAAACGCGATCTTCTCCCGGAATTCAGTCCGGTCGAGGTTGAAGTCCAAACCGAAGCGCTTGGATTGTCAGCCAGCGAAGTAGAGAGACTGATCACCACACCGTTGGAGCAAGATCTGCTCAGTGGAGTGGCTTTCCTCGAATCGATCGAGTCTGCATCCTTACCTGGCTTGTCGTCGGTCATTATGACGTTCCAGCCAGGGACCACCCTGCTGAACGCTCGCCAGGTTGTGGCAGAACGGCTGGTTCAGGCCGCCGGGTTGCCCCAGGTTGCTGGCCGACCCCAGATGCTCCAACCGTTCTCTTCGACGGGCCGCGTCGCTCTGATTTCCCTTTCATCAGACGAACTCACCCCCATCGAAACCTCGGTTCTTGCTCGATGGGTCGTTGTGCCTCGTCTGCTCGGTGTTGATGGCGTTGCTAGTGCCTCGATTTGGGGTTTCCGGGACCGTCAGCTCCAGGTCCTAGTCGACCCGGCTCACCTCGCTGAGCAGAACGTCTCGTTGTCGCAGGTCATTGCGACTGCCGGCAACGCCCTCGAAGTTTCCCCGCTTACGTTCCTCGAAGCATCAAGTCCGGGAACCGGCGGTTTTATCGACACCGTCAACCAGCGCCTCCACGTGTTCCACGAACAAGCGATTTCCACGCCAGAGGAACTTGCTCAGGTGACCGTTGAGGACACTGCCGGCGGAGCCGTATTCGTCGATGGGAACCCGCTCACGCTTGGTGATGTGTCGACCATTGTGTCGGATCATCAGCCACTCATCGGAGACGCGTACTGTGGTGGTGCCCCCTGTGTGATGTTGGTGATCGAGAAGTTCCCGAGCAGCAACACCCCAGAGGTCGTCGCCAATATTGAGCAAGCCCTCGTCGCTCTACAGCCCGGGCTGGATGGGATCACCATTGACAGTTCGATCTACCAGCCAGCCGACTTCATTGAGTCTTCGTTTGGGAACCTGACGACCGTACTAGCCATCGGCATTGCGCTGGCACTTATCGTGATGACAGCCCTGCTGTTCGACTGGCGCGTCGTCCTCGTTGGTGCGATGACGATCGCCACCGGTCTGGCGGCGGCAGGTCTCGTGCTGTTCTACGCGGGAGCAACGGTGAACACCATGACGTTGGCGGGGATTGCGCTTGCACTTGTCCTGATTGTTGACGACGCCGTAGTCGGTGCCAGAGGTCTCTTCGAGTCGACCGCGCAAAGTCGAACAGATGATGAGGGTCCCCGACTGACCATGCGAATCGCCAACGCAGCATTGAGAACCAGGAGCGCCACGTTCTACGGAGCGATCATTGTGGCGGCGGCTACCTTCACTTTCTATTTCCTAGGCGGAGAGGCTGGCGCCTTTCTACCGCATATCGCGACGCCGTTCCTCATGGCATTGGCAGTGTCGCTACTGGTCAGTATCACCGTCGCCCCGGCGCTTTCCGCTCTCCTTATCCGTCCCGGTTCGACCGAATCGAAAACCTCGCCAGCGGCCAAACGTCTGGCAGGGTGGTATGAAGGTCGCGGGGCGGGGATGATCTCCAAGTTGGGCACGTCGGCGCTCGTCTTCGTTCTGGCGGTCGGGGTCGCTCTGGCTTCGCTCCCATTCATCGACCGATCGTTCCGACCTGATCTCAAGCAGCGAGACGTGCTCATCGAGTTGGACGCTCCACCTGGGACTTCGCTGACAATGATGGACGCGGTCGCGTCGGATGTTGTCGAAGCGGTCGGTTCACTGGATGTTGTGGCCAATATTGGGGCTCACGTCGGACGGGCGGTCTCCAGTGATGCTGTGGTAAATGTCAACGTTGCCGAGGTGTGGGTCAAGCTCGACGATGCTGCAGATTACGAAGCGGCATTGGCGGCGGTCGACGCTGCCACCGTGACCCCTGACAACATTACGTCGAGGGTGGTCACGTACTCGGATCAAAGAGTCACCGAGATACTTGGTGGATCGAGCGATGAGCTGATCGTGCGGGTATACGGCGACAACCCGCAAAAGCTTGAAGCCGTCGCTGGCGACGTTCAGGGAGCCTTGGCCGAGGTGCGTGGACTTGAAGATGTCCGCGTGGACTCGCCGATCGAACAGCCAACCATTGAGGTTGTGGTCGACCTGGCTCGGGCACAGGCAGTCGGGTTGAAGCCGGGTGATGTGCGCCGGAACGCTACGACACTCTTGTCCGGCGTCATTGTTGGCAATCTGTTCGAATCGCAGAAGGTCTTCGATGTGATCGTGTGGGGAACACCCGAACTTCGAGAGTCGGTCGAGGACGTGATGGCGTTGCCAATCGCTACCCCGGCTGGAGAGAGTGTCGCTCTTGCAGACGTCGCCAACGTCACAGTCGTTCCGAACATATCGGTCATTCGCCACGAATCGGTATCTACGTATATTGACGTGCTCGCCGATCCGGGTGCTCGCCCGGCCGCAGATGTGCGGTCAGACGTAGCCGCGGCGCTGGCTACCGTCAGCTTCCCGCTCGAATATCACGCCGAAGTGCGAGGTGTTTATGCGGCGGATACGACTGGAGGGACCAGTGCGCTCCCAGTGATTCTGGCCGCCATGTTTGGGGTCTTCATCCTCATGCAGGCCGCGTTCAGAAGCTGGCGACTCGCCGTCATTCTGTTCCTGACCATCCCAGCAGCGCTTTCCGGCGGGATTGTTGCCATGGCTTTGACCGGGACCGAGTTCTCGCTCGGGTCCGTGGCTGCGATGGTGGCAGTGCTCGGCCTGGCCTCTCGCGCCACGATCCATCTCGTGCAGACCTTCCAGCGGCAAGAACGAAGCGGCGAAGCGTTTGGTATCGATCTCATCAAGGGTGTTACCGCGGACCAACTGGTCTCCATTCTCACTCCTTTGGCTGCGGTCGCTGTCATGTTCATTCCAGTTGGGATTGCCAGCTCACAAGCCGGCCTGGAGATCGTCGGCGATATGGCCTGGGTAATAGTCGGAGGAGCGATCACGACTGCTGTCTACGCGACGCTCATGCTGCCGACGTTCTATCTCAAGTGGGGCTTCATCGCCGAGCCTGACACGGTCGCCGACGATCTGAGTGACTTGCTCGACGTCGAGTTAACCGAGTTAGGGACGGGGGGAGAATGAGCATGCGTTTCGCCAATCACCGACTCCCAGCGGTCGTGATCGGAGGGGCGCTGCTACTGGGCGCCTGTTCGGGTGGGGCTCAGACTGTTGAGTTCATTGATCCCGCAGCGGTCGAAGAAGTAGCCGAGGGAGTCCTGCCGCGCATCACCCTCACCGAGGATGCAGTTCGCCGCCTGGCGATCGAGACCGATGTCGTCGAAGCGACCGATGACGGCTACGTCGTACCCAGCGCAGCCGTATTGATCACAACTGACGGCAGCTATTGGGTGTATACGAACCCTGAGCCACGCGTTTATTTGCGCGCTGAGATCAGACCGGTCGTTGAAGCAGATCGACAGGCATTCTTCTCGGACGGACCGGCTGTAGGGACTCCGGTCGTCGTGACTGGGGTGCCCGAGCTTTACGGAACCGAAACCGGAATCGGGAAGTAGGGGGACGACATGTTGCGATGGTTCATTGGTTCAAGTCTTAAGTACCGATTTGTTGTTATGGCCTTCGCCGGAGGGCTCATGTTCTTCGGCGTTTTGCAGCTGGCCAACACCAATGTTGACGTGTTTCCCGAGTTCGCTCCGCCCCGGGTGGAAATCCAGACGCCGGCATTGGGGCTGTCTGCGACCGAAGTCGAGTCGCTGGTCACGATCCCACTCGAACAGACCATGGCCGGGATACCGGGACTCGATGAACTTCGGTCCAACTCCGTTGAGCAGCTGTCATCGATCCTGCTGATCTTTGATCGGGGAACCGATCTACTGGAAGCTCGTCAGCTCGTGAACGAGCGTCTGCTAGTGGTCGGCCCGACCCTGCCGACGTGGGCGGCGCCGCCGGTCATGATCCAGCCGCTGTCGTCTACCAGCCGTGTCATGAAAATTGGCTTAACGACGAACGACCCGAATCTGGACCTCATCGACATGTCGATGATCTCGTACTGGACGATCCGGACTCGCCTCCTTCAGGTCGAAGGCGTCGCCAACGTGCCAATCTGGGGGGAACGCCTGGAGATGCTCCAGGTCCAGGTCGATCCTGAGCTGTTGCGCGAAAAGAACGTCACCTTGGACAGTGTGTCCCAGACGACGTCTGACGCACTGGCATCCGGCCTGTTTCGCTATTCGGCCGGCCATATCATCGGCCGAGGTGGCTGGGTAGAGGATTCCGGGGAACGGCTCAGCATCAACTATGTCGCACCGATCGTTCAGGCCGCGGATCTCGCAAGAATGCCGGTTGAGACGACCACGGGCGAGACGTTGCTACTTGGTGATGTTGCCGAACTGGTCCGTGACCATCAGCTCCTCAATGGGGACGCCGTCATCAACGATGGGCCAGGACTCATGCTCATTGTTGAGAAACTGCCATGGGCGAACACGCTTGCGGTGACCGAAGGCGTCGAGGCGGCCCTGGCCGAACTTCAACCTGGTTTGACCGGCATCACGATCGATGCCGAGATCTTCCGCCCCGCCACGTTCATCGAAGAGTCGATCAGCAACCTTTCCAAGGCGATGATCAGCGGTGCGCTGCTGATGATCTTCATGCTGGCCCTGTTCCTCTATGAGTGGCGCACGGCCATCATCAGCGTCGTGGCGATCCCGCTGTCACTCGTGGCCGCAGGTCTGGTCTTGCACGTCATGGGGGCCACGATCAACACAATGATCCTGGCGGGCATGATCATCGCGCTCGGAGACATCGTCGATGACGCGATTATTGACATCGAAAACGTGGTTCGAAGATTGAGGCAGCATCGCGCCTCGGGCAGCACACGGTCGACGGCTCGCATCATTCTGGAAGCGTCAATCGAAGTACGCAGTGCCATCGTGTACGCGACGCTGATTGAGATCGTTGCTGTCGTTCCGATCTTCATGCTGACGGGGCTTTCCGGAGCGTTTTTCCGCCCGCTCGTGACCGCGTATGCCCTGGCGTTGCTTGCGTCGATGGTGGTGGCGTTGACAGTGACGCCGGCTTTGAGTCTCGTGTTCTTTAGGAAGCCGGGATCGTTGAACCATCGGGAGTCTCCGGTCGTACCAGCCATGAAACGGGCATACTTGTCCGTGCTCACGCGGATCGTGAAGCGGCCGAAGCGGGCCTATTCGGTGGTCACGGCCGTCACTCTCGCAGGAATCATCATTGCCCCGCTGCTCGGCCAGTCACTGCTTCCTGAGTTCAAGGAGCGCGACTTCCTGATGCATTGGTTGACCAAACCGGGTACTGGACAGGTCGAAATGGTCCGGATCACCGAAGAGGTCAACCGCGAGCTTTTGACTATCCCGGGCGTCCGCAACGCCGGATCGCACATCGGGCAAGCCCTCTTGATGGATGAGGTGGTGGGTATCGACTTCGGGGAGAACTGGGTCAGCGTCGATCCGGCCGTGGACTACGACGAAACCCTGGCTGCTATCCAGACGACCGTCGATGGCTATCCAGGCCTGTACCGGGATGTCCAGACGTACCTTAAGGAACGTATTCGGGAGGTGCTGACGGGTAGTAGTGAACCGATCACCATCCGGGTCTATGGGCCGGACTTGCTGACGTTGCGCGAAACGGCAGGTGACGTCAACGCAATTCTCGGGTCGATCCCGGGAGTCAAAGAGAACCACGTTGAGTTCCAGCAGGACATCCCGCAGATCCGCGTCGAAGTGGATCTTGACGCTGCTCGGGCTTACGGCCTCAAGCCCGGTGACGTTCGCCGGGCGGCCGCCCGCCTCATTGCGGGCGAGGAAGCCGGCGACATTTTCTACGACGGCAAAGCGTATGACGTGCTGGTGTGGAGCACGCCTGAGACCCGTGAGAGCCTCACTGACGTGCAGAACCTCCTTCTCGATACGCCGACGGGAGAGTATGTGACCTTGTCGGATGTCGCCGAAGTGGCGATTGTGCCAGTGCCGAACAAGATTACCCATCACGACCTATCGCGCACCCTCGACGTAGGTGCCAACTTGGACGGATCTCGCGACCTCGGCGCCGTGGTGGATGACCTGGAAGATGGTTTAGAGGCGTACGAGTTCCCACAGGAATACCGAGCCGAGATGCTTGGTGAGTTCACCGAGCGCGAGGCAGCGACCAGTCGAATTACCGCGCTGTCGGTTGTCGCGGTGATTGGAGTGTTCCTGCTCCTTCAGGCTTCGTTCACGAACGGCCGACTCGCAACGTTGTCGTTCTTGACCCTGCCAATTGCATTGGTCGGTGGCGTTCTCGCTGCATATATGACCGGTGGGATCGTCTCGCTCGGCTCGCTGATTGGGTTCTTCACTGTGCTTGGCATCGTGGCGAGAAACGGGATCATGTTGATAAGTCATTACCAGCACCTCGAGAAAGAGGAAGGCGTCGAATTCGGACCTGGCTTGGTGTTGCAAGGGGCTAGTGAACGATTGGTGCCGATCATCATGACCGTCCTCACTACCGGTCTGGCGCTGGTTCCGCTCCTCATCACGGGGGAGATCCCCGGCCAAGAGATCGAGTACCCGATGGCCATCGTGATCTTCGGTGGTTTGATCACCGCCACGTTGCTCAATCTGTTTGTCGTGCCAAGTTTGTACTTGCGATTTGCCAAGCCAGGCGGTCCTCCTTCCGGGGGTACGCCGGAGCCAGCTGTGGCCACGGCCTAGGCGGCCAGGTCAGGCCAGAATCACGGGGTAGCCCCGGGCAGAAACTGCCCGGGGTGCCCGAAGGTCATTCGGTAGATGCAAACGATTGCTGTTCGGCCCGTTGTCAACGTATGCGACCGCTCTGGGTGGGTAGGTTGGGTTGAGAATTGGCCCCCAACGAGGATGATCGGGGGTTGCCAATATCAATCTGCCGATCAGTCCGGAACGGGTGTGGCGGCCAACGGCCTGCTTCTGTCCGCCGGTGATGTGATCATTGCCGGATCAGTCATTGCGCCCATCTCGATCGTTGTCGGGGCGGAATACACCTTTGCCTCGACCCGTTCGACCCGATCTCGGTACGGATTTCCTGACAATTCCGGCACAGATCGACGACACAATAAGTCTGGACGAAGAAGAACCTCCGACGTGCGCAAGTGCGCCGGAGGTTCTTTTTCGTGACAGCCCTGGAGGAACTTATCTAGAGGCCGTCAGTCCTGTACGTCTTCGTCGATCTCCGGGGTGAGTTCACCGTTTCGCCATCTGATCTCGATTGTTGATTTGTGTGAGCTGCTTTCAAACTCAACGACCACTTTGGATGGATCGCTCCGTTCTTCTTCCTTGGCAGAGAAACCTGACTTCGGAACGGCTCCAAGCAGTGTCACCTCTCCGTTGCTCCCCTTCACGGTCACTGAGCCGCCAATCACCGTGTACGTCTTTACGACCGACCCGGGAGCCGTTGTGGTGGTCGTTGAAGTTGTCGAAGGTGATGTTGAGGGAGGCTTGGTCGTGTTGGTCTCAGTCGTGCCCGTCGCCGGGACAGACGAGGTTGTGGAAGTGGTGTCCTCCGGGGCAGGTGGTTGGAAGGTCTCCAGGTCAGGATCGGCGACTGTCGTACTCGTGGACACCGTGTCGATTGCGAGGTCGGGTGATGCGCTGATGTCAGCTCTCGTTATGTCGTCTTCATTTTGGAGGACGAACGCGGGAGCAACCGGGTCGGTGACGTTGGCGCGCACACTGTCTACGGCTGCCGACGTGACACCGACGGCGGTGAGCGTGACGAGCATCCATCCCACCAACAATCCGATTCTCGAGCGCATAACCACATCATTGCAATTCTTGGGACCGATATGGTTAACGGAGGGATAAAACGAAGACAAGACCAAACAGAAGCGCTCCACGTGCGCGTGAATGGGGTTACCGTGATGCACTCATGCCACACATTTTGATAATCGAAGATGATCAGCGGATCCGAGAGTCACTGGCACTCCGACTTGCCGACCGTGGGTACGGCGTTGAGACGTCGCACGCAGCGATGCCTGGCGTGGAATTGGCAGTCTCAGGGGAGTTCGACGCGGTCGTGTTGGATCTGGGTTTACCCGACCTTGATGGCGAACAGGCGCTGAAGATGATTCGAGCCGTCAGCGCCGTACCGGTCGTGATTGCTACGGCCCGCGACGACGAGTCAGGGATCGTGCGACTACTCGACGCAGGTGCCGACGACTACGTGACGAAGCCCTTCTCGGCAGACCACCTAGCCGCCAGGCTGCGAGCAGTCCTTCGGCGGTCTGGTCCTGATGAAGGTGCCCGCCAACTGGTCGTCGGGGAGCTGACCATCGACCTCGACTCACGCCAGGTAACGCTCGGTGGCGAGAAGTTGGACCTCAAGAGCAAAGAGTTCGACCTGCTCGCCTACCTGGCCGAGCGCCCTGGGAGAGTGGTGCGCAAGCGTGAACTCCTAGCCGCGGTTTGGCGGCAACCGTATGGTGGTCCCGACAAGACGATTGACGTACACTTGTCGTGGATACGTAAGAAACTGGGTGAATCCGCGGCCGCCCCCCGGTTCATCCACACGGAGCGGGGCGTTGGTGTGCGGTTGGTCGATCCCGACGAATGAGACGGCGCCTCGTCCTGCTGGCGGTGGCGATCTCGTTGATGGTCGCTCTCTCGTTCGTAATTCCTTTGGCCTTCCTGGTTCGCGACCTTGCCCAAGATCGTGCTCTCGCAGCTGGCGAGCGCCAGGCTCAGGACATCGCCCGGATCATTGCGACCCTTACCCCTGAGCGGGGGGTGGTAGAGGCCTCACGTGCCATCTCGCCGATCGGCGATGCGAGATTCTCAACGTCGCTGATTTTGCCGGATGGGTCCATCGTCGGCGGAGAGCTATTACCCGGGGAAAGTCCAGCTCTGGCCATCACCGGTACGGCCTTTCGAACTGTGGTGGGCGGCGATCAGGTCATCTACACCCCCGTAATTCAGGAAGACGGCGAGACGGTCGTCGTCCGGGTGGTCGTGCCTGAGGCGGCCCTAACCGAAGGCGTGCGACGTTCGTGGGAAGTGCTGGCGGGCGTGGTGGTGACGCTGGTGGTTCTCGGGGTGCTGGCGGCGGTGATACTTGGCAGATCGATCGTCGGTCCGGTTCAGGACCTCGCTCGGTCTGCCGCCCAACTAGGCGAGGGTGACCTATCCGTCAGAATTGAACCGGCCGGTCCGCATGAGATTCAGGAGGCTGCCGTTGAGTTCAATCGCCTCGCGGAACGGATCAAGCGGCTGGTGCAGCGAGAACGAGATGCGGCCGCCGACCTCTCGCACCGTTTGCGAACACCGATCACTGCTTTGCGTCTCGACCTGGATGGACTGGCTGATTCAGATGCCATGATACGTGTCTGGGAAGATCTTGACATCCTTGAACGCACCGTGGATTTTCTCATCCGTCATTCGCTTCGTCCAGTGGCTGCAGGTGAGATCGGCGACCTCGCAGCCGTCCTTACCGAACGAGTGGGTTTCTGGTCTCAGCTGGCGATTGAGCAAGGTCGATCGATCTCGATGGATCTCGGTGCCCCCGAGGCTCGGGTACCGGTTGCCGCCCATGATCTTGAGGCGATGGTTGACGTCTTGTTTGACAATCTGTTCGGCCATACGGTCGGTGGTTCGGCGGCGTCGGTGCTGCTAACAAACGACCTCGAAAACGTGTACCTCACATTTCAAGATGCTGGTCCGGGTTTTGCCACAGACGCTGCTCTCGGTCGAGGATCCTCCGGCTCGTCCTCCACCGGCCTGGGGCTCGACATCGTACGGTCGACTGCCGAAGGCGTCGGTGGGTCTGTCGACATCGGGACCAGTCTGGCGCTTGGCGGAGCACGTATTGAGATACGTATTCCGTTAGCCGGTTAGGTGCCACCCAGGGAGACGGTTTGGGGAGGAAGCGCAGTGGGAGGCTGTTCGCTTTCGCCGCCTCCTCCCCTCAGAACCGTCCGATGTGCCAGGGTTGCGTCAGCTCGGTCCGCCCGATCTGACGCCAGCGCACCAGGGAAAGCGCGAACCACACCGGTCAGGTGTCCGAACGTATACGACGATTTCGACAAGGTGGGGGGCACAGAATCGATTAGGTCGCATACAAGGCGCTTTCCCACGTCTCTTCCAGGATGCAGCAGGCTGCGATAACTGGGGGATAACACGAGGGCAAGAACCCGCCGTCTCCAGTTAACGTTCCCGGATTTTCCTCTGTGACATGCTACTTTCACGATATACTGAAACTTATGAAATTAGATGAACCTCAAGCTGTGTTTGTTGAACGGGTCGGACGCTTCTGGGAGAGCGTCTCGCTGGGGCGGTCTGCAGGTCGAATACTTGGTTGGCTCATGATCTGTGAGCCGGTCCATCAATCCGCGGCTGACCTGGTTGCGACACTCGGGATGAGCACCGGATCGGTGTCCACACAAATCCGACAACTCGAACGTATTGGACTCGTCGAACGCGTCACTTTCCCCACTGACCGGGCGAGCTACTTCCAACTCCCCGCGGCCGTCTGGTCCAAATCAATGAACGCTGAGATTGACCGGATCGCCCAGCTGCGATCATTGGCCTCGTCGGCAGCCGACGTCATGCCCACCTCGCGTCCCGAACGGGTCACCGAGCTAGCAGTTGTGGCTGATTTTTTTACTGAAGAATGGCCGGGCGTATTGGATCGCCTGTCTCAACGACTAGCGAAGGTAGAAGCATGAGTGACGTTCCAGCCATCGTGACCGAAGGTCTCACCAAGCATTACGGCGACGTGAAAGCCCTTGAGAAGCTCGATCTGTCGATTGCTCAGGGAGAGATTTTCGGGTTTCTTGGCCCGAACGGCGCCGGTAAGACGACCACCATGCGGACAATTCTGGACCTTATTCGACCGACGGCTGGTTCGGCTCGGATTATGGGCCTCGACTCGCACGATGATGCGCTTGAGATTCGCAAACACATCGGATATGTACCAGGAGATCTGGCGCTGTACAAAAAGCTCACTGGCCGCGAACTCCTTCAGTACTTTGCCAATCTGCGGGGTGGGGTCGATTGGTCCTTCGTTGACGAGTTGGCCGAACGTCTCACCAGCGACCTCAGCCGAAAGATTGGTGAGTATTCGTCCGGTAATCGCCAGAAGGTCGGTCTCATTCAAGCGTTCATGAACAAGCCTGCAGTCCTGATCCTTGACGAACCAAGTACGGGTCTGGATCCACTCGTTCAGCAAGAGTTCCAGGCCATGCTGCGAGAAGTGTCAGCGGAAGGCCGGACGGTTTTCCTCTCCAGTCACACGCTCAGCGAGGTGGAACGGGTCGCCCACCGAGTCGCAATCATTCGAGAAGGGCAGCTGGCTGTCGTTGACACGATGGAAGCACTGAAGGACAAGGCCATTCGTACGGTGACCTTCCACTTCGCCGATCCGGTCGCCGAATCAGTCTTCACGGGAGTCCCAGGGGTGCGAGATGTTTCCGTCGCCGGTTCGACAGCCACGGTGTCATTCGAAGGACCGATGTCAGCCCTTCTGCGCGCGGCCACCGACCACGATGTTGTGAACCTCACCCACTCGGAGGCCGACCTTGAAGAGATCTTTCTGGCTTACTACCGAAATGGCCAGCCGTCCGCCAAGGTCGGTGCCTGATGCTTGCCACGATCTTCACAAAGTCACTGCGCGATAGGTCCGTGGGGGTGGTGCTGTCGGCGTTAGCCGTTGCGGTGATGGGGGCGGGGGCCGTTTGGGTGTACCGAGACGTAGGAGATCTGATCGCCGAGTTGGTGGCAGGGATGCCAGAGGGAGTCGTTTCGGCCATCGGACTGTCGGGAGCTGGTACCGGGACCACCTTCGTACTCGGAGAAATGCTCAATCTGATTGCGCCAATGGTCCTCGGTGGTATCGCCATCTCCATCGGGACATCGGCGATAGCCGGTGAGGAGCGAGACGGGACGCTTGGCCTGCTGCTCGCCAATCCACGCAGCAGAACGTCAGTGCTTTTGTCGAAAACATGGGCACTGTTGGTGTTGAGCGTCGTCGGGTCACTCCTGGTGTGGGGAGCGGTGGTTGTGGCCGTTGGTCTAGTCGGCGGCGAGATTGCGGATCTAACGCTTGGAGCGATGAGTGTGCACTTGATGGCGTTCACCATGTTCATGGGCGCCCTGGCTCTCTTCATTGGATCCTGGACAGGCAACGCCGGGGTGGCATCGGGCGCCTCAGTGGGGGTGCTGATATTCTCGTTCTTGGCTGCTGGCTTGCTTCCGTTGGTGAATGGCCTCGAGAATCTTGCCAGGGTCTTTCCCTGGTATTACTTCAATTCGAGCAAACCGATTGAGACGGGCATCGACATTTTGGATATGTCTGTACTGGTCGGCGCGTCGGTGTTTCTCGTCGTCGGCGCTCTGGTCGGTGTGAACCGGCGGGACCTGCGTGCCGGTGTCGGCGGCACCCTTGTCGAGCGCCTGCTCAAGGATCGTCCGAAGGTGGCGGGCTACGTGGAACGATTGGCCGGCAAACCGATGGTTGCGAACATATCGATCAAGACCGTCACTGATCATCAGTTCGCCGCCACCATTGCGGCGGCGGCCATCTTCTACACGGCAATCCTGGTCGGACCCATGTTCAATGGCCTTAGCTCGACGCTGGGAGAACTGACGAGCGCCATGCCGGAGGGCTTGCTGCGAATCGTTGGAGGGGTCGATATGTCGACGCCGGCTGGCTGGTATCACGCTGAAGTGTTCTCCCTCACACTCCCGGCGGCGATCGGAGCCTTGACGATCATGATGGGGTCGCGGGCCCTTGCCGGCGAAGAGGACGCAAGCACCATGGACTTGTTGCTCGTCAACCCGATCACTCGGTCCAAGGTTGTCGTGTCGAAGTTTGGGGCGATCATCGCTATGGCGACGCTGCTCGGTCTGGCCACCTTTGTTGGTACGGCGGCAGGGGTCCTGATCGGCGGCCTTGATCTGTCGATGGTCAATATCGCTGGCGCCTCAGTCCAGGGCATTGCACTTGCTGTCTTGCTGGGGGCTGCTGCTCTTCTTGGTGGCGGCATAACCGGACGCCCCAAGGCGGCCGCATACACCGGCATTGGGGTTGGTTTGATCGGCTTTGTCATGTATTCGTTCTTGCCGGTCAACGAAAGCCTCGCACCGTGGGCGAAACTGTCACCGTTCTACTACTACTCGGATAACTTGCCATTGACCAATGGCATCAGTTGGGCGTATACCGGAGTGCTATTCGGCGTAGCCGTGCTACTGGCAGCGATCGCAGCCATGGCCTTCGAGCGGCGAGACGTCCGCAACTAGTCCCCAGTCGGGCTATTTGGTTGGAAGGGGCTCTAGTTTCCACCGACCGTAGGAGATGAACGAGAGCAGGATGGCGAACACGATGTTCTGAACGATCTGTTGAGTTTCGCCGCGGCCGATGTGCCAGACGACCGCCCCGAGCATGACAAGAACAAGACCTTCAGCTGCCAGTACGGTCAACATGGGCCGAATCTTGGTTAGGCCGGGCAGGATCAGCCCGAGGCCACCGAGGATTTCTGCGATACCGCTAAACAGATGGAGGTTGTCATTGAGCTCGTACATCCAGTCCATCGCCGCCGGGAGATTGTCGGGTAGGACGAAGTGGATAACGCCCGTGAATACAAAGAACAGACCAAAAAACCATTGCAGAACCCATAACAC
>RCMY010000739.1_pt1 | contig 31066 bp, 28 predicted proteins | sample 2041341 | NCBI WGS metagenome assembly RCMY01 (sample SAMN09708234, study PRJNA481090) | Marine sediment metagenome, whole genome shotgun sequencing project. | reverse complement strand
CTTTTCGAACTTGTTGAAAAATTTTATCATCTCTTTTAATGGCAATAATGGTACCTGCTGTATTTTGCCAAAAGTTCACATCTGCTGTTGAATGGTTCAGATATGGCATCGGCGCTATAATTTCAATCTGAAACGGCAAAAATGGATTTACCGAATGGAATTTCTCCGTCTTTTCAATGAGCTCCGAAAGATATCCATTGAATTTATCCATTTCCTGACGCTGCCGCGCAACGCTGGCCGTAATATCCTGTTTCAAGTCATTGATGGTTTTGACATCATGGTACTGTCGAACAAATTTCTCAGCATTTGTCAAAGATTGTATGACAACTCCGCTGCCTTTCGTACTCTGAACGATTCCTAAGTCGGCAAGGACGCAGATTGCCCGCCGAGCTGTTTCAGCAGAAACATGGTACTGGCTGGCCAGGGAGGAACGCGCATAGACCTTGTCGCCAGGCTTATACTGTCCATGGCTGATTTTCGCCGCCAGATCCGCCGCAATCTGCTGATACTTCGGAACCGTTATTTTTTCCTTCTGATTCATTGGGACACTCCTATATTTTATTAATTATCATCAATGAATTTACTATATCACTTTTCTCTTCAAATAGAAATATCTATATAACGCTAAGGCTTCAACTTATTTTTTAGGCAAAAAAACTGGATCCATCTTAGCGGATCCAGTTTTTCACACGATTTAAATTTTGCCGCCTTCGACTACGACATCATCCGGTTTTACCGAATCGCCATAAGCCGGTTTAAGCGTTGCTTCAAAATCCTGATGGAAGAATTGTTCCTGACCAAGCTTAGTTATTTCGTCGTTGAGCCAGTTCTGCAATTCTGTATTTCCTTTTTTGACTGCTGGTGCAATCGCATCGAGATCGCCAAGTTTCGTTACCCCTACCGTAAAGCCGGTATTTTCTCTAGCCCAAGCAAATACCAAAGTATTATCATGTGCTAAAGCTGCGCCGCGACCATCTTTAAGCGCCTGGAAAGCTTCTGTGTTCTGGTCATATTTAAGGAGTTCGATATCCGGGTAGTTTTTGGCAAAATAAGTTTCTGCCGTCGTTCCCTTATTGACGATGAGTTTCTTGCCTTTAAGCTGACTTACATCCGTGATTGGTTCACCGGTTGGGGAAACAACCCCTAACGCAACCTTCATATAAGGCGCAGCGAAGTCCACTTTTTCTTTTCTTTCCGGTGTAACCGTAAAGTTAGCCAAAGTTATATCCACTTTGTCTGCATCAAGAACTTCTGCTCTCGCAGCCGCTTCAACCAAAACAAATTCAACCGCGTTTTCATCACCGAGCAGATCTTTGGCAATGCGATGAGCAAAATACACATCGTAGCCCTGGTTCTTGCCATTGGCATCGACAAAACCGAATGGAGGCTTATCACTAAATACCGCAACGCGAATCTTGCCGCGTTCTTTGATTTGTTCGATAGAAGATACTTTCTTCTTATCACCCGATGATGCATCTGTTTTTTCATCACTGCCACAGCCAGCGACGAGACCTAAAGTAAAAAGTAACGTAAGTAAAATTGCTATGTTTTTCCATGCTTTCTTCATCATAAACCCTCTTTTCTTATATTTATATCCATAAAATTGCCAAAGGCAAATCAGATAACTGCTTTTTGCTGCACTGGTTCTTGCCCCGCCGAAAATTCAAAGATATTAAGGAATTTGCGGGCCCGATCTGTCTGGGGATTTGTAAAAAATTCTGTCGGAGTCGAGGACTCTACGATTTTTCCACCATCGACGAAGACAATGCGATTGGCGACCGCACGAGCAAAACCCATTTCATGCGTAACAATGACCATCGTCATGCCTTGCTTTGCTAATTCTTGCATAACATCGAGCACTTCCCTGACCATTTCTGGATCAAGCGAAGCTGTGACTTCATCAAACAACATGATTTCCGGATTCATACATAAAGCTCTGACAATAGCCACTCGCTGTTTTTGCCCGCCGGAAAGCTGCGATGGATACGCATCCTTCTTGCCAAGAAGTCCCACACGGTCCAACAGTTTTTCCGCCTGTTCTTTCGCTTCGCTGCGCGCTCTCTTTTGCGCTTTGAGTGGCCCCAGCAGAATATTTTCCAAAATCGTCATGTGCGGAAACAAATCATAACTCTGAAATACCATACCAATTTTTTGCCTGACCAAATGCCATTTAGTTGCATCATTATTGATTGCTTGACCATTGAGCCGTATCTCGCCCTGTTGAATTTCTTCGAGACCATTGAGGCATCGCAGAAAAGTAGATTTGCCGCAGCCAGACGGCCCCAAAACAACGACTACTTCACCGCGTTTAACATCGAGGTCAATTCCATGCAGCACTTCATCTGTACCATAAAATTTTCTGAGATTTTTTACATTCAAAACGCTTTTTCTTGCGTCATCTTTCATACTAAACTCCCCCTAAAGCCGATTAAGACTGCCATTTGCGTTCGAGTTTCTTTGAATACAAAGAAATCGGCCAACAGACAATAAAATAGAGAAAAAATATCAACGCATAAATCCAAAAAGATGCCGTCGGTGTTTTCAAGATAGAAACTTCAATGATTTGCTGCCCAATTTTCAAAACCTCAACAACACCGATCAGAACCACCAATGAAGTCGTCTTGATCATACGCGTCATCAGGTTGATTGCCGCAGGCAGTAACCGTCGCACCGCCTGCGGAATCACAACGTAGCGATAGACCTGCAAACGGGTCAAGCCAATAGCCAGCCCGCTTTCCATCTGGTGCTTCGGCATCGAAGTCACTGCACCGCGAACAAGGTCACCCATTTCGGCAATACCCCAAAGTGAAAACACAATGTCCGACGCAATCTCTGCACTAATATGGACATGAAAGACCTTGGTCGCCCCAAAATAAAAGGCAAACAACCATACAAGTATCGGCACGATGCGTATGACTTCTAGATACAACCGACAGATCCAACGGATAATACGGCGATCCGATGTCATCAATAAGCCAACGATCACGCCTCCTATAGCTGAAACCAGCACCGAAAACAAAGCAATCCGCAGGCTGACTGCCAATCCCATAATCAAACGAACAAAATTTTGACCTTCAAAAATAACGCGGATTCCCCAATCATCCATGGCGAACTCTCCTTTCCAAAAAACTGAGTCCTGCCGATATAGGCAAAAGCAGTATTAAGTAGGATACGATCAATAAAATCAAAGCTTCCGGCGTTTTATAATACATTCCAATCAAATCCTTCGCCACAAACATCAAATCCGCCAGTGCAATTGCTGAAACAACCGACGTTTCCTTCAATAAAAAGATAGCATTCGCCGAAATAGCCGGTAAAGCAATGGCAAAAGCCTGCGGCAAAATGACATAACGCGTAAGCTGATAGCGCGTAAGCCCGATGCTCAATCCCGACTCGATCTGCGATTTGCTCACGGCTTCAAGCCCCGCCCGAAACGCTTCGGCCATATATGAACCACCAAGAAACGCCAAACCGAACACCGCACAAGTATAAGCTTCAAATTTAATGCCAATCTTGGCAAAACCATAATAAAGAAAGAACAACTGAATCAAAAGAGGTGTATTTCTTGATATCTCAATATAAACCGCCACCAGTTTATCAAAAAAACGAACCTTGTAATACACTATAAGTGCACAGATAAGACCGAGAAGCAACGACGCTGCAATGCCCCAGAAAGCAATCTCTAAGGTAAGCTTTCCTGCTTTTATATAGAGAGGAATGCTCGTCAGCATAAAATTATAATCCACCAAAACCCCTCCCGTTTCTCTTTAAACATATATGGTATATATGTTTAATTCCATGTTTGTATTATAGTCGCTTTCTTTCAAGCTGTCAATTTATTTTCATATATTTTTTATATGTTTTAACTCTACTCTTTAAATCACCTAATAAAAGTAAATTTTTTTAAATTTTTACAAAACATTAACAAGGATTCAAGAGGTTTACGTAGAAGTACATATACATTGGGAACAATTCTCAATATTGTAATAAAAATACTATATTTGTCGTTGGGAGGTGTACTTTTTCGCAAGTCAAATTATATTTCAAACATATGGAGATGATCATTTTATGAAAAATTTGCTCAATCGTATCACAGTCCTTGTTGTCAGTCTGATTCTCTTGGCTTCAGTTGCCAGTGCAAATGCCGCACAATCGCAAAACGCCTTATATCAGGTTTCAACGATTAACGCTCTTTTACAGGGAGTCTATGATGGAGAAGTAACCATCAAAGACCTCAAACAACATGGCAGTTTCGGCATCGGTACATTGGAACGTTTAGATGGTGAACTCATCGTCCTTGATGGAAAATTTTATCAGGTAAAATCTACCGGCGAAGTAATAGAAGTTAAAAACACCGTTAAAACGCCATTTGCAACGGTCATGGATTTTCATGCCGATATCACGACAAATCTTCCAGACACAACAAACTTTGCTGAATTAGAAAGTGCTCTCGACAAAGTCATCCCAGACAAAAATTACATATATGCTATTCGCATTGATGGATCTTTTACCGGCAAGACACGCAGCATCCCTGGAAAAACAAAACCTTATCCAACCTTGAGCGAAGCTGCTAAAACCCAATCTGTCTTCAACATAGAAAACACGCCCGGTACAATCGTCGGATTTTGGTGCCCAAATTACGTAAACGGTATCAACGTGACCGGTTATCATCTGCATTTTGTATCCGCTGACCGCAAAAGCGGCGGCCATATCCTAAATGGCGGCATCGCATCCGGAAAAGTCAAAATTGCCCGTATCAGCGATTTCCGCATGGTATTGCCGAGCGGCGCTGCCTTCAAGGAAGCAGCCCTTAATAAAGACTACTCAGAAGAGCTGAACGGTGTTGAAAAATCAAAATAAGCCCATATTATTTTAAATGCAAGTGAAGGAGTTTTTTATGAAGAGTTTACGCATGCAGCTATTGGTTCCAATCATCAGCACTATAGCTGTCATCTTATTGTGTGTCATGGGGATTTCCTATTGGAACGTATCGAAAATCTTACAGACAAATTTAGAAGAACGCTTTCAAATCCAGACGCAGGAAATAGCAAATGCCTTTGATATACGAATGCAACAAGAAAAAACAATCATCGATTCCTTTGGCAAACAGGGATTGTTTCAATTCCCTGCATTACAATCAGACCAAGCGCAGCAATTTGCGTTCACAAAGCGCCTGCATGATACCTATCCTCAATGGAATCCAGTCAGCTTCCTCCCGGATACTTCTGGCAAAAATGTAGCTACCAGCGCCGGAAAAATAGTCGATGCCTCCAGCCTGGCTTATGTGAAAAAGATTTCCAGCGGAGAAACGTTCCTCGATAACCCGATCATATCGGTGACGACCGGCCAAACTATAGTTGTCGGCGCTGCACCGGTCAAGATCAATGATAAAATCGTCGGAGCCGTGGTCGGTGGTATTCCGCTCGAAAAGTTCACGCAGGGATTCAATGACAAAAAAATCGGTGAATCCGGCTACAGTATCCTGACTGCCCCAGATGGCATGATTGTGAGCCATCCGCAAACCGAGCTTATCATGAAAAGCAGCATCAAGGACCTAGGAAACGATCAGCTCACGCAGGCAATCGCCAGCATTCAGCAGGGCGAAAAAGGGCATTTCATAACAAAAATCAATGACGTGGAATGCATTGTCGCCTTTGTCCCAACACAAAATAAATGGGGCGTCTTCACCGTTGCCCCTACAGCCGAAGAATTTGCGCCCGTGCGCCAGCTCATCTGGTTCTTTGCCGCCCTTTTCATTCTCGGCCTAGCTTTAGCTGGTTTTGTCATCAACCTCATTGCCAAGCGCATTGTCCGGCCAATCAAAGAAATGTCTCAATATGCCAGAGCCATTGCCCAAGGTGATTTGACGAAGAAAACTCTTGAAGAAATTGATCAATCAAATTATCAAGCTGATGATGAAGTCGGTGCCTTGCACCAGGCAATGCATCAAATGCGGGAAAAATTATGGGATCTGCTCGGTCAAGTCAACACTTCTGCCAACCACACAGCTGAATCGTCGATTCAGCTCAAAGAGAGTGCTGATCAGTCTGCGCAAACCGCGACGCAGGTTGCTGAAGCAGTCATAAAGGTTGCCGAAGAAACTGAAAACGGACAACGCGCCATGGAGCGGGTCTGCTCAACATTTGACGGCTTCATGCATGAGCTTTCAACAATGAAAGACAATACGCATGATGTAAATAACTCTGCCAACCTCGCTGTCGAACGGACTGTGCGCGGAAGCGAGACTGCACAATCCGCCAGAGTCCAAATGGAAAACATATCCGTCAGTACAAAGAATGTCAGCGATACGGTTGTAAAATTATCTGAAGGGACCAGCCAAATCAGTGAAATCGTCAATATGATTTCAGGCATAGCCGCACAGACCAACCTGCTTGCGCTAAATGCAGCGATAGAAGCCGCCAGAGCCGGAGAACAGGGCAAGGGCTTTGCTGTAGTGGCGGATGAAGTCCGCAAGCTAGCAGAACAATCTCACGATTCAGCTAGTCAGATCATTGTCTTAATCGAAGAAATCAAGCATTATGTTGCCGATGCCGTAAAGGCAGTCGACCAATCCATACAGGATGTTTCTTCCGGCATGACCCACGTCAATGCCGCGGAAGCCCACTTCGTCGAAATCTCTGACCTAATTCAAAATGTCCAGCAAAAAACCTCTCAGGTTTTACATCATACGGACAAGTTATTCGAACATGGGCATACAGTCGAAGATGCTTCCAAACAAATCAATCATGCGATGGATCAAACGACAGAACAAACCCAAACCGTATCCGCCGCAACAGAAGAACAATCTGCTGCAATGGAGCAGATTGCCGCATCCAGCGATGATCTGGCTCACGCCGCCACGACGCTGAAAAAGAGTATGGATAAATTCAAAATATAATATTTTCTCAAAACGGGAAGCACTTTACGAGGTGCCTCCCGTTTTTTATTTTTCTCCTCTCACTGTTTTTCCACAAGGAAAAGTTCTTTCTTCCATTGCAAAAAAGCAATATAATATGAAACATAAGCATCCCTCATACTCAATGTTTACAGTACTTCCGCTCATCGCAACCAATGGTTGCGGCGTTGAAAAGCAAAATAGGCAGTGCAACTGCCAAGTGTTTTTTATAATATAAACAGGACATATCCTTTAAAGGACGTCCCGCATATTTTAAAAAAGGAGCCATCTATCATGAATATCGAAATTGCAAACCGTTTGGTTTTATTAAGAAAAAACAATGGCTTGTCCCAGGAAGCTTTGGCAGAAAAACTTGGCATCAGCCGTCAGGCCGTCAGCAAATGGGAGCGCGCTGAGGCATCGCCGGATACTGACAACCTGATTGCATTGGCCAATCTTTATCATGTATCACTTGATGAACTGCTGCGGCCAGAAGAATACATCGCGGCGCAATCCCAAAAAGGCGATGAAGATAAGTCAGAACCAGAAGACGAACCACCCGGTAAGCTCAAACATTTCAGCGGAATCCACGTAAAAGACGGCAACGATGAAGTCCACATCGGCTGGCAGGGCATCTATGTAAACAAAGGCAGCGACGAAAATACTTCCGCTTCTGACACGAAGAAAGAATTTGCCCACATTGTCGTCGACGGCGAAAACTATACGTTCAAAGAGGCTCGTAAAAAATGGGGGCATAAACACCATGATGGTGTGAACTTCCCTCTCGGATTGACCATTTCCATTCTTTATATTGCCATCGGCTGTCTCTTCAATCTCTGGCATCCCACCTGGCTCTTATTCTTTCTCATTCCAATAATCAACGGACTTAGCAAATCACTTCGCCAAAACAACTGGCGCTCATTCCCCTATTCTTTAGCCATTACAGGACTCTTTCTACTACTTGGTTTTTCCCTTGACTTATGGAACCCGGCTTGGCTTTTATTTCTCACCATTCCGCTCTATTATGCCTTGATCAAGTATCATCGCCGCAAAAACAATATTTTTGCAGCGAATTGCGCAAAAGAAAAGACACCTGAACTATAAAAAAACCTGCAGTATAAATACCGCAGGAAAAAGGGGTCTGTTCTTCTATTATTTGAAGTTCACATTTTCATTTTAACAGCTCTTTGCATAATAGAAGTGATGGAATGATTATTTTTTTGTTAAACTTCCAGGCCTCAAAAAAAGAACCGATCAAAACCGCTAAGCGGCTGACCGGTTCTTTGCATATTATTTGATAAAACTTACATGCTTGCAGATTTCTGCAATGGCTTCTTCTTTTTTCTCATTGAACTTAATTTTATTTTCTTCAAATAAATTTCTGCCGTGCGTATCGATTGAAACAATCAATGGGCCGAATTCCTTTACCTTACAAGTCCAGAGAGTTTCCGGCATGCCTAGGTCCTTCCAATTTGCCGACTCGATTTTTTCAACACAGGTTGCGGCAACTACAGCGCAGCCTGCTGGAAATACCGTATGAATCGCTTTGTGATCGCGGCAGCCTTCCATCGTACCAGCACCCATGCCGCCTTTACCGACAATGAGCTTCACACCGGTTTCTTTGATGAATTCTTTTTCAAATTTTTCCATGCGCATACTTGTCGTCGGTCCAACGGAAACCATTTCATACTTGTCGTCGCCAAGCGCACGAATGATAGGACCGGCATGCATGATTGCTCCGCCATCAATATTAACTGGCAGCTCGCGGCCTTCTTCGATCAAACGACGATGCGCTACATCGCGGCAAGTCGTGATATGCCCAGTCAGATATATAATATCGCCAGCATGGATATCTTCGAGATCTTCTGCTTTGATTGGTGTTGTCAGTATTTTCTTTGCCATTATAATTCCACCCCCGTATGAGAATCAATCGTATAATTCAAATCCTTGTCAAAAATAATATGGCCTCGGCGATGTGACCAGCAGCCTACATTTACCGCCACGCCGATTACCGATGGATGGCGCGCAGTATTTTCAATGTGGACGCCAAGCACAGAGTTCTTGCCGGTAAGGCCTTGCGGGCCCAAGCCGATTTTGTTAATGCCGTCTTCCAATAATTTTTCCATCGAGGCAGCGCGCTCATTTTCATTATGCGAGCCAATTGGGCGCATGAGGGCTTTCTTTGAAAGCAGTGCTGCCGTTTCAACCGATGTACCGATACCAACGCCGACCAAAAGCGGCGGACAGGCGTTAAGGCCATAGCTGGTCATGATATCCATGACAAAACGCGTTACCCCTTCATAGCCTTCACCAGGCATCAAGACCATTGCCTTTCCCGGCAGACTGCAACCACCACCGGCCATATAGGTATGCAGTTCAAGCTCATCATTATCCGGAACGATATCCCAGAAAATAGATGGTACGCCTTTACCGACATTTTTACCGGTATTGTATTCATCAAAGGTCTCTACGCTGTTATGACGAAGCGGTGCTTCCTTCGTTGCCAAGATGACGGCTTCGCGCAAGATATCTTGCAATTGACCAAGATACGGGAAATTGGCCCCGCATGTAACAAAAAACTGCAATGCTCCGGTGTCCTGACAGCTTGGACGGTTGAGTTCAACGGCCAAATCCTGATTCTTGAACATCGCTTCATAAATGATTTTTGCCAAAGGAGTTTCTTCCTGGTCACCGAGTTCTTTGAGCTTCTGCCGAACATCATCTGGCAGGCGTTTTCCTGTATGGGCCACAAATTTTGCAATCGTACTCGTCAAACGAACTGCTGCTTCTTCTTTTGTCATAAATATCAACCTCACTTCAATATATAATTTTTACCATAAACCGAGAAATTTCCACCAAATCGCACCGATTCCAATCCATAGGGCAAAATTCACCACGGAAGAGAGAAAACCGATACGCCACCAATCTTTTTGTTCGATAAAGCCCGTACCGAAATATATCGGAGCAGCCCCTGTCGCATAATGCGTAAGACCTGCCATTAAGTTGGACAAAACGGCTAGCCCCAATGCCGCCAAATAAGGAGGTGCTCCTGCGCCAACCGCTACCGCGAGAAAAGCTGCATACATAGCCGTCGCATGTGCCGACAGACTGGCAAAAGCATAATGGCTGTACAAATAGACAACAAACAAAACAAGCAAGGTCGGAACCCAGGATATCCCCGTCAAAAGGCCAGCCACGCTTTGCCCGAACCAGGGAATGAATCCCTCTTTATTCAACGCATCAGCCAAACCAACAATAGCGCCCATCCATACCATGCCGTCCCAGGCGCCTTGTTCACTGATTACTTCTTTCCAGCTCAGGACCTTCGTGAAAAGCATGATCGTAACACCTAATAGAGCCACGACCGTCGCATCGAGGTGCGTGTACTGCGAAGTGCTCCACAAAAGAAGTGCGCCGATAAATACGCAGCTGATGATTTTTTCAGCTTTGGACATCGGCCCCATCTTCTCGAGCTCGGCTCTTGCGACCGCCTGGCCTTCCGGCGTTTTCTTGATTTTAGGCGGATATATCTTGTAAATAAAATACGGTATGATCAGTATCGACAGCAATCCTGGAACGATTGCCGCCAGAGCCCAGGTTCCCCAGCTCAATTCAACGCCGGCAGTCTGCATTGCCAATGTCGCCATCAGCGGGTTCGGCGCACAGGCTGTCAAAAACATCGCGGCAATCGGAGCATCTGCCTGAAAAGAAGTCACGAGCAGATATGCCCCAATATTTCGGGCAGTCGGTCCTGGCTCTGACTTGAAAGCCGATGCCAAACTGCGGACAATCGGAAAGAGTATTCCACCCGAGCGAGCTGTATTTGACGGCGTTGCCGGGCTGATGATCAAATCACTGATTACCAGTGTATAACCAAGTTTCAGCGTGCTGCTGCCAAAAAGCTCAATGAGCTTATAGGCAATCCTACGACCAAGCCCTGTGGCAATAAAGCCTTTAGCAAATAAAAAAGCGGACACAATGAGCCAAATCGTCGTATTGCTGTAACCAGCCAAAGCAGCTGCCGGTTTAAGCGTCCCCGTCAGCGCGGAAAAAGTTACTCCTGCGAGTGCTACAGCACCCAAAGGCATTGGCTGCAAAACAAAACCACAAATCGTCGCGGCAAAAATAGCAAACAAATGCCAGGCCGTCAGCGTCAACCCTGCTGGAACAGGCAAAAACCAAAGAATGGCCAGCAAAGCTATGACAATGAGCCCTCGACGTAAAGGATTCATAAATTACCCTCCTATGTATATATTTGTTTGTAAATTGCGAAAACTTTGTTTTTGTGTTATCAGCGCGCCAATCCTTTACACGCTTTAAAGTATACGGTATGCTTTATAATAAGTCTAATACGAATAAATTTATGATTGTTATAGTATAAAACCTATAGGAGGCATTCTCATGGAATTTCGTCAATTCAAGTACGTACTAAAAGTCGCTGAAGAAAAAAATTTTTCGCTCGCCGCTAAAAAACTCTATATTTCCCAGCCATCTTTGAGCCAACTCATCTTAAACCTCGAAGAAAAACTTGGTACTACGCTTTTCGATCGCAGTTTTACACCGCTGCGCCTGACCTATGCCGGTGAAATGTATATCAAAATGGCCCAGCAAATCCTCGACCTCAGCGACCAATTCACACAACAAATCGATGACGCTGCTCATCTTCGCCGCGGCCGCCTCACCATTGGCAGTTCGCCTTTTCGCAATACCTATCTTTTGTCGCAAGTCATTCCTCTGTTCACCCAAAAATTTCCTGGCATAGAACTTATATTAAAAGAAGATACGAGCCTAAAGCTTGAAGAACTCGCCCGCGAAGCCCTGACGGACTTTTCAATCTCCTTGCTGCCCATCAATACTGCTATCTTTGACTACGAAGAACTCTTCCAAGAAGAATTGCTGCTCGCCCTGCCACCACAACACCCTATTTCTGTAGCGGCAAACAGCAAGCCCGGAGATTATGACAACTTGCCGCAAATCAATCTTGCTGCACTGGCAGATACACCCTTCATCTTAATGGAACAGGGCCAAAAACTCCATCAGACTCTATTCGACCTTTGTTCAAAAGAAAAATTCAAACCTCGCATCTTGCTCGAAACACAAAGCATGGATGCCGCCCAAGCACTGGTAGGTGCTGGTATGGGAGCCGCACTTTTACCCGATACTTTGATCCGAGCAAACCGCCTTACCAGTAAAAGCCCTTGTTATTTCGCCCTCGACACAAGGCCAAAGCGCAAAGTCATCATCGTCTACCGCAAAGGACGCTACCTGTCAAATGCCGCCCAAGAATTCGTCGACCTACTGCGTAAATTTTTACAGCAATAAAGCGAAACTACGGTATTGAAAAACTAACATACGCCATTGAGCCAACAGCCTCAAAACAATTGCCTTTACTAATTTTCATAATTAATACTTCAAAAAAAGGGTCTTCTATGTATTTTTCTCATAGAAGACCCTTTTTATATTCATTTGTTTTTTACATTGCAGAAATTACAATATGTCTTCAGCCAACTGAAGATCTATCGTTTTTTCCGGAACGCCCAGCAAACGTTCAATCAAGCGAGCAGCCATTTCGCGTTTTACCGAAAGGCGCGTTCGATCTTTTTCGTGAGCATAACCCTCTGCTGTCGTCGTTTCCAGAAGCGTTGCGATAATACCACCGAGAAACCATAAGGTTTCTGGCATAGAATCCACTTTCGTAATCTTTTTTGCATTGCATTCTTCCAGTATCGGTTTTAATACCGGTTCAATCAAATAATTCGCCTGCCGCCAAATCCGATTAATCAGTTCGCCTTGCTTTTCGGCATAGAGTATATCGGTTAAATGAGCTACATTTCCTTCATAGCATATTTGATAGAAGAGCCGGACGATAGCGTTCAAATGAATCAAGGGATCCATGTGTTCCGTTTTTTTTGCTTCTTCCTTTTTGATTAACCGCTCGATTTGTTGAACGATCAAATCCTCCAACAAGGCTTCTTTGGAATTGAAATGGTAATAAAATGTACCATGAGATACGCCGACTGCTGCCACAATATCCTGTATCGTTGTCGCTTGATAACCTTTGGCAAAAAATAATTTTTGTGCTTGTTCTATCAATTCAGCTTGCCGGATAAGTGGGTCTTTGCTGATTCGCGCCATAATGAACACCACCTTATAGGTATATACGATTTTTTACTTTTAAATCTGCCGTTCCATTCCGAAAATAAAGGTTCTTCCCGGCATATGATAAGCCCCTGGCGTAATGTACGCACTTGCCTCGCTGCCACGCACTTCATAGGCGGCATTTGTTATATTCAGTGCTTTGAAAAATAGCTTCGTATCTTTATCAGCCTGGTAGTTCGCAATCAAATCTGCGGTAAAGTAGGACTCACCCGAATAACTCATCAAACTTCTACCACTAACTTTTTTGAGGTTCGTCGAAACATTCCATTTATCTTGCTTGTAAACAAAGCCAAGTAAGTACGCATTCGGCTGGGTATTATCCGGATCATTCGTATAACTTGAAACTGAAGTTTCTTTGTTTTGAATCTTCGTATAAGAATATCCACCTGTCATATCCCATTTTTTAGAAAGCGCATATGTCATGGTGAGATCGAGTCCCTGACGCTTTTGATTGGCTACATTGATTGCTGTACCTCGCGCCCCGCTATAATCATAATCAATAGCATTGTTTACCTTGCTGCTATAGAGATTGGCGGATAACGTTCCCTTTGCCCCAATCTTCATATTGCCGCCTAACGTAATCGTTTCACCTGTTTCCGGTTTTAAATCCGGATTCCCGACAAACCATTGCGTATTGCTGAACATGTCTTCGACAAGTGGCGCCTTTACAAACTGGCCCCATGATAAAAATACATTGCTCGCTGCTGGCAGCTGGCGGTTGATTGTCACCCGTGAAGTTGTATGATTGCCTATGATCGAATGATGATCATAGCGGCTGCCCATCGTGATTGCCCAGTCTTTATCAAGTTTCCAGCGATCTTCAAAGAAGCCAGCCGATGTTTCATATGTATTATTGATTCCCTGTGAACTATAATCAAAAGAAGCCTGATACCAACTAAGACCACTCGTAAGCGTGTGTTTATCACTTAGCTTTGCAGAATGCTGCCAATCTGCCCCATTTGCTTTCCTGTCAACATCATAGGTAGAACCCGCTGAAGAAAAGTTATGATCATCCGATTGATAATGATACAGCCGCACATAGTCTTCCGGTGACCACTGGTATGTCATCGCAACTTGATTATCCTGCCCTTTTGCTGTCCCTAGCGGATAATAATAATATCCATCTGAAGGCATCGTCAAATTATAGCCGCCGGAACGTTCATGATGCGTATAATCAAAAGACAGGCTCCTGCCGTTGCTAAAATCTTTTCCTATGTTAAGATTCAAGTTTTTATCTTCATAATTGCTTCCTGTAAACGTCTTTTCCTGGCCAGTTTTTCCATCTTTATACGAAAAGTCATTCTTCTTTTCTTTCGTGTATTGAAGCGTATAATGAATGCCATTTTCTGTCTTATCCTCTACTCGGATGCTATTTCTATTATACCCACTGGAACCAAACGAACTATATATTGTCGTTTTCTGCTTTGTTGCTTTCTGGGTAATGATATTGATTACGCCACCAGCTGCATCGCTTCCATAAAGTGACGATGCCGGCCCGTGAAGGATTTCTATTTTCTCGATATTATCGGCATTTATATCAGACAAATTCACTCCGTTTTTGCTGCCACTCGTAACGATCTGATCCCAATTGACCCTACGGCCATCAATTAAGACCAATACCCGAGTATCCCCATTGATTACAGGGTATGATCCAGTACTATCCTGTTCAACAGGAATTTGTGTTTTCAATATTTCAGCAGCATTGCTGTAATGACCATTGGCAATCTGCTCTTGCCCAATCACAGTGACATTTGCCGCGATTTCTTCTTTCTCCAAAGGAATTCGATTAGCGGTAACGATATATTCCTGCAATGAAAATTCTGCCTCATCGGCCTCGGCTGCTTTTGCCAAATTAGGAGTTCCCAGTAGTACAATTGAACAACCAACTGCACCGCACAAAATTTGCTGATAACATTTTTTCATAAAAATCTCCTTAAATCATATTTTAAAATAAATAACAGTTGTCTTCCTTGCAGGTTTAATAATTAATGACTGACATTAGTCATTAATTATTAAACCTGCAATTGATTATCTTTCTCATTCATTATAGATACTCATTCTCATTTAGTCAATAGAGAGATTTATTTTTATTCCCAAATCAAAATTACCCAACACGAAAAGGCACTCTCAAAATAAGAGCGCCCACATATAAAATCGCGTGTCTTCTATGTTAAACACATTTTATCAACAGCTATGTCCATTGCCTATAACAATCCATGAGGATTTTTATCGATAGACGCTCTATAATTGTCCAGTAAACATACTTCCAAACAATAAAGCGCTCACCCCAATACCGGATAGGTAAAGAGGAAAAAATGCATGGCATTCAAGATAAAATGCGCCACTATGCTCGCCTCGATTCGGCCCGTGACAAGATACAACCAGCCATAGCCAAGTCCTGCCAAAAGCCCCCAGATACTATACGCTATCCCGCCCGCATAATGAGCAAAGGCAAAGAGCAGCGATGTTATCAGCAGCGCAAGATACGGGCCTTTTTCCCAGCGAGAAAATACGCTCACTAGATTTTTTTGAATAAATCCTCGAAAAAGGGCCTCTTCTGCCATGGAAACAAACAGCAAATTGTTGATTGCCCAAATCCAACTGAAGCTCGGAATTTTAGGATCCCAATGGATTTTCCCGCAAAGTACAGCCAACCCGAGCAAAAAGAAGCCAAAAAGCACGGCAAATAAACTGGTTTTTAAAAGCAGCTTATGCCAATCGGCAGGACGCTCGCGAGAGATCGGCATAAATGCAAGCACAAAAATCCCCGCCAAAGCTTTATCCATATTAAGATACATCGTGAATGGCAGCCCATCTTTGCTGACGTTTACGCCATCGAGAACCAACAGATTATGAAATCCTTTGATTCCATGCACCGCCAATACCGTCAGCAACACCATGGCTATAATACCCCCAAAAAGACGTACACCAAAGGATGCTGGCTGCTTCCTACCGATACCATTCAACGCATAGGCCAATAAAACAATCGGCAAAAAAACATAGGAATCGAGCTGTCCCACAAACAAGGCTGTGAACAGGGCAAGCCCCACGAAAATCCAGGCAAGTTTGCGGCCTCGAACTTTGCCAACCAACAAGACTGCAACTGCTGCATATAAAAAAATATAGGCTGCATAATTCAAATCAAATGACAATATAATGTTCCTCCTTACCAGCTATATTTCTTCATCCATTATAACAAAACAAAACGCAATGGAAAAATCCCCATTGCGTTTTATCTGAACCTGCTTATATCGTTTAGAGCTTAAATTTCGCTATAGCTTCCTGTAATTCCATCGCCAAAACAGCTAGATGATGGCTGCCCGAGGCAATTTCTTCCATGGACGCAGATTGCTCCTGCGTGGCTGCCGAAACGTTCTCGGACTCAGCTGCCGCTGATTTACTAGCGACATCGATTTCTTCGATTGCCGATACGAGCGTTTTATTGCCATCGGCAATATCCTTGATGGATTGTGAGATATTCTGTATCTCACCGGAAAGTTCTAGAACTCCATCGGCAATGCTGCGGAAAGATTCTCCCGTACCGCGAACCAGAGAAATGCCACTTTCCATATTTTCTTTGCCCGCCTGCGTAATTGCAATGACCTGCTTTAAGTTGACTTCATTCTTCTCAACCAAAGAACCAATTTTTTGTGCAGCTTGATTGGATTCTTCCGCAAGCTTGCGCACTTCCTCAGCAACGACCGCAAAGCCTCGGCCGTGTTCACCTGCTCGAGCAGCTTCTATGGCTGCATTCAATGCTAAAAGATTGGTCTGTCCGGAAATCGCGGATATCAAGGATATGATCTCGCGAATTTCTTCGGAGCTGCCACTGAGCTCAGTTATAGCTGCTGCGGTGTCTTCCGTGCCACGGCCGATTTCATTGATCTGTTCAACGGTTTTATTGACTGCCGCCAGCCCTGCCTGCGCTGATTTTGATGTGCTATCGGCAATAACGGAAGCCTCATTCGATTTACTAGAGATCTGTTCTACTTTTCTCGCCATACGCTGGGAAATTCCTGCGATATTATCGGCTGAATTGGATTGCCGTTCAGCTCCATGGGCAACTTCCGTAATCGAGCCAGCGATCTGATTTGAAGCATCCGCAGATTGCTGGGCACTAGCAGTCAATTCTTCACTCGAAGCTGCCAGCTGTTCAGCCTGGGCATGGACTTGCTGTACAAGAGCTCGCAAATTTTTATTCATCAACATCATATTGTCGGATAACTGACCAAACTCACTTTTATCCGTGATCGTTTTCTTGATTTCTTGCAAATTTCCGGCTGCTGTTTCTTTGAGCAATTCATTGATGCGAATAATCGGCCGCACAAAAGAGTTGCTCAGCCAGAAGACCAAGCCTAAAACGATAATGAGGCACAAGAGTGAAAGCCCCAATAGTATATGTGACAATGACGCAACTTCACTCGTTGCATCGGCCTGGCTCGTCGTCATCAAGAGATACCAAACTTGGCCACCAGGAAGCTCAATCGGACTAATCGAGCCAACGCGTTCGACGCCATCGAGAGACGCATAGCTTACTGGAACGCGGCTATTTTCACTCGTCGCCTGCTGGAACCCTGTTGTCAGACGAGAATCGAGATTTTTACCGCCAAGCGTATTTTTTAAGTCTTCTTTGATTTCACCGGTACTTAAATTCACTTTACCGATGAATTCAGGATGCCTGCCATCCGCAAGATATAAGCCCTGCCGCGAAAGCAACACGCCATAACCTTCTGTCTTGAATTTGATGTCCTCTATGATTGGCATGATTTTATCAAGTGAATATGTACCGAAAATAACGCCTGTCAACTGGCCTTTAACGATGACCGGAACAGCCAGGACTACGGTTTGTTTATTGGTTGTGCGGGAAATCAAGACTTCCGACACATATGGTTTTTTTGTATTTACAACTTTTTGAAAATATTCTCGATCAGCATACTCACCAGCAGCATTCTCTTCGTTGACAGCTTTCCCATCAAGAGAAGCATAAAACAAATGATCCAGACTGCCCATCCTGGTGTGGACTTCCTTCAATGCAGGTACAATGCTTTCTTTGACGCCGCTTTGGACCCTCGCTATCGTCGATAGGTCTTCGAGCTGCAATACATCTTTTTCAAGCTCCACTTTTACATGGGCTGCCCCGCTTGCCGCAGTCGCCTGCTGCGTTTGATCAAGGCTTTCTTTAAGGTATTTTTCTGAAATATAATAACCACTCCCGGATACGATGAACAAGGTACCAACTACAAGCAAAGCAATGATAGACATGAGACGAAACCGAATACTTTGTGTAAATTTCATAAAACCGTCCAACCCCTTTATATAGAATGATTTCTTACCAAATAAATACATCTGCTGCCAGTTTTTACGCAAACGAAAAAGCCAGCAATCATACCTATTATCTTATCATCAAAACAAGCTTGCGACAATGCTTTTGACGATGAAAAGGACTTTAGTTCCACTTTATTATTCACTGGAAAATAAAGGGTTTTAAGGGTTTTTCAACATGTATCGCCTTTAATTATTTCAGTTCAAGGGACGCTCTTTTGTATTGACTTAAACAAAACATCGATTATAATAAAAATACTTATCGTATCTTCTTGATGCAACGCCTGTTTTACCTGCATCATTCCATTTGAAATTCTTTTATAAGCGATATATTTTTTGTCCATGCAATAAAAAGCGCCGACCTGCGTCTTACTAAGTGTCAACAAAATCCAAAGCTATTTAAAGGAGCGATTTTATCATGTTAACCATCGATCAAAAAATACTGGATGCATTCCATTCTATGTGGGAAAGTTTCCCTGAACCAGTAACCCTCGTTCATAAGAGCCGTGAGGTCCTAGCGGTCAACAAAGCCTGTGCCGGAATGCGCACAGTCGGAACAAAGTGTTCCTCACAAGGCGGACCAGAAGCTCATCGCGGCTGCAAAGCCAACAAAGCTCTTTCTTCCGGACAAGCTACTTACAGCAAGCAGGACGTCAATGGGAAACCCATCATAGCCTATTGGCTGCCGGTTGCAAATGAACCCGATATTTTCGTACACTTTGGCGTAGGCATCACCATCGACTATGATGCTGTAGATGCAAATGCGTAATCGGATATCAACATCGAAGACTGCGACTCTCCCCTCATAAAATATGTTCTGCCTTGTCCGAGAATTTTCTTGATCGAGTGCAGGGCCCTTAAGGAATGCTTTTATGCAGGAACAACAAGCTGAATTTAACCGGATTCTTCGCCAAGAACAAAAAAATCTGATTTTATACGTCAAAAGCCGCATGAAGGATATTTCCGCCATGGATGCTGAGGATATCGTGGCGGATGCTGCCTTTAATATATACAATCGGCTTTCAACCGACCAACCGATTGAAAATCTACTGGCGTATTTTTATCAAACCGTAAAAAATAGAATGAAAGATTATTTTCGCCGTTCGCGCCCAGCTATCTCTTTTGATGAACTTACAGACAAAGAAATAGCCTCCGACTTTATCGACCCATCTCTCAGTGCCCAAGAAGAAATAGAACTGCAAGAAACGCTGGCAAAGATCAAAATGGCACTTTTTGCTCTTGAGCCGAAGCAGCGTGCTATCTGGATTGCAACAGAGCTTCACCATTACAGCTTCAAGGAGCTTGCAACAGCCTGGCGCGAACCAATCGGAACCTTATTATCGAGAAAAAGCCGGGCCACCCAAGCGCTCCGCAAAGCTTTGTCGAATCTTCATGAAGAATAGGAGAATTTCCCATGCAATTTAATTGTCATTTTTGCACAAGCAAAACAAAATACATTCTCATGCAAACAGCACTCGGCATTTTTTTAGTCCTCCTTCTAGGGCTTGTTTTTGGGCTGCTGGTCATGCTGCTTTGGAATGCGATCTTACCTGACCTCTTATCATTTCCGATTATTGGGTATTGGCAATCGGTCGGGCTAGTCATTATGCTGCGGCTTTTATTTGGCTCACCGCACCCTTACCATAAAAAGCACGGTGAACCTGCCGCTTGCAAAAAACATTTCAATGTACCGTCCAGCAACGACTCCGAGCTTGAAAACAAACTCTATGAAGATTGGTGGCAAGAAGAAGGTGCCGCCTCGCTTCGCGCCTATCAAGACAAAGGGAAAAAAATACAATAGGAACAAAAAAAAACTGCCGCGAAGTCAATTTCGCGGCAGTTTTTGGACTTTATTCGTTTTTTATCAAATCACATAGTCAAAATAAAAAGTCAAGCGACGATATTGGTTAAAAAAGAACCACTTATTGGAAAACTTTGCTTTCCCCGCAATATCATCTGCGGCCAAGGCAGCATTTTCAGCTAACAAAGCTTTTACATCCGCTTCACTTTGCGCTTTGATGCCAAAGCCCCGGCCATTGATCAAAGGCTTATCTGCATAGTGATAGTCAGCCAGAGGCTTTATCGCCGTAACCTTACGGTCTCGAACGGAAACAGCTGCCAGGTCGCGCAAAATGATGATATCAAAATCATCCGGATAAGCAAAGCTTTCACCCTCTGTCGGTATCGTATCGCCAACCTTATACACATCTTTGTGCTGTGCCACTTTTGTGACTTCATAGGATTCCACATCATAATAGAATTCATCGAAGATATCCCCGCGTGCCTCAATCGTGCCCTCAACGAAGGTCGGCTGCACCGCTTGGGCTGCTGCTGCTTCAGCTGCTACAACGATACCGCCGCCGGCGACATCATACCCATCGACGATGACAAAGCGTCCCGTCGCTTGGTTCTGATCGAATAGATCAAAGGCGATTTCGTCTTTACAGCGCAAGATGACCTCTGCCACATCATTGAGTGCTATTTTTGCTGCCGCTTCGCTGCTGTCGAGGCTGGCTGCATCGATGACTCGCAAAATTGTCTCGACTTCGCATTCGACTTCCTGCGTCGCGAGCTTCAAGCGATATTTTTTGTGCAAGACCAAAGGATTTTTACCGAGCCAGAACAACGATGCCCGCAAACGATTGGAAAGCGACGGCGTATCGCCGATATGTGTGATGATTTCACCGCGTTGGTTGAAAAACTCGTCGCGAACAGTGATCCCGGTGGATTCACCGGCAGAGGCACTGGTTTTGGCGTCGCGCTCGCTCCAGTGCTCAATGGACTCGATACGGGTCTTGCGGCCGCCCGGATAGATAGCAATCTCATCGCCGACAGAAAGTGTCCCCGCTTCGATTCTACCGGCAATGATGCGGCGATCGTCAAATTTATAAACATCCTGTATCGGCAAGCGCAGTGGCTTGCGGTCGATGTTATCTTCGCCCGGGATCAAATCAATGGCATCTAAAATCGGCTCGCCTTTATACCAAGGCATCGAATCGGAATGCTTCGAGATGTTTTCGCCATAAAAACCCGATACTGGAATATACGCCTGCGGATGAACACCAAGGCCCGCGAGAAAATCGCCCATTTCCTTAACTACATTTTTAAATACATCTTCCGAATAATCGACCAGATCCATCTTATTGACGATGACATAGACTTTCTTGATGCCCAGAAGCGATAGCATATAACCATGGCGCTTCGACTGTTCCTGCACGCCCTGCTGGGCGTCGATAACGAGTAACGCCGCGTTGGCATTGGCCGCCCCCGAAATCATATTCTTGAGGAATTCCTTATGGCCCGGGGCATCGATCAAAACGTATTCGCGCTTTTTCGTAAAAAACTGGATCTGCGTCGTATCGATCGTGATTCCTTGCTTCTGCTCTTCCTCAAAGGCATCGAGCAAATAGGCGTATTCAAAAGGTTTACCTGTTTCCTTGGCAATGCGTTTGACCTTGTCTACCGCCCCTTCGGGCAATGATTCTGTATCATATAGAAGTCTGCCGATCACTGTGGATTTACCATGATCGACATGACCTACAATCACTATTTTCAATCCGTCTTTTTCCTGCATGTGTTTGCTCCTTTTCCTCATATTGCCTCTCGGCTTACATATAACCTTCCTTGCGCAGTTTCTGCATCGCATAGGAATCTTCCTGGTCCTGCTTACGTCCTGCACGTTCGCCGGTTTTTGTATGTTTGAGCTCTTCGATGATCTTGTCGAGCGTATCTGCCTGTGAATCGATCTGGCCAGTACACGGCGCACACCCTAGGCTGCGGTAACGTTTGCCATCTTTGGCAAAGTAAAGGTCAATGATAGGAATTTCTTCTCTTCTGATATACTGCCAAATATCGATTTCATTCCAAGCCAAAAGAGGATGGACGCGAATGTGGTTTCCCTTAGGAAAATCTGTTTTGAACTGGTTCCAAAGCTCTGGCGGCTGATTTACATAATCCCAGGCATCGTCTTTGGTTCGTTCACTGAAAACACGTTCTTTCGAGCGTGAGCCTTCTTCATCGCGGCGCACGCCGACGATCAGTCCATCGAATGCATATTTATGGACAACCTGCTGAAGACCTTCGGTTTTAAGAGCCTTGCAGCAAGCCAAACGGCCTTTGTCCGGTCCCATGCCAGCGGCAATAGCGGCTTCATTGGTATGCACGATGAGGTCAAGATCGAGTTCTTTGGCAACGCGGTCACGATATTCGATCATTGCCGGAATCTTGTGCTTCGTGTCCACATGAATGAACGGAAACGGACAGTGCCCGTAAAAAGCTTTTTTGGCGAGCCATAAAAGTACCGTCGAATCTTTGCCGATTGACCATAACATGCCGAGCTTCCCTAATTTTTTATAGGCTTCCCGCAAAATAAAAATACTTTCTGCCTCTAGTTTGTCTAAATGATCCATAGCCATTTTTCTTCCCCCTGCTCAATAATCGTTGGATTTTTCTTTCTGCACGATGATGCTCTGCGTCTTTCCATCTGCTTTTTTTATGACCCATTCAAGCGTTGTTCCTGTGTCCTTGACGTAAAGCAAGCTGCCATTGCCGCCGATGTCCGCACCAAGATAGTATGAAATCGCCTGGGACCTACATGCTTTGACGCAGGCGGTGCAGCCCCAGCAGTCTTCTACCTGACGGATGGAAGCTTTGCCATCTTTGATCTCGATCAAATTCCCCGGGCAAGCTTCTTCACAGCCTCGGCAGCCTATACATTTTTCTTGATCAATTTGAATGCTCATAGCGTTCACCCCGCCCGACCAAATCGCGGAAGATCATCTTGAACTCTCCGTTTTCCAGTCTAGAATTCACATATTTGTCCCAAGCATCATCTTTTGCCGGATAATCGACATTTGCCGCAAAGCTCGGCCAGCGCGTTTCCTTGCGAGCTGCCAGATGGGCAATCAAAGCCTGGCAAACGAGGAGCCGTTCTTGGAGTTCAAAGATCTTGAGCAAATCATACATATCCTTTGCCGCAAGCGACTCCGTGAGCTGGCTGACTTCTTTTATCTTCCGATCCGCGACGACAAGTTCCTTTTCACTATAGCGATACTGTTTCGCTATCCCGCCAGCATATTCGTCCATCGTCTTTTGCATGGCTTCTTCAAGCTGCTGCACCGTATAAAGGCCTGGCGGATTATGCAGGAACTTTTCGACCGCTTGCTGTTTTTGCCTAGCAGCTGCTTCATCGAGCTGCCAGACGAAATCCGCTTTCTCTATATATGCACCCGCAGCTTCAGCCGCGATTTCACCTTCAACCAAAGCTCCAGTTACATATTTTTGTGGACAGCCGCCCGCAACATCGCCCGCTGCGTAAAGTCCAGGAATCGTCGTCTGTCGGTTATTGTCTACCCAATAGCCGCTGGCCGTATGCCCGCCGACTACATAAGGCTCCGTCCCCTCGATTTCAACATTTTCCTTGGCTGGACCTCGCCCTGATTCGATCCATTTGAGCGTTTGTGCCGGTGACATGTTCAGATATGCTCGTAAAAGAGAATCCGCAGCCTTGTCATCGATTCCCTTGGTCTTGAGATAACAGGGACCACGCCCCGCCAAATTCTCGGCGACCGTAGCGTGGACGCGCTCGGCGGTCGTATTGCCGTATTTGTACTGATACGCTTCCCCTGCGGCATTGACCTGCTCGGCGCCGACACCTTGTGCCAACGTCCCCGTAGGCGATATCGTATCTTTGCAACGAAGGGCAATGAAGCGCATCTCCAAGGTCGTCATTTCTGCGCCAGCTCGCAAGCCCATGGCGTAACCCGCTCCGGTATTAAAAGGACTGTACCATATTTTATGACGAGAAAACCCCGGATTATTTGGACGATATAAGCCCGCAGCCCCGCCAGTCGCACAAATCACGGCCTTGGCGGCGATTGCATAGAAGCGGTCTTCTCTTACGGAGATACCATACGCGCCGGCAATCCTTTGCGAATCTTTTATGTAATCGATGATATTGACGTGGTTGAGGACCCGAATATTCTTATAATGAGCCGTTTCCGCCGCCAAAATCGCTTTGATGTTTTCCCCGTTGATCTTGATATTCCTGGCACCTCTGGCGACGTATTCGCCTTGTTCATCTTTTAAAATGACCAATCCCAGCTCTTCCAGCCGTTTCGTCACACGATTGAGACCTTCTGACATCGAGAGCAATAAATCGAACCTGGCAATGCCCGCCGCATCTTTTTCGGCGTATTCGGCATAATCTGCCGGCGTATGGCCCTTGGTTATATAAGCATTCAACGCGTTGACGCCCGCGGCCAAACAGCCGCTGCGCTTGATATTGGCTTTATCGACTAAGATGATCTGACAATCCGGCCGTGCTTTCGCCAAAGTGAACGCCGCATAGCAGCCAGCGGCTCCGCCGCCGACAATCAGTACGTCCGCACTACATTTTTCAATCTGCATACGATTTCTTCCCCCATTAGATGATTACGGACTCCGCCGCTGTCTTGATGCGATTTTCAACAACGTGCGTCTGTCCCTCACGAAAAGCATAGACACGGTGCAGCAGCACCAGTACCTCATCGCCCTCTTTGAGCTGTGATTTCTCCAAAGTTCGATAACCGGTCAAAATCTCTCCTTTGACCTCGACGCTGATCTGGCTGCTATTGCCGCGAAAATAGACGGCATGGACGATGCCGCGCTCAGCGGCAAGCGGTGTCAGTATTTCCGTGCTGTCCGCTGCGATTTCAATGAACTCTGGCCTTAGTACCCCCGGCGCAGCTTCGCCATCTGTTTCAAAGCCTTTGAATATCGTATAATCATCGATGCGGTTTGATTCACCGATGAACTGAGCGACAAATGGTGTCTGCGGCGATTTGTAGATTTCAAGCGGCGTCCCCATCTGCTCAATCTGCCCGCGATTCGTGATGATGATATCATCGGCGACCTCGACCGCCTCTTCCTGATCATGGGTGACAAAAATACTCGTGACGCCAAGGCGCGTAATAGTCTCTCTGAGCCATTGCCTAAGTTCTTTTCTCACCTTGGCATCGATCGCGGCAAATGGCTCATCCAAGAGCAAGAGTTCCGGATTTGGCGCCAAGGCTCTGGCAAAAGCTACCCTTTGGCGCTGCCCGCCTGAAAGTTGTCCGGGATATCTGCTTTCAAACCCCTTGAGACCTATCAGCTCGATGAGTTCATAGACTCTATCAGCTATCTGCGCCTTCGTCCTTTTTTGCAAGGTCAGGCCAAAAGCAATATTATCAAAAACTGTCATATGTCTGAACAATGCGTAGTTTTGAAAGACAAAGCCGATGCCGCGCTCCCCTGGCGATAAATCATTGACGCGGCGGCCACCGATAAAAATATCACCGGAGTCAGGCGACTCCAGCCCGGCGAGCATTCGAAGGATCGTCGTCTTGCCACTGCCGCTGGGCCCGAGAAGACCTACAAGCCTTCCTTGTTCAACGGAAAAATCCACATCATTGGAGGCTTGGAAGCTGCCAAATTTTTTGTAGATATGCTTCAACTCGACATAATTTGCCATAGGCTAAACCTCCCTCTCTCTTTTCGTCCGCCACTCGACGATATTGCGTAAAACCAGTACGACGATGGCCAGAATCACGAGTATCGATGCAACCGCAAACGCCGCGGTAAAATTGTACTCATTATATAAAATTTCGATATGCAGCGGCAGTGTATTTGTCTTGCCGCGAATGTGTCCGGAAACGACCGATACTGCCCCAAACTCGCCCATGGCTCTTGCCGTACACAAAATGACGCCGTATAAAAGACCCCATTTGATATTTGGCAAAGTGATGCGGCGAAAAATCGTCCAAGCACTCGCTCCCATCGTCGTAGCGGCCTCTTCTTCATCGCGGCCTTGTGCATTCATCATTGGAATGATTTCCCGAGCGACAAAAGGAAACGTGACAAAAATCGTCGCCAGGATGATTCCCGGAACGGCAAAGACAATCGCCAGATGCTGCGATTGCAGAAATGGATGCAGATAACTGATGCGCCCAAACGTCATGACAAATACGAGACCGGCAATGACCGGTGAAATCGCAAAGGGTAAATCAATCAGACTGCTCAGGAGATTTTTGCCACGAAAGCTGAATTTGGTCAAAGTCCAGGCTGCGGCCAAGCCAAAAACCGTATTGGCGATGACCGCTGTCAAAGTCGCTTCAAACGTCAGCCACATCGCCTTTTGGGCAAAGGGATCGGTGATTGCAGCAACATAAGTATTCCAACCCTTAGCCAGTGCTTCTGACAAAACGACAATCAACGGCAGGATAAGCATCAATGTCAAAAACAAGACACTCACGCCGATCAATGCATATTGCAATGCTTTATTTCCCTTAACCATTTTCATATCCCCCGGACCCGGTTCAAACGCCACTGCCATAAATTTATGCCAAAAAGAATCACAAAGGACAAGACCAGCATAATCAAGGCAATCGCCGCTGCCGAATAATAATCATATTGTTCAAGCTTGGACATAATCATCAGCGGAGCAATTTCCGTCTTATAAGGCATATTGCCAGCAATGAAGACAACGCTGCCATATTCACCGACCCCCCGAGCAAAAGCCAAACCAAAGCCCGTTAAAAGCGGAGAGAGGAGTTCCGGGAAGATGATACGGCGAAAAATCGTCCAACGCCCCGCGCCGAGAAGCCGCGCTGCTTCCTCATATTGTCCGTCAAGCTCTTCTAATACCGGTTGGATGCTGCGCGCCACAAATGGAATGCCAATAAAAACCAGTGCAATGGTGATACCAACCAGCGAAAATGCCGATTGCACGCCAAGGCTGTACAAGATGTGTCCAATCCAGCCGTTTTCTGAATAAAGCGAAGTGAGTGCGATGCCGGCTACTGCTGTCGGCAAAGCAAACGGCAAATCAATCAATCCATCCATGATTTTCTTGCCAGGAAACTCATAACGCACGAGCACCCAGGCCAAAATCAAACCAAAAAAGCCATTGATGATCGCCGCAGCAAAGGCACAGCCAAAACTGACATAGTAAGAATGCAGCGTACGCGGGTCAAGCGCAGCGGACCAAAACTTTTCCCAGCCCATACCGCTGCCTTTGAGCACCAGACTTGCCATAGGAATCAACACGATCAACGCCAAATAAAACAGCGTCAGTCCCATCGTAAAACGAAATCCCGGAATAATATGTTTGCGCCCTGCCATATGCGGCCTCCTTTGAAAGTCTCTTACTTCTGATAAATCTGATCGAAACTCCCGCCATCGGCAAAATGATCCTTCTGCGCTTTCGCCCAGCCACCAAAATCATTGTCAATCGTCACCAGCTTAAGCTGCGGGAATTTGTCTTTATATTTTTCTGCTATTTCCGGATCACGTGGACGATAGAAGTTCTTCGCCGCTATTTCCTGGCCTTCTTTGGTGTAGAGGTATTCAATATAGGCTTTGGCCAAATCTCTAGTACCTTTGCGATCGACTACATCATCGACGACAGCTACCGGCGGTTCTGCCAATATACTGATGGATGGAATAACGATCTCAAATTTGTCCGGATCATCCTTTAACGATAAAAGTGCTTCATTTTCCCAGGCAATCAGGACATCGCCCTGCTCTCTTTGCACAAAGCTCGTCGTGGCGCCACGTGCACCAGAATCGAGAACCTTGACGTTAGCAAACAGCTTTTTCATAAATCCCTTGATCTGTGCGTCATCGCCCCCAAATTTATCCTTGGCATAAGCCCAGGCCGCCAGGTAATTCCAACGAGCCCCACCGGAAGTTTTCGGATTCGGAGTCACAATCGATACATCATCCCGGACTAAATCATTCCAATCCTTGATTTGCTTGGGATTACCCTTACGCACAAGGAAGACGATAGTCGATGTATACGGCGATGAGTTGTCTTTAAAATCCTTCTGCCAATCTTTCTTGATGAGGCCCGCCTGGCTGATTTCATCGATGTCATAGGCCAGTGCCAACGTCACCACATCGGCTTCAAGGCCTTCGATTACAGAACGCCCTTGCTTACCTGAGCCGCCATGGGATTGATTGAACGTTACCGTCTGACCTGTCTTATTCTTCCAATAATCACCAAAGCTCTTGTTGAATTCCGTATAAAATTCACGGGTCGGATCATACGACACATTCAAAAAATCCGTATTCCCCTTACTTTTTTCGGCGGTATCGCTGCCACAACCGACAAGACCTCCGATCGCCAATAAAACGGTAAGGATGATTCCCAAAACTTTTTTCCGCATAATCTCGCCCCTCTTTTTTCATATTTATTAAGTATGTTTTATATGCTTTTTCATAGTTGAAATTATAACCTTCTATTCCTTCTGTGTCAATATGTTTTATGAATTTTTATTATATATGTCCTTGCTGTTTACTATGTTTTTAGGCAAAAAAAAGACCAGCAAGCAGTCTGCTGATCTTTTTTCATCGTAAAACCCGAAAATTATGCATTTATAGAATTTGTTTTTTTGGCTTCTTTCAAGATATCGAGCAAATCTTTTTGAAAAACAGTAAAGCCTATCCGTTCAATCATCTTAGCCAAACGCTCTTTCTTTTGTCCACGTGTTTCAAAGAGATGGATAGTTCCTTCAATGAGTTCCATCGCCTCCGCCTCTGTATAAAGCCCACGAATCGGCCTGCCAATGCGGATTTCCTTGCCCCAGGTACCACCGACAAAGACGCGGATGCCCGCTTCACATCCTGCATTGACCTTGAACGGGCATTTGTCCGCACAACGGCCACACTGGATACACTTGCGCCGATTCAAATGGCGTTTCCCAGCTTCGTCTTTGGTATAAGCATTGACCGGGCAGATGTCCTCGCAGCCACATTTTTTGCAGCCACGACAATCCGCCGTATGAAAAATCGGTCGCAAGCTCCCGACCAAACCGATATCATTGAGCATTGGTTTGATGCAATTATGCGCGCAGCCACCGACACCGATTTTGAATTTATGCGGCAGTTTGCGTTCGCGTCCACCGATATAAAAGCGTTCATGCGCCGCCTGAGCAATCGCATGCGTATCGATCTTGCCAAATTTGCAAACCGTCCCCTTACAGGCAGTGACCGGACGAACTTTATCACCAGTTCCGCCGACGAGCATGCCATTTTTTTGAATGAATTCAGCAAAAGCGTCCAAATTTCCATAAGGAATCCCCATGACTTCGACCGTTTGGCGAGAAGTCAAAGAAACCTTACCTTCAGCGAATTTCTCTGCCGCCTGTGCCAAGATATTCAATTCTTTTGAACTCAGACAAGTATTGCCAGTGAGAACTCTGGCGGAAAAATTTTCAGTACCTCGATTATTCAAAAAACCGAGTCCTTTGACGCGGGCTATTTCTTCTGCACTTAGATTCAATATACTCTCCTCCATATCGCTTAAAATAAATAGAACTCCTGCCAGTTTAGCATGGAGTTCTATTTATCGTCAACAAGATAACATATATGTTTAATTTTAGGAAGGGCTTATTTAGTCTTTCTTTTGTCCATAATAAGCATTTTTGCCATGTTTGCGCAAATAATGTTTATCGAGCAAAACCTGCTGCATCGGTGAAATTTCGCCAGCAAGCGTCACGGCATGGTAGGCCATGAAAGCAACTTCTTCGAGCACTACTGATTTTTGCACAGCAGCGATCGGATCTTTTGCCCAAGCAAACGGACCATGCGAATACACAATGACGCCCGGTACTTCCATCATATCTTTGCCGGCAAAGGTTTCAATGATGACCTTGCCTGTTTCTTTTTCATATTCTCCTTGGATTTCTGCATCGGTCATTGCCCGTGTGCAAGGAATCGCACCATAAAAATCATCGGCATGCGTCGTGCCAAGTGCCGGAATATCTTTACGAGCCTGTGCCCAAGATGTAGCGTAACGCGAATGGGTATGGACAATACCGCCGATTTCAGGGCAAGCTTTATAAAGCTCGATATGTGTAGCCGTATCGGAAGACGGATTATAATCCCCTTCAACGACCGTCCCCTCCAGGTCAACAACAACCATATCAGATGCCTTCATCTTACTGTAAGGCACGCCGGATGGCTTTATGACGATGAGGCCGCGTTCTCTATCGATACCAGAGACATTGCCCCAGGTAAAGGTTACCATTTTATATTCAGGCAGCATCATATTTGCTTCAAATACTTCTTCTTTGAGCTTTTTCAGCATACTTTCATTCTCCTCTATCCGCATCGAGCAGACACTCCTAAACGCAGCCAATGAACGACTCGCCTGGAGCATCTGTCTCGGTCCAAATTCTTTACTTAGGTATTTCCACGGTATTGAAAATTATTTAAGCTTCCAAGCGATGTCAGCCAACATGAGATTTTGTTTAAAGGCAACGATATTCGTATCTTTATTGATATGAACAAATTCTATACCCATGATTTCTGCCCAGTCCTGTAATTGTTCAGCAGTGACACTGTAACTGATAACGCTATGATGAGCACCGCCAGCAAGGATCCAAGCTTCGGCTGAAGTTTCAAGGTTTGGCAATGGTTTCCACATAACACGAGCTACAGGAAGGTTCGGCATCGGTAAAACTGGTTTTACCGCTTCTACATCATTGACGATCAGACGCATGCGTCCGCCCATATCAATTAAAGTAGCCGTTACAGCCGGGCCTTCTTTGCCTTCAAATACCAAACGCGCCGGAGCATCTTTGCCGCCGATTCCAAGATCATGTACCTGAATAGATGCTTTGCCAGCAGCAACGCTAGGGCAAACTTCAAGCATATGCGCGCCGAGGA